>Ga0126307_10002835_pt1 | contig 11764 bp, 12 predicted proteins | sample Plot28_FD_89955 | JGI IMG/M metagenome (GOLD analysis project Ga0126307, IMG submission 89955) | Serpentine soil microbial communities from UC McLaughlin Reserve, CA, USA - Plot28 | ecosystem: Environmental > Terrestrial > Soil > Grasslands | place: USA: UC McLaughlin Reserve, Lake County...
CGCGGTTCTGGTACTTCCCGCGCGGCGTCAAGGCGGCGGTGATCATGACCGGCGACGACCACGCGGCGCCCGGCGGGACGGCGGGCCGCTTCGCGGAGTTCGCCGCCTCCAGCCCGGCCGGCTGCAACGTCGCCCAGTGGGAGTGCATCCGCGGGACGTCCTACGTCTACACCAACACCAACCTGACCAGCGCGCAAGCGGCGAGCTACGCGTCACAGGGCTTCGAGGTCGGGCTGCACCTGAGCACCAACTGCGCGGACTATACGCCGGCGTCGATCGAGGGCGACTTCATCAGCCAGATCGGCGACTGGAGCGCCAAGTACTCGAGCCTGTCCCAGCCGGTGACGTTGCGGACGCACTGCATCGCGTGGAGCGACTGGGTCGGGACGCCGAAGATGGAGCTCACGCACGGGATCCGGCTCGACGCGAACTACTACTACTGGCCGCCCGGCTGGGTCCAGGACGTGCCGGGGATGTTCACCGGCTCGGGGATGCCGATGCGGTTCGCCGACACAGACGGGTCGATGGTCGACGTCTACCAGTCGACGACGCAGATGACCGACGAGTCGGGCCAGACGTTCCCGTTCACGGTCGACACCCTGCTCGACCGTGCGCTCGGCGCCCAGGGCTATTACGGCGCGTTCAACGCGAACATGCACACGGATGCGATCAGCTCGCCGGGCGCGACGTCGATCGTGGCCTCGGCCAAGGCGCGCGGGGTGCCCGTGGTGACCGCGAAGCAGATGCTGACGTGGCTCGACGGCCGCAACGGCTCGACGTTCGAGCAGATCGGCTGGAACGCCGGGACGCTGAGCTTCCGCGTCGCCGTCGGCGCCGGCGCCACCGGGTTGCGGGGAATGCTGCCGGCCTCGTTCAGCGGCCAGGCGCTGCAGTCGATCTCGCGCGACGGGACGGCGGTCACGTTCACGCGCGAGACGATCAAGGGCGTCGCCTACGCGACGTTCCCGGCGACGGCGGGCACGTACAGCGCGACCTACGCGCCCGACACCACCGGGCCGGCGATCTCCGCCCGCGCGGCGACCGCTTCGGCCGACGGCTCGGCCACGATCACGTGGACGACGGACGAGGCCTCCGACTCCCGGGTGGAGTACGGCACCACCGCCACGCTGGGGCAGTCCGCCTCCGACGCGGCCCGCGTGACGGCGCACAGCGTGCGGCTCACGGGCCTGACGCCGGGCACGACGTACTCGTATCGGGTCCGCTCGGCCGACGACGCCGGCAACGCGACGACCGACCCGTCCACCACGCCGGCGACGTTCCGCGTGCCCGTCCGGGTGACGGCGGCGCCGAGTGCGGTGACGCTCGAGACCGGCACGCTGCTCGGCGGGACGTTCGCCGGGCTCGCGGCCGACGACAACGTGCTCTACCAGGTCAGCTCGACGACGAGCGGCACGCGCACGACGTCCTGGTACGGGCGGGTGACGGGCGTGCCGGCCGGGATCACCGCGCTGTCGGCCACCTACCGCGGCAGCAACTCGCGCTCGTGCACGCAGGTGATCGCCGTCTGGCGCTGGACCGACTCGACGTGGCAGCAGGTGAGCTCGGCCGCGCAGGGCACGACCGAGACGACGCGGGCGAACCTCGTGCCGACGGGCGCGGCCGCGAACTACGTGAGCGGCGGCGAGGTGCGCGTGCGCGTCCGCTGCACAACGACAGCCAACTTCAACGCCCTCGGGGAGCTGCTGCAGGTCACCTACGACGCGCCGTGAGCATTGACTTGCAAATCGCAAGTCACTACCGTCGGAGGGGATGACGGACGACATTCCAACGCTCTACGACTGGGCCGGCGGCGCGCCGGCGCTGCAACGGCTGACCGAGGTGTTCTACGGCCGGGTGCGCGAGGACGCCGTCCTCGCGCCGGTCTTCGCCGGCATGTCGCCCGACCACCCGCAGCACGTGGCGGCGTGGCTCGGCGAGGTGTTCGGCGGGCCGCCGGTCTACACGGAGGCCCACGGCGGCTATCCCCACATGCTCGCCAAGCACCTGAACCGCGCGCTCACCGAGGCACAGCGGGTGCGCTGGGTGCAGCTGATCAGCGCGTCGGCGGACGAGGCCGGGCTGCCCGCCGACCCCGAGTTCCGCTCGGCCTTCGTCGCCTACCTCGAGTGGGGGACGCGGATCGCGGTGCTCAACTCGCAGCCGGGCGCCGCCCCGCCACGCGAGGCGCCCGTGCCCCGCTGGGGCTGGGGCGAGGCGCCGCCATACGTGCCGTAGCATCCGCCGCCGCATGGCGATCGGGATCATCACCGGCTCGGGCACGTACGCGCTGCCGGGGTTCGACGGCGGCCGCCCCGAGACGGTCAAGACGGTCTGGGGCGAGACGCTCGTGTCGCGCGGGAGGTTCGCCGGAACGGACGTCGTGCATGTGTCGCGCCACCACGCCGGGCACGTCCGGCTCAGCAACCACGTGACCCACCGCGCGAACCTCGCCGCGCTCGCGGCGGACGGCGTCGAGGCGATCCTCGCCGTCACGGTCTGCGGCGCCGTCGACCCGGGCGTCGAGCTCGGGTCGCTGATCTGCTTCGACGACCTGCACTTCCCGGCCAACCGGCTGCCCGACGGCGCCCTCTGCACGTTCTACGCCGAGCCCGGCGACCCGCGGCGCGGCCACTGGATCTACGCGGACCCGTACGCGCCGCCCCTGCGCGCCGCGCTGCTCGGAGCGGGCGCGCGGGCCGGCCTGCAGGTCCGCGACGGCGGCTGCTACGGGCACGTCGACGGGCCGCGCTTCAACACCCGGGCGGAGATCCGCGGCCTGGCGGCGGCAGGCGTGACCGCCGTCTCCCAGACGGCCGGACCGGAGACCGTGCTCGCCGGTGAGGCCGAGATCCCGTTCGCGCTGGTCGGCTACGCGACCGACTACGCCAACGGCGTGCACGCGCAGCCCACGCCGGTCGAGCGGCTGCTCGAGTTGATGGCCGCGAGCACGGACGCCTTCGCGACGCTGCTCCAGGCCGCGGTGCCGCTGATCGACACCGCCGCGCTCGCGCCGGCCGGCGTCGTGTACCGCTTCCACGAGGAGTAAGCCGCGCCGGCGGCACTCGTCATCGCCCGCGCGCCCGCTGCGGACGGGATTTTGGCCGGGCTCGCCGGGTGGCTCGGGGCGGCGCGGCTCCACGCGCTGCAGGCGCTCCTGCTCCGCCGGGCCGTCGCGTGGGCCGCCGCCGCCGCGCCCGGCGGCACGTCCGTGGCCGCGCCCGCGGCGGAGCTGGCGGCCGTCGCCGCGCTGCTGCCCGCCGGCGTGACGGCGGTCGCCGCGGCCGACGCGGGCGCAGCCGTGGCGCAGGTCGGCCGCGGGCCGCTCCTGATCGCCGGCACCGCGTGCCCGCGGCTCGGTCCCGCGCACGCCGCCGCCGCGCTCGATGATCTGGCCTCCGGCTGCGACGTGACCTTCGGCGCCACGCTCGAGGGCGACTGGTACTTGGTCGGGCTCCGCGAGCCGCGACCCGACCTGCTGGAGATCGCCACGCTGCGGGCCGGCGGGATCGGCGCCGTGCTCGAGCGGGCCCGCGTGCACGAGGCGGCGGTCGGGCTGCTGCGTCACGAGCGCGTGCTCTCCGGACCGGGGGACGCGGCGGCGCTGGTCGCCGACCCGCTGGTCGACGTCGAGCTGCGCGCGGCGCTCAGCGCCGCGTGATCCGGATCGAGGCCGTCGCGCGGCCCGAGATGCGCAGGTCGGGCGCGCGGTAGGCGGGGCTGCCGCGGCGCGTGTCCCCGCGCCGGCGCGGCGGGCGGCGCGCGCGCACGCCGTCGTAGCGGGCGAGGCCTGCGATCTCCGCCCTCAGCGCGCCGAGGCCCGGCGGGCCGGGGTCGCCGCCGCGGTCCTCGCCGCCGAAGTCGAGCACGATGATGTCGGAGAGGTCGTCCGAGACGTCCACGTCCGTGCCGGTGAAGCGGATCGGCTGGCGCCCGCGGCGCAGGCCGGACGGAAGTCGCAGCGTGACGCGGCGCCGCTCGAGCGGCCCGCGGACATGACGCAGGGTCAGCGTCGCGCGCACCTCGCGGCCGGCCCGCCCGCGCCGTGGCAGCTGCACCCGCCGGAGGAACGCCTGGCGGCGCCCGCGGTCGAGCCGGAGGTCGACGTCGACGCGGGCGACGTGCACCGGCGACGCCTTGTACGCGTCGACCCGCGCGAGGGCGGCGGCGAGGTCGGAGGCCGCCCGCGAGGCGACGACGTTCCCGGCGCCGCTCGTGTCCACCGCGTCCGAGACGTAGCGGTTGCAGAAGCCCGCCGGCCGCGGGCGCTCGCGCAGGCGGATCTCGAAGCACGCGCGCGCCGTGAGCCGGGCAGGGGAGCCGTCGAGCACCGTCCCGGCCGCCTGCATGACCGCGATCGGCGCGACGAGCCCGAGGATGGAGCCGCCGAGCGGCTCGTCGACGCCCGACTCGTCCGCCACGGACGACGTCACGGTGCGGCGCGCGCCGGTATCCCCGTCGGTCGCCGACACGCGCACGGGGATGGTGGGCGGCAGAGCGCCGGTGCGGCCGGCGACGGCGCTCAGCCCGTCCTCGGTCAGCGTGCCGAGGCTGTGGCCGGCCGCGGCGAGCTTGTACGTGCCGGTGATGTCGGGGATCGTGAGCGGGTTGTCGACGACCTGGAAGACGTAGGCGTCCTGGAGCAACAGCGCCCGCGCGCCCAGCCCGTCCAGCGGGTGGCCGAAGCCCCACACGCGGTCGCCGTCGACGTAGGTCACCGTCCCGATCGCGGCGGCGGCGACGTCGCCCGACGCGTAGCCGGCCGCGAACGCACTGCCGGGACGCAGCGTCTGTGCCGGGAACGTCCCGAGCGGGCCGGCCGGGGTCGCGAGCAGCGCGCGTCCGCGCGCCGCGGCCGCCTGCTGCAGGGCCGCGCCAAGGCGCGCGCCGATGCCCGACAGCGTGAGCGGTGCCGCGAGCGGCCGCGCCCGGGCGAGCATCGCGCGGGCCCGCCGGGCGCGCGGGGGATCGACGGGCGTCCCGAGGATCGCCTCGATCGGCGTGGCGAGGACCAGCTTGCCGCCGTACGCGCCGATCGCCTCCGACACCGCGCCGATCGTCCGCGGCACCCCCGCGGCGTCGGGGCAGAGGATCGGCGAGCCCGAGAAGCCCGCGCCCATCCCGGTCGCGTCGATCGCCGGGCCCGAGCCGCGGACCAGGATGCGCGCGCCCGAGCCGGCCCCGTCGTCGACCACGTCCACGACCTCGACGTCGAAGCCGGCGATCTCCGTGCCGCGGACTACGGAGAGCCCGGTGCAGCGCATCCCGGCGTGGACCTCGCCGAGCGGCATGACGGGATCGGCGGCGCGTGCGCCGGCGGCCTGCGCGAGCAGGACGACGACCGTCAGGAGGAGCGCGCGGCGCACGTGGCGCGGACTGTACTGGGGAGGGAAGGTTCGAACTCCCGTCTCGGGGACCAAAACCCCGCGTCTTATCCCATTAGACGACTCCCCAGTGTGCGTCGCGCACCGCGATACTACGATGCGCGTCGTGGCCGCCCCGACCGTCGTCATCCTCGCCGCGGGCGAGGGGACGCGCATGCGCTCCGCGCTGCCGAAGGTCCTGCACCCGATCTGCGGGCGGCCGATGATCCTGTGGCCGCTCCTCGCCGCGCGCGCGGCCGGCGCGGAGCGCGTCGTCGTGGTCGACAACCCGAAGCGGCGGCTCGCGGAGCACCTCCCCGCGGGCGTCGAGGTCGCGATCCAGGCCGAGCCGCGGGGGACCGGCGACGCGGTGGCCGCCGCCACCGGCGCGATCGACCCCGCCGCCCCCGTGCTGATCGTCAACGGCGACATGCCGCTCATCACGGGGGAGGCGATCGCCGCGCTGGTCGCCGCGCACGAGGAAGCGGGCGCGGCGGCGACGATCGCCAGCATGGAGCTCGCGGATCCGTCGGGGTACGGGCGCGTGGTCCGCGGCGCGGACGGGAGCGTCGAGCGCGTCGTCGAAACCAAGGCGCCCGGCGACGCGACGAAGCAGGAGCTCTCGATCCGCGAGGTCAACGCCGGGCTCTACCTGTTCGACGGCGGCGCGCTGCTCGGCGCGCTGGAGCGGCTGGGCGCCGACAACGCCCAGGGCGAGCTGTACCTGCCCGACGTGCTCCCGCTGCTGCGGGCGGACGAGCGGCTCGTGCAGGCCTATCCGCTCGCGGACCCCGACCTCGCGCTCGGCGTCAACGACCGCGTCGACCTCGCCCACGTGACCGGGCTCGCCCAGCGACGGATCCACGCCGCGCACCAGCGCGCCGGGGTGACCATAGTGGACCCGGCGAGCACGGTGATCGAGGCGGACGTCTCGCTCGGGCAGGACACGGTGATCGAGCCGTCGACGTTCCTACGCGGGTCGACGACGATCGGCGGCGGCTGCCGGATCGGCCCGCTGACCACGGTGATCGACTGCGAGCTCGCCGACGGCGTCACCGTCCGCCAGTCGCACCTCGAGGGCGCCCGCGCGGCCGACGGGGTGTCGATCGGCCCGTTCGCCTACCTGCGCCCCGCGGCGGTCCTGGAGGCGGGGGCGAAGGCCGGCACGTTCGTCGAAATCAAGAACAGCACGGTGGGCGCGGGCTCGAAGGTCCCGCACCTCTCCTACGTCGGGGACACGGACATCGGCGAGGGCTCGAACCTCGGCGCGGGCACGATCACCGCGAACTACGACGGCAAGCGCAAGCACCGCACGACGATCGGCGACCGGGTGAAGATCTCCGTCGACACGGCGCTCGTCGCGCCCGTGACGGTGGGCGACGACGCCTACACGGCGGCGGGCTCCGTGATCACCAAGGACGTACCGCCCGGTGCGCTCGGCGTGGCGCGCCAGCGGCAGTCCAACCTCGAGGGCTACGCGGATCGCCGCAAGGAGGAGGAAGGGTGAGCGGGCAGGGTGTGACGCCGTCGGCGGCTGGCTCTACACTCGGCGGTGCGGTGAGCGCGCTGGACCCGCAGCCCCTGGCCGGTACCTCGATCAACCTCGAGTACGGCAAGCGCCTGATGCTCTTCTCGGGTCGCGCGAACCCTGCGCTCGCGGCCAGGATCGCCGGCAAGCTCAACGTCGACCTCGGCGGCGTCGAGCTCAAGACGTTCTCCAACGGCGAGGTCTACTGCCGCTATCAGGAGTCGATCCGGGGGGCCGACGTCTTCATCGTCCAGCCCACCTGCGGCAATCCCGAGACGGGCGTCAACCCGAACGACGCGCTGATGGAGCTGATGATCATGATCGACGCGGCGATCGGCGCCTCCGCGCACCGCGTGATCGCCGTCACGCCGTGGTACGGCTACTCGCGCCAGGACAAGAAGTCCGCGCCGCGCGAGCCGATCACGGCCCGCCTCGTGGCCCGCATGCTCGAGGCCGCCGGCGCCGACCGCGTGCTCACGATGGACCTCCACGCGGGCCAGGTCCAGGGCTTCTTCCAGAAGCCGGTCGACCACATGACGGCGATGTTCATCCTCACCCAGTACTTCCGCGACCTGAACCTGGAGGACGTCGTCGTGGTCTCCCCGGACGCCGGGCGCGCGAAGCTCGCGAAGAAGTTCGCGGAGAAGATGGGCGCCGAGCTGGCGATCCTCAACAAGGAGCGCCCGGCCCAGCAGGTCGCCGAGATCGCGTACGTGATCGGCGAGGTCGAGGGCAAGAACGCCGTCATCGTGGACGACCTGATCGACACGGCGGGGACGCTGCGCGCCGCCGCCGAGGCGGTCAAGGACAAGGGCGCGAAGCGCGTGTTCGCCTGCGCGACCCACGGCGTGTTCTCTGGCAACGCGTGGGAGAACCTCGAGCGCGCTCCGTTCGAGCAGGTGGTGGTCACCGACACGATCCCCATCCGCCCCGGCGCCCCGGCGAACCTCCGCGTGCTCTCGTGCGCGGACCTGCTGACCGACTCGATCCGCCGCATCTTCACCGACGACTCGGTGTCCGAGGTGTTCGGCGGCGAGAACCAGCTGTTCTGAGCTCGGCCGCCGCGCATCTGCAGGAGCTGCTCGGGCTGACCGAGGAGGAGCTGCTGGCGGTCCTGGACGCCGACCCGCTCGCCGTCATCACCGGCGACCTGGAGCACAAGCCCGAGCTGCCGATCCTGCTCGACCTGCTCGCGGAGGCGGAGGAGCGCGCCGGCGCGCCCGTGCTGCGCCGGTGGGTGAGGGCCGCCGGCCCGGCGGGGCGTCCGCTCGACCTGCTGCTCGCCCGCGACTTCGGCGCCTTCGAGGACGCGCTCGGCACCCTGGCCGAGCGCGGCTTCATCCTGCGCAGCGGCTAGTCAGTCGTCGGCGTCCGGGCGCTTCTCGCCCGGCCACGTGCCGGTGAGGTAGTTCCAGCCGACGGCGCCGTACCGGTCGACGACCACGCGGGTCATCTTGAAGATGACGCCCTGGATCGCGGCGGCGCTGAGGATCTTGCTCCAGTCCGCCTCCTGCGTGGTGCCCTTCGGCGGGTCCTCGTCGTCGAGCTTCGTCCAGACGAAGTTGAAGATCCGCTTGCCGATCAGGGCGGCCACGATGCTGAGGGTCAGCCCGATGGGCTTGTAGAGCGCCTTCATGTCTGGACCGACTGTACCCGTTCGATCCGCCGCCGACGCGGGGAACATGGTGGATACAAGGAGGTCCTCCATGGACGAGCACCAGGCCGACGAGCTGTTCCGCAGAGCCCTCATCGACGCCGACGCCGCAGCCGCCGTCGCGCTGCGCGTCACCGGCCTGCCGCTCTGCGAGGCGCTGACCGTGGTCTTCCACGGCCGCCGCGACCTCGGCACGATCCAGACCTACGTCGCCAACGGCGGCCGCGGCGCCGGCTCGGCGGTCGCGCCCGATGAGCTGCTCCGCGTCCCCTGCGACCTCGACCTGGCCGGGGCGGAGGACCGCGACGAGGCCGAGCACCTCTACGCCGAGCAGGCCACCGCGATGCGCGACGCGCTCGCCGCGGCCGACACCGTGCTCGAGATCTGGCGCGAGCCGCTCGAGGCGGCGGCGCAGGCGCCCGTCGACGTCGACCGCCGGATCGACCTCTCCGTCCGGCTGCCCGCCCACCGGCTGCTGCCGGCCGCGCTGGTCGCGCCGGAGAAGGGGATCGTGGTCACCGCGGTCTGCTCGCCGCGCCCGCTCGCCGAAGGGCGGCCGCCGATGGGCATCGCATGCGCGCAGCAGGACGCCGCCCGCGTGTATCCGCTGCCGGACGATCCCGAGCGCTGCCTGGAGGACTTCCTCGAGCACGCGGCCGAGCACGCGCGGCGCGTCGGCGAGCAGCTCGGCCGCCAGGAGCAGTCGGTCAAGCGCTTCCTCGAGCTGTCCGGCGAAGGCTTCGGCGAGACCGCCTAACGTGCGGCGGCGATGCGCCGCCGCCGCCCCGCCACGCTGCTCGTGCTCGGCTTCGGCGTGTTCGTCTTCCTCGGCCTCTCGTTCCTGCTCGCGCGCGGCTTGACCGGCGTCAGCGCCGAGCGGGGCAGGGTGCTCGACCTGCTGCAGGCGCAGGCACGCGGTGACGCGGCGGATGTGCTGGCCCAGCTGCCCGCCTGCGCCGCGGAGCCCGCCTGCGCGCAGGTCACCGAGGCGCGGACCGCCAGGCTGCGCCGTCCCGGGCGGGTCCAGATCCTCAACTACGAGCCGAGCACCCGGCTCTCGCTCACCCGCCGCGTCGGCAGCGCGCGGGTCGCCTGGCGCGCGGGCACGTCGCTCCCGGTCGTCCAGTGCGTGCGCGTGCGGCGCGAGGGCCCGCTCACCGGCGGCGGCGTGACGCTGCTGGCGCTGAGCGACCCGATCGGCCTCGAGGCCGCCTGCTGAGCCGCTAGCGGCTGCGGACCGGCGTGCGGCGCGGGACGTGCGGATGCGCCGGCCGGCGCAGTGGGCGCTGGCGCGCGTCGCGGAGCTTGGAGTGGTCGCGCAGGCGCGTGCGCGCGGGCTCGGCGTCCGGCAGCGGGACGCCGCCGGTCGGCCGCGGCTTGGGCTTCAGGGACGGGAGCCGGTCGTTGCCGCCCCCGCCGCCGCCCTCCTCGTCCTCGGGCGGCTTCCAGGTGGAGGCCGAGTCCGAGCGCAGGAACAGCATGAACAGGATCACGCCGAAGGCGAGCGCGATGAGGTGGAGCACACCGAAGATGACCATCAACTCTTCATCCGGCGTCATGGCCCAAAGCCTACCCGCCCGCGACCGTCGGGCAACGGGGTTTCGCTACCATCGCATGCCGCTCATGGCCGCCTCCACCGACACCTCCACCACGCTCGACCTGACCTCCCGCGCCGCGGAGGGCTCCCGCTCAGCCCGCCGCCTGCGCCGCACAGGCCAGGTCCCGGGGGTCATCTACGGCGGCGACGGCAACGCCGAGCTGTTCGCGGTCGACGGCCGGATTCTCCGCCACACCCTGGCGCGTTCGGGGGCCATCCTCCAGATCTCCGTCGACGGCGCGGCGCCCGGCCCGGTGCTCCTGAAGGACATCCAGCGCCATCCCGTGCGCGGCCACGCCATGCACGTCGACTTCCTGCGCGTCGACATGACGCAGACGATCCAGACCACGATCGTCCTGGAGCTCGTGGGCAACGACTCCGCCCCCGGCGTGGTCGAGGGCGGCGTGCTCTCGCAGGGCGCGATCGAGCTGAACATCGAGGCGCTCCCGGGCGACATCCCGGACGGCATCCAGTTCGACGTCTCCGCGATGGAGATGAACGCGACCGCCACGCTGGCGGAGCTGAAGCCGCCGGCGGGCGTCACGCTGCTCGACGACCCCGACGAGACCGTGCTCGCCACGATCACGCCGCCGAGCCAGGAGCAGGCGGAGGACGGGATCGAGACGGAGACCGAGGTCGTCGGCGAGGACGGCGAGACCGTCGCGGCCGAGGCCACGGGTGAGGGCGCCGGGGACGAGTCCTCGGACGAGTCCTGAAGCTCTTCTCCTCGACCCCCGTCGACTGGCTCGTCGTCGGACTCGGCAACCCCGGGCCCGGCTACGCCAACACTCCCCACAACGTCGGCTTCCTGGTCGCCGACGCGCTGATCGCGCGCTGGGACCTGCCGAAGCCGAGGAAGAAGTTCGCCGGCGAGCTGACGGAGGGGCGGATCGGACCCGGCGGCCCGCGCGTCGCGGTGCTCAAGCCGCAGACGTTCATGAACGACGCCGGCCGCTCGGCCGGGCCCGCGCGCGGCGCCTACAAGCTCGACCTCGATCGCGTGCTGGTCGTCCACGACGAGATCGATCTGCCCTTCGGCGAGATCCGCGTCCGCCTGGGCGGCGGGCTGGCCGGGCACAACGGGCTGAAGTCGCTCAAGCGGGAGCTCGGCAGCGCGGACTTCAACCGGGTGCGGGTCGGCGTCGGGCGGCCGGACTCGACCGATCCGGAGATCGTCTCCGCCCATGTGCTGGGGAAGTGGCGCCAGAGCGCGGCCGAGGTGCGCGAGCTGGTGGACCGCGCGCGGGACGAGGTCGACGCCCTCGTTGCCCGTACGTGATAACGTACGAGCGTATGCCCCCACGCGACTGGGACGCCACGACGTACGAGCGGATCGCCGCTCCGCTCACCGCCATGGGCAGCGACGTGCTCGACCGGCTCGTGCTCGCGGGCGACGAGACCGTGCTCGACGCGGGCTGCGGCACCGGTAACGTGACGCGGCTGCTGCTCGAGCGGCTGCCGCGCGGCCGGGTCGTCGCGGTGGACGGCTCGCGCTCGATGGTGGAGCGCGCGCGGGAGGAGCTGCCGCCCGGCACCGACGTCCGCGAGGCCGACCTGCTCGAGCTCGCGCTCGAGGCCCCGGTCGACGCGATCCTCTCCACGGCCACCTTCCACTGGATCACCGA
>Ga0126307_10002836_pt1 | contig 11764 bp, 13 predicted proteins | sample Plot28_FD_89955 | JGI IMG/M metagenome (GOLD analysis project Ga0126307, IMG submission 89955) | Serpentine soil microbial communities from UC McLaughlin Reserve, CA, USA - Plot28 | ecosystem: Environmental > Terrestrial > Soil > Grasslands | place: USA: UC McLaughlin Reserve, Lake County...
CGGCGCCTGGCTGGACAAGGTGCCGCCGCCGGCCTGGTGGGCGACCCGGGCGCTGTCCGGCGGCCAGGTGGTCGAGCAGCTCACCCACGTCCTCGACCTGGCCCGGCTGCTGGTCGGCGAGGTCGAGGAGGTGACCGCGGCCGGCTCCCGGCACGACGGCTCCCCCGGCGACGTGGACGACGTCACGGCCGCGTCGGCGCGCTTCCGCGGCGGCGCGGTCGGCACCTTCACGGCCAGCTCGCTGCTGCCGGCCAAGCACACGGCGGCGCTGCGGACGGTCTCGGCCGGCGGGCTGGTGCTGGACGTCTCCGAGCAGCAGCTGGTGGTGGAGCGGGACGGTGACCGGCAGGTGCACGTTCCCGCGGTGGACGGGCACCGGGCGGTGGACCGCGAGTTCGTCGACGCGGTGCTCGGGCGGCGCGAGTCGACCCGGGTGCCGTACGGGGAGGCGCTGGCCAGCCACCGGGTCGCCTGCGCGCTGGCCGAGTCCGCGGTCACCGGCAAGCCGGTGGTGCTGCGGGACGGAGTGCGGGCATGACCGACCGGCTGATCCTGCCCGGCCCGGGCAAGGCCGAGCTGGTGCCCGAGGCCGACGTCGAGCTGGAGGACGGCCAGGTCCGGATCGCCACCGCCTACACCGGGCTGTCCGCCGGCACCGAGCTGTCCTGGTTCAAGGGCACCAACCCCTTCCTGGGCCGGTCCTTCGACCGCGAGCTGGGGCTGTTCACCGAGGGCGAGGCCACCAGCCCGTACCCGGTCACGCGGGTCGGCTACATGGAGACCGGCACGGTCACCGAGAGCCGGGCCGCCGGGCTGCCGGTGGGCACGCCGGTGGCGGCCGCGTACGGGCACGCGACCGGCTACGTCGCCGATCCGACCACCGAGCACGTGGTCCCGCTGCCCGCCGACCTCGACCCGGTGCTCGGGGTGTACGTCGCGCACATGGGCCCGATCTGCGTGAACGGCCTGCTGCACGCGGCCGCGGACGCGGTCGGCGGGCCGGTCCGGTCGGTCGCCGACGGGGTCGCCGGCCGCCGGGTGCTGGTCACCGGCGCGGGCGTGATCGGCCTGCTCACCGGCGTGCTCGCGGCCGAGCACGGGGCCGCGGAGGTGGTCGTGGTGGACGTCACCCCGCAGCGGCTGGCGGTCGCCGAGGCCCTGGGGCTGGTGCCGCTGGCCGACTCGCCGGGTGTGCCGCGGCAGCTCAAGCAGCGCTGGCGGCACGGGGCCGGTGACCACGGGGCCGACGTGGCCTTCCAGTGCCGCGGGCAGGCCGGCGCGCTGGCCACCGCGCTCGGCGCGGTCCGGCCGCAGGCGACCGTCGTGGACCTGGCGTTCTACCAGGGCGGGGCGGACCCGGTGCAGCTCGGCGAGGAGTTCCACCACAACGGGCTGGCGCTGCGCTGCGCGCAGATCTCCCGGGTGCCGCGCGGGCAGGCGCACCTGTGGGACCGGGCCCGGCTGTCGGCGGAGACGGTCGCGCTGCTGCGCGCCCGCGGCGCCGACCTCCGCGCCCACCTGGTCACGGACCTGGTGCCGCTGGCGGACGCGCCGGCCCTGCTCGCCGACCTGGCCGCCCGCCGCCGCCACGTCCTGCAGGCCGTCTTCGCCGCCTGATCGCTCTTCGCCGGCCGATCGCTGAAGGCACCAGACGGGTCGTGGAGTCGCCGGGGCCCCCTCGGGCTCGTCGGCCTTCGGGGGACTTGGTGCTCAACCCTCCACTCAGCCCTCCACGCCGGTGGCCTGGTGGCTGGCGCCGACCGGCTTGGACTCCGGCGACCCGCGCTCGCGCAGGTAGATCGACAGCAGCACCATCGAGGCGACGGCCAGGAACTCGGACTGCCAGTTCTGCATCGTCCGGTTCCAGAAGTCGGCCGAGGTCACGTACCCGACCCAGGACACCGGGTCGGACCGCTCGGACAGCTGCTCGGCGTTGTACGCGGCGCGCCCGGCGACCGACTGCGCCAGCCAGGAGCCGAGGAAGAGCAGCCCCATCGTCAGCCCGAGGGAGTGGGAGAAGACGGTCCGCCGCCAGCCGGTCGCCTTGGCCCAGGGCGGCGAGTCCTTGTCGGCGTGCCGGCCGACCTTCTGGTCCTCGTCGGACTCCCGGCCGACCTCGTCCACCGGCTTGGACTCGGTCGATCCGCGCTGCACGAACCACACCGTGGCCAGCACGAACACGAAGAACTGCAGGTACTCGGACTGCCAGTTCTCCGCGACGTCGACGGCGAATGACGACGAGGTCACGTACTGCCAGATCGTCACCGGCTCCCCTCCGGTGGCCAGCTGCTGGTTGTTGTAGTCGGCCAGCCCGGAGATCGCCTGCCCCACTAGGGAGAGCAGGAAGAGGGTCCCGAACAGCAGGGTCAGTCCGTGGTCGCGCAGCCGCCTCACCGGTGCACCAGCCCGAGCGCGACGAAGTAGACGAGGCCGACCACGACGACGACGAGCAGCAGTGTGAAGAGGGTCCGCACCTCAGCCCTCCACGTCGCAGTCGTACGGCCGGTCGCCCTGCGGCGTGCAGCCGGCGGCGTTGACGCGCCAGCCGTCGCCCAGCCGGACCAGAAAGAGCGTGTCGGTGCCGGCGCGCACCTGCGCCTCGTCGCTCCACAGCTCCACATGGCCGACCGAACCGCCGCCGGGCAGGTCGAGGTCGCCGACGGCCTGCTCGCACGTCTCGCCGCCGGTCGCGGCCGACTCCGCCGCAGCCGGGGTGAGCAGCGCGCAGAGCCGGGCGGCGTCGTCGGACTCCGCCGCGGCCAGCCAGTCCGTCGCGGCACGGCGCACCTCGTCCTCCCCCGCCGGGGCAGCGCAGCCGGCGAGGAGCGCCCCTAGTGCAGCCAGTGCCACCGCACAAGCCGATCTTCGCACGGCCGGTACGCTACCCGCCTCCGGCCGCTCTCACTCTCCGCCTCCTGAGTCAGCCCATCACGGTTCGTAGCGACTGGACGCGGGGAGCCCGGACGTGCCGCGGCTCGGCCACCGCGAGCACCCGGCGGTAGAGCGTCTCGTACCGGGCTGCCATCGCCGCCGGGGAGAAGCGGCGCACCGCGACCTCCCGGCAGGCGTCCCGGTCCAGCTCGTCGACCCGGTCCAGGTAGCCGACGAACTCGGCCTCGGTCTCGGCCAGCCAGCCGGTGAGGCCGTGGTCGACCAGCTCGGGCAGCACCCCGCGGCGCATCGCCACCACCGGCACCCCGGCCGAGAGCGCCTCCACCACCGCGGTCCCGCCCGGCTCGTCCCAGCGCAGCGGGAACAGCACGGCCCGGGCGGTGCGCAGCAGCTCCGCCTTCGCCTCGCCGCCGACCGAGCCGACCCAGCGGACCGGCCCCCCCAGGTGCGGCTCGACCTCGGCGGTGAAGTAGCGCACGTCGGCCAGCCCGCGCGCCGGGTGCTCCGGGTCGGCCAGCGCCGCGTCCAGCTCGGCCCGGTTCGCCAGCCCGGCCACCGGCCCGGCCAGCACCAGCTCCAGGCCGAGCTCCCGAGCGGCCCGGGCGGCCACGTCGTAGCCCTTCACCGGGGTCAGCCGGCCCAGGGCGAGCAGGTGCGGGCCCGGCGGCTGGACCGGGTGCCCGGGCAGCGGCGTGGCCAGCGGCACCGCGCCCAGGGCCTGCCGGCGCAGCGTCGGGTGCGCCCGGGCGAGCTGGGAGGCGGACACGCCGGCGAAGAAGACCCGCCCGGCGCCGTCGAACCCGGCGTAGAAGTCCGGGTGCTTGGCCAGGTCCCAGTGCAGCGTCTGCAGCACCGGGGGCACCGAGTCGCCGGCCGCGGCGAGCACGGCCGGGCCGACCACCTCGAGGTGGTCGTGCACCAGGTCGACGTCGCCCTCGGCGAGGCGCTCCAGCACGGCCCGCATGTGCGCATGGGCGATGCCCATCATCTGGTTGTACGGCCCGGTGATGCAGCCGAACTGGCCGGTCGGGAAGACGCTGATGTGCTCGTCGGCCTCCAGCGCGCTCTCCCCCACGGTGACCAGCACCACCCGGTGGCCGCGGGCGCGCAGCTCGGGAACCAGCGTGGCCACCACGTTCTCGATGCCGCCGTAGTCCGGCGGCGGCACGGGCAACCACGGCCCGGCGTTCATCAGCACGGTCAGCGCAGGCGACACCGAACGACTACCCCTTCCTGTGACCCGGTCCGGACTCCCTCGTTCCGGGGAACGGCTCCGGCCCCGCTGGTGAAATGGTCACCGACCGTGGTCGGCAGGGCGGCCTCCTGTCCCGCGTGCGCGATCGTACGGCCCGATCGGGGGATCCCGGAGTACCCATCGTGTGACGTGCACCGCGTCCACGGTGTGCCAGTCGACGGTGTGCCCGTCCGCGACCCCGGGTACCCGGTGCCCATGCGGATCGTCGTGGTGGGCGCCAGTGGCAACGTCGGCACCGCGGTGCTGCGCCGGCTGGCCGCAGAGCCGGCGGTGACCGGCATCGTCGGGGTGGCCCGCCGGCCGCCGGGACCGGACGCCGGCCCGCCGTACGACGCGGCCGACTGGGAGTCCGTCGACATCGCCGCGGACGACGCCACCACCCGGCTGGCCCGCGTGGTGATCGGCGCCGACGCGGTGGTCTCGCTGGCCTGGCGGCTGCAGCCGAGCTGGGACCGCGGTGCGCTGGAGCGGATCAACGTCGGCGGCACCCGGGCGGTCCTCGACGCGGTGCTCGCCGCCGGGGTGCCGCAGCTGGTCTACGCGTCCTCGATCGGCACGTACGCGCCCTCCCCCGGCCCCGAGCGGCGGGACGAGAGCTGGCCGACCACCGGCATCGCCACCTCGACGTACAGCCGGCAGAAGGCGGCGGTCGAGCGGATCCTCGACCAGGTCGACCCGGGCCGGCTCGCCGTGCTGCGGGTCCGGCCCGGCATCGTGCTGCAGCCGGCGGCGGCCGCCGAGATCGCCCGCTTCTTCCTCGGCCCGCTGGTGCCCACCTCGCTGGTCCGCCCGGCCCTGATCCCGGTGCTGCCGTGGCCGCGCGGCCTGCGCGGGCAGATCGTGCACGCCGACGACCTGGCCGACGCCCTGGTCCGCGGGCTGCTGGCCCGGACCACCGGCGGGCTCAACGTGGCCACCGAGCCGCTGGTGACCCGGTCGCTGGTGGCCGAGCTGCTGGCCGCGCGGCCGGTCGACGTGCCGCCGGCCGCGGTCCGCGCGCTGGCCGGCGGGACCTGGCGGGCCCACCTGCAGCCCAGCGAGCCGGGCTGGCTCGACATGGCCATGCAGGTGCCGGTGCTGGACACCGGCAAGGCCCGCGGGCTGGGCTGGGCGCCGGCCCGCCCGGCCGGTGAGGTGCTGCGCGACTTCCTCGCCGCGCTCGCCGCCGGGCGGGGCGCCAGCAGCCCGGCGCTGACGCCGCGGACGCCGGTCTTCGGCCGCCGTGCCACCGGGTAGAGCACTTCGAGGGACACGCCGGGGGCGGGCGACCCGGCGAGCGGTCGCCGGCCCGTCCCAAGCCGGTCGGCCGGTCCTCAGAGGTCGTACACCGCGTAGGCGCGGCCCAGCACCGGCTGGGCCACGTTGCGGACCCGGGTGCCTCCGGCGGTGACGCCCTTCTCGATGCCGGCGTGCGCGTGCCCGTGCACCGCCAGGTCCACCCGCGCGCCGTCGATCGCCTCGGCCAGCAGGTAGTTGCCGAGGAAGGCGTAGATCTCCGGCGGCTCCCCGGCGAGCGTGTCCGCCACCGGCGAGTAGTGGGTGAGCGCGACCACCCGGTCGCACCGGTCGGCCAGGCCGTCCAGCGCCGCGCCGAGCCGGGTCGCCACCGCCTGCCCGTGCCGGGCGAAGGCCTTGCTCTCCGGCTCGCCGAAGTTGCTGCAGCTGCGCCCGGCGAAGCCGAGCCCGAAGCCCTTCGCCCCGGCGACGCCGAGCCGCTGCCCGCCCGCCTCGACCACGGTGGAGGTGCCCTCCAGCACGGTCAGCCCGGCCGCGGTCAGCACCCCGGTGATCTCGTCCTGCCGGTCGCAGTGGTAGTCGTGGTTGCCGAGGACGGCGACCACCGGCACGCCGAGGTCGCCGAACTCGGCCGCCACGCACTCGGCTTCCTCGACGGTGCCGTGCCGGGTGAGGTCGCCGGCCAGCAGCAGCACGTCGGCGACCTCGGGCAGCTCGGCCAGCGCCGGGCGCAGGTGTCCGCAGGCGTCCGCGCCCAGGTGCACGTCGCCGACCGCGGCGACCCGGATCACCGCAGGTCCTCCGCGGTGCTCGGCGGCTCCGCGCAGGTGACTCGCAGGTCGTCGCGGACCGCCAGGCCGCCGGCCTCCGCCGCGGCCGCCTCCACCAGGTGCCGGCGCCGCTCCTCCGAGGCGACGTCGCCGCTGAGGTAGACCGCGTCGCCGTGCACGGCCACCCGCACGCCCAGCTCCGCGGTGTCCGGGTCCTCGGCCAGCCGGCGCTGGATCCGCGCGGCGAGGTAGTACGGGTCCTCACGCACGGTCATCGCCGGTCCCCCGGTCGGTGAGACCCAGCCGGTCGGCCAGGAACACGAAGGCCTCCGCGTACGGCGAGCGTGCGGTGCGCCGGCGCACCGAGGGCCAGTCCACCTGCTCGCGCAGCGCGCGCACCATCGGCAGCGAGGTGGCGAAGTCGCAGTAGTGGTCGCGGTAGGTGAGCAGCTTGGTGACCACCAGGTCGGTGGCGGCGAGCACCGGCATCTGCACCGAGCCCACCTCCATGTGGTCGACGCGCTCGAAGAAGTCCAGGGTGACCGGCTCGCCGGCGAGCCGGAAGATCAGGTCGACGAGGTTGCCCCGGTCCCAGACCTTGGCCAGCCAGTCCTCCGGCGCCTCCTCGTCGCGGACGAACCCGGCGGCCACCAGCAGGTCCACCGCCCGGGGGGCGTCCTGCTCCATCAGGGCGAAGTCGGCGTCGTGCTCCGAGCGCGGACCGCCGCGGGCGTAGACGGCCCAGCCACCGCAGAGCGCGAACGGGATCTCCGCCCGCTTGAGCTCCACCGCCGCCTTCTTCACCGTCTCCAGCAGGTCGGCGTCGGCCGGCGACACCGCCGCGGTGGACTCGGCGTCGGGGGTCGTCTCCAGGGCGCTCACAGTTCCGACCGGTACCCGGGCGGGGCCGCCGGCACACCGGCGCCCTCAGCGGGGGTGAATCGGGCCACACGTTGGTCGAGTGCCGTTTGCCTGGCCCGGAGGTGGGGCACGGATCTGCCTGTAACCGGAGAAGGAGGTCAGATGAGCACCGTCGAGAAGTCGATCGACGTGGACGTGCCGGTCAGCACCGCGTACAACCAGTGGACCCAGTTCGAGTCGTTCCCCCAGTTCATGGAGGGGGTCGAGCGGATCGACCAGGTCTCGGACACGATGACCCACTGGGTGACGAAGATCGGCGGGGTGACCCGCGAGTTCGACGCGCAGATCACCGAGCAGCACCCGGACATGCGGGTCGCGTGGACCTCGGTGGACGGGCCGAAGCAGGCCGGCGTGGTGACCTTCCACCGGCTCGACGAGGGCCGGACGCGGGTCATGCTGCAGATGGACTTCGAGCCCGAGGGCCTGGTGGAGAACGTCGGGGACAAGCTCGGCGTCGTCGGCCGGCGGGCCGAGGGCGACCTCAAGCGGTTCAAGGACTTCATCGAGAGCCGCGGCGGTGAGACCGGCGGCTGGCGCGGCGAGGTGGACCGTCCCACGCCGTAGCGCCCCGCCCGTACGCCGAGAGGGCCCGGACCGCATCCGGTCCGCGCCCTCTCGGCCTGTGCGCCTTCTCGGCCTGCGCGCCTTCTCGGCCTGCGCGCCTTCTCGGCCTGCGCGCCTTCTCGGCCTTCGCGCCGGGGGCCGGATCGGACCGCCGGGCTGGGCTCAACCGCCGGACGCGGTCGCCCGGATGGTCTCGATGATCCGGGTGGACGAGCGCCGGGCCAGGTAGCCGACGGTGCGCACGGTTCCGCCGAGCCGCTCCACCACCGCGGTCTCGGCCAGCATCTCCGGGGTGTAGTCCCCGCCCTTGACGTACACGTCCGGGCGGACCAGCTCGATCAGCTCCACCGGGTTGTCGGCGTCGAAGACGGTCACGTGGTCCACCGCCGGCAGGGCGGCCAGCACCGCCGCCCGGTCGGCCTGCCCGACCACCGGCCGGTCCGGGCCCTTGAGCCGGCGCACGCTGGCGTCGCTGTTCAGTCCCACCACCAGCACGTCGGCCAGCGTCCGGGCCTCCTCCAGGCAGGCCAGGTGGCCCGGGTGCAGCAGGTCGAAGCAGCCGTTGGTGAACGCGATCCGCAGCCCGCAGCGGCGGTAGCCGGCGACGAGCGCGGCCAGCTCCCCCGTGCCGACCACCGCCCCGCCGCCGGCTCCGCCCAGGCAGCGGGCCAGCGCGGCCGCCTCGCACACCACCGTGCCGGGCCGGTGCACCACGCAGGAGGCGGCCGCGCAGCCGAGCTCCAGCGCAGTGACCGGGTCCGCGCCGGCCGCCAGCGCGAGGGTGAACGCGGCGGTCGCGGTGTCGCCGGCGCCGGTGGTGCGGTCCTCCGGCGCCGGGCGCACCGGTACCCGGTGCGGCGGCCGGTCCGGGCGCAGCAGCACGGCGCCCTCGGCGTCCGCGGTGGCCGCGACCAGCTCGGCGCCGGCGGCGGCGAGCAGCCGCTCGGCGTGCGCGACCGCGAAGTCCACCGACTGCCCCGGGCCGGCCGGCCGGTCCGCGCGGGCCAGCCGGCGGGCCTCGGCGGCGTTCGGGGTCACCGCGGTCGGCCGCGCCGGCGCCCACGGCGCCAGGTCGTGCGCGTCGACCACGAGCAGGGCCAGCCCGTCCCGGGCGGCGACCACGGCGTCCCGGACCGGTCCCGCGCCGGCGCCCAGCCCGTAGTCGGACACCAGCAGCCGGGTCCCGGCCGGCAGCGCCGCGGCCACCGCCGCGGCGACCCTGGCGGCGTCCGCGCCGGCCGGGGGCTCGGGCGAGGTGTCGAAGCGGGCCACCAGGTGGCCGTCGGCGGCCAGCCGCCGCTTGGCCGGGGTGGCCCGGCCCGGCACGGCAACCAGCCCGCCGGGGTCCACCCCGTGCTCGGCCAGCACGCGGCGCAGCGCCGCCCCGTCGGCGTCGTCGCCGACCGGCCCGACCAGCCGCACCCGGGCGCCGAGGCCGGCCAGGTTCGCCGCGGCGTTCGCGGCTCCGCCGGGCACGAGCCGGGTCCGGGCGACGTCGACCACCGGCACCGGGCCCTCCCGGCACAGCCGGTCCGCCGACCCGTCGATCCACACGTCCAGCACCGCGTCGCCGACCACGACCACGTCGAGGCCGGCGAAGGCCGGCAGCAGGGCCGCCAGCCCCTCGGTCACCGGGTCCGCTCCCCCGGCGCGGTCACGGCCGGTCCGTACGTTCGCGCGCACCAGAACGCATGCGGTCGGGGTCGACCTCCCGCTCCGGGTGCCGGCGGAGGTACTCCTCCTCCAGCTCCGCCGTGCGACGGGTGTGCATCGCCAGCGCGTCCGGGGAGCCGTGCAGGAACGTGCCGTGCCGGGTCTGGTGCAGGTGCTGCAGCTCGCGCAGCAGGTCGTGCTCCGCCAGGTCCGGCGGGGGAACGCCGTAGGGCTGGGGCACGCGGATCTCCCTCCTCGTGCGGGCCGGCGCCTCCGGCCGGCCGGTCGCCAGCGGAGCTACCCCCGGCGGGCGCGGTTCATGTCTCGCCCGTCCGCTTCCGGCTCTTCCCTGCCTGCTGTCAGCGGGATCAGCGACTTGTCCGTTTCAGGGGTACTGTGGCTAACACACCTCTCCTGACCGTATGACCGGATCGGCGACCGGCCTACGATGCGGACCGGGCCTCCGCGAGGTTCCGGCACGACGAGACCGCTTTTGGAGGTTGGTTGCCCACCCAGCATCAGGCCAGCTGCGTGCTGCCGACCCGCCGCGGGTCGCTGGCCCTGCACGTCTTCGGCCGCGACGACGGCACCGAGGAGGTGCTCGCCGCGGTCTACCAGAGCGGCTCCCCCGCGACGGCACCGCCGCTGGTCCGGGCCCACAGCGCCTGCCTGACCGGCGACCTGCTCGGCTCGCTGCGCTGCGACTGCGGCCAGCAGCTCGGCGCCGCCCTGGACCTGATCGCCGCCGAGAGCCATGGCATCCTGCTCTACCTGCTCGGCCACGAGGGCCGTGGCATCGGCCTGGCGAACAAGATCCGCGCGTACGCGCTGCAGGAGCAGGGTCTGGACACCGTGGAGGCGAACCGGCAGCTCGGCCTGCCGGTCGACGGCCGGGACTACTCGGCCGCGGTGGCCGCCCTGCGCTGGCTTGGCGTGGACCGGATCCGGCTGGCCACGAACAACCCGCTCAAGATCGCCGCCTTCACCCGGGCCGGCATCGAGGTGACCCGCGTGCCGCTGAACGGCTTCGTCACCGCCGACAACGCCGGCTACCTCAGCGTCAAGGACCGGATGCTGGGCCACCTGCAGAGCCTGGGGCGGCCGTCGTGACGGCCGCGGCGCCGCTTCGGCTGACCCGCGCCGGCGCGGTCCGCGCGGCCACCGGCCCGGTCGGGCGCTGAGGGAGGTTTCGCCGGCCGTGCAGGCGGAACGACGGACCCATGCGCCCACTGGGAGCCCTGGAGGCCGCCGTCGGGAAGGTCGAGCGGGCGGAGTCGCTGGACGGCCCGGTCACCGCGGTGAAGAAGGCCGTCGATGCCGGGCTGCGCTCACCGGAGGTGCGGGACGCGCTGCACGGGGTCTGGCTCGGCCACGCGCTGCACCCCGCGATGATCATCATGCCGCTCGGCAGCTGGATCTCCGCCGCGGTGCTCGACGTCCTGCCCGGTGGCCGTCGGGCGGCCCGCACCCTGGTCGGCTTCGGCGTGCTGACCGCCCTGCCGACCGCCACCGCCGGCGCCGCGGACTGGTCCGACCTGCACCCGCAGCAGCAGCGGACCGGCCTGGTGCACGCGGCCGGCAACCTCGTCGCGCTCGGCCTGCAGGCCGCGTCCTGGCGGGCGCGGCGGCGCGGCCGGCAGGGCCGGGGCAGCGCGCTCAGCCTCGCCGCGCTCGGGGTCGGCGGGGTGGCCGCCTACCTCGGCGGCCACCTGGCGTACCGGCAGGCGGCCGGGGTCAACCACGCCGAGCAGGCCCCGCACCTGCTGCCGCAGGAGTTCACCCGGCTGTGCGCGCTGGAAGAGCTGCCCGACGGCCGGCCGGTCCGCAAGGTGCTCGGCGGCGTGCCGGTCTTCGTGCTGCGCCGGGACCGGCGGGTGGACGTACTCTTCGACGAGTGCGCGCATCTGTCCGGACCGCTGTCCGAGGGGGAGCTGTCCGGCGCCGGGGCCGACCTGTGCGTCACCTGTCCCTGGCATGGCAGCGTCTATGCCGTCGCCGACGGCGAGGTCCGCCGCGGCCCGAGCACCCATCCGCAGCCCGTGCTGCAGGTTCGCGTCGAACCGGACGGTACGGTGCAGGTCCGACTTCCCGAGGACGGTTGATTCATGGAGCGCGGCAGCAACAAGCACTCGCCTCGTGTCGACGAGCAGCTCGAGCACGAGGTCTCCGGCATGATGCGCGCCGAGCGCCCGACCCGCGCCGAGGAGTGGAAGGAGTCGGAGCCGGCCGGTGAGGACCAGCCGGATCCCGGGCTGCTCGGCGTGCCGGAGGACCGGCAGCCGGCTCCTCCGCCGGGGATGACCGGTGAGGAGGTCACGCTGCGCAGCGAGCTGGCCGCCGCGCTGACCCGGGGCGCGTTCCCCAACGACGAGTCCGGGCTGCTCGGCCACCTGGTCGACGGCGAGGCGCCGGACCGGCTGCGCGACCTGGTCCGCCGGCTGCCGTCGGGCCGGGTGTACCAGAACGTCGGCGA
>Ga0126307_10002837_pt1 | contig 11757 bp, 12 predicted proteins | sample Plot28_FD_89955 | JGI IMG/M metagenome (GOLD analysis project Ga0126307, IMG submission 89955) | Serpentine soil microbial communities from UC McLaughlin Reserve, CA, USA - Plot28 | ecosystem: Environmental > Terrestrial > Soil > Grasslands | place: USA: UC McLaughlin Reserve, Lake County...
ATGCTCGGCAACAGCCCGACTAACGGCTCCAGAAACACGGTCCACCACTACTATCGCTGCCGGACAAGGCACCTGGAAGGTAAAGGAGCTTGCTCGATGTCGAAGAATGTCCGGGCGGTGGAAGCCGAGCATGCCGTATGGTCGTTCGTCAGCTGCCTACTCCTGAACCCTGAGGCTCTTAGAGAGGATCTCGACGAGATGATGAAGCAGGAGCATGCCGCCAACCGCGGCGACCCGGAGAAAGAGGCCGCCGTCTGGCTCGACCGGCTAGCGGACGTCAAGCACAAGCGCGCCAGCTTCCAGGACATGGCCGCCGAGGGGCTCATTACCTTCGACGAACTCAGGACCAAGCTGGCGGCTTTGGAGGAAACACGCCAGACTGCCCGGAAGGAACTCATCGCCCTTTGGGGCCGGACCGAGCGCCTGCGCGCCCTGAAGCGCGACCGAGAGGTTCTCCTACAGAACTACGCCGAGATGATGCCCGAGTCCCTTGACGCACTAGAAGCCGAGGAGCGCCACCGCGTCTACAATATGCTGAGACTGAGAGTGCTGGCCTTCCCGGACGGTGCGTTGGAGGTCAGAGGAGCCCTCAGGGGGGAGCTCCTTGTTTGTAAGAATTCGACGAGAAGGTTATGTCAGCCAGAAACTACAAAACATCCCGAAGTGTGGTTCCGCACTTTTCTGAAGAGGGACGGTGCTGAGAGTTTGGAATGGATAAGAGCCGATTGACCAGCTCATTGACGGCTTTGTAGATCGGCTTTAAGAGGCTGCGGTTCGAACGATCGCGTTGCCCTTCCTCTCGAACACGCATAATAATCACGACTATCTTTGACCGAAGATTTCCTGCATCGCCGCGTGATGCTAACCGTCTCAGCCCCATGGGACGCGAGGAGTACTCTATATCATAGAAATTGTGGAAAAAAGTTCGGGATTCGCCGCCGATTCATCCGGAATTCATCGATGTATGGCAGAGTGTGTGCATATGTGAGCAGTGAGGCAGAACCAGCACCATAAGAACGTGAGATGTACCGAGTTGCTTGTAGCGTCACCACTAGTCCCAACGCTACATATGTAGTATCGAGAGGAGCTGGGATGAGCAACTTCATCATAAAGCAGCAGGGTCCCTCGCCGATGGTAGCGGACAACCTCTGGGAGATACGCCTCGGCGTGGCCTCGTTCCTTGTCGGCGCTCTCGCAATGGTTGCTATCGGACGCTACCTGGGAAGCCGCAAGCCAGGCGCAGGGGCAAGTACGCCGCAGGACTGGCCGGTCAACTTCGCCCACAGAGGAGGAGCCAAAATCGTCCCCGAGAACACCTTCGAGGGCTTCCGCAAGGGCCTGCAGGCGGGCGCCGGTGTCTTGGAGTTCGACGTCCACGCGACGGCCGATGGGAACGTAGTCGTGCACCACGACGAGACGGTAGAACGGACCACGGACGGGAGTGGGCCCCTACGCGAGATGACGCTTGCGGAGGTCAAGCAGCTCGACGCCGGATACCGGTTCACCCTTGACAGCGGCAGGACATATCCTTACCGGGGAGAAGGGGTGAAGATTCCGACCATGGAGGAGGTGTACCGGGAGTTTATCGAGGTCCCGATCAACGTCGAGACAAAGGGGAAGAGGCCGGGCATCGAGGAGGCGGTTTGGCGCATCATCGAGGGTGCCGGGGCCGAGGAGCGCACGCTCGTGGTTTCCGAGGACTCGGGCACCATCCGTCGCTTCCGCAAGGCGTCCGGCAGAAGGGTGGCTACCGCCTCTTCGAGCGCGGAGTTGATCTTCTTCTGGCTCCTTAGTCGCCTGCGCCTGAGTGGACTGTCGAAACCGTCCTACCAGGCTCTACAGGGCCCAGAGACCTACAAGGGGCTGCGCATAGTGACACCGGAGTTGGTCCGGGGAGCGCACGAGCGGGGACTGCGAGTGGATGTCTGGACCATCGACTCTGAGCCCGACATGCGCCGTCTGCTTGGTTACGGGGTGGACGGCATCATGACCGATCGGCCCGACATCTTGGCCAAGGTGCTCCGAGGGGAGTGAGAAGAATGGCAGCTGCCACCCGATATCCTCACATACCAAGAACGGCGGACGAGGAGGTAGGAAGTTGCGGCTTCCTGGCGATGAACTGGTGCCCGAGTGTCGCATGAGGCTAGAGTTGAAGTGCGTGTGGCAGAAGGAAGGTCAAGCGATTAAATGGATGCTAAAGCTAGCTCAGTCAGCGGAGCTGCTAGACATTTATCGGTGCTATCCAGTCAGCGGCCGCAGAAACGAACGAACGAAGCGTAAGGGCATGGCTGTTGCACACTTCGAAATGTGGGGCTTTGCCTTTCGTTCGCTAATGAGGAAAGTAGCTGACGGCAGCATAAGACGGGCCATCTTGCTACTTGCTGCGATGGGGGTGGCGCTGCTGGACGCTGGTAGCTTTACGCTGGTGTCGGGATATGGGATGTCGGTCCGGGTGCGTCGCAGGTCAACGCTCCTTCGGACGAGCGAGATGGATCTACCCAGCAGCACCAGCGCCGGTGTTGGTTATGATGCCGGCAAACTGTGAATGTCCTAAAGGAGGTTCAGCATGTCAGTTTGGGGCACGTTGACCGGAAGATATGAGGGCCAACCGGGAGAAGAATCACCGCCGCGCAAACTACTTGCCCTTGACGGTGGCGGGATTCGTGGGATTCTAAGTTTAGAAGTGTTGCTCAAAATGGAGCAACTGCTTGCCGAGGCCACAGGAGAAGGCGAGAATTTTCGACTATGCGATTTCTTCGACTACATAGGAGGAACGAGCACAGGAGCCATCATCGCTGCGGGTTTGGCTCGCGGGATGTCAGCCGGCGAATTGTTGGACTTCTACCAGCAAACAGGCCCGGCTATGTTCGACAAAGCATTCATCCTTAACCGCCTGAAATACCTTTACAGATCAGAGCCCCTGGCCGACGAGCTAAAGCAAACCTTCGAAGAGCAGACAAATCTACTGCCGGAGAATCTCAAGTGCCTGCTGCTGGTGGTCACCCGCAACGTCACGACGGATTCGCCCTGGCCTATCAGCAGCAACCCTCTGGCAAAGTACAACGACCTTTCGCGAGAGGACAACAATCTCAAGATCCCGCTCTGGCAGCTCGTTCGCGCCAGCACGGCCGCCCCGGTCTTCTTTGCCCCTGAAGTCGTTCAGTGGGACCCTAATGACCCGACGAAGACCTTTAAATTCGTAGACGGAGGCTTAACACCCTACAACAATCCTGCATTTTTGCTATGGCGTATGGCCACTCAAGCACCCTACAGACTGAACTGGAAAAACGGGGAGAGAAATATACTGCTGGTCTCCGTTGGCACGGGTGCAGCGCCGAGACTGGACGCGGACGTGTACTCGAGGGACAACGTCCTGGAAAATGTCGCCAACCTTCCCTCGGCCTTGATGTATGGAGCACAGGTGGATCAAGACATCAACTGTCGAATGATCGGTCGTTGTGTTTACGGCGACATCATCGATCGTGAGCTTGGAGACCTAATCCCGCAGGACGAAAACGGGAAGGTCATCCCGCTTTCGCGGGATATGGGCCGCGCTTTCTTGTATGCGCGCTACAACGCAGACCTCAGCGCCCCCTGGCTGAGTAAGATGGGGCTTGGAGACATTGATCCCACCAAAGTGGGCAAGCTTGACTCGGTTGATTACATAGATGACCTGCGTCGCGTCGGGCGGAGGGTGGGAGAGGAAGTCAAACTAGAGCACTTCGGACCGTTCGTCGAAAGGTAAGGTGGAAGATGGCTTCTGCTTTCATCATTAGGCCATTCGGAACGAAACAGGGCATCGATTTTGACTTTGTCGATCGCGAGCTAATCGACCCGGCGCTGGAAGGCCATGATCTCGTCGGACGAACCACGGGCGATTCGCTCAAGCAAGGAAACATTCGCACCGAGATGTTTCGGCGCCTGCTCCTCGCTGATGTGGTCGTCGTGGACATCTCCATCAGCAACGCCAACGTTTTTTACGAACTGGGAATCCGCCACGCCCTGCGCAATAAGCGGACGTTCATGATTCGAGGTTCCAGCGCCGCTCTGCCTCCTGACGAAGTTCCCTTCGATCTGAGAGGAGACCGTTACCTTTCTTACGAGGTGGACAATCCCGCGGCAGCGCTCGACACACTGAAGGAGGGGCTGCGGCAGACGCTCCTCTCAGACGATAAAGATAGCCCCGTCTTTCAGTTGCTGCCCGAACTTGTGGAGCAAGACAAGGCTCGCTTTCTGGCCGTCCCAACAGATTTCCAGGATGAAGTCGAGCGTGCTATGAATCAAGAGAAGGTCCGCTTCCAGCGGGGCGACCTGAAATTGCTGCAGACAGAGGTGCGCGGGTTTGAGTGGGAGGTCGAAGGGCTGCGAGTGGTGGGTCGCGCGCAGTTTCGCAAGAGAGCCTACGAACACGCGCGAGACACCTGGGAAGCCGTCCGCAACAACGACCCCAACGATAAGGAAGCGAACATCAGGCTCGGCACAATCTACCAGAGGCTCGACGAGCCAGTGGAGTCGAACATCGCACTGCAACGGGTTTTGAAGGATGAGAGCACTACCGAGGAGGAGCGCGCAGAGGCGCACTCGCTGATTGGTAGCAACTCGAAAGGAAAATGGAAAGCTGCGTGGATTGACCTGCCTGCCGGGCAGCGCAAGCCGACAGCACTGCGCTCTCCCCATCTGGAGCAATCCTACATAGAGTACAAGAAAGGGCTTGTCGAGAACCTCGATCATTTTTATTCGGGTATCAATGCCCTGGGTATGCTCACGATCATGGTAGAGATGGCTACTGCATTGCCCGATGTTTGGAAAGGGGGATTTGAAGATGACGAAGATGCGGAGCGGCAGTTCAGGGAGAAGAAAGACGAACTGGCGAATTTGCGCGGCAGCGTAAGGCTGTCTCTGGAAGCAGCAAAGTCCCGCATGGAACGTGCGGGGGAGGCGGATATGTGGTTCGACATAACGCAAGCCGACTTTGCCTGTCTGACCTCTGACCGTCCCCCATTCGTGGCCAATCAATACCGTAGGGCTCTAGCCGACGCGCAGGACTTCGAAATAGATGCCGTTCGCAGACAGCTACTAATATACGAACAGCTTGGGATCTTGACGGCGAACGTTAAAGAGGCTCTCGAGACTATACCTAGCCCCGATGTTTCCGAAGAGAAGTCGCCGCACGTCCTGCTGTTCACAGGTCACAGGATCGACTCTCCAAAGCGCAAAAAGCCGCGTTTCCCGGCCGACAAAGTAGACGCGGCGAGGCTTGCGATAAGGGACGTGATCGAAAAAGAACTGGAGCGCGTGGGCGGCAAGGCGATCGGCATCGCGGGCGGCGCGAACGGTGGCGACATACTTTTTCACGAAGTTTGTGCGGATCTAGGTATCCCGACGAGCCTCTATCTTGCGATGCCAAGGGACGAGTACGTCAACGAATCTGTGCAAGATGGTGGACTGCGATGGGTCGATCGTTTCGACGAGTTGTACCAACGGCTGCCCAGGCGCGAGCTAGGAAGGTCGAAAGAGCTCCCGCGCTGGCTGCAAAGCAAGCCTGACTACACAATCTGGCAGCGCAATAATCTCTGGATGCTGTATAACGCCATGGCTTGTGGAAGCCGCTACGTCACGCTGATTGCATTGTGGGATGGCAAGACGGGAGATGGTCCTGGTGGAACTAAGGACATGATGAACAAGGCTGACGAGAGTGCCGCCAAGGCGATCGTTCTTCAGACGACGAGTATTTTCGGTCTATGAACGTAGGATGCTATGGTCAGTCCAAGTCCACAACGTCCCTGGGATCTCCTGAATTCATCGCCGATTCGTTTGCGGGAGGTTATGCTGTGCGTTATGGTACAAGTTATTGGATGAGTGCGGGAATGATAGCAACACGGGGTTCGTAGGCCAATGCAGAAGGTAGATAACATCAGATTCGTTGTCACCTGCTCGGCCTCAGAGGTCGCTAGCTTGCTATGACGAACAGCCCACGGGTCGCTAGCAGGGAATAGGTCAAGGAGTAGGGAGTAAGGGATTAGGGAAGCAAGAGAAGCCAACGAGGCACGACTTTCGTTTCAGCAAGCTTGCGATCACCACGGATGTGTGCAATGCCGCCAGTGAAGATCCTTGGCTATCAGTATGAGGTGTTCATCCTTCACAGCAGCACCGGTCGTTCCTGGGCAGAGAAACGGTTCATGTCCGTCGACGATGATGTCATCGAAGCCTATCTCGATCAGTGCTCACGTTCGCGCACAGCTAAACCGCACTACCGTATGTGGCGTGGACTAGAAGGCGTCCGGATTGGACACCGACCCGCCACCGACCCAACTGGCTTGAAATGTGCAAGATCGTGATAACGAACTTCAGTAGGGGTGGTTCTCTGATTCTGGGCTCGTCAGTGACCCTTCATTGTAAATTCATCCCCAATTCATTGCGAATTCATCGCCATGTGGCAGATTTCAGAACAGACAAATGTGACGGGTATCGGTGGAGCCAGAGGTCAGGCTTAGTAAGTGCTGAACGCGGAAACAGTATAGTAGCTATACCTGTGGCAAGCAGCAGGTAGAAGGCGGCAAACGAGAGGAGGTCCAGCGGCTTGACGAGAGGGTTTTGGCATGAGTATGGGACGGCAAGCACACGATTATTAACATGAGGTAACCGAAGAGGCAGGAAGAGAAATTAGCGGAGGGACCATTAGATGAGGCTCAGAACAAGCGAACTCGGACGCTTCTTGATGGGTAAGTCGAAGAACCTCAACAGCTGCCAACTGATATGAGCAGCCTATACAGTTGGAAAGCGCCGCGTCCGCCGCACGTGTGGCTCTGCCCGACTGCAACCAGGAGGAAGCCCATGAACAAGCCTAAGGCTTTTATGAGTTACGCTCATGTAGATGACGAAGACGGAAGTTTGACAAGCCTACGCACGCTTTTGAGGCGGGAAGTACGAAATGGTTATCGAGGTGAGGAAGAATATCGAGTATAGGAGCCCACCAACCAGAATAATACTGATCAACCCGCGAACTCAGTCAGTTGACCACTCCGGTCCCTGCCTTCGTTTTTCCTCACGGGCATCTAGCAGGTCTTGCGATAGGGTTCACCGGGCAAATACACTTCCCACTCATCCTTCGTTAGATTTCGGGTAAGCCGAGAGCAAGCTTCGTCGACTAGACTCTCTATTTGCCATGGCCACACCCGCACCGTCTGATCAAAACCTCCGGTGGCCAGGAACTTGCCGTCTGGGCTGAAAGCTACGCTATACACTGCTTTCTCGTGCACTATGTGCGCCACCTCCCGCCCGCTCTCCGTTTCCCAAACCCGGGCGGTGCCGTCTTCGCTTGCAGAGGCCAGGTACGTGCCGTCACGGCTGTAGGCTACGTCCAGGACACTGCCTTCGTGAGGCATGCGAAAGACCTGACGGCCGTTATCTATTTCCCACACTCTGACGCTGCTTTCTTCTGCCGTTGCAAGACGTCCACTTGCGGTAGCCAGGTACTTACCGTCCGGGCTAAAGTCGATGGCGTTCACTTCGCTTTTATGGATCATGCGTTCCACCTCTTTGCCGCCCTCTGTTTCCCAAATCCGGACAGCACTGTCCCAGCCACCCGTGGCCAGGTACTTACCGTCGGGGCTATAAGCCACGGCGTTCAATGGCTCTAAAGCCCCGTCGTCGCTTTCATGACCTATCCGCAATAGTTCCTGGCCGCTATCCACCTCCCATACTCGGGCAGTACCGTCAAAACCTGCAGTGGCAAGGCGTTTACCATCCGGGCTGAAAGCCACCTCCTCAACGTAGTCAGGGTGACTAACTTGTAAGATCTTCCGACCGCTCTTGAGCTTCCACACGCGTGCTGTACTATCAAAACTCCCAGTGGCCAAATACTTGCCGTCTGGGCTAACAGCTACGCTCTGGACGGCACCAAAGCGCCCCTCATGAGTTACGCGCGTCACTTCGTGGCCATCAGTAGTGGCCCACACCCGTGCGGTTCCGTCAAAACCTCCAGAAACCAAGAATCGTCCGTCCGGGCTAAAGGAAACAGCATCGACAAATGGTCCATGGGTCATTCGTAGGGTTTCTACGCCTGCGCTTACCTCCCAAATCCGCGCAGTCCCATCATCACTTCCGGTCGCCAAGGATCCACTCTTTGGATTGAAGGCAATAGCGTTAACGGCGTCGTCGTGAACCATTCGCGACACCTCCTGTCCGCTCTCTACATCCCACACCCACGCAGCACTGCCGGTAATCTCACTCTTGGTGGCCAGATACTTACCGCCCGGGCTGAAAGCGACTCGGTCTACGCTTACGTTGCCCTCGTGCTGCATGCGTGAGACCTCACGCCCGCTCTCCGTTTCCCAAACCCGGGCGGTGCCGTCCCGTCCCGCGGTGGCCAGGTACTTGCCGTCACTGCCGAAAGTCAAGTCCCATAGGGGAGCCTGGTGCTGCATGCGTGAGACCTCACGTCCGCTCTCCGTTTCCCAAACCCGGGCGGTGCCGTCCCGTCCCGCGGTGGCCAGGTACTTCCCCGTCGGATCGAGGTCTATGTCAAATAACACAGCACCGTGCTCCATACGTGAGACCTCGTGACCGTTCTCCAACTCCCAAACCCGGGCGCTACCATCTGCGCTTCCGGTAGCCAGATACTGTCCTCCCGGCACAAAGGCGACGGCATTGACGCTTTCCTTTTGCTTCACACGTAAGACCTCGCGTCCGCTCTCCGCCTCCCACACCCGGGCGGTGCTGTCGAAGCCAGCAGTGGCCAAGTATTCGCCATCATCGCTAAAGGCAATGGCGTTGACGTCTTGGTGGTTCATGTGCGCGACTTCACGACCAGTGGTTGCCTTCCAAATCCGCACGCCATCATAAATACTAACGGTGGCCAAGTACTTACCCGCCGGGCTGAAAGCGACTTGTTGTAGGCTGACGCCTCTGTGCTTCATGCGTGAAACCTCCCGCCCGCTCTCCGTTTCCCAAACCCGGGCGGTGCCGTCTTCGCTTGCGGTGGCCAAGTACTTACCGTTCGGGCCAAACGACACATCGTTCACCGCGCTGTCATGTTCAAAGCGAACACTGGATGGAGGAAGAAGGGCTAATCCATTGCGCAGGGCCTGCTCGCCTTCCGAAGAAGGTGACCGTCGCACGGCTTCTATGGCGAGCAGTACACTGCGGGGCAAGAGCTCATCTTGCTGACTTCGCATCATTTCAGACTGTGCAGCTAACTGGCGAGCAAGGGCTATGTTTGCCTGCTCGACGGCCTGGTCTCGCTGCTGTTCTGCGATGATTGCCCTGTTGATGGCAATCACCGCCAAGGCGGTAACAACGACCAAGACGAATGCACCGATGCCGAGCGCTACTCTCTGGCGCCTCGTTGCTGCCTTACGGCTGGCAAGGATGTACTCGTTCTGCAGTGGCGTTAGCTTCGGCTCCTTGTCCATCGCCTTGACCTGCCACTCTTCCGCCGATCGCAGGTCGTTGCCGCGCAGCACGAAGCTGTTGTCTCGCCCCCTCTTGTCCCACTCGATCGTCCGCGTCACCAAGCGCGTGTGCTCATGCAACCAATCTAGGTCGGTGTTGAAGGCATCCACCAGCTTCTGAAAACCTTCGTCGAAGGCGTCGCTATCGCGGAAGAAGATCCAGTTGCGCCCCCGCAGGGGTTCGAGTGCCGTGTCCGGGTCCACCTCACGGCGGACGATAGGGATCAGCCGCTTGTTGTGCTCGACGGCGTGATCAAGTTCCTGCTGGCATATTTTCGAAGCGATCGAGTCCGGGCTGATCACGAACATGTAGGCGGCGGCGCCCTCTATGCCAGAACGAACCTCCTCCATCCAGTCCGCGGTGGGCGGAATGTCCTCCAAATCGACCCAGATGTCGTAGTCGCGCTTCTCGAGCGCCTGGTTGAGACGGTGCACGAACTCCTTGTCTTTGCGCGAGTAAGAGATGAAGAGGTCAGCCACGCCAGTCCCCAGAATAACACGCTCTTCTTTTCATACCCACAGGCCCATTCGTGCCCTTATCTCCCCAAGAAGACGTTCGCGCTAGGATCCTCTCTTCCCGGGCCTGCCAGGTGGCAGCGGCCGGCGGGGGCACCCTTCTGGTGGCTCATAGGCACACCCTCCTTGTTCATACGTCAGTCGGTCGCCTGCACCGACTGCCAGGGCAGCGTAGGGGATCGAGCGCGAGCGCCCGGTCGAAGCACGCGATTGCCTCCTGGTACTGGCCAGCCGCCCGGAGCTCGTAGGCCCGCTTCACCAACTCGGTTGCACTCTCCGCACGGTTTCGTCCGAACGTCACGAACTCAGGTTTGAATAGTGTGCCGGGGCCTAGAACTGCGAAAGGACTCATCGGGATGCATCTGCTTGCTTGATTGGCCTAATCTGTTACTGCACAGAGACAATCTGGCTAACCCATTCCTCGCGATCTTATGCGGAGCTATTTTAGGCTGCTCATATAAAGGATTGTCGCGTCAGGCATCTACCATGTCAAGCCACTAGAGAAGTGTGACGCATACGCACCTACCCTTCGAACAGGGATAGAGGCAGACACGATGGCGGTAGATGCCCGAGCTTCTCCAGCATCGCCAACGCCAGGCTTACGACGCATTTCGAAAAGTACACTTCCTCCACAGTCCTACATACTACGCATGGAAACAGTCTTCATTCCTCCCCTTTGTCTATACTGAGGACGTTTGTTGCGTCAATAAAACATTGATATCATCTCTGAGTTCGTCTATGATTTCTGTATGATGCCGGTCATGGTGAAGGAAGCCGATCTAAACCGCATAGAGGTGCCAGAGGACTACGAGGTTCTGGACGCAACGGCCTTGGGAAGGCGGTTGGGCTTCAAGCGCGACACGGTGCTTGCCTACCTCTCGAGGAGGAACTTCCGCCGCATACCTCGCCCCAACCGCCAGCTTGCCATGGGACCAATCTGGTACGAGAAGAGCGTCAAGGAGTGGGCAGCGAAGGAAGAGGATCGGACGCGTGGTAGGTAGGCGCGACATCAGCGAGTCAGAGAGCTGGGGAGAAGGTTAGCTCGATGCCCCGGCGATGCACTGTGTGTGCTCACCTCGGTAGTCACGGCATCGACGAGGCCTTAGTGACCGGAGCACCGTACCGGAGCGTAGCGAGGCGGTTCGAACTCTCCGAGAGCGCAGTCTACCGTCACAAGACTGAGCACCTACCTACTCATTTGTTGAAGGCTAGGGAGGTCGAAGAGGCAGCAAGGGCAGACGACCTACTAGAACAGGTAAGAAACCTGCAAGCTCATGCCCTCGACATCTTAGAGCGTGCGGAGAAGGCTGGAGATCTGAGGACAGCACTCGCCGCGATCTCCCAGGCTCGGGGGAACCTGGAGCTACTTGGCAAGCTCGCCGGTGAGCTAGACGAGCGTCCCGTGGTGAACCTCAACGTCTCTCCCGAATGGCTGGAACTTAGGGCGGTGATAGTTGGGGCTCTGGAGCCTCACCCAGCGGCGCACGGAGCCGTTCTGAGGGCACTGGAGGGTGTGGGCAGTAGTGGTTAGCCTGGCCGAGGACCTCACGCTCGCCCTCGACCGCCTAGCGTTCGCCAAGAGGTTGGGCCTGGAGCCGGACCCTTGGCAAGAGGACCTGCTGCGCTCCACATCCGACCGGATCCTCCTCAACTGCTCACGTCAGTCGGGCAAGTCCACCATGACTGCCGTGATAGCACTCCATCGCGCCCTCTACCATCCCGGCAGTCTGATACTCTGCCTCGCCCCGGCCTTAAGGCAGGCGCAGGAGCTCTTCGGTAAGGTCCTGGG
>Ga0126307_10002838_pt1 | contig 11755 bp, 13 predicted proteins | sample Plot28_FD_89955 | JGI IMG/M metagenome (GOLD analysis project Ga0126307, IMG submission 89955) | Serpentine soil microbial communities from UC McLaughlin Reserve, CA, USA - Plot28 | ecosystem: Environmental > Terrestrial > Soil > Grasslands | place: USA: UC McLaughlin Reserve, Lake County...
GCTGGCCCGGAGTCACCCCGGGAGTCTCATTGATCGCCTGATAGTCGGCTGCGATTTGCTCCTGCTCCCCCTCGGAGAGCTTGCCCCAGGTCTCGGGGTCATTCGGCTGCTGGATCAACAGCATGTACTTCATCTGGGTTCCTCCTTTGGTGGATGTTCGCCCCTGAGACGAACGGAGGACGCCGAAATGGACATCGGTTCAATGGATCGGCGGCGGCTTCCCTTCCATGCTTTGGGCCAGCACGGGGTCCCAGGCGCAGACGTCGCACGCGTGGCCGAAGGCGGAGCGCGCGAACTCCAGGGCGAGCCCGTGCGGGTCCGCATCGGAGCGGATGTCCTCCCAGTCGAGGATGAACTCGCCGAGATCGGCGTCCCAATGGGCCGGCTCGGGGCTCAGGTCGGCGTCGGAGAATCCCTCCGGTGCGGGGTGTGCGAAGGCGAAGAAGGCCGCCCGGTCGTATTTGCGATCGCCCGGCCACCAGCCGATCTCGATCTGTTCCGCGTCACCCGAGTTGCGCAGGATGAAGTCGCCGCCCGGAGGGTCCGCCGGCTTCCCGTTGTAGAGCGCGACCGCGAGGTCGAAGGTCCCCCACCAGGCGTTGACCGGCGTCGCCCGGCCGCGGAATGGGGCGCGGAACGCCGAGAGCACGAGCGCGGCCTGGGTGGCGGCCGCGAAGTAGGCGGCGACCTGGGCGGGTTCGTAGCTCGAGTGCTCGCGGTCGGCGTCCAGGGGCTCGCTCCAGGGGACTTCCTGCGGCTTCGGGTTGATCTCGACCTCGCCGGCCAGGCGCTGCACGGCCGCCAGCAGCTCGCCCGTCACCTCGGCGACCGGCCGGTTGGGCGCGAGCGATATCCGGATCTCCGACCCATCGCTGTGCTCCACGAACGCCCCGTGCGAACGCAGGTCGAGGCCTGAGACGAGGGCACCGGAGCCGTCGGGGGCCGGCAGCACGTTCGTCTCCCAGCCGCGCGGGGTGAGACGGAGCGCGGCGTGCTGGAGCTGCGGCTCGGGCGGGGCCAGCTCCACGGCCAGCTTGCCGAGGACCTGGGTGTGGGCGTGGAGCGTGTCGCAGGTCTCGCTCCAGGCGTCGTAGGAGAGGGCCGGCCACGGAGACGGCATGGTTCGCGCTTCGCCCCTAACCGCCCAGTGGCGAAGGCGGGATCCGAGTCTCGCCCCGGACCTCGGGAATCAAGAGCGCGAGGTCATCGACGTAGCACCAGGACCACTCCTCGCCCGGCTCGAGCGAGCGGATCAGCGGGTGACCGCTCTCGTGCGCGTGGGCGGTGGCATGGCGGTTGGGCGAGTCGTCGCAGCACCCGACCTTTCCGCACTCGAGGCAGATCCGCAGATGCAGCCACGGGTCGCCCACGGCCAGACACTCCTCACAGCCCTCGACGGACTCGGGCAGCTGCTTGACCTGGACCTGATCGAGATGGGTGCAGACCGCCATCTAGCTTGCCGCCCCCGCCCGGTTCGCGGTCAATTCCATCAGGGTGTCGAGAAAGGCCTCCGAGAAGGTCGGGAACGGCTGGATCACGTCGTTCATCACCTGCAGCGGGATCCCCGCGCGAATCGCCACGGTGGCCTGCTGCAGCCACTCGCCTGCCTCGGGGCCGAGCGCGTGGGCGCCGGTGAGGCGCTCCCCGTCGGACACCAGTGTCATGAACCCCGGACGCTCGTCGTAGGCGTGACTGTACGTCGCCGTCCGCGAGACGTCCGCGAGCTGGACCGTCGCCGTCCGCGACCCCTCCGCTTCGCCGACGGACGCTGCCTGCGGATCGGTGAAGACCACCCTGGGGACGGCGGTGTAGTCCGCCTCCCGGGAGCCGCCGAGGATGTTGTCGGCGACGATGCGCCCCTGATACTTGCCGACGTAGGTGAGGGGCCAGATCCCCGTCACGTCGCCGATCGCCCAGACGTTGTCGGCGGCGCGGAGGTGGGTGTCTACCTCGATGCCGTGGTCCCCAGGCTCGATTCCGACGCTCTCGAGGCCGATCCCGTCCACCCTCGGGCGTCTGCCGGTGGCGACCAGCAGGCGGTCGCCGCGCAGATCGTCCCTCTCCCCGAAGGAGAGCACGAACTCGCCGTCCTCCTTTGTGACCGTGTCGACGGTCTGGCCGAGATGGAGCTCGATCCCGTCGTCCGAGAGCGCTTGGCCGAGGCCCTCTCCGAGCGATGGCGGCTCGTTGGGAAGTAGATGATCCATTCCCTCCACCAGCGCGACCTCGGATCCCATTCGCCGAAAGGCCTGGCCCATCTCGACGCCGACGGGCCCGCCGCCCATGACGAGCAGTCGCTCGGGGACCTCCTCGGCCGCGGTCGCCTCACGGTTGGTCCAGACGCCGTCGAGGTCTCGCAGCCCGTCGACCGGCGGGATGAAGGGATCGGATCCGGTGGCGATCACGATGTGCTCGGCCGTCTTCTGCCCGCCGTCGACGGCGACCGTGTTCGGGCCCGCGATCCGCGCCTCGCCGCGCAGCAGGTCGATGCCCTCCCCGTCGAGCCACTTCACCTGGCCGTCGTCCTTGTGGTCGGAGACCATGAAGTCGCGCCAGGCGAAGGCGGCTGAGGAATCGAGCTCGCCGATTATGGCCTCGCGGGCGCCGGGCGTGTCCCGGGCCTCGGCGAGCGCCTCCCCGGGACGAAGCAGGGTCTTCGACGGGATGCACGCCCAATACGAGCACTCCCCACCGACCAGTTCGCGCTCGGCGACCGCGACCCGAAGGCCGCCCTCCGCCAGCCGGTCGGCGCAGTGCTCGCCCGGCGCACCACCTCCCATGACGATCGCGTCGTAGTCGTGGCTCATTCGCCGTCTCCGAGAACGCCCTCCATGTGGGCGCCGGCGTCCTTCGAGGCCTGATCAGGAGTCCGGCCGTCCTGGCGGGCGACGATGTAGGCGGCGTACCAGTCCGACCAGTGATGCTTCGGGGCCGTGGCTTCGTAGGCGCCGTGGTGCTCCTCGGCCTCGCGCAGCAGTCCGGCGAAAGTGTCGATGTCCATGGCTCGGTTTCCTTTCGGGTGGAGGCTCCGACCCTATCCCCAGGACGCCTCGATCATCGGGCGGAAGCTGGTGGTGAGGATCCGCATTCGCCGCGGGCGGGTGACTGTGAAGAGGACGACGTCGGCGACCTCGTCCGCCGTGAGCATGCCCTCGAGCTCGGGATCGCCCTCGCTTCGCCCGGCCCCCATCGCGAAATGCGTGTTGACCCCACCCGGGCAGATGCAGGTGGCACGCACACCGCGCTCGCGCAGCTCGTGATCGAGCGAGCGCGTGAACCCGAGCTGGCCGAACTTCGAGGCGTTGTAGACCGACTCGCCCGGGAAGGCTCGCAGGCCGGCCACGCTCGCCAACGAGATGAAGTCGCCCTCTCCCGTGTCGATCAGGTGCGGCAGGGTCGCGGCCGCGGTGTAGAGCGTGCCCTTCAGGTTGACGTCGATCATCTCCTCGACCAGGTCGGGATCGAGATCGAGGAAGTCCCCATAGGCGCCGACGCCGGCGTTGGCGATCACGATGTCGAGTCGTCCGAAGCGCTCGACGACCTCTCTCGTGGCCTCCGCGACCGCAGCGCGATCCCGGACGTCGCAGCTCACGCCGAGTCCGCGATCGAGCCTCAGGTCGTCCCCGCGCCGCGAGAGCAGCCCGACCGACGCTCCCGCCTCGTGCAGCTGGCGGGCCACCGCCGCGCCGATGCCGTCGCTCGCGCCCGTGACGATCGCGACCTTTCCGTCCAGATCCATGAGGCCCTCCTCCGTTCGCCTTTATGGCCGAGCGTACGCCGGTGACTCGGCCTCCGGCCCGCCCCTGAGCAGCGCGTTGCGCCGGGCACGGCTCACGGCGTTCGTGAGCGTGTCGATGTCGTAGGCCCCCTGGTGCCGCCTGCCGTTGATGAAGAAGCTCGGCGTACCTGCCACGCCGCTCGCGTCTGCGCTCGCGACGTCCTCGGCCACGCGATCCGCGTAGCGCCGGCGGCGGAGCCCTTCCCAGAAGCGCTCGACGTCGAGGTCGAGCTGGCGCGCGTACACGGTCAGGTCGTCGTCCGAGAGGGCGTCCTGGTGCTGCAGAAGCAGATCATGCATCGCCCAGAACGCTCCCTGTGCGGCGGCCGCCTCGGAGGCCTCGGCGGCCATCTGAGCGTTCGGATGGACGTCGCTGAGCGGTAGGTGGCGCCAGACGTAGCGCACGTCGTCTACGAAGGAGTCGAGCAGCTCGCGGATGATCGGCTCGGCGCGGCCGCAGTACGGGCACTCGTAGTCGCCGTACTCCACGAGGGTCACGGGGGCCACCTCGGGGCCGCGGATGTGGTCGCGGCTCGGGTCGACGTCCTCCGAGAGATCGAGCAGCTCCTCTACGGTGCCCGCGATCTGTCGGGCTCGGACCTCGGTGGGCAGCCGGCTGATCATGCCGAAGACGGCCCGGGCGATGAGGGCCGAGGTGATTGCGGCCGCGAGCACTCCCAGCTTCGCCTCCTCGAGTCGCTGGCCCTGACCCTCGAAGGCGAGGCTCGCGATCAGAACCGAGACCGTGAACCCGATGCCGGCGACCGTCCCGCCGCCTGCGATCACGGGCCAGCTCAGCGCGCGCCGCAGGCTTGTGAGCCAGGGCCGCGACGCGAGCCAGCTGGCTCCGAGGATGCCGAGCGGCTTGCCGATCACGTAGCCGAAGAAGATTCCCAGCGTGATCGGCGAGGTGACCGCGTCGCTGAGCAGCGCCGAGTCGATGTGGACTCCGGCGTTGGCGAGGGCGAACACCGGCACGATCACATAGCTCGTCCAGGGGTGGAGCTGGTACTGCAGCCGCTCGTTCGGGGAGATCGCCGACGCGACGCTGCGCTGGGCCGTGTGCGCGAGCTCCGGGGTCGGCTGCTCGCGGAACGAGCGGGCGAGCTCCGTGACCCGCTCGAGCTCTTCGCGCGCCGGCCGGAACGCGCTCGTCACCAGGCCGATGGCGAGGCCGGCCACGACCGGGTCGATTCCCGACTCATAGAGCGCGACCCAGAGCGCGATGCCGAGCACCACCGAGGCCTGACGGCGCCAGCTCGCCTGCACGTAGCGAAGCGCGGCCATCAACAGGAAGAAGCCGAGCGCCAGGAGCATCGGGAGAAAGGAGAGCTCGTCCGAGTAGACGACTGCGATCACCAGGAGCGCGATCAGGTCGTCGACCACCGCCAGCGTGAGCAGGCGGAGCCGAAGGCGCGTGCCGCCGGGGGCCACGAGACCGAGGACCCCGAGGGCCAGCGCGGTGTCCGTCGACATCGCCGCTCCCCAGCCGTGAGCGCCGTCGCCGCCGGCGTTGAAGATCAGATAGATCGCGATCGGCAACGACATCCCGCCGATCGCCGCGGCGACCGGAATCGCGAGGCGCTGCCGCTCGCGGAGCTCGCCGGTGTCGAGCTCGCGCTTCGCCTCGAGCCCGACGACCAGGAAGAAGAAGGTCATCAGCCCCTCGTTGATCCAGTGGCGGAGGTCGAGCGAGATGCCGTCGCTGCCGAGGGTGACCGAGAGCTTGGTCGTCCAGACCGACTCGTACGAGTCGGACCACGGCGAGTTCGCCCAGACGAGCGCCGCCGCCCCGGCGACCAGCAGGACGACCGCGCCGCCGGTCTCCTGGCTCAGGAAGTCCCGGACCGGCGCCGCCAGGTTGCGCGCCCACGCGGTGCGCCCGGTGAACGCGTCCCGCGCCGCGCGGCCCCTGTCAGTGACGCTTGGCTGCGGCTCCTCCGCGGGAGTCATGACTCAACTGTGTCATGGCCCGGTTCAGAGACCGAGGGTGCAGAACAGCTCGAAGCGCCCGGCTAGCCGGCGCCCGAGCCCGATTCGGCCCCCGCCGGCTCGGTGCGGAGAAGCTGGACGTAGGCGACGATCCCGGGAATGACGGGGAGCCAGAAGGACAGCAGTCGGTACGTGAGTACGCCCACGATCGCGAGGCCCGCATCGGTCCCGAAGCCGATCAGCGCGCCGATCATTCCGCCATCGACCGCTCCGATTCCCCCCGGCACGGGCAGTGTGTTGGCCAGCAACCCGACGTAGTAGGACATCACCACGACCGTCACCTCGGGGCTCCCGCCGAAGGCGTGCAGTGAGGTGAAGAGGACGGCGATGTCGAAGCCCCACCAGCCGAAGGCCGCGAGCAACTCGGGCGGGCGGGCCGTGACGAAGGCGATCGAGCCTCGGACGCCGGTGGCGATCGCCGCCGGGGCGGTCCCCAGAGCGCGCGAGACCCGCGACAGGGCGCCCTCCGCCTTCTGGACGCGCTTCGCCGCGCTCCCGATGTCCCGCCCGAAGCGGGCGGCGAGCAGCGCGAGCGCGATCACGGTGGCGCCGAAGATCGCGGGGATCACGGTCAGGCCGAAGGGCGCGGGGCCGGGCAGCACCCCCGTTCGCAGACCGACGCCTCCCACCACCAGGACCGCCATGTAGATGGCGTAGAGCAGGACGAGAAAGGTGGCCTCGCGATGTGCGATCTGCCTGCGATCCATGCCGAGGCGCCTCAGCGCCCAGACCGTCAGGACGATCCCCCCGGCCCCGGCGGCGGCGAGCAGGCGGGTCGCCGCCACCCCAGCCATCGTGATCAGGTAGCTCTCGCGCCAGCCCAGGCGAATCGCGCCTCCGAAGATGCCCCGGAAGAGGACGATGTAGGAGGCGAAGGAGAGGAGCTCGAGGGCCACGGCGGCCACCAGCAGCGCCGGATCCCCCTCTGACAGCCGGTCCCAGGTGCTCTTCACCCCGGTGAGCGCCGGCAGCAGGACATAGAGGCCGCTGATCGTGACGACGACCAGCAGCCCGATCACGAGCAGCGTGCGTCCCGTCGGAAGCGACGGAACCTGACGACGTTCCGCCGCGCCATCCTCGGCGGCGTTCACCGGCCGGACCCTACTGGCCCGGTTTCACCCGCCGTTGCCTACTGACCGCGAAGCGGGTTGCGGCCTAGGCGTGGTCGCACCCGACTGAGAAGCGAGCGCACGAGAACGATCCTGCGCTCCTTCCAGCAGCGCGGGCAATAGCGACCCCCGCCGGAGTGCTCATCCGTTTCGAACGGCCTCCCGCAGACCGAACAGGTCGTGCTCATTTCTTCCTTTCCTCCTTCCCGGGACGGCCCACGCGGGCCCGCCACCCGCGTGGGCCTTTCCGCCCCGGCCTAGGCCTGCGCCGCCCTGCCGGCGCGACGGCCGTCTGCATGCGCCTCGGCTGGATCCCAGCGGGTGCTGAGCGCGGTGATCGCTTCCAGTACGCCGATGATGATCATGAACCTGGTGGCACCGCCTTCGTCACTGAAGCCGAAGATGAACGGCGTCAGGATCAGTACGGCGGCGAGCAGCAGGTCAGTCATGAAGTGCATCCGCAGCGGGATCAGCTTCGCTAGCGAGTAGCGCCAGTCGGTCATCGCGCCGGCCACGAGCATCACGGCGCCGACGACGATGCAGATCGCCTTCGCGTCGTCGACGTCGCTGAAACCGAAGAGCCAGGGCGCGACGATGATCAGCACGGCCATGAACGGCTCGAGCATGGCGTGCGTATTCGGTGAGATCGGTCCACGGTCCATCGAGATCCTCCGTCTGTTGAATTGAGAGTCCCGAGTCCGTGTCCGGCCGCTTCCATGTCCGGACTCGTCCCAGTGGGATTTAGGTGACGCCAAAAACCGCTGGAAATCAACGCCGCTCTGTTAGTACCCATTCCCCTCGCGAGCTAAGCGTGGGCCTCGACCGGGCGCAGCCCCCAGATAGCCACGTCCTGGCGGCGAGAGAAGTGAACGATCGGGTCACCGCTGAGCTCGACACCCAACCCGGAGGTAATGGTGTTCTGGTCGAGCCCCAGTGTGGCGGTTTGCAGCGGCCAGGGCGGGTGATGGATTTCCGCGCGGCAGATGCGCCGGCGGTCATCGAGCGTGTAGAGGCAGTAGCGCTCGGCCAGGAAGTGCGCCAGCGTCCCGGGATCCGCGGGATCGGGCTCTCCGGCCGGTCCATAGGTGCCCTCGAACTCCGCTGGAGGACCGTCGTCGGAAACGCGACGCGCGCGGTACCCAACCGAGCTGCCGCCGCTCCGCTCGACGTCGATCTTGGACCTGAAGTAGGGCAGGCGGTATGCACGGCGGGCTGCGAACACGGCGGCGCGGCTGTCGGCATCGAGGCTGAAGAAGTAGATCCCGGGCTTGCCGCCCACGCTGACGTAGGTACGGACGTTGATCTCGGGAAAGCCGGAGATGAGCGGCGGAGGAGGCGAGCCACGCAGGCGAAGCCCGCGAATCACGAAGGGCGACACCCCCAGCCAGGCGGCGTCGTCGTAGGTCTCCGGTGTGAGCTGCGGCGGCATCACCCGCTGCAGGACCTCCGGCTCGACGCGCCAGTGTGCGAAGAGCAGATCGATCCAGGTCTGCCCCATGAACCATGGAGAGGCGGGAAGCGGCCAGGGGCGGTGTGCGGTGTGGGCGAGGACCTCGCGCTGACGGGCGGAATCCGAGCCCTCGGGAAGGTGCCGGAGCAGGAACTCGCCCGCGGTCTGGGCGGTCGAGACGATCACGAGAGGATGGTTCCGGCTCTAGTCGGCGAACGGCAAGACTTCATCCAAGCGAGTCAGGTGCATCACCCGCTCGACGGGGAGCGAACCGCGCAGAAAGCGGAGCCGGTTGCCATTTTGGCGGTCCTTCGTATAGGTCTCGATCAGGACTCGCAACCCAGTTGAGTCGATGAAGTCAAGCCCCGACAGATCCACGATGATCTCCCCAACGTCGGCCTGCTCGCAGCGGCGAAGCTCGGCGGCGGCAACCTCGGTGCCGGCGAGGTCGAGCTCGCCATAGAACTCGACGACGTAGACCTCCGCCGGGTCTCGTTCAGTTCTTATCGAGAGGGGCCCGTGCTCGGTCCAGGCTTCCGTCCTCGGCCCCATTTCTCCGTCCATCGCTTAGGTCGCCCGAGGTGGTCGAAGTTGGGGAGCTGTGCGCTCGCCGCGCATCGCTCTGACAAGGTCCACGCTCAGCCCCTTGCGAGCCAAGCATCGTGGACACTGCGTGGGTCCAATTCCCTGGCGCGACCCGATCCTGATCCCGCAGTTGGGACAAGTGCTGTGAATCAATGCCTTCCTCCTCCGTCACCGGTGAGAAAGAAGTCCGGAGCCCGGTCGCGCAACCGACTCGTCCTTCGATTCTTGTCGACGCTCAAGCCCCTTTCTCGAGCGCCGCTCAGAGCGTACTCGCTTTTTTAGCCGACTCCAAATCGCGGTACGCTGGGTGTTCGCTCGTTGGGATCTGATCGCCCCTCTACCTCGCGCGCGCGCAGACGACTTGAGGGACGGGATCAGAGGCAGCATGGAACAGACCCATCGAGGCGCGATCTCCGCGGAGATCTCCACCGCCACAGTTCGACTTCTCGCCGAGTACACCGGTCGCGGCCCCACCAAGGCCCATACGGTGATCAACAAGAACTCCGTACTCGTCCTGCTCGCCGACACCCTGACGAAGGGGGAGCAGAGCCTCGCGAGAATGGGCATGTCAGATCACGTCCTGGAGACGAGGAAGCGCTACCAACACGCGATGCGAGACGACTTGATCGCTGCTGTCGAACAGCACACCGGGCGACGGGTGATCGCGTTCATGAGCGACAACCACATCGAGCCGGACATGGCCGCGGAGGTTTTCGCGCTCGAGCCGTTGCAGGGGGACGGCGCTGGACCGTCGGATAGCGACGTCTAGACCCCCACTCGGCGAAAAGCGCGGGTGCTCAAAGAGACGTACTAGTGACGCCGATGCCGACGTAGCGGCAAGGTCACCCTCGGGGCCTCCGTCACCGCCGAATAGAGTCGATGGCAACGAACACCCCCAAGCCCGGAAGGACCCCATTGATCACCCTTGGAATCGTCTTGCTCATCCTCGCGCTTATTTTCGACAGCGCCATCCTTTGGATAATCGGTGGCATCTTGATCGTCCTAGGCGCGATCTTTTGGATCTTGGGCGCGCTGGGCCGCGCAGTGGGAGGCCGGCGCCACTACTACTAGGGGCCGAGAGACCCGGCTGGCCGCCCGTAGGACTAGCGCGCGGTCTGGGAGCTGTCCGGTTGCTGCGGCAACAGCCGGTGGCCGTCGACGACGGCGGCCGCGACGTCGGCCAGCTTGGTGTTCGCCCGCCGCGACTGGTCGCGCAGCATCTCGAAGGCGTCAGCGTCGTCGACCGAATGACGCTCCATCAAGATGCCCTTGGCTCGCTCGGTGACCGCGCGGCGGCCGAACGCGCCCTCAAGGTCGTGGTACTCGGTGAACCGGCGCAGCACGATGTCGATCGCGCTCTGCCAGTCGTTGACCTCGGAGTCGGTGATGTAGGCGAAGATGCCGCGCTTCGATGCCTCCTTGACGAAGGCGGAATCGGGCGCATGGATAAGGAGGACCACCGGACACGCGGCCTCCTTCACGATCTGGTCGATCAGGGCGAGGGCATGCTCCGAGCTCTTGCCGAGGCCGACCAGCGCGACATCGGGTCGCTCCCTGACGGTCACCACTCCGACGTCCTTGACGTCGACCTCCCGGGCGATCACCTCGTGGCCGAGGTTCGTGACCATCGGCGCGACAAGCGCGAGCCGATCCTCACGCTCGTTTGCGATCAGCACTCGCAGATGATCGGTGTCGCGACTCCCCATGGAGTTCCCTATCGCTTCAGCAGTTGGCATCGACTCTAGTCCGCCGTTGGCATCGCGTCTAGTCCGGGTGTAGGGTGGATGGGCGCTTCGACCCAATGCCTCGGCGAGCGTGACTCCCCGGCTCCGACCCTTGGCCGGTTTATCGGCGTACCGACCTCAAACGGTCCGCGCCATAACCGCCAAATGTCAGGAGCCACATGTCTGTCACGACCGAAAAGACAACGGACGCCACAGCGGTCCGGCCGTTCACGATCGACACCCCCGAGGCGGATCTCGAGGACCTGCGTGCGCGCATCGCGGCCACGCGCTGGCCCGAAAAGGAGACCGTCGAAGATCAGTCGCAGGGCCCGCGGCTGGCGACGATGCAGGCGCTCGCGGGCTATTGGGCGGATGAGTACGACTGGCGCGAGTGCGAGGAGAAGCTGAAGGCCCTACCGCACTTCATCACCGAGATCGATGGGCTGGATATTCATTTCATTCACGTTCGTTCGGACCATGACGATGCGTTGCCGCTCATCGTCTGTCACGGATGGCCCGGATCGATCATCGAGCAGCTGAAGATCATCGATCCACTGACCAATCCGACGGCAGATGGCGCGAGCGCGGTCGACGCGTTTCATCTGGTGATCCCGTCGATGCCGGGCTACGGGTTCTCGGGCAAGCCGGCGACGACCGGCTGGGATGTCCCGCGCATCGCGCGTGCCTGGGCGGAGCTGATGAAGCGCCTGGGATACGACCGCTACGTCGCCTCGGGCGGTGATTGGGGCGGGCAACTCGTTGATGCGATGGGTGCGCAGGCGCCTCCGGGGTTGGCCGGCATCCACACCAACTTCCCTGGTGCTGTTCGACCCGACGTCTCAGCGGCGGTCCAGTCCGGCGACCCCTCCGGTCTCGATGACGAGGAAACCCGCATCTACGAGCAGCTGACGTTGTTTTTCGCGACGGACGCGGGCTATGCAATCGAGAGCGCGACCCATCCGCAGGCGCTGTACGGAATTGCGGATTCACCCATCGGCCTGGCCGCCTGGATGCTCGACCACGACGCGACCAGCATGGCGCTGATCTCTCGCGTCTTTGTCGACGGGGCCCAGGAAGGCCTGACCCGAGACGACGTGCTCGACAACATCACCCACTA
>Ga0126307_10002839_pt1 | contig 11754 bp, 14 predicted proteins | sample Plot28_FD_89955 | JGI IMG/M metagenome (GOLD analysis project Ga0126307, IMG submission 89955) | Serpentine soil microbial communities from UC McLaughlin Reserve, CA, USA - Plot28 | ecosystem: Environmental > Terrestrial > Soil > Grasslands | place: USA: UC McLaughlin Reserve, Lake County...
ACGGTCCGCTCCTACAACTGCCTCAAGCGCGAGGGCATCGACACCATCGGCCAGCTCGCGACGATGAGCGAAGAAGAGCTGATGAACATCCGCAACCTCGGGATGAAGAGCGTGGACGAGATCCGCTCGAAGCTCCTCGAGTACGGCTACGACCTGGCGAGCGAGGGCAATGAGGCACGCTAAGAGGGGCCGCAAACTGGGCCGCGAAGCTCAACACCGCAAGGCGATGCTGGGCACGATGGCCGGACAGCTGATCCAGCACGGCCGCATAAAGACCACCGCACCGAAGGCCAAGGAGCTACGTGGCGTCGTGGACCGGCTCATAAACACGGCCAAAAAGGACGATTTGGCCGCACGCCGACAGGCGGTCAAGGTCCTTAAGGACAAGACCACAGTCCGCCGGCTCTTCGAGGACGTGGCGCCAGAGCTCGACGACCGCAACTCGGGCTACACCCGCATGCTCAAGCTGGGCCCCCGGCCCGGCGACGGCGCCGAGACGGTCTACCTGGAGCTGGTCAACCACACCGTGGGGTGACCGGTAGCGTCCAGCATGAGCGACCGCAACGACCAGGGGGCCCGCCACGGCGGGCCCCCCGTCGTCTCCTGCGAGAACCTGGCCTACGCCTACCCCGGCTCCGAGAGGGCGGCCCTCGCGGGCGTCTCGTTCGAGCTGCGCGCCGGGGAATACGTCGGCGTCGTCGGGCCCAACGGGGGCGGCAAGTCCACCCTGCTGCGTCTCCTCAACGGCCTCCTCCGGTCCGACTCCGGCGGCGTCCGCGTAGGAGGACTCGACCCCGCGACCGAGCCTTACCTGGTGCGAAAGAGGGTCGGGATGCTCTTCCAGAATCCCGATAACGGGCTCGTCGCACCGTTTGTCGAGGACGACGTAGCCTTCGGGCTCGAGAACCTGGGTGTAGAACGCGAGGAGATGCGCGAACGGGTGGGGGCGGCGATCCGGGCCGTCGGCCTCGAGGGCTACGAGCGGCGCGAGCCCCACACCCTCTCCGGCGGCGAGAAGCAGCGGGTCGCCCTGGCGGGGCTCCTCGCCCTCGACCCAGAGGTCCTGCTCCTCGACGAGCCCACCTCGATGCTCGACGCCGAGGGGCGCGCGGAGACCTTGGCGCGGCTCGAGGAGCTGCGGGGCGCGAGGACAGTCCTCCACGTAACCCACCACCTCGACGAGTTGCTCAGCGCCGACCGCGTGCTGGTGCTGAACGCCGGCGAACTCGTGGCCGACGTGCCCCCGGAGCGCCTCGTCACCGACGCCGATCTCCTCGAGGAGAACCGCCTCGCACTTCCCACCATCCTGCGGCTCGCGGCGGGCCTGGGGCTCAGTTCGGCGAAACCGCGAACACCGGAGGAGCTCGCCGCTGCCGCCCTGAGGAGGGTGAAGCAAGGGGTGGAGGCGCGGTGAGGATCGAGCTCGAGGACGTACGGCACGTCTACGCGCCGGGGACTCCCTTCGAGGTCGAGGCGCTCCGGGGCGTCTCGCTCGCGGTGGAGGCCGACGGGGTGCTCGGGATAGTAGGCGGGACGGGCTCCGGCAAGAGCACGCTCGCCCAGCACCTCAACCTGCTTCTCGCCCCCACGAGCGGTCGGGTGCTCGTGGACGGCGCGGACGCGCGGATGCTCAAGGGCGGCGAGCTACGCCGCAGGGTGGGCCTGGTATTCCAGCACCCCGAGGCCGCTCTCTTCGCCCCGACCGTCGAGGAGGACGTGGCCTTCGCCCCAAGCCGACTCGGGCTGGGCGAGGAGGAGACTCGGCGGCGGGTCCGCGAGACGCTGGAGCTGCTCGGCGCCTCGCACCTCGCCGGACGTGCCCCGCACGCGCTCTCCGGCGGCGAGAAGCGGCGGGTGGCGATCGCTGGCGTGCTGGCGATGGCCCCGGAGGTCCTCGTGCTCGACGAGCCGACGGCCGGGCTCGACCCAGCCACCGGCGAGGACCTGCTCGGCATCGTACGTGCCCTGCGGGATGGGGGCACCTCGATCGTCGTAATCTCCCACGACCTCGACGAGGTCGCCGAGGTCGCCGACCGCGTGTGCATCCTGGAGGGTGGCGAGGTGCGGGCCGCCGGTACCCCGGAGGAGGTCTTCTACGCGCATCCCGAAGCCTCACTGGCCCCCGCGACGGTGCGAACGGCCTCGATCTTGCGTGACCCTTATCCGGAGGTCGGGAAGCCGGTCCGTTTCGAAGAGACGCTGGCGGCTCTAAACGGCTTACTGGAGGGCCGGGGATGACCGCGAGCCGGAGCCTGGGCCAGTTCTACCCAGTAGCGTCGCCGCTGCACGGGCTGGACGCGCGGGCCAAGATCCTGGCCACCGGGATGCTGGCCGTCGGGCTCTTTCTCGTAGACTCCGTGGCCGGCTTCCTCCTGATCTCGGCTGTGGTCGTCCTCCTCGTGGCGGCAAGCCGGGTTCCGCCGGGAACCTTTCTCGGCTTCTTACGGCCGGTCGCGTTCATCGTGGCGCTCACTGTGCTGTTCCAGGTCCTTTTCTCCCGGGAAGGGGAGACGCTCTTTGACTGGGGACTTCTGGAGGTGCACGAGGGCGGTCTCGCGGGGGGCCTCTTTCTCGCGCTGAGGATACTGCTGCTCGTCTCTACGGCCGGCCTGCTCACGGCGACGACGGCGCCGGTAGCCCTGACGGACGGCATCGAAGATTTGCTCTCCCCGCTCAAGAGGTTGCGTTTCCCGGCGCACGAGCTGGCGATGATGACGACGATCGCGCTCCGCTTCATCCCCACGCTGCACGAGGAGGCGCAGAAGATCACGCGCGCCCAGGCCGCGCGGGGCGTGGATTTCTCGCAGGGCGGCCCTATCAGGCGTGCCCGCGCGATGCTGCCGGTGCTGGTGCCCCTCACCGTAGGTGCCTTCCGCAGGGCCGACGAGCTCGCCGAGGCGATGGAGAGTCGAGGATACCGGGGCGGGGAGGGCCGATCGCGCTACCGGGCGCCGCGCTTCCGCGCCCGGGACGCCATCGCCCTCGCCGCCGCGGCGCTCGTGGTCGTTGGAGGCGTCTTGGTTTGAAGCTCGCCGGCCTAGTGGAGTACGAGGGCGCCGAGTTCGCCGGGTGGGCGGCCCAGCCGGGCATGCGGACGGTCGAGGGCGAGCTCGCCGAGGGGCTGCAAACGGTGCTTCGCCATCCTGTGAAGCTCAGCGTCGCCGGGCGTACCGACGCCGGGGTGCACGCCAGCGGGCAGATCGTCTCCTTCGAGACGGACGTAGAGTTGGACCCGCGAGTGGTCGCCTACAAGGCGACCGCGGTGCTCCCGAAGGACCTCGCGCTCAGGCGCTGCGTGGGGGCGGACGAGGCCTTCGACGCCCGCAGGGACGCGCGCAGCAGAAGCTACGAGTACCGGATCGTCAACGACCCCGTCCGCTCCCCGCTGCGGCGCCGGGGCGCGACCTACGTCGCCAGCGAGCTCGACTTCGGCCTCCTGCAGCAAGCGGCCGGGCTCGTCTTGGGCACCCACGACTTCCGGGCCTTCACCCCGGCGAAGACCTACCACGTCCGGTTCGAGCGGGTCGTCACGGAGTCTGCCTGGGAACGGAGCGGCGACCTCCTCGCCTACCGGGTGACCGCCGACTCCTTCCTTTACGGCATGGTCCGCACGCTGGTCGGCACGATGCTCGAGGTGGCAAACGGCGGGCGCGAGATGGCATCCTTCGAGGAGTTGCTCTCCGGCGGAGAGCGGAGCGAGGCCGGGCAGGCGGTACCCAGCAAGGGCCTCACGCTGGTGGGCGTGGGATACGAAAATCTGGACATAGGAGGAGGCGCAGACTTGACTGAGACCGAGAACCCGAGCGCGTTGCTCGCCCGGATAGACGACTACGTCGAAGAGAGGTTCGCCCCGCAGGACGAGGCGCTCGAGGCCGCGGTGCGTGAGTCGCGGAGCGCGGGGCTGCCGGAGATACAGGTCTCCCCGAGCGAGGCGAGGCTCTTGCAGTTGCTCACGGAGATGGTGGGGGCGAGGCGCGTCCTCGAGGTGGGAACTTTAGGTGGTTACAGCACCATACACTTCGGGCGCGCGCTGCCGGAGGACGGGTTCTTGATTTCCCTGGAACTGGACGAGCGCCACGCGGAAGTGGCGCGTAAGAACATCGAGCGCGCGAGGCTTTCGGACAAGGTCGAGATCCGGGTCGGCGACGCCCGGGAGCTCCTCCGGAAGCTGGATGAGCGCGGCGAGGGCCCCTTCGACCTCGTCTTCATAGACGCAGACAAGGAAGGTTACCCGGTGTACCTGAAGTGGGCGCTGAGGCTCGCGCGTCCCGGCTCGCTCATCCTCGGGGACAACACGGTGTCGGGTGGGAGCATCCTCGATCCCCAGGACGACTCGGCGCGGGCGGTCAACGAGTTCAACGAAAAAATAGCCGAAGATCCGCGGCTCTCCGCGATCGTTTTGCCCCTGATCCGGGAGCGCATAGACGGGCTCACCATCGCGCGCGTTCGCGACCGCCGAAGCGACCGGTGAGAAACTGTTACTTTCGGGGATGTATGCTACCATCTTACGGTTTGATACTCATTTAGCTGGTAAGAATTCCGGAGGATGATGAAGAGTTACATGGCGCGGCCCCTTGAGGTCGAACGGAGGTGGTACGTCGTGGACGCCGAGGGGCAGACCCTTGGCCGGCTCGCGACGGAGATTGCGCGGGTCCTGCGCGGCAAGAACAAGCCGCGGTACACGCCTCACGTGGACACGGGCGACTTCGTGGTCGTGGTGAACGCCGAGCGGGTGGTGGTCACGGGCAGGAAGGCCGAGCAGAAGCTCTACAGGCGGCACTCGGGCTACCCGGGCGGGCTCAAGACGACGACCTACGAGCAGATGATGGAGCGTCAGCCCACCGAGATCCTGCGCAAGGCCGTCAGGGGGATGATGCCGAAGACTCGGCTCGCCCGCCAGCAGCTGAGGAAGTTGAAGATCTACGCGGGCCCAGAGCATCCGCACGCCGCTCAGAACCCGCAGCAGTACGAGGTGAGGTGATCATGGCAGAGACTTTGTACAGGGGAACGGGGCGGCGCAAGACGGCCGTCGCGCGCGTGAGGCTGCTCCCCGGGGACGGCAACATCACGGTGAACGGCCGCGACCTCGAGGAGTACTTCCCACGGCAGGCCTACCGGGCGGCCGTGCGCTCGCCGCTGGAGCTCTTGGGCACGGCCAACCGCTACGACGTGGTCGCCAAGATCGAGGGCGGCGGCCCCACGGGCCAGGCCGACGCGTTGCGGCACGGTATCGCGCGAGCGCTCGCCGAGGAGTCGCAGGAGTCGAGAAGCGAGCTGAAGGCCGCGGGCCTGCTCACCCGGGACTCCCGGGCCGTCGAGCGCAAGAAGTACGGCCTCAAGAAGGCCCGCAAGCGCCCGCAGTTCTCCAAGCGCTAGGGCAGCAAACCCTTTATACCGGGGCGGGCCCCTTTCGCCGCTCTTCCGGGCGGTCCGAGAGGGGCCCGTCTCGCGCGGAGGAGGTCTCTTTGGAGAAAAGACCCATCACGTTCGGTACCGACGGGACGCGCGGGGTCGCGAATGAGGGCCTCTTCCCCGAGGACGCCCTGAGGCTCGGTCTCGCCGCCGCCCGGCTCTTCAGAGGCCCGATCCTGGTCGGCCGCGACACCCGCCTCTCGGGGGGGATGCTCTCATCCGCCCTCTGCGCGGGCGCGGCGAGCGGCGGGGCGCGCGTGATCGACGCCGGCATCCTCCCCACGCCGGGCGTCGCCGCCCTCGCCCCGCTCCTGGAAGCGGCAGCCGCCGGCGTGGTGAGCGCCTCGCACAACCCCTACCCGGACAACGGCATAAAGTTCTTCTCCGGCGAAGGACGGAAGCTCGGCGCCGAAAAAGAGCGCGAGATCGAATCTCTCACCGCGGAGACAGACCCCGAGCGTCCCACCGGAAGCGGGATCGGCGCCGTGGAGAGGTTGGACGATGCGGCGGGGCTCTACGTGGAGGGCATCCTGGGGCGGCTGCGCCCCCGCGCCGGGGGCGCGAGGATACTCCTGGACTGCGCCAACGGCGCGGCCTACGAGGCCGCTCCGTTGGCCTTCGGGGAGCTGGGCGCGGACGTCACGGTCGTCGGAGACGAGCCTAGCGGTAAGAACATAAACGAGGGCCGGGGCTCGACGCACGTACAGAGTCTCGACGCCTCCGGGCACGACGTCGCGTTTGCCTTCGACGGGGACGCCGACCGCGTGCTCGCAAAGGACGAGAAGGGTAACGTGGTGGACGGGGACAGGATCATCGCCATCCTCGCCCGTGACCTCGAGGAGCGCGGGGCGCTCGAGGGCGGGGTGGTGGTGACGGTTATGAGCAACTTCGGCTTCTTCAAAGCCATGGACGCAAGGGGCATCCCGTACGAGGTGACCCCGGTCGGCGACAGGCACGTGGCAGAGACGATGCGCGAACGCCGGGCGTCCCTTGGCGGGGAGCAATCGGGGCATGTGATCCTCTCGGAGTACGTCACCACCGGGGATGGGATCGTCACCGCGCTCGCGCTCCTAGACGTGATGGCCCGCAGCGGCAAGCCGCTCTCGGAGCTGGCGGAGGTCATGGAGATCTATCCTCAGGACCTCATCAACGTGACCGTGGCCGACGCGGCGTCCGCGAAGGCGCTGGCCTCCTCGGAGGCGGTGGAGCGGGCCGTCCTCGGGGCCGAGGAACGGCTCGGCGAGGAGGGGCGCATCCTCCTCAGGCCGAGCGGGACGGAGCCCGTCGTCAGGGTCATGGTCGAGCACGCCGACGAGGTCACCTGCAGGGAGGTCTGCGAGGACGTTGCTGAGGTGGTCGCCGAGGCGGGGGTCCGGGCGTGAGGTTCGTGGGTTGCGCGCCGGCGTGGAGGCCGGGCGAGACGCGGGACAGGGCCTCGTGCCTCGTGGTGATGGACGAGCGGGGGAGCATAATCGCCAACTCCTTTGCGGCGGACGCGGGGGAGATAGCGGCGGCGATCGAGGACTACGCCGCCGAGCGGCGGGGCGTGGTCGTGGGCGTGGACGCCCCTCTCGCGGTTCCGAACGAGAGGGGGACGCGCAGGATCGAGCGCATCCTCTCCAAGGTTGCCCTCCCGGTCTACTCGGCGAGCCGCAAGATGTTCGGCGGAGAACCCTACGCCGAGGAGATCCTGGCCCAGCTGGAGGGTGTGGGGATCGACTACACGGACTACCCGTTCCCGAGGGCGCGGGGTCAGAGGACGGTCACCGAGGTGGCCTCGGCGGCGGCGCTCAAGATCCTGGCGGTCGAGCGCACCGCCCGCGATGGCGAGCCTTCGTGGAACGAGCCGAACGGGAAGGACCTCGCGCTGGTGCTGCGGAGGATGGAGGAACCGAAGCTGAGGAAGGGGAACAAGGAGGCGCGGGCCACCGCCCTCAAGACGGCGGTGGACATCCTGTGGAACACCCCCGGTCTGCGCTTGAGGACCGGGAACCTCTCGGCGAACCTCTCCGCGCCCGAGAACGTGGACCTCTCCAAGGTCGACGTGAACGCCGGGCTCTCCCACGCGGAGCTCGACCGGATCGCAAGCCTCCTCGAAGGGTCGCTCGCGGCCTACACGGTGCACCGGCACTGGAGGGGCCGGGACGGTTCGATGGTGGTCGGGACCGGGGACGAGGGATCGGTCCTGCTGCCCGTGGCGGAGGCGCTGCGCGCCCGCGTCGCCCAGGAGTGCCGGTCCGCCGGCGTGCCGTACGTGTAGCATGGGTCTCCTGGTGCGCATAATCCCGTGCCTGGACGTGGACTCCGGCCGCGTCGTGAAGGGGACCAGGTTCAAGGACCTGCGGGATGCCGGGGACCCCGTCGAGCTCGCCGCTTTCTACGACCGCGAAGGGGCGGACGAGATCGTCTTCTACGACATCACAGCGTCCCACGAAGAGAGGAACACCGCCACGGAGCTGGCCCGGCGCGCCGCCGAGGAGGTCTTCGTCCCTTACACCATCGGCGGCGGGGTGAGGACCGCGGACGACATGCGCGCCATGCTGCGCGCCGGGGCCGACAAGGTCTCCGTAAACAGCGCCGCTATTCGGAACCCCGACCTCATAAACGAGGGCGCGGAGCGCTTCGGCAGCCAGTGCGTCGTCCTCAGCGTGGACGTGAAGCGGCGCGCGCCAAACTCCGCCCCTGGCTGGGAGGCCTACCTGAACGGCGGGCGGGTGAACACGGGGATAGACGCCCTCTCGTGGCTCGTCGAGGGGGAGAGGCGCGGGGCGGGCGAATTCGTCCTCAACAGCATGGACGCCGACGGGACGGAGGGCGGTTACGACCTGAATCTCATCTCCGCGGTCGCCGAGAAGACGAGCGTGCCCATCGTCGCCTCGGGAGGAGCGGGGGGTCCGGAGCACATGATCTCCGCCGTGAACGCCGGGGCCGGGGCAGTCCTGGCAGCGAGCATCTTCCACTTCGGCGAGTGGAGCGTAGCGGAGGTGAAGGAGCGCATGCGAGGGGCAGGGGTCCCGGTCCGGTGAGCGCGGTCGAGGGAATCCGGTTCGACGAGAGGCGCCTTGTCCCCGTTATAGCCCAGGACGCGACCACGAACGCCGTCTTGACGCTCGCCTACGCGAGCCGCGAGGCCGTCGAGAAGACCCTCGCGAGCGGCGAGGCCCACTACTACTCCCGCTCCCGCGGCGAGCTCTGGCGCAAGGGTGCCTCGAGCGGCAACACCCAGAAGGTAGTAGAGATCCGTCTGGACTGCGACGGCGACGCCCTACTCTACAGGGTCGAGCCGCGCGGCCCGGCCTGCCACACCGGCGAAGAGAGCTGCTTCTTCACGACCGTGTCCGGTGACGAAGTGGGAGTTGCAACTGAATATTCAGAGCCAGACGCAACCTCCGCTTCGGAAGCAGGACCTGCAACCGAAAATCCAGAGCCGAACACGACTCCTGCCTCGGAGAGGGTAGCCTGGAGCGACAGCGGGGCGGAATTCGGATCGATGGCGAAGAGGCTGGCCGGAACGATCGCACAACGACACCGCGAAATGCCGGAGGGTTCTTACACGGCGGAGCTCCTCGGGGGCGGGACGGAGCGCCTGGCGCAGAAGGTGGGCGAGGAGGCGGTCGAGGTCGTCGTGGCAGCGCTTACGAACGAGCGACTCGCCGAGGAGGCGGCGGACCTCGTGTACCACCTGCTCGTGCTGCTCGAAGAGCGGGGCGTCGGGACCGAGGAGGTGGCGAGGGTGCTGGATGATCGGCACGGCTAGGCTCAACCTGACGCCCTCTCTCGGGGAGGCCCGTACCCTCGCCAGGGCCTACGACGTGGTGCCGCTCTACGCCGAGTTCATCGGGGACCTTGAGACCCCCATCTCAGCCGTCCTCAAGTTCTCGGGTGAGGAGAACGTCTTCCTCCTCGAGAGCGCCGAGGCCGCCGAGAGGTTCGGCCGCTACTCCTTCCTCGGCTTCGACCCCAAGCGCACGCTCTCTTACCGCGACGGCCTTTACACCGTCGTTGATGCCGACGGCGTGCGGGAGGTACCTGCTCCTGACCCCTTCAGGGGCCTCGCCAAGATCGTGGGCCGGAAGACCGTCGCCCCCCTGCCGAACCTGCCCGCCTTCGTCGGCGGGGCGGTCGGCTACCTCTCCTACGACGCCGTGCGCTACCTGGAGCGGCTTCCGGACGCGCCCCCGGACGACCTCGGCGTCCCCGAGGCGTACTTCGTCCTCACCGACTCGCTGGTCGTCTTCGACCACCTCAGGCACAAGGTGCTCGTGATCTCGCTCGTGGACGCGGCCAGGTTGCGCGACGTGGAGGGCGAGGGGTTCGCGGCGGCCTACCGTAGGGCGGCGGACGACATCCGGAGGGTTGCCGAGCGGCTCTCCGCCCCGCTCGCGCGCCGGGCGGCGCCGTCCGGGAGCGGGGACTTCGGGATCTCCTCGAACTTCACCAAAGCGGGGTACGAGGAGGCGGTGGAGAGGGCTAAGGAGTACATCCGGGCGGGGGACGCGTTCCAGATCGTGCCTTCGCAGAGGTTCGCCGCCGAGGTAGGGAACCTCGACCCGCTCCTGCTCTACCGGGGCCTGCGCACGGTCAACCCATCCCCCTACATGACCTACCTGAAGCTCGGTGATCTCTCCCTAGTTGGGGCCTCGCCGGAGCCGCTGGTGCGCGTCGAGGGCCGCCGTGTGATGACCCGGCCCATCGCGGGCACGCGCTGGCGGGGAGCGACCCTCGAGGAGGACGCGGCCCTGGCGGAGGAGCTGCTCGCCGACGAGAAGGAGCGGGCCGAGCACGTAATGCTCGTGGACCTCGGGCGCAACGACCTCGGGCGCGTCAGCGAGGTCGGCTCGGTGGAGCTCGCGAGCTTTATGGAGGTGGAGCGCTACTCGCACGTGATGCACATCGTCTCGACCGTCGAGGGGGACCTGCGCCCCGGGCTCACCGCGCTCGACGCCCTCGGGGCCGCCTTCCCCGCCGGGACGGTATCCGGGGCGCCGAAGGTGCGGGCGATGGAGATCATAGACGAGCTCGAGCCCACCCGCCGAGGCCCCTACGCCGGCGCCACCGGCTACTACGGCGTGGACGGCCGCCTCGACACCTGCATAACGCTCCGCACCGCCCTCCTCAAGAGCGGCGTCGCCTACTTCCAGGCGGGCGGCGGCGTCGTCGCCGACTCGGTCCCCGCCCTCGAGTACGAGGAGACGCGCAACAAGGCCCGGGCGATGTCGCGGGCTCTGGAGGTCGCGCGTACCCGCGAGCTGTGGCTGTAGCCGGGGCGTGACGGCGTTCGACGGGAAGGCCCGCTGGCGGCGGTAGGGCCACCAGCGGCTCGGCCAGCGTGCGTCCGGAGCCGGGGAGGCTTTGCGCGACGTAGTCGCCGTCCACAGCTCCCACCCGACCGCCCCGCTCTCGCTGCAGGCGCGTGAAAGGCTTCGACGCAGCCACGTTCCGGCGGCTGGACGGCGAGCGCGCCACGCTCAGGCTGCCGGCGATGCGCCTCGATCCACCTCTTGCCGAGCGAAAACGCCCACCTGGCGTTCCGGGCGATCCGCCCGGCGATGTCGGCGCAGCGTGGAAGGCTGCGGTACGCTGCGGTACGCCGGTGTCTCCCAGGAACGCTACGATCAGCTAGAGATGAGATCCTCGAGACCGCTCAAGAGCCCCGGACCGCCCGACAGTTGGGGGTCGACACCGGCGAGATCGGGGAGCGGCTCAGGGCGGTGATCCACACGATGACCCTCGGGGGTGTGCTCTTGAGGGTGGGCGCCGAGAGCCTGCGGTCGAACGCCCCGAACTACGTCGCCGCCGACACCTGGTTGGGGACCCCCGGCGGACTACCGGAGGTCGACCCCGACGAGGCACTCTCGTAGCTGACCGGCGAGTACCTGCGCGCGTTCGGCCCCGCGTGGCCCGAAGATTTCCGGTGGTGGGCGGGCGTGTCTAAGGAGCGCGCCGTAGCCGCCCTCGGGAGCGTCGAGACCGTCGAGATGGGCGACGGGTACCTGCTGCCGAGCGGCGACCGGGGGTGGGGGGCGAGCTTCGCCGGCGGGGCCGGTCGTATGCGGGTGGATCTCGACCTGTTCGAGCGCCCCGGCGCCCGGCTGAAGAGGACCATCGAGGAGCGGTTTGAGGAGGCCGCGGCTCTTCTGGGCGCGGGCCGTCTCCCTGGATTAGATTCCGGTATCGGCGCCGCTCGAGGCCGCGAGATTCTTTCTTGCGCGACGATCGTGCTAAAGCCGGTGTAGCCCGGTTGGGCTATACTTTCTCCGCCATGTTAGGGGTTCTCCTCATCTTGTGCGGGTACCTACTCGGCTCCGTGCCCACCGGCCTCCTGGTGGGGCGGGCCTTCGG
>Ga0126307_10002841_pt1 | contig 11752 bp, 8 predicted proteins | sample Plot28_FD_89955 | JGI IMG/M metagenome (GOLD analysis project Ga0126307, IMG submission 89955) | Serpentine soil microbial communities from UC McLaughlin Reserve, CA, USA - Plot28 | ecosystem: Environmental > Terrestrial > Soil > Grasslands | place: USA: UC McLaughlin Reserve, Lake County...
CCGCCGGGATGTCGAGGGCGTCGACCACCTTGGAGGACCAGCCCGAGCCGTCCGAGGCCAGCAGGCCGGTGGTGGCGGCATTGGACGGGTCGGTGACGTGGAGCCGACCGCCGGACAGGTGCCAGGCGACCCACGTGTCCACCGTGCCGACGCACAGGTCGCGCTCGCGTCCGGGATCGGCCAGGTCGAGCAGGTGACGGGCCTTGGTCGCCGATTCGTTGGGCGCCAGGCTCAGGCCCTCGCCCTGCAGCACCAGGCAGTCGCCGACCGTTCGGAGGTCCTGCCAACCGAGGCCGGGGCCGACCGGCTCGCCGGTGGCACGGTCCCACACGATCGTGGACGCCCGCTGGTTCGTGACGCCGACGGCCGCCACGGGACCGCCCTCGGCCAGCGCGGCCCGGGCCACGTCCAGCGCGGCGGTGGCCAACGCGGCGGGGTCGAACTCGACGAGCCCGGGTGCCGGGGACGACGGGAGGAGCGGACGTTGGTGCACGGCGACGACGGTGGCGTCCGGGCGGACCACGGCGGCCCGGACCCCCGACGTCCCGACGTCGACGACGAGGACGCTCCCGGTGCCGGTCACCGGTGGCTCCGGGCGGCGACGGCGGGCGGCTCGACGACGGAACGGCGGCTCACGGGACGGAGTCTGCCCGACGGCGCGGGGCGCGCAGGGCGAGGAGGCCGCCCACCACGCCGCAGGCCACCGCCAGCAGCGCCCACACTCCGACGTAGGCCCAGCGGACGTCCCGCCCGTCGATCAACTGCCACCCCACGTTGACGCCCAGGAGGACGCCGATCGCGACGAGAGCGGCGAGGGCCGCGTGGGTGAGCGGCAGGCGGGCGCACGTGCGGGCGGCCTCCCAGCCCCCACCGATCAGCCCGGCCAGCGCCACCAGCAGCAGCGGCAAGGCGAGGGGCGCGCCGTCGTCGGCGACGGCGTCGAGCAGGCGGGCGACCAGCGCCGCCCCGGCGGCCACGGCCAGCGCCGGCAGCGCCCCGCGCCCGACGGCCAGGGCGTCCACCTCGATCACGGCGCGCCGCTCCCGGACGACGCGGGGCGACGGCCCGCCGGGCGTCCCGGTCGGCGGCGTCCCGGTGGGTCCTGGGGTGGGGGCACCGCCGGGGGCCGGGGTCAGCCCGAGCCCGACCGTTCGGTCGTCCGCCGCCGCGGCGCCCGGCGGGATCGTGCGGTCCGGGCCGGTGGTGACCGCGTCGGCCTCCGGACCGTCGGCGGGGTCGACGCGCCCGGCCGGCGCGGCCGGGTCGGCCGATGCGCCGGCTGTGCGCGGCCCGACGGAGCCGGTCGGTCCGACGAACCCGGCGGGACGGCTGGTCGGGTCGTCCCCGGATGGCGGCGGCGTCGAGGACGGCGGCGGCGAGGACGGCGGCGGCGGAGGGGTCACCATCCCGGCACCGGGCCCCAGGGGGAGGGGAGGCCGAGCTTGCCCGGATTGAGGATGCCGACCGGGTCGAGCGCCTGCTTCGCCGCCACCAGCACGTCGAAGCCGGTGCCCAGCGCCTCGGCCATGAAGCGTCCCCGGTTGAGGCCCACGCCGTGATGGTGGCTGAGGGCCCCGCCGAACGCCAGCGCGGCCCGCTGGCCGGCGTCCCACAGGTCCCGGTAGTAGGCGTCCCGCCGGTCCTCGTCGACCTTTCCGGCGAACGTGAAGTAGAGGCACCCGCCCGACGGGTAGCTGTGCGACTGGTGCGCGCCGGCGGCGATCGTTCCCTCGACGCCCGAGAAGGCGGCGACGGTGGCGGCGTAGATGTCCGGCAGCTTGGACCAGGAGCCGGACACCTCCATGGTGTCGACCGTGTAGCCCCGCGAGATCAGGGCCTCCAGGGCGCTGACGTCGTTGCGGCGCTCGAGCCAGTGCTCCACGTGGCCGGCGTCCCCGGGCCGGGCGGGGCCACCCGTCACCTCGGCGGCCGGTGTCCGCACGCACTCCTCGGCGACGACCGCCATCGTGGCCGCCACGAGGGTGGGGTCGCCCTCGTCGAGCGCCAGGAGCAGGGCGTCGCCGCCGGTCTTGTAGGTCCGGTCGGCCTCGGTTGCGTCGTAGAGCCGCAGGACCGCCGGCGTGGCGCCCCGCTGGACCACCCGCCGCATCAGGTCCAGCCCGTCGGCGAAGGAGTCGAGCAGCCAGGCGCCATGCTCCTGGACGACGGGGGCCGGGTGGAGCCGCAGCCGGGCGCCGGTGATCACGCCGAGCGTGCCCTCGCTGCCCACGAACAGCTGGGTGAGGTCGGGGCCCACGGCGCCGCGGGGCCAGCCGCCGGTCATGACCGGGGTGCCGTCGGCGAGGACGACGTCGAGCCCGAGCACCATGTCCTCGGCCTTGCCGTAGCGGCCCGAGAGCTGGCCGGCCGACCGGCACGCCAGCCAGCCGCCCACGGTCGACAAAGCGACGGACTGGGGCCAGTGGCCGAGCGTGGCGCCATGGGCGGACCGCAGCTCGTGCTCCAGCACGTCGCCGAAGGTGCCGGCCTGGACGTCGAGGACCAGCGACGTGGCGTCGACGTCGACGATCCCCGCCAGGCCGGTGAGGTCGAGCACGACCCCGCCGTGCACCGGGACCGAGCCGCCGCATACCCCGCTGCGTCCCGCCGCCGCCGTCACCGGGACCCGCGCCTCGTGGCAGACGGCGAGCAGGGCGGCGACCTCGCCCGCCGAGGAGGGGCGGGCGACGGCGGCGGCGAGGCCGGCCACCTGGCCCTCGGTCGCCCAGGCCATCGCGCCGGGCCACCAGTCGCGGCTCGCCTCCGCGAGCTCGGGGGCCTCGACCGTCACCGCGGCGCAGGCGCCTCGCAGCCGGGCGAGCATGGCGTCGTCCACCTCGACCCGCTCGGCACCGATGTGCGCCGTGGCGGCCGCGGCCCCGCCGGCGAGGGCGATGGGCGGCGTGGGGGCGCCGGGCCCGGCGGGCGGAAGCGGGTGCGGTGCGGCCATGCCGGCGACGGTACCCGCGCCCGCCGAACCCACCGGGGTCCCGGGACGGCTCGGCACGGGGACGGCCAGGGTTGGGATGGCGGGACGGCTCGGCCGGGGACGGCCGCGACGGGCCGGCCGACCGGCGGTGGTGGCGGGTCAGGAGGCCGACGCCAGCGTGAAGCCGACGCCGGACAGCCACCGGGCGAGGGTGTCGCCCAGGCGCTGGCGTTCCAGCCGGTAGTGGCGCTCGCGGCCGACCGGGGTGACGGACACCAGGCCGGCGTCCACCAGCACGGCCAGGTGGCGGGTCGTCGTAGGCCACGAGTGGGCGAAGCGGCCGGACAGCTCGCCGGCGGTCATCGTCCCGTTCCGGGCGGCGAGGACCTGCAGGATGTGCCGCCGGGTGGCATGGGCCAGGGCACCGAACACGGCCTCGATGTCGTCGAGGTCCCGCAGCCCGGCGGCGGGCTTCCCCCCGGCGGGCGGGTCCGCGCCGGCGGGCCTGCCGCCGGCCGTCCCCCCCGTCACGCCGGGCGCAGGCGGCGGAGGTTGGGGAACTCGAACATCGGCCGGCCGCCCCGCTCCTCGCACAGCGGGCCCATCGACTCCCACAGGGCGCTGACCTGAGGATGGGTGTGGGCCCGCTGGGCTGCGTCCTCGTCGACCCAGTCGAACACCTCGATCACGAGCGGCCCCTCCACGTCCTTCTCCGACTCCAGGTACACCTCGGGCTGGCGGTCGGTGACCAACTCGAGCTCACGCAGGGTGGCCTCGTGCCGGTCGACGACGGCGAGGAACTCGTCCTCGCAGCCGGGCTTGACGCGGTAGTGGGCGATGGAGGTGAGCGGTTCGTTCATGGCCCAACGTTTAGCACAGCAGCTAAATGTGAGGGAGGGCGGCCGAACCGGCAGGCACCGGGAGGCCGGCCGAGGCCCGCTCGTGGTCGAGGGACTCCTGCAGGCGGGCGGCCTGGGCGGCCCGCTCCTCCGGGGACCAGCCCAGCTCCTCGCCGACGAGGGCGGCGACGTCGTCGGCGGCGGCCCGGGTGGCGTCCTGGCCCAGCAACGTGGCCCGGACCCGGCGGGCCAGCACGTCGGACAGGTCGGTCGCCATCTCGTAGCGGGCGGCGTAGACGGCCTCGGCCCGCAGGTACGGCAGCCCGGGCACCAGCGGCTCGCCCAACGACGGGTCGGACTCGACCATCGCTCGCACCACCCGCGCCTCGCCCCCGTAGCGGTCGGCCAGGCGCAGGTCGATGGCGGCCTCCTCCTCGTACCCGTCGGCGCCGCGGAGGCGCAGCCGGCCCGTGTGGCTCCGCCGCTGGTGGCGGCCGATCGCCCCCGCCAGCGGGTCGCCGTGGCCGGTCGGCGAGTCGGCGAGGACGCCCACGGCGGCATCCACGGCGTCGGCTGCCATCTCCCGGTAGGTCGTGAGCTTGCCGCCGGTAACCGTGATCACGCCGCCGGGGGAGGGGCTCACGGCGTGGCGCCGGGACAGGTCTGCCGTCCGCCCGTCGTTGGCCTCGGCCCGGACCAGCGGCCGCAGTCCGGCCCACGTGCCGACGACGTCGGCCTCGGTCAGCGACACCTTCAGCGACCGGTTCATGGCGTCGAGTAGGTAGGCGACGTCCTCGGGCGTGCACTGCGGGTCGTCGACCTCGCCGTCGTAGTCGGTGTCGGTCGTGCCGATGTAGGTGAACGAGCCCGGCCCGCCGTAGGTGCCGTTCGGCCCGGGCCACGGCACGACGAAGATCGAGCGCCGGTCCTTGGGGACGGGGACGACGGCGGCGATGTCGTTGCGTACGGCGTCCCACGGGACCGTGATGTGGATGCCCTTCGCCGGCCGGATCGTCCGGGGATTCTCGCCCTGGTCGAGCGCCCGGATGTCGTCGGCCCACACCCCGGTGGCGTTGATCACCACCCGAGCCGGCACCTCGACCCGGCGATCGCCGGTGTCGACGACCGCCCCGGTCACCCGCTCGCCCGACTTGAGGAACGAGACCACCGAAGCGTGGTTCACGACGGTGGCGCCGAAGTCGAGGGCGGCTGTCCGGGCGACCGTGAGCGTGAGGCGGGCGTCGTCCGCCTGGGCGTCGTAGTAGAGGTAGGCCCAGGCGAGGCGGTCGTTGAGGGTCGGAATGTGGGCCAGGGCGGCGTCACGGCGAAGCCGCCGGTGGACGCGGCCGATGCGCAGGCCGCCCGTGAGGTCGTACATCCACATGGCGGAGCCGAGCGCCCGCGCCACCTGTTTGGGGATGAGCCCGTCGCGGCCGGAGAACACCGGGATGAGGAAGGGCAGCACCTTGACCAGGTGCGGGGCGTTGTGGAGCAGCCGCTGCCGTTCGTGCAGCGCCTCGTAGACGAGGCGGACGTCGCCGTTCTGCAGGTAGCGCAGGCCGCCGTGGACCAGCTTGGACGACTTCGACGACGTGCCGGACGCGAAGTCGTCGCGCTCGACGAGCGCCACGCTCAGGCCACGGGATGCGGCGTCGAGGGCGACGCCGGCGCCGGTGATGCCGCCGCCCACGACGAGCACGTCGTACGTGGCACCACCCAGCTTGGCGACGTTGTCGGATCGGTCGAAGGACCCGAGGGACATGTCCACCTCCTCCTGCATCGGAGGATAAGAGGGCCGTCCCCCGTCCGGGGGCGACGTTCGACACAGGCCGGGCTCGAGCAAGCCGGTGACCTCCGCAACGGGGGTAGCGGTCCCTCCCGGTTGCGGCGACGCCACGTGAGGGCGCGCCCGTCGCCACATACGGTGAGTCCTTGACCCATCGGTCATGTGTCCGGAGGGGTGGGCTCACCTGCTACGACCGCGAACTCGCAGGTCAAACCGGACGAGCGATGTTGTCCTGCCCTTGCCAAGGCGCTCGCAGGGTGGAATCATCGGCGGCTCCGGCGGCGGACGCGGCCACTTTTCTCCAGTCAGGGCTTCGCGCTGCCCCCTCTCCTGGGGGCCCGTTCCGCCGGAAACCACACACATCGTCGCCTGGGTGCTCAGGCCCCCGCGCGCGACACGTCCCTCATCCACAGGAAGACCATCCCTCCATCATGAAGCAGACCTGGCGTCAGCACGCTGCCTGTCGCGGCCTCGATCCGGTGATTTTCTATGCATCCACTGACGAGGAAGCGGAGCCAGCCAAAGATGTCTGTGCCCAGTGCGCGGTTCGCACGGCCTGCCTCGAGCATGCGCTCGCAGTTCGCGAGAAGGAGGGCGTCTGGGGTGGTTGCACCGAGCGTGAACGGCGGCGAATCATCCGCCAGCGGCGCCGGGCTTCGTGACCCTCGTTCGCCTTTCCTGATCCCGTCGTTTCGTACGTAAGGGCGGCCCTGGCCGCCGCCCTGGCTCGGACCGGCTCTCCGCCCGGCGCTCTGGTCGCCCGGCGGGGAGCCTGTTCGGTCGTCCCTGCCTATGTCCGGGCCCGGCGTGCGGGCCGGCCCCTAGGCTGCCCGGCCATGCAACTCGACCAGTTGGGCGGCTGGCCCGCGCTCCTCGGCACGCTGGCGTCCCGTGGCGACCTCACGTCGGACCAGGCCCGGGCTGCCATGGCGGAGATCCTCGACGGCGCCGCGACGCCGGCCCAGATCGCCGGCTTCATCGTCGCCCTGCGGATGAAGGGCGAGACGGTCGAGGAGCTCACCGGGCTCGTGGAGGCGATGCTGGCTACCGCCGAGCGCGTGACGCTCCCCGAGGGGACCGACGCGGTGGACATCGTCGGAACGGGCGGCGACCGCGCCCACACGATCAACGTGTCGACGCTGGCCGCGCTCACGGTCGCGGGGGCGGGCGGCAAGGTGTGCAAGCACGGCAACCGGGCGGCGTCGTCCTCGACGGGCGCCGCCGACCTCCTGGAGGCCTTCGGGGTCCGCCTCGACTGCGGGCCGGAGGAGGTGGCCCGCTGCGTCGAGGGCGCCGGGATGGGCTTCTGCTTCGCCCCCCGCTTCCACCCGGCCATGCGCCACGCCGGGCCGACGCGGCGCGAGCTGGGCATCCCGACGGCCTTCAACTTCCTGGGGCCGCTGGCCAACCCCGCCGGCGTGCGCCGGTTGATGATCGGCGTGGCGGACCCGACGATGGCCGAGCGGATGATCGGCGTGTTGGCCGCCCGCGGTTGCGAGCGGGCGATGGTCGTCCATGGCGGGGACGGGCTCGACGAGCTGACGATCTCGACCACGTCGCAGGTCGTCGAACTGCGGGGCGGGTCGGTGCGGACCTATGAGGTGGACCCCGCCGACGTCGGCCTCACGCAGGCGCCACGGTCGGCCCTGACGGGCGGGGACCCGGCCACGAACGCGGGGTTGGCCCGGGCGATCCTGGCCGGGGAGCCTGGGCCGCAGCGCGACGTCGTGTGCCTCAACGCCGCCGCCGGGCTCGTCGTGGCAGGGCTGGTCGACGACCTCGCCGCCGGCGTTGATGCGGCCCGGAAGGCCATCGACGGTGGTGCGGCGGCCGCGGCGCTCGAACAACTCGTCGCACTGTCCAACGCGTGACCGTCGGGGCGACTGCCGAGGGCCGATGGCGGCGTTGCGCAGTGCAGCCGCCACGGTCCGACCCGACTACGACCACTCACCGAGAGCGAGCAATCACATATCGTGACTTGACGCGCTCCGAATAACTAACCTTGTATGGCGCCGGTGACTGAGACAGCTGAGACCACGACGACGAGTGATCCCACCCGCGAGCGGCTACTGAACGCCGCCGCCGAGGTCTTCGCCGAAAAGGGCTACGACCGCGCCGGCGTGCAGGAGATCGCCCATCGGGCCGGGTTCACGACCGGCGCCATCTACGGACGGTTCCGGGGCAAGGCCGACCTGCTCCTGGCCGCCATGGAGGCCCAGTCCGCCGACGAGTTCGAGGAGCTGTTCGCTCAGGGCCGCACCGAGGGCTACGAAGGCGGCGACGAGACCAACGTGCTCGCCACCGTCGGGTCGCACCTCGTGACCGCCGACTTCGACAACGGCCAGGCCCTCCTGCTCGAGGCGTTCGTGGCCGCCCGCCGCGACCCCGAGGTGGCGTCGATGCTGCGCAAGGCCGTCGACGGCCGCGCTGCCGAGCTCACCGAGCTCATCGAGTCGGCCAAGGCCTCGGGCAACGTCGACCCGGCGATCGACACGAGCGCCATCGTGCGGTTCTGCCACGCCGTGGGCCTGGGCTTCCTCCTGTTCGGCGCCATCGACCTGCCCCGGCCCGACGCCCAGCCGTGGGAGGACCTCATCAGCGTCCTGCTCCACGCCGTCCAGCCCCCCGCCACGCAGGTCAACTGACCCGTCGTTCCGGGTCCTGAGCCCGTCCGGCGGGCTTCGTGGCGGGACCGACTGTCTTCCTCCCGACGCACCGGCGTCCTTCCTCCTCCCCCGACGACCCCCGAGCCGCTCCACGCGGACGCCGATCCCCCTCGGCCCGCCTGCGGCTCGGCCGCCCGGCCATCAGCCGCTCGGCCACCCGCCGCTCGGGCCCGGCCGGTGAGCCCGGGTCGGTGAGCGCCTCGACCCTCCGACCGGTCGAACCGCGGTCGCCCCTCTCGACGGTCACCCACCACGGGCTGCATCAGCCGGTCCAGGAGACGACGTGGCCACGGTCGAGCACGAGCGTCCGGTCGGCCCGTTCGAGGACGGCCGGGCGATGGCTGACGATGAGCAGCGCGGTGTCGCGGCGGGCCTCGTCGTCGAGGAGCTGATCCCACATGCGGGCCTCGGTCTCCACGTCGAGGGCGCTCGACAGGTCGTCGACGACCAGGAGCTCGGGACGGCGGACGAGGGCCCTGGCGGCGGCGGTCCGCTGCACCTGGCCGCCCGACAGCCGCACGCCCCGCGCCCCGACGACGGTGGTGAGGCCATGGGGCATGCGCTCGACGTCCTCGTCGAGGCAGGCCAGACGAACGGCCTCGTCGAGGCCCGCGGGATCGGCGCCGAGCAGGATGGCGTCGGCGAGCGGCTCGCTGAACAGCCGCGGGGCCTGGGCGACGTAGGCGGCCCTTGGCGGAATGAGGACGGCCCCCGGGTCGTCGAGCGGCTCGCCGTTCCACCACACCTCGCCGGCCGTGCGCCCCACGAGCCCGAGCACGGCCCGGAGCAGCGTCGACTTGCCCGACCCCACGACCCCGGTCACGACGGTCATCCGTCCTCGCTCGACCACCAGGTCGACCCCCACGAACCCATCGACCCGGCGCCGCCGCCGGCCACCGTCGTGCCGGCGGGCACGGGCCTCGTCGTCGGGGGACCGGCCGTCGGCCGTCGGCGGATCGTGGAGGACCGCGAGCCCCCGGACCTCGAGCCGGGTCAACCGGTCAGCCCGGTCGGCGGTGGCCCGCGTCGGCGCGAACGGGCCCGGCCCGTGGCGCAGCACCGTCGCCGCCGGCCGGGTGAGTCCGTGCGCGCTCCGCACACCCGTATCGGCCGCAGCACCGGCGGGCGCCGGGGCAGCGGGGAGGAGCTCGACGAGGCGCTCGACGGAGACGTCCCCCTGCCGGCGGGTCGCGCTGTACCGGGCCGCCCAGCGGGGGAGCTGGGCGAGCGTGACGACGGCGGTGGCGTAGAGGCCGACGTCGCCGATGCTGGCATCGCCCCGGGCCAGGGCGGGGACGAGCAGGACGAGGACCAGGCCGGTCCCGAGGTCACCGACGCCGGACGACAGGGTTTGGAGGACCTGCGTCGCCACCTGGTCCACCCGGGCGGCCTCGGCCCGCTCGTCGCCCAGCTCCTCGAAGTGGCGGGCCACCGCCGGGCCGGCCCCGGCGAGCTTGACGGTGCCGATGGCCCCGAACGAGTCGCCGATGAAGCCGGTGACGGCGGCGGTCGTCTCGCGCTCGCGGCGGCGCCACGCCCGGAGGCGGTGGGCGAGCCAGCGGCAGATGGCGAGCGCCACCAGGACCGGGAGGGCGACGACCAGCGTGATGCGGGCGTCGACCTCGGCCATAAGGCCGATTGCCAGCAGGGCGCCGACGACCGTGCCGGAGATGTCGACCCAGACGTCGAGGACCATCCCGACGTTCTGGGTGTCGTCCCGGAACCGGCTGACCGCCTCGCCGGACGACCCGGGGAGCCGGCCGGCGACCGGCCCCGGCGCCCCGACTAGCGACTTCAGCATGTTGACCCGGGGCAGCGTGAGCCAGAACACCCACATGCCGTGCCATTGCACGACGTTGAAGAGGAACAGCGCCCAGCGGCCCAGCTCCAGTCCGGCCAGGGCGGCCAGCACGAGCCACACGGTGTCGTCCGACTCGGTGGGGACCCGGTCGAGGACCTCGCGCAGCAGGAGGCCCCCGAGCAGGGGCACGACGTGGAAGATCACCCAGGTGGTCCAGCAGATGAAGTAGGCGAGGGGCTCCCGCCGCGCGATCCGGGCCGCCACGCGCCCGGCGTTGTCGGTCAGCACACGCGGGCGCTGGCCGGCACGGCCGCGGTCCGTGGCGTCGCGGTCGGAGGGCGGCGGCGCGAACCCGGGTGTTCCCGTGGCGTCCGCCGGTGCCGCTCTGCCGCCGGCGTCGGCACCGGGGCCGGGACCGGGACCGGGACTGGGATGGGGATCGAGCCGGCGGGCCCGTCGCCGGCGGGCTATCCGCGCACGCCGTGGGCTGGACCGCCGACCGCCGTTGGCGGCGTCGTCGACGGCGCTCACGACGCCAGGATCCCGGTGCTGGCGCTGCTGCTGGCGGTACGGAGCGAGGCGTAGCGGGAGCCGCGGTCGCCCGCCAAGGTCGTGCGGCGGCCGTGCTCGACGATGCGTCCCGCCTCGATGACGCACACCTCGTCGACCCGGTCGAGCGTGGCGAGGCGGTGGGCGATGACGACGGCGGTGCGCCCGGCGAGGGCGCGCTCGGTCGCCCGGGCCAGCCGGGTCTCGGTGGCGGGGTCGAGCCGGCTGGTGGCCTCGTCGAGCAGGACGAGCCCGGCGTCGGACAGCAGCACGCGGGCGAACGCGAGCAGCTGGGCCTCGCCGGCGGAGAGGAGCCGTCCCTCCAGGGGGGTGTCGAGCCCCGCGGGTCGGGTGGCGAGCCAGGGGCCGAGCCCGACGGCGTCGAGGGCGGCCGTCAGCTCGGCGTCGGGTGCCGGCCGGGTGCCGTAGAGGGTGAGGTTGTTGCGGAGCGAGGCGTCGAACAGCTCGACGTCCTGGCTGACGACAGCGACCCGGCTGCGCAACTCGTCGTCGGTCGTCTCGCGCAGGTCGACGCCGCCGAGGCGGACCGACCCGCGGGTGGGGTCCCACAGGCGTGCGAGGAGGCGGCCGAGCGACGTCTTCCCGCTGCCCGTGCGGCCCACGACGCCGAGGACCGTGCCGGGCGCCAGGTGCAGGTCGACGTCGTCGAGGGCGACGTGGCCGGTGGCGTAGGTGAGGCGGACGCCGTCGAGGTCGACGGCGAGCGGGCCCGGCGGTAGCGGTGTGCCGGGGCCGTCCTGGATGGACGGGCGGGTGGCGAGCAGGCGGGCGGCCCGGCGCGTGCCGGCGATCGCCTTCTGCATCTCCCGGAGCTGCTCGCCCATCCGCTCGATGGGCTCACGCACCATCTGGGAGTAGCGGAACAGGGCGAGCATCGAGCCGATCGACAGCTGGCCCGAGCGGTTGAGGGCGACGCCGAGGGCCAGGGTGAGGACCGACCCGACCGTGAAGGCGGAGGCGGCCCCGGCGTACCCGGCGCCGCCGACGAGGCCGGCCTTGCGGGCGGTGTGCCACCAACGGGACGAGTGCTCCTGCAGGCGGTGGACGGCGTAGTCGCCGGCGCCGTTGGCCCGGATGTCCTCCAGCCCGCCGAGACGCTCCTCCAGGTCGCCGTAGAGCTGGCCCTGGACCTCCCGCTCGGCGTCGCTGGCCGGCACGCCG
>Ga0126307_10002842_pt1 | contig 11752 bp, 15 predicted proteins | sample Plot28_FD_89955 | JGI IMG/M metagenome (GOLD analysis project Ga0126307, IMG submission 89955) | Serpentine soil microbial communities from UC McLaughlin Reserve, CA, USA - Plot28 | ecosystem: Environmental > Terrestrial > Soil > Grasslands | place: USA: UC McLaughlin Reserve, Lake County...
TAATGTATTGTAGAACATGTAAAGAATATATGGTTATCAATGTTGATGAAAAAAATCCAAAGAATTACAAATGCTCTCGTTGCGAGGTAGAACTTCTACCAGTTCTAGATAATTAGAATAGAAATTAATTTCTTTTTATTTTTCCTTTGATATAGCGAAAACTTATACAAGTTAAGCAAGTTATTAAGTTTGTTTTTCACTTATAATAAGACCAAAATAGATCTTTGCTATTCATATTTTATTAGATATGAAATATAGAGATTCATTAATTATAGGATATTATGAATAAGGTCATAGTTATGGCCATTGTGAAAGACCATACTACTTTATTCCAATTAAAAATTTTTTGCCCATCTAATACTCCAAATGGTAGTAAATTAAACATAGATATCCACGCATTAAAACTTGCTCCAATATTAAAATAAAGTAAATATGGATATAAATATGAAAGCAAAAGAAATACGAATCCCATTACTAAATTAGTCAGAGGTCCTATTAAAGCAACTTTGCCCAGCTTTTCTTTATCTGAAATACCAACAATGACTGCCCCTGGTGCAATAAATTTAAAAGGGATGAATGGAATAGCAGATATTGCTGTAACAATTAAACCATATAGTTCTGCTCGAAACTCAGCCCAACTTCCATAAAAATTAGCTAAAAATTTATGGGCCAGCTCATGAAATAGAAATGCTATTATAAAAATAACCAAAAACTCAAATGAGACATAGCGGTAATTATTCAATGACATTCCTACTAACAATACCAAAAAAGTTGCTATAAGGAGGTGTTTTATTTCTGTTTTAGAGAATCGAATATTGATAGTTTTACTAAAATTGTTAAGGAAATTACTTTTTTTGAAATCATCACGGAATAGATTCATTTTTCTTTTTTCAGAAAATCTATCAATAGCACTACAGAAATGACTAATTGGAAGACGATGATTAGTACAAAAAAATTCTTTACAATAATTACATTTAAAAAGAAAATCCTCTCCATTACATAGATGACATTTCATAAATCATAATCTAAAAAGCAAGATATATTATTGCCGATTGGAACTACAGAATAACCTCACAAATGTACAATTCTTAAAATTGCAATAAAAAATAGTTATATAGTAAAAAATATGAAACATGGAAACTACTAATATTAGAAAATTTTAAAATAGAAATAAAAGCGTTATTAGATTACTAGCATTTTTAGAAATCAGAAGGAGAAAAGAGTTAGAATTAGGATGACAGATAAAAAACTTAGGTTGATTTACTGTTTAAATTAAATATATAATGTTATAAATTTAGGTAAAATAAAATATCTTGAGGTTAGCAATAGTTTAAGAACTATCTTTGGAAGTATTATTTGAATTTTTTGCTACTTTATTTTCTGGATATACCTATCCATTTGTATTTTTTATTATATTTGTAATAAGCGTTATTCCCATACTAACACCTCCAACATGGATAGTAATTGTTTCAGCTTATTCATTAAATGACCATCTAAATCCTATATTATTATCCATGATCGGAGCTTCTGCTGCAATTGCTGGCCGTTTAATACTATTACAATTGAGTACTGTCGGAAGAAAAGCGATCAATGATCACAGAAAAAATAGTTTAGATCGATTCAGAAAATATTTAGAAAAAAAGAGATATGGATACTTAATTGGAACTCTATTATTTGCACTCCTTCCCTTACCTAGCAATATGCTTTTTATTTCTTATGGATTGATGAAAGCAAAATCAATAGGTATCGTAGTGGGATTTTGGTTAGGACGATTCCTAGCATATTTCATCATGATAAATTTATCTCAGTATTTTTTTAATTACTTTAAAGATATTCTAAATGCAGATACACCATCTTTGATATTTATTGATATAGTAGGGATCCTAATGACTTTATTTATGTTGTTGATAGATTGGAATACTCTTCTATCTGATCATAAACTTGTTTTTATTAGACCAAAAATATTCTTTCACAAATAATAAGATCATTTATCTAATTCCAACTAATATAAATATAGATCAAAATGACCTTGCTTAATTTATAAACCATAAGATGAACTGAAAAATATATTGTAATTTCCTTTTGTACTATTTCTCTATATGATAGCAAGGTGCAAAACTTGATACAATAAGAAAACAGGGTGGAGTAATAATCTTAATCAGATTCAAAAATAGACTTTAAAAATCGAAATCGTTTATAATCATCAACGAGAATTTTAGATAAATGCTTAGTTATATCTGTTAAACTTAGAATACTAGCAATTTGTTGATTTTCCTCTAATACCGGCAGTCGTTTTATTTTGTAATTGGTCATTTTCTGTGCAGCAGTCTCAATAGAATCATATGACATAATTGTAATTACTGGAGAAGACATTATTTTATCTGCCTTCATTTCATTAGGCAAAGTATTTGTGACACAAACTTTTTTTATAATATCTCTTTCTGTTATTATCCCAATTGGCAGATTTGCAGAGTCTAGTACAAGAACTGAGCCTACTTTATTTTTTACCATTAATTTAGAAATATCTAATGCAGTTATCTCAGAATTAGATTGTATACTAACAACATTTTTTTTAGACATTAATTCACTAACTGCACTCATAATTTTATTGTGATCTAGTTACTTTTGTAGTTAACTAATTTATTAGAAATCCTTCAGCCTCATAATGTTTATAGATACCTTTATTTCCAATTCGGAACTTAGAACAATAAAAGATGAATATTAAAAACAAAGAACTTGATTTATTACATCTTGACTATGTTCAATGCCGCGTAAAAGTGATTTTACATATCATTTAAAATACTGTACAACCTTTTTTTTTGCATTTACAATTTTGGTATTCTTTTATATTCTTTTTCTTTTATTTTATTTAACATTGAATGAATTTTATTAAAATTTTAAATATATCCTCATGCAACTATAGTTCGATTCATTATATTTCTTTTGCTAATTCATTTGGAATAAACACATTCGTTTTGTTGTTGTAAAACATCCACACCGTTATAGTTAGGAATCCGATAACAAATACTTTTTTGAGAATTTCTTCATTTTGAATCACGAAGTTTTAAAAAGATTATGTAGATAATTTAGTATAGTATAGGATAACGTTATAGTAATACATTAATTGTAAAGTAAATTCTGATTGAAGTTAAAATTTTAGAAAAATATATTAAATAAAATCATATGTTGATGAAGACTAGAGACATAAATTAGGTTATTTACTATTGTAATGTATATTTAGCCGTAGATTCGAATGAAATCTGATCGTCGAAATCAGATAGAACTATAATAAACCAAAACTCTTGTATTAATAAAATTAAGTATTTTGAAAACCAAATAGATAACCCAATTAGAATAAAAGCCTCTAGGAAGTTTGGTTAACCATTAATCCATTTTCTACTATTCGTCCAATTTGTTCTAATTGATAAATCTTCATTGGAGCATTAACTATAGTATTTATGAGTGTACTTCCTCGTGGAAGATTTTCTAATGCGTTAACTGAAAGCGTTTTTTCTTCATTCTGTAGAGATTCTATTGCTATTGCAGTCTGATTTGTTATTTGAGACTGATTATTTATGAGTAAGGTTTTGAAATTATCTGAAATATCAGATAACTTAATAATACTTCCTTCTTGGGCTATAACATTAAAATATGAACCCATGGATACTATAGCAACTGCAGTAAGAACAATAGAAAGGTATAATTGTTTAATCTCTTTATCAATTGCTTTTGCTTTGGACATATCCAATAGAAGTATTTAATACTATATATATACATAAATGATTTATAGAACAATTATATAGATCATATACTCTAACTTAATTCATTATATTTTTTTGATGAAATTAATAAAAAAAACACTTTTTTTATAGAAAGGATTAGATTTCTTTATAGTTCTTCATCGAAAGCTATCTTGACCTTCCAATCTCCAAACATAAATCTTTTTTTTTCTATGTTAAGTAATAATTTTAAGTAGGATCTTCTGATTAAAGATATACTTATATTAAATGTTGAATATAATTTACTATGCAGATAAATACTTTAGTTATTTTTTTATTAACTTCTAGTGTAGCTCCTGTATTTATTGGAATACAAGTTTTTTCACAACCTGAAAATAAAAATGTGGAAAATTGGAAATTGGATTCTCTTCTCTTTGAGAAAACATCAGAAAATGGTAATTTGTTGGTACAATTGAAATCTTCCCTTACTCATGATCGCTATAATTTTCCTCTAGAAGTTGTCTTTTTAAATTCTACTATACCTACACATACTCCTCAATCTGTACCTTCTCTAGAATCAAATAATACTGGCGACACTTTCACTTCGACAGGTCTCTCTGTTCCTTCTACGTTAGAGAGGGTCGTTCCTATACAAAGTTATGATATTATTATCTATGATGCAAATGGTAATGAATTATGGAAAAAAACTTCACAATCTGCAACTGAGGGAAGGGCAATACAGAATGTCGAATTTGGAGATTATAGTGGTAAGTTAACTATTGTGATAGATAAAATAATACAAAGCCAGAGTTCCAATAATATTCTTAATACTGACCTTCCTACAAGAATTGAGGGAGCAGATAACAAGTCGAATGTTGATCAATCATCAAGAATTGACTCTGTTAACTTTACTTCTTCACTTGCAAAAGCTTAACTATAATATTGAATAATGACCTCCATAATTTTTTTTACTTCTAAAATTTTGAGAAGTTGTTATCCTAAAAGTATAGTAATGAAATATATTTTCACTGTACCAAAAACCTAAATTATATGCAAATAGGAATAATTTTTTTCTTTTTACAATAATTATTTTACTGCTAATTAAAAAGGGCATTAGTTATTTAAATTATTATTATTATTATTATTATAATATCTGTATACACAAGATGTTAAAGAAAATATGGCAAATTAGATTAGAAAAAGATTTTTTATTCCTTTAACTATATACTCTACAGCAATTGCAGCTATTATAACGGCAAATACTCTGGATACTATCATAGAGCCTCTATTACCAAGGACTTTGTAAATTGGATTAACCATACGCAAAATAACATAAGTAATTGCCATTACTATGATAATAGATGAAAAAGTTATTAAAAATCCCGAAGTTTGATAGGATATTATTACAGCTGTAATGGAGCCGGGTCCTGCCAATAATGGGAAAGCAATAGGAACTACCCCTACTTCTTCTTTAACACCGCCTGCAAATCTCCATTCTCCGTATGTCAATAACTCTATAGCAATTATAAATAACAAGGTCCCGCCAGCAATCATAAAGCTAAAGATAGTTATTCCAAATAGTTGCAAAATCTGTGTTCCTGCCATCCCGAAAAGAAGTAATAACGCTGCCGCTGTAAGTATAGCAGTTTTGGATACGGTTTTGTGTTCAGTTTTTTCTAATTTTTTTGTAAATGCTATGAATAGTGGAATGTTTCCTATTGGATCAATTACTACGAACAACGCAATAACAGAGGTAATTATATCAGTTTGAAAAGTATCCTGTATTCTAATAAAATCGTTAATGGTTTGGAAAATAGATATCAAAAGTTCGTTATACATTTATAGAAACAATAATTCCTTAGAATAATAAGTTAATGCATCTCAAAAGGTGTTAATAATCGTTTTATCTATTTATTTACATGGAGAAAGAAGAATTGAATTTATAGTGTAAGATAGATAGAATTCGTTTCTTAATGTGTTTCAATTACAATATTTGATTAAATATACTCATTAACTTTCCAAGATAACATTAAGTAGCTAAATACTATAATACAAGAACTATAGTTATTATTATTAATAAATCAAACAAGAAAAACATCACATCCAAAAAAATAAATTAATTATTTTAAATAGCACAGTATATTATTACTAATAATATATGATGAAAAATTCTTCCGAAAATACTGAATATAATATATGTATATATTGTAAGGAAAAAGATGGAGATAAACTATTAAAAAATACATTTAAAAATAAAATTGTTTGCAAAAGTTGTTACGATATTGTAGTTGAGATGACAAAACCTTATAGAAGCAATAGTTATAATTATTAATATAGTCTTACATTCTGAGACTGCTTAAATTTGGAAAATTATATCTTAATTTTACAAGGGAAGAATAGCACTAATGTGATAATTTTGGCAAAGATTGAAAATAAATATTACCATAATATTATACATTTATTCCAATAAGTTAGACAAAACTAATCACTTTCAAATAAATATCATAACTCGATATTTAAGTATTAATGATCTATGAATAAAATGATTAAACCACATTTTCCTAAGTTTTTTATCATAAAGATATTATTCCTTACCTCGCAAATTCTTTCAAAATCTTTTTTTTTTAATAGTCTATTTGTGATTAAACTTAGGATAAGATACAAATTTCAGGAGCGAATGTTTTCTCTAACAAATTGCTAATTATTGCAACACCACTTCCTTAAGAAATCAGTTGTAGAGTTAGTATCTCTAAAGATTTGTGTTTCTTTGGATAGAATGTTATTAAAGTCAGTTGAGATATCAAGTGGCGTATTGTTGAGTGTTAAAATGCATCTTATACCTGCCTTATTCGCGGCTTCAACTCCTAAAGGAGCATTTTCTACTACTATACATTCGGATGATTTTATATTCATTTTTTGTAATGCTACAACAAATGGATCAGAATTAGGTTTTCCAGCCTCGACATCCTCTCCAGAAACGACTACATCAAAATTCTTCAATCCAATCATTTTGTCAATGGTTAATTCTATTTCTTTTTTTGCTGCACCAGTAACAATTGCTTTTAAGCATTTACATTCATTGAGCATTTTGATAAGATCAGGAACTCCTTCAATAAGGTGAGTATCTTCAATTTCTTTAAATAGCTGTTTCTTTCGTTCACTTATCTTTTCTATTAATTCCTGATCTAGTTCTTTATTGATATTATATTTTTTAAATATCTCCTTTACCAAGTTATTTGAGGGCATACCCTCTAATTGATAAACGATTTTTTTGTCTATTTCATAGTTGGTTTCCTCTTTTATCGCAATTTTCATTGCTTCGGCGTGAAAGGGCATTGCGTCTATTAAAACCCCATCCATATCAAAGATTATTCCCCTCATATCTTTAATACAAAGAGATCTCTGGATGGTATATTAAAATGAATATGATAATATTGGAATACAAAAGGAATAACCCAATAATATTGCAGATGATCCAAGAATAAGTTAGAATGTTAGGACAATCATGGAATATAATCTTTGAATCGATCGAGATTCCCTATAGTATTTTTAAGAAAATGAAGTTACATTAAAGTATTTATTGTATTCTTTGTGTGATTTCTTATCATGAAAAAATTTGCAAATTGTTTCCTTAATCTCATCTACCTAACAATTATTTAGAATGTATTTTTAAGCATTCAAACTCTAAAATTTTATACACTTTTTTGTAATTTCGTATTCCACTTGCATAATAGCCTATAATACTTCTTTATCTCTGAATATTCAATATCCAATCATACTTTACATCAAGTCCCATATATGCATTTCAAAATAACGTGATTGAGGGAACTTTGGGTCTTGATTATATTCGCGTCAGATAAAATACTCTTAATAATATCATATTTCATAAGATCTTGGTATTTATTGACTAACTTTGTTTTGTACATCTTCATATTTTTTTAGTCCTACAATTTTCACGGTATTATATGAAGCAATTCCTGCCTCAATACATAGGCTTTCTATATCATGAGCATTCTCTGCCTCAAAAATTATTATCCATTCATGCTCTAATACTGACATATAAAACGATTCAATTTTTTTTATTCCATATTTTGACTTATGCTTTTCTAGTTTATCTTTAATTTGGAGAAATACCTTTTTACTTTCAATATTGTTAAGGGGACAAGATTCAGGGGTATGTTTAGCAAACGCACCAAATAGGCTTTGAGTCATTATAATAATAACTTATAAGAACAGCAGATATTAACTATATGATCTATATGTATAATAATACTACTCATTTAAATTGATTCTATTGCATATTTGCCATTGGGAAAAATTATGATTCAAATAATAATAGTTATGATAAGTTTTTTACAATTTAATAGAAAAAGTATAGAAAGATAGCTTGATTATTTCTGTACTGAATGATAAGTATTTCTTATTTATGGTCGTTAAAAAAGCTCTAAATTCATCATCTCATCTAAGAATTTTAAAATCAGATAATTCTAAACCTATCCCTTTGTAACTTGCGTATTATTTTGCATATTTGATTTGGTTATCAAATTCCCACTTACTGATAGCTATATTATATCCTACCCATGCTTTATCTAAAGCTCCCCATGCTTGATTTTCATAATATCCTGAAGGAAGCATCTTAGAATATCTGAGACCATACTTGTAACCTTTATAGGGATCCCATTTTTTTAGCCTTACAAACTTGTCAAGAGAGTATCTGGATTTACGTGATCGCATGTAATATTTTAGAGCCTGAAAACTATTTATAATTTCATCCCATCAGATTTGGGCTACCAATAATGATGAAGAGAATAAAAGAATGTGTGGGCTCAACATTTACTTTTAGCCTACCAGTAAAACAATAACCACTACTAGTAATTCTTTATTAATATACTAATCAATATGAGATGAATTTCATTAAAATTAAAATATTAATGAGATTGTATTGAAATTTCCATATCATCCCACTGAACCCGATAGGAATTAACTATTCTTCGACAATTATCTTTTATTCAAAATAAGTTTCTAAATAATAAAAGCTAAATACTTTTAGTAATATTTCAATAGTAGACTCTTATTTTTACACCGCTATCGGTTTTACTCCCGACGGGCCCGTAGTTTTCTCGGGTTCACTACCTCACGATATTAACTAAATATTGAAACAAACATACTATATTATCTATTAATGTATATTTCTCTTTTACCTTTATAAAAAATGAAAGCTAAGGAATAAATACTATGTGCGAAGGATATGAAATTCCTTAAAAGGAAGTAGTCCCTAATAAAAAAATGGAAAAAGAAAAACAATTTAAACAGGAAGAAAAGCATTTAACGGTAACTACTTCATAAATACCAAATTAGTCACCTATTAACTCCAACATTTTCTAAATAGATAAATCTTAATTTTTATTTTGTTTAAATTAATCTACCTGTCAATTCACGAATTCTGAAAAGAACATAATCAATAGTATCTTCTTCTTCTCCGTACTTCCAAACTTCATCTTTTAGTAAAGCTTGTTTCTTTTTGCGTATAGCTATGTCTCTTTTTTTGTCTAGTTTCTCGATGAGATAGTCTATTATTACTTGTTAATTCTGTTGAGCCTCTTTTATTCTGGCTCTATATTTTTCCAAAGTCCAATCTATCAATTCTAAAATCTTTTGATGACGTTCAATATACGTTGGATGACAATTAGGATAAATCATTCTTTGACGTTCATCTCTGATATCTAGCAAATTGAAATTGTTGTTGTTGTTGTTTATTTTCTTTCATTTATAGTTAATATATAAAAATATTATCATTATTATCTTCAATGCTAATATAGTATATTGAATCATAAATTAGAGAAGTATTGTTTATTGTCTACTAAAAATAATAAAAAAATAATGATAATCGATGATGACGTAGATATTATTAACTTATTTTCAATATTTTTAGAACACAATGGCTATATTGTAAATGCATATATCAATCCCCTTGAAGCGATAAATAACTTTAGGAAAAATAGTCACGATTTGATTATACTTGACTTGAAAATGCCAAAAATGGATGGAATGACATTATATCACAAAATAAAAGAGATAGATGATCAAGTAATAATTTGCTTTACTACTTCAGATATTAACTACATTGAAGATTTGCGCAAAGGCATTATCGATATTGATAAAATTGTTTTATACAAACCAGTATTATTGAAAGACTTGAAAAATAAGATTGATTGGTTATTATCTCGTCAAGAAGAAATAAATAGTAATAAACCAACAACAATGATGATTCTTTGACATCAATTACTTTTATTAGCAATTTTAAGTCTAAAACAACTTCTAATAATAAAAGATAAGACAATGTAATAGAACCCTACTACATGTTTACATGTTTACATTTACCTAGGTTTCTATATTCTTATCTTCTTTCTTACTACTTAATATTATTGTAAAACCAAAAAGTAAAAGTAGTAAACCAATCATTGGAACAAATATTGGAATAGAATTCTCAGTTATAGTTATAATTAAGGGAATTACTAACACTATAGCACCTAACACCATAAAAATTATTCCTATTCTTGGCTGTTCCAATAAACTTCATTATTTCACATATTCAATAAAATAGTATTATATTTGTTAAGGAAGAAAAAGATTGTATCAAAATTTACACATTCAATAGTTAGATTGTATCCTCACATTGTCAAATATTCTTTAGCCTTTTGTTTACATTCTCAATCTAGTTATAAAGTCTATTGGTTCTAATAATAATAGTATTACTGCTAGATTTAGTGCTAACTATTATCAACTATGTGATAAGGAAAAGAATTCCTTATTAAGTGCCATAACTATAGTAATATTAATGGAATTCTCTAACAATAACGATAATTATTATATCTTATTGGTAGACGATGAAAAAGATATTCTTGATTTATTTACTGAATATTTATCATCCAATGGATTCAATACAATATCATTTCAAAATCCTAAGAAAGCATTGAATTATTTTTATCAAAATCAAAGTAATTGTTCTCTAGTTATAACAGATTATAAAATGTCGCAAATGTCAGGCTTAGAGTTGATAAAGAAGATAAGAGAAAAAGATACTAATTGCAAAATAAAAACCATAGTGATCAGTGCTTTTATAAAAGATAACCTTCCTTATGATAAGTCATACATTACAACGGTTGATAAAATATTAGAAAAACCTGTATATCTTGATAGATTGAAAAAAGTAATTCAAGAATTATTTCAACAATCAATTTCCGTCAAAAAGCCTAAAAGTGATAAAAGAAAGAAAAAAAGTAGTTTAGGGTAATAATTTAAAATATCAATTTTAGTATTAGAACAGATAACGTTGAAATCGTCTCTAACACTAATAAATAATATTGATTATTCATTTAGAGCGAGGTCATATTTTATATTAGATAAAAAATAATAACATATTAAAGAAAATCAACATATTAGAAAATTTGTATATAATTTTAAAGTATGTCGTCTACCTTTTTTCATTCTTTTGTATACCTTTGAATAAAATCTTAATGATTGGTTAGTTCATATACTTAGCCACTATTTGTAAAACTGATGCATTCTTAATAGCTTAATAATAAGTTCTAAATTCAAGTTATTTTTTACAATATCGTTGGCTGCAGTTATTAATACCATTTCGATTCGTGAATTTATCTCTGCTACTTTCTAAGCCAACAAAATAAGAGAACAAAACCCTGAAGCAAAAATATGTTTTTTATCTGCAATCACAACGTTCAATGAAGATTTTAGAAAAACACGATTGGTATTGGGTAAAACAATCAATGAAGACTACTTTATTCAAATGTCAGTTGATATGGAAGACCTATATGAAAAATTAACTTCTATAAGAAACACATCAATTCCTACAATTTTTATATACTTTTGTAAATAGTATTAATAGTAACCATATCCATGTCAACCACTACTCATTTAACAAATATTCCATCAAAGGAGCATATAATGTTACTATACAGCAGCGATGATGAGCGTAATAATGCAGCTGTAAATTACATTAATAATGGATTAAA
>Ga0126307_10002844_pt1 | contig 11750 bp, 8 predicted proteins | sample Plot28_FD_89955 | JGI IMG/M metagenome (GOLD analysis project Ga0126307, IMG submission 89955) | Serpentine soil microbial communities from UC McLaughlin Reserve, CA, USA - Plot28 | ecosystem: Environmental > Terrestrial > Soil > Grasslands | place: USA: UC McLaughlin Reserve, Lake County...
CAGCGAGCTGCTGTCGCCCTGGAGCACCTTCCAGCCCGCGGCCAGCAGCCCGGTGGCGGCGACGCCGGCAAGGACGGCCCGGCGGCGGAGCCGGGTGGTGAGGCCGAGCCGGCGCCACGGCCCGTCCGGCTCGCCGTCGCCGCCGCCGGCGGGGCCACCGCGGTCGTCGACGCGCTCCGGCCTGTCGATGCCGTCGAGGGGGTCCACCTCCAGCACGCCGGTGGCCGCCCCCGTGCGGCGCGCCCGGGCCGCCGTCATGACCGTGCCGCCGGTCTCCCCGAACGGGACGCCGAGCGGCGTGCCGTTGGGCGGGGAGACCGGCGGCGTCCCCAGCGGGGGCGACGACGGTGGCGGCCACGGGGCCGCCGGTTGGTCGTGCAGGGGCAACGGGCTGCCACGATGGCGACGGTCGTCGAGAGAGCTGTCGGGCATGCAGGATCCCCCAAGGAAACCTCGGCCGCCGACCGGGCCCCGGCGTGGGCGCCCAGTGCCCACAACCCGATCGGTACTGCAATCCCGTCCGGGTCGGGATACTAAGCAGCCGTATCGCCGGAGGTCCACGATTAGTTACGGTTTTCGCGCAGATTCGTGACGGAAGTCGTTCCGGTCGACCGCCGCTGCTCCCGCAAAGTGAGGGTTTCGGCGCCGTCCGTGACGGACGGCCCGCTGTAGGCTCGCCCAATGGCGTTCGTGACCCAGGTGGTCAGCTATAGGGGCCTCATCGGTCACCTGGCCCAACGAGAGCTCAAGAGCAAGTACAAGCGCAGCGTCCTGGGCTGGTTGTGGTCGCTGCTGAACCCGGCGGCGACCCTGCTGATCTACACCGTCGTCTTCGGCACGGTGATGCGCATCGAGCCGCCCCTGGCCGGCAACGGCGAGCTTCACTCCTTCGCCCTGTACCTGTTCAGCGCGCTCATCGTGTGGAACTTCTTCAACGCGGTGATCATCGGCTCGATGGGCGCCCTCATGGGCGTCGGGGCGCTGCTGAAGAAGGTGTACTTCCCGCCCGAGTGCCCGGCCATCGCCAACGCCCTGACGGTGGTCATCCAGTCGGGCATCGAGTGCCTCATCCTCGTGGCCGTGATGATCGCGTTCGGCAACGTCAGCTGGACGTTCCTGATCTTCCCCTACCTGTTGCTGTTGCTGACGCTGTTCACGCTGGGCATCGGCCTGGTGCTCAGCATCTACAACATCTACCTGCGCGACGTGAACTACCTGGTCACGATCGGCATGAGCCTGCTCTTCTACGGCACGCCGATCGTCTACCCGTACTCGCTGGTCGAGGCCAACGCACCGGAACTCATCGCCACGCTGGTCCGCTTCAACCCGCTCACGCAGTTCGTGGGCGCGTCGCAGCAGATCTTCTACCTGCTCGAGGCCCCGAGCCCTGCGCGCCTGCTGGGCCTCACCGCCATCTCGGTCGCCACGTTCCTCGGGGGCTGGGCCATCTTCGTCGCCAAGTCGGTCGACGTCAGCGAGGAGCTGTGAGCCTCACCGTCTCGAACCGCCGCCCGAGCTCCGACGGCCGGCCGGCGATCGTCGTCGACAACGTCTCGAAGCGCTTCCGCCTCTACCGCGAGAAGCCCTCCAGCGTGAAGGAGCGCTTCACCAAGCTGCGCGGCGCCGTCTACGAGGAGTACTGGGCCCTCAAGGACGTGTCGATCGAGGTGCCACGCGGCACCACGTACGGGCTCGTCGGGTCCAACGGCTCGGGCAAGTCGACGATGCTGCGGGTGATGGCCGGCATCCACCGGCCCACGTCCGGCAGCGTCAACGTCGACGGCCGCGTGTCCGCCCTGCTCGAGCTGGGCGCCGGTTTCCACCCCGAGCTGACCGGCCGCGAGAACATCTACCTCAACGCCGCCATCCTCGGGCTGACCCGCAAGACGATCGCCGCCAAGATGGACGACATCATCGAGTTCGCCGGCCTGGGGGCGTTCGTCGACTCGCCGGTGAAGGTCTATTCGAGCGGCATGTTCGTCCGCCTGGGCTTCTCGGTGGCGGTGCACGTCGAGCCCGAGGTGCTGCTCGTCGACGAGGTCATCGCCGTCGGCGACGAGGACTTCCAGCGGCGCTGCTTCGACCACCTCTACAAGCTGCGCAACAGCGGCTCGACGATCGTGCTGGTCACCCACGACCTCGGCCTCGTGCAGGGCATGTGCGACAACGCCGCCTGGCTCGACAAGGGCGTCCTCAAGAAGGTGGGCCGGGCGCCCGACGTGGTGCACGCCTACCTCGACCAGGTCAACGAGGTCGAGACCAAGCGCATCGAGGAGAAGTCCAAGCCGATCGAGGTCACCGACGCGGAGACCGTCGAGGCCGAGGACATCGCCGACGTCCGCTCGTCGCACGACCTCGTCGAGATCGAGGACGTCGAGTTCCTCGACGCCGAGGGCCGGCCCACGCTCACGATCACGCCGCTCGAGAAGCTGACGATGCGCGTGCACTGGCGGGCCAAGGTGCCCCAGCCCGAACCGCTGTTCTCGTTCGCGGTCGAGAACGAGGCCGGCGTCTACGTGGCGAACCCGGGCATGCAGCCCAAGCCGACCTGGCGCGACATCCCGGCCGGCCCCGGCTACGTCGACTACCGGATGGACGAGTTGGTGCTCGGCCCGGGGCAGTACACGTTCACGGTGGCGGCCCACGACCACGCCGGCACGACGATCCTGCACAAGCGCGAGCGCTTCATCACACTGCGGGTGCAGCCCGGCAACACCTTGGTCCTCGGGCTCATCGACATGATGGGGACCTGGGTGCCGCCGGTCAGCATGGCGAAGGACGACGACCAGTTCGAGGTGGCCCCCGGGCCCTTCGACATGGCCCAGGAGCAGTAACGCATGGCACGGCCCGACGGAGTGGTCCCCGAGGGCGGTCGTGCCCGCGGGGCGATCGAGAAGCTGGTCCCGCCCGGAGGGACCGCCCGGGCGGTGCTCCGCGTGGGGCGCCAAGTGGTCCATGACGGCGTCCTCTACGGCGACCGCCTGCGCGAGCTGTGGAAGGTGGCGCGGGGCCTGACCGGCGCCGAGCCCGAGTACGCCGCCTGGCTGGTCGAGCGACAGCCGACGGTCGAGTCGCTGATCAGCCAGACCGAGCTGTCGGCCAGCCGCCGCATCGGCGTGCGGGTCGAGGTGGTGATCCGGGCCGACGGCGACGGCACCGGGCTCGACCGCACGCTCGACTCCCTCCACGGCCAGACCCTGCGGAACTGGTCCGCAACGGTCGTGGGCCGCCACGCGAGCGGCGACAAGGTCACCAGCGTCCTCGACCGCGCCTGGTCCGACGTGCTGGCCGACGTGGCCACCGGCGGCGACGCCCACGACCTCGTCGCCGTCCTCGAGGCGGGCGACCGGCTCGAGCCCGATTTCGTGTTCCGGGTGGCCGCCCGGGCGTGGGACAACCCGTTCCTCCAGGTCATCCACTGGGACGACGACGTCATCGACGCCGCCGGCCAGCTCACCGACCCCCGGTTCCGGCCCGAGTGGTCGCCGGAGACGCTGCTGTCCGCCAACTACGTGGGCCGCTCGTTCGCCGTGCGCCGCGGCCGCCTGGCCGCCGTCGGCGGGCCCGACGCCTCGCTCGGTGACGCCACCTGGTGGGAACTGCTGTTCCGCCTCGACCTCGATCAGACGACGGTCGGGCGGGTCCCGCAGGTCGTCTCGCACCTGGTCCGCCGGCCGCACGTGAGCGCCTCCGAGGGCGCCGCCGTCGTGCAGGCCCACCTCGACCGTTCGGGCCGGGCCGGCACGGCCTCGCCCGCGGGCGCCGGGGTGCGGGTCGAGTGGGAGCTGGCCGAGGCGCCCCACGTCACGGTCATCATCCCGACGCGGCACAACCGCACCATGCTCAGCACCTGCCTGCCGAGCCTGGCCAAGACCGACTACCCGTCCTTCGACGTGGTCATCGTCGACAACGGCGGCCGCAGCAGGGACAACGAGGACTGGTACACGAGCGCCGGCGCCGGCCTCGACCTCCAGGTCCAGTGGTGGGAGGTGCCCTTCAACTACTCGGCCGTCAACAACGCGGCCGCGTCCGGCGCCCGCGGCGAGGTGCTCGTCTTCCTCAACGACGACACCGAGCTGCTCGACCCGGGCTGGCTGCGCGAGCTGGTCTCGTGGACGCGCCAGCCGGGCATCGGCCTCGTCGGCGTCCAGCTCACCGGTCCCGACGGCGAGATCCAGCACGGCGGCGTGGTCCTCGGCATGAACGGCTTCGCCGACCACCTCTTCGCCGGCAACCGGCCCGGCGACGACACGCTGATCGGCTCCACGGCCTGGTACCGCGACTCGCTGTCGGTCACGGCCGCCTGCGTGGCCGTCACCAAGGAGCGCTACGCCGAGGTCGGCGGCTTCGACGAGCGCTTCCTGCTGTGCGGCAGCGACGTGGTGCTGGGCCTCGACATGCGCTTCCTCGGGCTGCGCAACGTCGTCACGCCGTACGCCAAGGTCCGCCACCTGGAGTCGGCCACCCGGGGCGCCACGGTCGTCCCCGAGGACTACCCGACCAGCTACTGGCGCTACCAGAAGTGGCTGCGCGGCGGCGACCCCTACTTCTCGCCGAACCTGTCGCTGCAGAACACGGTCCCGGCCCTGCGGCCGAAGGACGAGCCCAGCCCGATGGTCGCCGTGGGCGGGCTGCTCCAGCGCGACTTCCGGGTGTTCCGCCAGCAGGCCGACGAGGCCGAGGCGCTCTACCTGGCGTCCAGCTTCCGGGCCGACGCCTCGCTCAAGGGCCGGGTCGTCGCCGCCCACGAGGCCGCCAGCGGCCCCCGCCCCGTCCGCACGCTGAACTGGTTCGTGCCCGAGGTCGACAGCCCGTTCTACGGCGGCATCAACACCGCCTTCCGCATCGCCGACCACCTGGCCGCCGACGGTGTCGCCAACCGCTGGGTCGTGATGGGCAACGCCAACGAGCCGTTCCTGCGCTCGGCGCTGGCGGCGGCGTTCCCCCGGCTGGCCGACTGCGAGATCGAGTACTTCACGGGCAACAGCCCGGCCCAGCTGGGCGCCATCTCGCCGGCCGACGCCTCGATCGCCACGCAGTGGCCGACGGCGTACTCGGTGGCGCACTTTCCGCACACCACGCGGCGCTTCTACCTCATCCAGGACTTCGAGCCGATGTTCTACCCGGCGGGCACCAACTACGCCCTCGCCGAGGAGACCTACAACTTCGGCCTCTACGGCCTGTGCAACACCGAGCGCCTGCTCGACATCTACCGGCGTGACTACGGCGGCCAGGGCATGGCGTTCATGCCGGCAGTCGACCAGAGCGTGTTCCACGCCCGCGGGCGCAGCCCCCTCGACCACGACGGGCCGGCCACGGTGTTCCTCTACGCCCGGCCCGGCCATTGGCGGAACTGCTGGGAGCTGGCCTCGCTCGCCCTCGACCAGGTCAAGCAGCAGCTGGGGGACCGGGTCCGCATCGTCACCGCCGGCTCGTGGGCCCGCCCCGACGACCTCGGCCGCGGCATCGAGCACCTCGGCCTCCTCGACTACCGCGACACCGGCGCCCTCTACCGAAGCTGCGACGCCGGTATCGCCCTCACCCTCTCGGCCCACCCCTCGTACCTGCCGCTCGAGCTCATGGCGTGCGGCGTGCCCGTGGTGGCCTTCGACAACCCGGCCGGCAACTGGGTGCTGCACCACGAGCGCAACTCGCTGCGGTGCCCCCGCACGGTCGACGGCTTGGCCGACGCCGTGACCCGCATCGCCAGCGACGGCGCCCTGCGCGCCCACCTCGGAGAGGAGGCCCTGGCGACGATCGCCACCGGCCACTCCGACTGGGCCAAGGCGCTCGGTGGTATCCATGCGTACCTGAGCGACCCGGCCGGGCAGGGAGCGTAGGCGCATGAAGGAGTACCCCGACCACTTCCTCGAGGAGGGGTCGCACGGCCACTGCTACGAGCTGCTGGCCGAGGCGAAGCTCGGCGACGGGGTGGTCCTCGACCTGGGCTGTGCCACCGGCCAGCTCGCCGAGCCGTTTACCGCGCTCGGCAACACCTACGTCGGGGCCGACATCGAGGCGGGGGCACTGGCCGAGCTGACCGAGCGGGGTTTCGAGGGACACGTCCTCGACCTGTCCGTGGGCGTCGACGAGCTGGCGGCGGCGATCGAGGAGGTCCTCGACGGGCGCCCGCTGGCCGCCGTCCTGCTGCTCGACGTGCTCGAGCACCTGATGGACCCGGTGCAGGCCCTGCGCGGCATCGCCAAGCTGGCCGAGCGGCACCCGGGCGTCGAGCTCGTCGTGTCGATCCCCAACGTCACCCACCTCGACGTCGGCATCAAGCTGCTGATGGGCCGGTGGGACATGACCGACACCGGCCTGCTCGACGACACCCACGTGCGTTTCTTCAACGAGGACCGGGTCCGCACGACCCTGGCCGAGGCGGGCTGGGCCGAGGCCGCCGTCAAGGACGTGGCCCTGCCGATCAGCGACCAGCTGTTCCCGGTCGACGCCCCGGCGCTGCGGCCCGGTACCCCGCTACGGCAGCTGCTGTACCGCATCCGCACGGCCGCCGACCCCCACGCCGAGACCTACCAGTTCGTCCGCCGCTTCACCCACGACCCGGCGGCGGCCGCCGCCACGCTCGACGCCGTGCAGCGAGAGTCCCGGGAGGACACCGACGCCCGGCTGCTGACGGTCGTGGTTCGCCTCGACGGGTCGGAGTCGGCCCCCGTGGCCGAGCCCCCGGCGACGGACGCCGACGACGCGACCCCACCCGGGGCGACGGACGCCGACGACGCGACCCCGCCCCGCGCCGACGACGCGCCGGCCCCCGCCGCCGCCGGGCCGATCGACGGGCTGCTGGGCGACCTGGGCCGGCAGACGACGGCGGACGTCGAGCTGCTGGTGAGCCATCCCGCCGACATCCGGCCGGCCGTCACCGTGCCGGCCGGGCTGGGCCTCGGCGAGCGCGTCCCCGTGCGGTTCGTGCCGACGGGGCCGGGCGACGACTGGCGCGGCGCCGCCTTCGCCGCCGCCCAGGGCCGCTACGTCACGATGCTCGACCGCCGCACCCGGCTGACCGCCGGCTACGTCGAGACGGTCCGCCAGGCGGTCGACGTGCTGCCCGGCCAGGTGGTGCAGGTGGGAGCGGTCGCCGCCCCGACGGCCGCCACCGCCGGCGTGGCCGACGTCGACGAGTTGGTCCCCAATTTCGAGCGCGTCGCCCTCGACCCGCTCGACCTGGTCAGCGTCGCGCCGTTCGGGCCGGCGCCCCTGGGCGCCCACGCCATCCCCCGCCAGGCGTTCGCCGCCAACGGGCTGCGCTTCGACGCCGAGGCGGGCGACACGATCGACACGCTGTTCCTGCTCGGCGCCGTCGAGCTGTGCGGCATCGTCCGATCGAGCGGGCCGGCGGTCGTGCTGCACCCGGCGGGGTTGCACAGCCTGTCCCTCGACGTCGAGTCGCTGCAGAAGCGCCTCGGCCTCACGCCGATGGTCATCCCCGAGGGCGCCGGGCCGATGCTTCTGGCCCTGCGGGCGGCGGCCGGCTCGGCGGTGCCCGAGCGTGACGCCCTGGCCGAGCAGGTGTCCGCCCTCCGCGACCAGGTGGCCTCGCTGGCCTGGCACCTCCGCGTCCGCGAGGAGGAGCTCGAGCAGGCCCGCGCCGAGGCGGCGTCCCTCCGTCATGCGGTCGAACGCAACATGGGCATCCGAGCCCGCCGCAAGATCGGCGAGGTCCTGCACAAGGCCTGATCGGGCCGCCGTCCCCGGGCGACGGCGCGCGCCACGGAACGGGTTACGGCCCCTTCGCTGTCACAGGGCGCCGGTAGCGTGCCCGCCGTGACGGCCCCGGTCGACATCTCGCGACGCGACGCCCGCCGCATCGCCCTTGCCGCCCAGGGCTTCACCGACCCGCGCCCGACCGGCCGGGTCGACCGGCGCCACTTCCGCCGGGTGCTCGACCGCCTGGCCACCGTGCAGATCGACTCGGTCAACGTGTTGACCCGCAGCCATGAGCTCGTGTTCTTCTCGCGCCTCGGCCCGTACGACCGCGACGCCCTCACCCGCTGGCTGTGGGGCAGCCACGAGGTGTTCGAGTACTGGGGCCACGAGGCGTCCCTGCACCCGATCGACCGCCAGCCGCTGCTGCGCTGGCGCATGACCGAGGAGCACGCCTGGGGCGGCGTGGCGCGGTCCGCCCGCGACAACCCGGCGATGGTGGCGGCCGCCCTCGACGAGATCGCCGCCCGGGGCCCGGTCGGCATGGCCGACCTCGAGGTCCACCGGTCGGCGCCCCGCAGGGGCGAGAGCTGGTGGGGGTGGGGCGACGGCAAGCGGGTCGTCGAGCACCTGTTCTGGGCCGGGAAGGTGACGGCGGTCCGCCGGGGCGCGTTCGCCCGGGCCTACCTGCTGCCCGAGGCGTGGTTCCCGCCCGAGGTCCTGGCCGCCCCGACGCCCTCCGAGGAGGAGGCACATCGGGCCCTGCTGCTGGTCGCCGCCCGGGCCCACGGCGTCGGCACCGCACGCGACCTAGCCGACTACTACCGCCTGCACGTCCCGACCTCGGCCCGCCTGCTCGGCGAGCTGGTGGCCGACGGCCGGCTCCTGCCCGCCCGGGTCGAGGGCTGGGCCCAGCCGGCGTTCCTCCACCCCGAGGCCCGCCTGCCCCGCCGCCGCCTGTGCGCCCGGGCGCTGCTGTCGCCGTTCGACTCGCTCGTCTGGGAGCGGGCCCGTACCGAGCGGCTGTGGGGCTTCCGCTACCGCATCGAGATCTACGTCCCGCCGGGCAAGCGGGTGCACGGCTACTACGTACTGCCCTTCCTGCTCGGGGAGGACCTGGTGGGCCGGGTCGACCTCAAGGCCGACCGCCGGGACGGCGTGCTGCGGGTCAGGGCCGCCTGGATGGAGGACCGCTCGGCGGTCAGTACCGCGCCGGGCCCCGACGAGGTGGCCGCCGAGCTGGCGGCCGAACTCGAACTGATGGCGGGGTGGATGGGCCTGGCCGGCGGCGTCGACGTCGAACCCCGGGGCGACCTGGCCGAGCCCCTGGCCACGGCGGTGAAAACGCGAACGGCGCCCCCCGGGCCGATCACCTCGGCCTGAGGGACGCCGTTCGGGTTGCTGGGGGAACAGCCGGGTCAGTACTGGGTCGTGCCCCGAACCTCGTCGGCGGCCGACGAGGTCTCGCTGCGCACGTTCTCCTTGGCCGACTGGGTGTCGCTCTGGACGTGCTCCTTGGCGGCCTCGGCCTCGCCCTGCACGTGCTGCGCCGCACCCTGGGCCTGGTCGCGCACCGTGGTGGCGGCCTCCTGGGCGGCCGGCTTCAGGTTCTCGGCCGCGTCCTGGGCGAGGGACTTCGCCTCGGACTTGGCCTCGTCCAGGGCCGGACGGACCTGCTGCTCCACCAGTCGGTGCTCCCTCTCGGTGGCCGGCAGCAGGCTCGACACGAGCATGCCGGCGCCGAGGGCGATGACCCCGGCGGCGAACGGGTTGCCCTCTGCGGCCGAGGTGGCGGCCGACGGGGCGGCAGTCACCTTGTCCTTGGCGGTGGACGCCACGTCGGCCGCCTTGTCCTTGGCCGTGCCCGCGGTGTCGGCGATCGAGCTGCCGGCGGACGACAGCGAGTCGGTCGCGCTCGACGTCCGGTCGCTCACCGAGTAGCGGGCCTGGTCGGCGGTACCCATCACCTTGTTGCGCAGGCTCTGCCACGACTGGCCGACGGCGGCGCGGCGTCGCTCGACCATGCGGCCCGGGCTCACCCGGTCGCCGACGGCCTCGAGGTCGTAACCCAGGGCGGCGCGCTGCCGCTCCAGGTCGGCCTTCAGTGCATCTGATTGCGTGCCCATTGCACGTCCTCCTTGACGGTCTCGGCGGTGCGCTCGGGCACCGGGTTGACCTCGCTGAGCTTGTTCTTCCCCTTCGGCAGCAACACGGCGGCACCGATGGCCCACAGCGCACCGACGATGAGGAAGGCGAAGCCGGTCGGCATGATGGCGTCGAGGCCCCAGGCGGCGGCGAAGGACAGCAGGATCACGGCCATGTAGGCGCAAAGGGCGCCCACGCCCAGGATCCCGGCGCCCTTGCCGGCCGTCCTGATCTCCTCCTTGATCTCGACCTTGGCCAGCTCGACCTGGGTCGACACCAACTGGGAGAAGTCCTGCGACACCTTCCCGATCAACTCGCCGAGCGAGGCGTCGGGGTCGAGGGGCTTCGCCGGGTCGTCGGGGTAGACGTGCCCGGCGCGGGGGTCTCCGGCGCCGGACACGGACTGGGTGGCCATCAGGTGCCCCACCGCTGCTCGCCGACGGGAGCGGTGCCCTCGCTGTAGTCGGGCGTCGCCGGGGCGCCGTAGGCAGCGCTGGCCTGCTCGGCCGGGACCTCGTAGCCCTCGGCGTAGGTGTAGCCCGTCGTGCCGGTCGAGTAGCCGCTGTCGTAGGCCTGGCTGCGGTAGCCGTTCCCGCTGCCCTCGGTCGGGTCCTGCGCCAGGTTGCGCACGACGCGGCCGGCGACCAGCCCGACGCCGAAGGCGCCGAGGAGGAACATGCCCGGGCGGTTGCGACCGAAGCTGCGCACCTGCGCCATGGCGTCGTCGAGGCCACCCTCACGCAGCCGGTCGGCGACCTGCTGCGTCCGGTACGCGGCCTCGCTGGCGATGTCGGACACGGGGCCCGGCTCGCCGCTGTCGCTCATCGAGCGCAGCTGCTGCGAGATCTGTGAGATCCCGTCGGCGAGCCGGTTCATCTGGCCGCTGGCCTGGCTCTTCAGCTCGGTCCGGGCCTCGCCTGCGAGCCGACGGGCCTGGCCCTGAGCCGTCTGGGCAACGTTGCGGGCCTCGTCCTTCGCCGTCGAGGCGACGTTGGCCGCTTCGTCCTTGGCGGTCGACGCGACGTTGGTCGCCTCGCCCTTCGCCGTGGAGGCGACATTCTGGGCCTGCTGCTTGCCGGTGCCCGAGGTGTCGGTCGCCGACATGTCGCCGCCGGATGTGGTGGTGTCTCCCAGCAGCGGGTCATCCCGTGCGGGCCCGGGAGAGGTCAACCGATCCTGGTAGCTCATCGGGGCTCCTGTCTGTGGTGGGCTCGGTCGAGGGTCGCCTTCCCGCGTCGCGGGAGGTCAAACGGGGGATGAGTCGCCAGGGCCCCGGGTAGGCGTGGGTCCCGCCGCGGTCGCCGTCTCAGGCGGCGAGCCGCGCCTCGGCCAGCGGGCGGCGCAGAGAGGAGCGGCCCTCCCGCCAGTGGGCGAGCAGGTGGTCGGCGAGGCGGCCCTCGACCACGGCCAGGGCGCGGGCCCCGAACACGACGCCGCGGGCCTGGTCCGGCTCCGCCGCCGCGAACGGGACGACCATCTGCTCGACCGCCAGGCGCTGGTGGTGGTCGTCGGCCACGACGTGGACGTCGTAGAAGCGCGCCGCCGCCTCGCTGCCCGTCAGGCGGCGGACCGCGGCGGCGTAGCGGCCCATCGGGCCCACCGACGTCATCTCGAACAGCGCCAGGTGCCCGACGCAGGCCCCCAGCCAGCGGCGGGAGGTCCCGAACACCGACAGCAGGTTCACCGTCGCCAGCGTCACGGCCGGCAGGGCGTCGAGGTAGGCCCCGTAGCGGGCGTCGAGCCCGAGCGCCTCCATCGTGTCGGCGAACAGGTCCTGGTGCGCCTCGCCGGGGGCCCCCTCGCCGTACTCGTCGGCCTGGATCTCGATGTAGGCGGCCTTGGCCCGGCCCGACGACAGGCGGGGCAGGGCGTAGGTGTGGGGGTCGGCCTCCTTGAGCTGGTAGGCGCTGCGGTGGATGGCGAACTCCCGCAAATGGGCCAGC
>Ga0126307_10002845_pt1 | contig 11747 bp, 12 predicted proteins | sample Plot28_FD_89955 | JGI IMG/M metagenome (GOLD analysis project Ga0126307, IMG submission 89955) | Serpentine soil microbial communities from UC McLaughlin Reserve, CA, USA - Plot28 | ecosystem: Environmental > Terrestrial > Soil > Grasslands | place: USA: UC McLaughlin Reserve, Lake County...
CTCGGCCAACCGCGACGAGGCGAAGTTCGAGGACCCCTTCCGCTTCGAGGTCCGGCGCACGCCCAACGAGCACGTCGGCTTCGGCGCCGGCGGCCCGCACTTCTGCCTGGGGGCCAACCTGGCCCGGCGGGAGATCACCGTGATGTTCGACGAGCTGCTCCACCGCCTCCCCGACATCGAGATCACCGGCCCCCCCGACATGCTGCAGTCGGCGTTCATCCACGGCATCAAGCGGATGCCGTGCGCCTTCACGCCGAGGTGACCGACGACAACCGGCGGTGGTGGGACGAGCGCGTCCCGCTGCACGTCGCGAGTGACTTCTACGACGTCGACTCGTTCCGGGCCGGCGCCGAACCGCCCCACAGCGCCTGGACCTTCGACGAGGTGGGCGACGTGCGCGGGCTCGACCTGGTCCACCTCCAGTGCCACTTCGGGATGGACACGCTGTCGCTCGGTCGCCGGGGCGCGCGGGTGACGGGCCTCGACTTCTCGGGGCCCGCCGTCGAGCAGGCCCGGGCCCTGGCCGCCGACCTCGGCATCGACGCCACCTTCGTGCAGGCGGACGTGCACGACGCCGCCGCGGCGCTCGGGCGGAGCTTCGACGTCGTGTACACGGGCATCGGCGCCCTGGGGTGGCTCCCGAGCGCTCGCCGGTGGGCCGAGGTCGTGGCCTCCCTGCTGCGCCCCGGCGGCCTCCTCTACCTCGCCGAGATCCACCCCTTCGCCACGCTGTTCGCCGACGGCGAGCAGCGCATCGCCCACCCGTACCTCGAGCACGACGAACCCCTCGTCTTCGACGAGCCCGGCACGTACGCCGACCGGGCCGCGGCCACCCTGCACAACCGGACCACCGAGTGGGCGCACGGCCTCGGCGAGGTGGTCACCGCGCTCATCGAGGCGGGGCTGGTCCTCGAGTGGCTGCGGGAGCGGATGGAGCTCTTCTACGACTTCACCGGCTGGCTGGTGCAGAGGGAGCCGGGGGTGTGGGTCGCCCCCGACGGGGAGCTGCCGCTGCTCTACAGCCTCCGGGCCCGCCAGCCGGCGGCCTGATGGGACGGACCTGGGACGCCCGTAGCTACGACCGGGTCGGCGGCCCGATGACGGCCATGGCGCTGGCCGTGGTCGACCGGCTCGAGCTGCGGGGAGACGAGGTGGTGCTCGACGCCGGGTGCGGCACGGGGCGCGTGACCGAGCACCTGCTCGAGCGGCTACCGGCCGGGCGGGTGATCGCCGTCGACGCCGACCCCGACATGGTGGTGACGGCCCGGGAGGTGCTCGGCCGCCGGGCCGTGGTGCGCCAGGCCGACCTCACCGAGCTCGTGCTCGACGAGCCGGTCGACGCCGTGCTCTCGACCGCCACCTTCCACTGGGTGCTCGACCACGAGCGCCTCTTCCAGCGGCTGTTCGCCGTGCTGCGCCCGGGCGGCCGGCTCGCGGCCCAGTGCGGCGGGGCCGGCAACCTCTCGCAGCTGCTCGGGGCCACGGAGGCGGTGGCGTCGGGTGACGGGTGGCAGCGGTTCTTCGCCGGGTGGTCCCGACCCATGCGCTACGCCGGGCCCGACGAGACGGCGGACCTGCTGCGGGCGGCCGGCTTCACCGACGTCCGCTGCTGGCTGCAGCCCCGCCCCAGCACCCCCGACGAACCGCTCGAGTACCTGGCCACCGTCCCCCTCGGCGCCCACCTCGACCGGTTGCCGGAGGAGCGCAAGCGGCCCTTCGTCGAGGAGGTGGCGGCCCGCCTCCCGGAGCCGGTCACCGCCGACTACGTCCGCCTCAACATCGACGCCCGCCGGCCGGCCTGACCGACGTTTGGGTGTGTCGTCGGGTCTGAGAGACGCAACAACACACCCAGACGTCTCTAGGAGGCGGCGGTGGCGGCGGCCCAGCGGTAGTCGGGCTTGCCCGTGGGCGAGCGCACCACCTCCTCCACGAAGCGCACCTCCTTGGGGACCTTGAAGCCGGCGAGGGAGCCGCGGCAGTGCGAGGTGAGGTCCTCGGCCGCCGGCGACCGGCCGGCCACGGGCTGGACGAGGGCGACGACCCGAGAGCCCCACCGCTCGTCCGGCGCGCCCACCACCAGCACGTCGTACACGTCGGGGTGGGCCCGCAGCACGCCCTCGACCTCCTCGGGGTACACCTTCTCGCCCCCGGTGTTGATGCACAGTGACCCCCGCCCGAGGAGGGTGATCGAGCCGTCCTCCTCGACGGTCGCCGAGTCGCCCGTCAGCGACCACCGGCGGCCGTCGCGCTCGAAGAACGTGGCCTTCGTCTTGGCCTCGTCCTTGAAGTACTCGACGGGGATGCGCCCGCTCCGGGCCACCCGCCCGACGACGCCGGAGCCGGGCGCCACCGGCTCGAGCGTCTCCTCGTCGAGGACGACCGCGTCGGACGGGGTGAAGCGCGACCCCGAACCCCCCGGCCCGTCGTTGAACCGGGTGGCGGCCTGGATGCCCGTCTCCGAGGAGCCGTAGCCGTCGGCCAGGATCACGCCGGGCAGCGTGCGCAGAAACCGCTCGCGGAGCGACGACGAGAGCGGCGCCCCGCCCGAGCCGACCAGGAAGAGCGACGACCGGTCGTAGCCGCCGGCCTCGTCCCAGGCGTCGAGCAGGGGTCGCAGCACGGCATCGCCGACCACGGCGATGGAGCTGACCCGCTCCCGCTCGACCGCCTGCCACAGCGCCTTGGGGTCGAGCGGCCCGGGGAGGAGGACGAGGGTCCACCCGGCGTAGAGCCACATCAGGACGGTCCAGTTGCCGGCGGCGTGCATCAGCGGGGCCACCGGGAGGAAGACGCCGGGGTCGAGGATGCGCTCCTTCAGCTCTTCGGGGGACGAGACCTCGCCGTGCATGCGGGTGGGGTCGCCGCCCCCGATGCAGGCGAAGAAGGCGTCTTCGCTCCGCCACAGCACGCCCTTCGGCATGCCGGTCGTCCCCCCCGTGTAGAGGAGGTAGGGGTCGTCGCCGCTGCGGAGCCCGAACGACCGCTCCGGCGACGACGCGGCCAGCGCCTCCTCGTAGGACACCGCCTCGAGGCCGCCGACGTCCGCGCCGCTGTCGTCGTCGACGAGGAGCACCCACTTCAGCCGCGGCAGGTCGGCGCGGATGGCGGCCAGCCGCGAGGCGAAGCGTCGGTGGACGACGACCCCGACGGCGTCACTGTCGTCGAGGAGGTAGCGCAGCTCCTCCTCGACGTACCGGTAGTTGACGTTGACCGCCGCTCCCCGGAGCTTGTGCGCGGCGAGGAACCCCTCCACGTACTCCGTGCCGTTCCACAGCAGCAGCGCGACGTGGTCGCGCGGACCTACGCCCTGCCCGGCCATCCAGTTCGCCAGCCGGGTGGCCCGGTCCTCGAGCTGCCGGTAGGTGAGCCGGCGGTCTCCCACCACGAGCGCGGTCCGGTCGGGCACGGCGTCGGCGGCCGCCTCCCAGAGGTCGGCCAGGTTGAACGTCGGGCTGGCGGAAGCGGTCAATCGTCCTCCTGACGGCTCGTCAGCCGGACGCTAGCGTCCGCCCCCATGCCGTACCGCGTGATCCAGTGGGGCACGGGCAACGTCGGGATCCGGAGCCTCCGGGCCATCATCGGGCACCCCGACCTCGAGCTGGTGGGCCTCTGGGTCCACAGCGACAACAAGGTGGGGGTGGACGCCGGAGGCCTGTGCGGCCTGCCGTCCGTCGGCGTGGCCGCCACCAACGACGTGGACGCGGTGCTCGCCCTCGACGCGGACTGCGTGGCCTACAACGCCACCGCCGACCTGCGCCCCGGCGAGGCCGTGCAGGACCTGTGCCGCATCCTCGCCTCGGGCAAGAACGTGGTCTCCACGTCGGTGGTGCCCCTCATCCACCCGAAGTCCGGTGAGAAGGCGTGGGTCGACGCCCTGGAGAAGGCGTGCGCCGAGGGCGGGACCTCGTGCTTCACCTCGGGCATCGATCCCGGGTTCGCCAACGACCTGCTGCCCATCGCCCTCCTCGACGCCTGCGAGTCCGTGCAGAGCGTCCGGGTGATGGAGATCCTCAACTACGACACCTACGACCAGGCCACCGTCCTGTTCGAGACCATGGGCTTCGGCCAGGCCCTCGACGCCACGCCGCTCCTGCTCTTCCCCGGCGCGCTGACGCTGGCGTGGGGCGGCGTGGTCAACAGCATCGCCGAGGCCCTCGGCGTCGAGCTCGACGAGATCAAGGAGGTGTCGGAGCGCCAGCCTGCGCCCGAGCGCTTCTCCATCCCGGCGGGCACCGTGGAGAAGGGCACGACGGCGGCGCTGCGGTTCGAGGTGCAGGGCATCGTCGACGGCCGCGCCGCCATCGTGGTCGAGCACGTCACCCGGCTGCGCGACGACCTCGCCCCAGAGTGGCCGCAGCCCGTGGCCGGCGGGTGCTACCGCATCGTGATCGACGGCTACCCCCGGATGCAGTGCGACATCCAGCTGTACGGCGAGGACGACGACCACAACGACGCCGGGCTGGTGGCCACCGCGGCGCGCGTGCTGAACGCCATCCCCGCCGTGGTCGAGGCGGCGCCCGGGCTGCTCGGCGTCCTCGACATCCCCGTCGGCGCCTGCCGGGGGGTGCTGCGGTAAACGCGCCGGGGGCGGGGGCCGGCGCCGGTACCGTCCGGCGCCGTGGCCGAGCCGGCGTCGCCCCGCACCACCGTCCGCCGCCAGCGCCAGCGCGGCGTCTACGACCCCACCACCATCGAGGCCATCCTCGACGAGGCGCTGATCTGCCACGTCGGCGCCGTGGTGGACGGCGCCCCCGTCGTCCTGCCCACCGTGCACGCCCGCCGGGAGCGGACGCTGTACCTCCACGGCGCCCCGGCCAACGCCCTGCTGCGGGCGGGTGACGGCGCCGAGGTGTGCGTCACGGCCACCCTCGTCGACGGTCTGGTGCTGGCCCGCTCGGCCTTCCACCACTCGATCAACTACCGCTCCGTGGTGGTGCGGGGGCCGGCCCGGGCGGTGACCGATGCGGCGGAGAAGGTCGACGCCCTCGGCGCCCTCGTCGAGCACGTGGCCCGTGGCCGGAGCGGCGAGACGCGGGCCCCCTCCGACGAGGAGCTGCGGGCCACCCTCGTACTCGCCGTCGGGCTCGACGAGGCCTCGGCCAAGGTGCGCACCGGCCCGCCTCTCGACGAGCCGGAGGACCACGCCCTCCCCCACTGGGCCGGCGAGCTGCCCCTCACGGTCGTGCCGGGCCCGCCCCGGCCCGACCCGGACCAGCCGGCCGACCGCCCGGTGCCGCCCAGCGTGTCGGGGTGGCGCCGGCCCTAGCGTTCGCCGTCACGCGGGCGGCGGGTGGGCCACCGGCCCTACGATCCCGGCCCGGGCGGGCCGGTGCGGTCCTGCGTGGGGGGTGGACATGGCGCGGATCACGTGGGCCGAGCGGGCGCTCTTCGCCGTGATCTGCGTGGCGGCCCTCTTCGTGGCCTATCTGGGGCTGCTGCGCCCGGAGCGGCTGGACCGGTCGTTCACGTGGGCACTGCTGCCCCCGCTGCACGCCCGCTTCGTCGGCGTCGCCTACCTCTTCGGGGGCATCTTCATGGTCGGGTGCCTCCTCGCCCGGCACCGCTCGGCGGTGTCCCCGGCGCTGCCGGCCATCGGCATCTTCACCAGCCTCCTGCTGCTGGTGACCCTGCTGAACCTCGAGGCCTTCGACTACGACCTGGGACCACCTTGGGTGTGGACGGTGTCCTACGTCGTGTACCCCGCCCTGGCCTTTGCGCTGGCGTGGCGGTACCGGCGAACCGGTGCACCCGTCCCAGGCGCAGCCCTCGACGGGTGGGCCCGGACGTCGCTCCAGATCCAGGCCGGGATCTTCGGGCTCCTCGGGCTCGGCCTGCTCGTGGCTCGCGAGGTGATGGTCGATGTGTGGCCGTGGCCGATCTCGAACGGGGTGGCCCAGTTCTACGGAGGGCCGTTCCTGGCCTACGCCTTCTGCAGCTGGGCGTACGCGCGGAAGCAGACGTGGACGGAGGTGGCGCCGGTGGTGCCGGCGATGCTGGTCTTCACGGCGGGCACCGTCGTGGTCTCCGTGGTCCACGACGAGCTGTTCTCGGCGGGCGACCTCGCCGATTGGGTGTGGTTCGTGGGCTTCACCACCGCCGCCGTCGTCCTGGCGGCGATGACGGCGCGCCTCGCGCAGCTCGGGGTGCTGACCGACCGGATCCCGGCGCCGGCCGGCGCTGCGTCCTAGTCCCGCTCCGCCAGGTGGCGGAGCTTGTCGGGGTTGACGATCGAGTGGATGGCGCGGATGGCGCCATCCTCGATCTCCACCCCCATGGTGAGGAAGGGCCTCTGCTCCGTGCGCACGATCATCGCCGGCTCGCCGTTGAGGTGGACGAACTCGAACGTGCCGTCGAGCGGAGCCCGGCGGGCGATGTTGGCGATGAACCGGGCCACCCGGTCCCGACCCACCACAGGGCGGCGGGCGGCCCGGTGGGCGGCGCCGCCGTCCGACCACAGCACCACGTCCTCGGCCAGGAGGCCCTCGAGCGCGGCGAGGTCACCCGCGCCGGCGGCGGCGGCGAAGGCGAAGGCCAGCCGCTGCTCGTCCTCCTGGGCCGGCCGGGACCGCACGGGGCGCTCGCCGCTGAGGTGGCCGCGGGCGCGGCTGGCGATCTGGCGGCAGTTGGCCGGCGTGCGCTCGACGATGGCCGCCACCTCGTCGTAGTCGTAGCCGAACACGTCGTGGAGCAGGAGCACGGCCCGCTCCACCGGGTTCAGCCGCTCGAGCACGAGGAGGAAGGCCATGGAAAGGGAGTCGGCCAGCTCGGCCGTGGCCGCCGGGTCGTCGTCGGTGACGAGCGGCTCGGGCAACCACGGACCGACGTACTCCTCGCGGCGGCGCTGGGCCGAGCGCAGGCGGTCGATGGCGAGTCGGGTGGCCACCGTGGTCAGGAAGGCCCGCGGTGAACGGACGTCGTCGGGCGATGCCGCCCGCCACCGGAGCCAGGTGTCCTGCACGACGTCCTCCGCCTCGCTGACGCTGCCGAGCATCCGGTAGGCCACCCCGAAGAGGTGGCGCCGGTGCTCCTCGAACTCGTCGACCGCGTGCGCGTTCACGCGACCCCGGCCACCTCCCGGGCACCTGCGGCCGCCCGTCCGGCCGCCGCCCCGCTGGCCAGCGCCGCGTCGGCCAGCAGGCCGTGGGGGCCGACCCAGTCGCCGGCCACGAACACGCCGGGCATGCCGGGGACGGCCGTCGGCGGGCGACCGGCCAGGCCGCCCGTGCCCGCCGTGGGGATGTCGGTGGCGGCCACCACCCGGTGCAGGAAGCGCACCGCGGTGGCGTCGCGGCGCCAGCGGGGCTGCACGAGGTCGAGCAGGGCCTCGAGCTCGCGCCGGTCGTCGGCTGCGCTCCGACCGCTGTCGGGCGGCAGGTACCTGGCCACGCTCACGAGGCTCCCGCCCTCCGGCGCGAGGTCGGCGGTGGGGGCGTGGACGGAGAGGTAGAGGGGGGCGTCGACGCCGAGCACGAAGGTGGGGGCCGACCCCCACGGTCGGCGCAGCCCGACGTCCAGGGCGGCGACGAGGCTCGGGCGGGCGACGTCGGCCCGGGTCCGCAACGGGCCGTCCGTGATGCCGAGCAGGTCGGCGGCGCCGGCCGGGCCACCAGTCGTCACCACGATCGACCCGGCGGTGAGCTCGCCCGTGGCGGTCCGCACGACGACGCCCGCCTGGCCCGTCTCGACCTTGGCCACCTTCTCGCCGGCGACGACCCGGACGCCGGCTGCCACCGCCGCCTCGGTCAACCCCCGGACCAGGGTGCGCCAGCCGCCGTCGAGGTAGAGCACCCCGTCGCCGAGGGCCCGCTGGAGCTGCACCACCGCCGCCCCGGCGTCGAACTCGTCGGGGTCGTTGCTGTAGGTGCCGACCCGGGCCAGGCCGGCGACCAGATCGCGGCTGCGGGCATCGGGCAGCAGGTCGGCCAACCACGCCGACAGGGACGTGCCCACCAGACGGGAGGCGTCCATGCGCGGCAGGGCGGTCAGCTGCCGGCCGAGCGCGACCTTGGCCCGGAAGGACAGGAGGTCCGAGCGGGCGAACGACGTCGGCCCGACGGGCAGCAGGCCGAGGCGGCCCTCGAGCAGCCCCATCGCCCCCTTGGTGGGCGGCTTCTGGCCCTTCGGGTCGAGGCCGAGCTCGCGCAGGACGGCGATGCCCTCACCGCCGGCGTAGAGCGCGTGCGGGCCCTCGTTCAGCAGGAAGCCGTCCGAGTCGGTGGTGCGGGCCCGGCCCCCGGGCTCGGAGCGGGCCTCGAGCAGCACCACCTGTCGCCCCTGGCGCGCCGCCGTGGTGGCGGCGACCAGCCCGGCCAGCCCTCCGCCGACCACCAGCACCTCGGTCGTGGCCTCGTCGATCTCCACGGGATCCTCCTCTCGTCCACCCATGGAGACGAGGTGGCTCCTCCTCCTGTGACAGCTACTCGGGCGCCAGCTTCGCGAAGACGGTGCGGAGCACGTCGAGCTCGTCGTCGGACAGGGCGACGATGGCGTCCGGCGGCTGCAGGACCTCGGCGCGGATGGCTCCGACGAGGGCCGAGCCCGCTGGTGTGAGGGCCACCGTCTTGATGCGGCGGTCCTCCGGCGGCGTGCGCCGCTCGACCAGGCCTCGCTCCTCGAGGCGGTCCACCAGCCAGGTGGCGTTGGAGGCGTCGCAGTGGCAGGCCTCGGCCACCCACCGCATGGGCTTCGGCTCGTCGGCGTCGAGCGAGAGCAGGGCGGCCATCACGCCCGGGTTGAGGCCATGGGCCGCCGCCAGCGACGCGTACCGGTGGCGGTTGGCGAGGAAGAACTCCCAGATCCGGCCCCACGCGTCGGCGGCCAGCGCCTCGTGGAGCCCCTCGACCCGGCGGGGCACAGCCCCACCGTACCACTTCCTTCCATCCTCCGATGGTTGATGTGTTCAACCTTGACCACGTTCAACCACCCGTGCCACGGTGGGCCCCATGCCGGACGCCATCGTCGTGGAGGGCCTGCGCAAGCGCTTCGGTGACGTCGTCGCCGTGTTCGCCCCCCTCGCCGTCCGCCGCTACCGCCGCGCCGCGTCGGGGTTGCTCCCTGCGTTTGGGTGCATCCAGGCGCGCTCTACGCGCCTCAACACACCCAAACGTTCAGAGGGCAGCTCGACTCGGACCGTCGTCCCCTGGCCCGGCGCCGTGCGGAGCGACACGGTGCCGCCGTGGGCGTCGACGGTGGCCCGGACGATGGCGAGGCCGAGGCCCGTGCCGCCTCGGTGGCGGGCGCGGGCCGGGTCGGCCCGGTAGAACCGCTCGAAGGCCCGCTCGGCCACCTCGGGGGGCATGCCCGGCCCGCGGTCGGCCACCTCGAGCACCGCCCGCTCCCCCTCCCGGAAGGTGCGCACCTCGACCGCCGTGCCCGGCGGCGTGTGCACCCGGGCGTTGCCGACGAGGTTGGTGACCACCTGGCGCAGGCGGTCGGCGTCGCCTGGCACCACCACCCCGCCGGTGGGCACGGCCGTGACCGGGTGGTCGGGGTCCACGGCGGCGGCGTCGCGCACGGCGTCGCGCACGAGCGCGTCGAGGTCGACCGGCTCCCGCTGGAGCGGCCGGCCCTGGTCGAGCCGGGCCAGCAGCAGCAGGTCCTCGACGAGGTTGCCCATGCGCACGGCCTCGGCCTCGGTGCGGCCCATGGCGGCGTCGAGCTCCCCCTCCTCCCGGAGGCCGCCGGTGCGGTACAGCTCGGCGTAGCCCCGGATGGTGGTCACCGGCGTGCGCAGCTCGTGGGAGGCGTCGGCCACGAACTGGCGCAGGCGGGCCTCCGACCGTCCCCGCTCGGCGAAGGCGTGCTCGATGCGGCCGAGCATCGTGTTCAGGGCCTGCCCCAGCTCGCCCGCCTCGGTCCCCGGGACGACGTCCGGCACCCGCTGCGACAGGTCGCCGTCGGCGATGGCCACCGCCGTCTTGGTCATGCGCTTGACGGGCCGGACCCCCAGGCGCACCACCCACCAGGTGACCAGGCCCAGCACGGCCAGCACCGCCACCGTGACGAGCGCCTCCACCCGGATCAGGCGGTCCACCGAGGCGTCCACGTCGGACAGCGGCAGGCCGAGGAGGAGCACGGTGCCCCTGCGGGTGGGGCGGGCCAGCATGCGGAAGCGGGTGTCCCCGTCGCTCCCGACGGTGAAGAGCCGGGACCGCCCGTCGGCCGCCACCTCGGCCACCCTCGCCCGGGGGATCTCCGGCACCGGGTCGCTGCCGGTGACGTTGGGCGTGAAGTAGGTCCGCACCGTGTCGCCCACGACCTCGCCGGCGAACAACGAGGTGAACGCCTCTTCCTGCGGACCTCGGGGCCGGGGGTCGCGCACGGCCTGCAGCTGGTCGTCCACGCGCGCCACGAGGTCGGCCTCGGTCGTGCGGGCGATGAGGACCGCCGCCCCCACGAGGACGGCCGCCACCACCGCCATGCCCACCAGCAGGCGGGCCCGGAGGGACACTCAGCTCCCGGGCGCCCGCAGGGAGTACCCGATGCCCCGGATGGTGTGGATCAGCCGCGGCTCGACGTTGTCGATCTTGCGCCGGAGGTAGCCGATGTAGGTCTCCACCACGCCGCTGTCCCCGCCGAAGTCGTAGTGCCAGACGTGGTCGAGGATCTGGCTGCGGGACAGCGCCCGGCCCTGGTTCACGAGCAGGTAGTGGAGCAGGTTGTACTCCGTCGGCGAGAGGGCGACCTCCTCGCCTGCCCGGCGGACGCGGTGGGCGTCGTCGTCGATCTCGAGGTCGGCGCATCGCAGCACGCTGCCCTCCCGGGTGGCCCCCGCTCGGCGCAGCACCGCGTCGATGCGGGCCACCAGCTCCTCCAGGCTGAAGGGCTTCGCCAGGTAGTCATCGCCCCCGAGGGTGAGGCCCCGCACCTTGTCGTCCGTCGAGTCGCGGGCGGTGAGGAACAGCACCGGGGTGCGCACGCCCTCGGAGCGCAGCCGCCGGCACACCTCGAAGCCGTCGAGGTCCGGCAGCATCACGTCGAGCACGATCAGGTCCGGCCGCACCTCCGGCACGGCGGCCATGGCCTCGCGCCCGCCGGCCACGGGGTGGACGTCGTAGCCGTGGTGCTGCAGGGCGGCCTGGAGCATCGAGCGGAGGTTGTCCTCGTCGTCGACCAGCAGCAGCTGCTCACCCGGCACGGCTGCCAGGGTGGCACGATCGGCTGGGAGTTCCCTGTGAAGGTCCTGAGAGAGCTTCCAGCGCGGGGGAGCTGCCAGACTCGGCCCGTGCGGGCGTTCCGGATCGCCGTACCCGCATCCGACCTCGACCGCTCGAGGGCGTTCTACGAGCGGGTGCTCGGGATCGACGCCGACTGCACCGTGCCGTCCCGGCTCTACTTCCACTGCGGGGAGTTCGTCGTCGCGCTCGTCGACCTGAGCACCGAAGCGAGCGTGCATCCACTCCCCGACCACCTGTACTTCGCCACCGGGCAGCTGGAGCACGTGTTCGAGCGGGTGGTCGCGGCGGGCGCGGACATCACATCGCCGATCGAGGGTCGCCCGTGGGGTGAGCGATCCTTCTACTGCAGGGACCCGGACGGCCACCCGCTCTGCTTCGTCGACGACGGAACGCTCTTCCTCGGCCGTGGCGCCGATTGGAGCTGATGGCCGGAAGCTGCTGCGTTCGGTGTCAGGCCGACGCGGCGGTGGTCGAGCTGGTCAGCAGCTCCTGCCACTCGTGGGGCGCGAGGTCCGCCGGCCGGGTGGTGGCCAGGAAGTCCTCGAGCACCTCGACGAAGCGCTCCGGCGC
>Ga0126307_10002846_pt1 | contig 11746 bp, 12 predicted proteins | sample Plot28_FD_89955 | JGI IMG/M metagenome (GOLD analysis project Ga0126307, IMG submission 89955) | Serpentine soil microbial communities from UC McLaughlin Reserve, CA, USA - Plot28 | ecosystem: Environmental > Terrestrial > Soil > Grasslands | place: USA: UC McLaughlin Reserve, Lake County...
GCGAGCAGCCTGTCGAGCTTGCCCTCGACCCGCTCGAGCCGCGTCTCGAGCCCCTTGACGGACTCGGTCGTGGCAGGCTCCGCGTAGCCGTACTCGAAGTCTTCGAGGACCTCTTCGATGCGGTCTACTTTCTCCTCCAGGTTGACGACGAGGCCGGCGATCCTGGAGATGTCGGAGCGGACGGGGAGCTGGAGGTTCTTGAGGTACTCCTCGGAGTTGCGCTTGAACACCTTGTAGAAGCTTGCGTAGCTCTGGAGGAAGCGGCTCGAAGGCTCGAGGAACTCCTCGCGCTCTATGACGTCCCCGACGAAGTCAGAGAAGGGACCGCTGGTGGCGTTGTACCACTGGGTCGTGAGCTGCAGAGGGTCGCTCGGCGGAGCGCCCCCGGCCAGCAAGTTGGTACGCGCCTCATCGAGCATCCGCATCCAACGCGGCAGTACCTCCATCGCGCTCTGGCCCAGCTCGGCGCTCTTCTTCCAGGAATCTGCGCTCAGCTCGAACCACCGCTGCCAGAGCTCGCGAGACCCCGGATTGCCGGCGACAGACTCGGGGGCAGCCCCGATCATCCGCTCCTGCACGTCTCGCACGCCTTCGAACCACCGGCGGTATGCGCCGTAAGGGTCAACCTGGTCCCCCTGGGCGCCACCTGCCATCTCCGACCACATCCTGCTCCCCGACTCCAGCCACCGGCGCCAGAGCTCGGCAGGATCCATGGCGGACACCGCTCCTCTCTCCTCGGTCAACCGAAAACCTCCTCATCATGCCAAGAAACAATGCCCATCCCCGGCACCCACCTCGCCGAAGGGGGCACCGGCAACACGGATTATACTAGCAATCGAAGGTTATGTGTTAACGGCACATACCGGAGATTCTGCGCCCTTCCCTGGTTGTCGCCGGCCGGGACTGGGCATATATTGGCCGAGGGAAACAAGCTTCAGGGATCCTGTTATGGGAAGGAGAGAGATGACCGACCGTGGGAACGGGCGCGAGACCGTCTTCACAATGGAGGCCACGCCGCTGAAGTACGGTCCCGGCGCCTCGGAAGAGGCGGGCTGGGAGCTGAAGCGGATGGGCGTCGGGCGGGTGATGCTCACCTCAGACCCAGGGGTGGTCGAGGCGGGGATCACCGGCCGGGTGCGGGAGTTGATCGAGGCCGAAGGCATAGAGGTCGAGGTGTGGGACCGCTCCCGCGTCGAGCCGACGGACGACTCCTTCCAGGCCGCTGCGGATTTCGCCGTCGATGGCGATTTCGACGGGTTCGTCGCGGTGGGCGGCGGGACGAGCATAGACACGGCCAAGGTCTCCGACCTCATAGCGACACACGGCGGTGAGATCATGGACTACGTCAACGCCCCCGTCGGCGGAGGCAAAAAGCCGCCAGGGCCCTTGAAACCGCTCCTCGCCATCCCGACGACAGCAGGGACAGGCGCGGAGGCGACGACGGTCGCGATCCTCGACATCCCAGAACAAAGGGTGAAGACCGGGATCTCACACCAGTACCTCCGCCCCGACCGTGGCGTCGTCGACCCCTTGCTTACGCTGAGCATGCCGCCCGAGGTCACCTCATCTTGCGGCCTAGACGTGGTCTGCCACGCCGCGGAGTCCTTTATCTCCAAACCCTACGACGCCCGCCCGAAACCGGAGAGCCCCGACGACAGGCCGCCCTACCAGGGGGCCAACCCGGTAGCGGACATGTGGAGCGCGAAGGCGCTCGAGTATGGTGGCAGATACCTCAGGCGCGCCGTCCAGAACGGCGATGACGTCGAGGCGCGCGGCGCGATGATGCTCGGCGCGTCGCTCGCGGGGATTGGCTTCGGATCTGCGGGCGTCCACATCCCGCACGCCTGCGCCTACCCTATAGCAGGCCTCAAACACGAGTGGCAGCCGCCGGGCTATCCTGAGGACCATCCTTTCGTGCCGCACGGCTGGTCCGTCATCGTCACAGCCCCTGCAGCCTTCCGGTTCACCTACGAAGCCGACCCCGAGAGGCACCATATGGTCGCCGGGCTGCTCTCAGGAGAGAAGCCACAGAAACCTGACGAGAACACACTTCCCGACGTCATCATCCGGCTGATGAGTGAGGCGGGAGCGCCGAAAGGCGTGCGCGAACTCGGCTACAGCGAGGACGATATAGAAGACCTGGTCGAAGGCGCAATGAAGCAGCAGCGGCTGCTCGTCGGTGCCCCCCGCGAAGTGAACGAAGAGGACCTGGCGCATATTCTCCGCGAGTCGATGCAGAACTGGTGAGGGAGGTTTCAGGTGTCAGGCTTTAGGAAAGGGGGTGGCGCGGTGTTGTGTAATAGGGCACAATACCTTTCGTTGGTTATGTAACGAAGGAGGGTGGGGATGCGGCGAGTGTTTTCTTTGTCTGGGGCGGTCCTCGCCCTGTTGTGCACCGTCCTGATCCTTTTCGCACTCCCTGCCGGAGCGCAGGATAGGGGCGGCATACCGCCCGGCACGGCCGCGAACGGTGTGGATACGGACAACAACAGTCCGCCCGACGCGATCATGGTCGCCGCCGACGATTGCACCGTCTCGTCCGGGGCGTCCATAACCCTAGAAGACGGCGACGGGACGCGAGCAATCTTCACCGACAAAGCACGAGGGATCACGATAACTGTCCCGGGGGGGCACCCCAGGATAGAGGGACCCGTCGGCGACTTCATCGGCGACCACGCGACGTTCCCTGACACCGACACGTCGTTCGACACGGACGGCGACTACTCGGTCGTCTCCTCGACAGGCATCACTTGCGAGGGAGGGGACGGCGCCACGACCCCGGCGGACGACCAGTACGGCCCCGTCGATAACCCCAAAGGTGTCATGCCAGGTACCGGGGCCGAGAAGATACCGGACACGGGCGGTCCTCCTTACCTCGCCCTGGCAGCCGTCGCGCTTCTGTCCGTGGCGGTGATCGCAGGCCGCCGCATCCTGAGACCGTAGTGTCCGCTTCATCCCCGCGCTGGTGATTAGACCTGTTGAGAATGGGTAGAGGGTGGAGGACCGGGGCTCCCACGAAGGCTGGCCACGCGGGGCCGCGGTTATCGGGGCAGGCACGATGGGGTTGGGCGTCGCCGAGTGCTTCGCCGCCGCCGGTCTCAGGGTGCGCCTCACCGACGCGACCCCCGAGCTAACGAGGGAGGCGAAGGGTCAGCTCCTTAGGCGGGCCGAGGGGCACGCCGAGGCCGGGCTGCTGACGCAGGAGGTCGTGGAAAAGGTAGAGGCTGTAGAGACCGCTGACGACCTGGCAGGAACCGTAGGAGACGTGGAACTCGTCTTCGAGGCGGTACCAGAAGACATCGGGTTGAAAGAGGAGATCCTCGGTTCCTGCTCGGAGGCTGCGCCGCAGGATGCCATTATCGTCTCGAACACTTCCTCGCTGCCGATCAACGACCTCTCGGAGTTCGTCGGAAGGCCCGCGCGCTTCTGCGGTATGCACTGGTTCAACCCGCCAGAGTGGACGCCGGGCGTCGAGGTCATACCCGCCGCCGCGACGGGAGGGGAGATCGTCGGGCGGCTGGTCGGGTTTCTGCGCTCTATCGGGAAGCGGCCCGCCGTAGTCGGTGACGGGCCAGGCTTCGTGGCCAACCGCATCCAGAACGCCCTGTTTCTCGAGGCAGTACGGTGCGTCGAGGATGGCCTTGCGTCGCCACAGGAGGTGGACGAGGTGGTGCGCAGCTGCTTCGGATTCCGCCTGCCCTTCTTCGGCCCGTTCCAGATCTCCGACATGGCCGGGCTTGACGTGTACGAGAACGTGCTCGACGTCCTAAAGGAAGGCCTCGGCGAGCGTTTCGAAGCCCCGGAATCGTTGCGTAAGCTTGTCGAGGAGGGGCGCACGGGCACCAAGAGCGGTGCCGGGTACCTCGAATACACCGATGAAGAGCGGGAGCGCTTGCTCCTCGAACGCGACCGGCGCTACGCGGCACTAGGCGAGCTCTTGAAGGATCTGCCACCCTTTGATGCGGGATCTAAAGACGCCCCATCATAGACGCAAACGTCCTTTGAGGAGGTCCTCGGCGTCCCGCTGATTCGCTCGTCGTACGCCGCCCCGAAGACCGTCAGAGGACCGAGGAGACTATCGACGTGGCCATGGGCTATGCCGGCGCTACCAAGGCTTCGATGCTTCAGGACGTAGAAAGGGGCGAGAAGACCGAGGTCGACGTCATCAACGGCGGCTTGGTCGAGAGGGGCAGAGAATACGGCGTCGAAACCCCCCTCAACGTCCGGATCGTCGAGCTCATGCACGCAACGGAGCGGGGCGAGCGTGGGCCCGAGAGAGGTCTTCGAAGAGTTGCGGGCACTCGAAGGCTAATCGGTCTCGGCGGCGATGATGCCGTCGGCGACCTCGACGAGGTCGGCACCAACCACGTCTGGCTTTTCGACGAGAGGGTCGAAAGTCTGCCTGGCGACGAAGGCAGCGGCGCAACCCGCGCGGAATGCTCCCGCCACGTCCCAGGCGTGGGCCGCGACGAGGCGCATTCCGCGCTCGGGGATCTCTAGGGTCCGCGCGGCCATCCTGTAGGGGGCGGGCGCCGGTTTGAGGCGTTTGGCGGTGTCGGCGGAGAGGATCTGCTCGAACCTGTCGGTGAGCCCGGCGTTCTCTAGCTGGGCCTCCGCGACCTCCTGCGTGGAGTTCGTCAGGGTGGCGAGACGAAAACCCGCCTCGCGCAGCCTGTCCAGGCTGTCAGGCACCTCGGGATGTGGCGGCAGGTTGCGCAGTCCGTCCAGGATCTCACGCCTGTCCTCCTCGGAGATCTCCACCCCCTGACGCTCCTCAGTCATCCTGAGGGCGGCAGCGGCAGCCTCGCCGAACGTCGTGTAGGCGTCCGTTATGGTGCCCACGAATGCCGACTGTAGCATCTGGTCGAACCACAGCCTCCGGACGCTCGCGTCGCCGAAGTCCCGCTCGAAGTGGGGATCGAGGGCGGCGAGGTCGAGCAGGGTCTCGTTCACATCAAAGACACAAACTCTCTTCACGATGTTCCTTTCTCCAGGGTAGCTGGACTTCAGCTCGGCGTGTTCGCTTGTAGCCGGTCGTTTGGTTCGTCGCAGGCCGATATCTTCACGAATCGCGCCTCCGACTACAAGCGATAAGCGTACGACAAGCTGAAATGCTTACAAGCCGTCTGGCGAAGCCGGGCGGCGTGCTGACGTGCTGATGCGCAGGACCGCTGCCAAGCGGTTCTAAAACGCTACCGCGGCGCGGCCCTTGAGGCCCAATGCTTCGCGCGCCTCGTCGGGGGTAGCAGGCTCGCGGTCGAACATCTCGCCCAGGGCTACGGCCTTCTCGACTAGCTCGGCGTTCGAGTCGGCACGCTTTTTGCGGCTGACGCGGAGGTTGTCTTCCAGGCCTACCCTCACGTGGCCGCCGAGCATCAAGCACATCGCGGCGAGGTGGTATTCGGCGGGGTAGCCGACGCCGGCCGCAGACCACGTGTACTCATCCCCGAAGAGTTCCGTCGCCGTGCGACGCATATGCATCAGCTGCTCGATGGTCGCCGCGTTTGCTCCCATCACGCCGAGGACGAACTGGATGTGGACCGGGGGGTCGAGCAGGTCCCTGCCTAGCAGGTACTCTATGTTGTAGAGGTGCCCGACGTCGTAGGCCTCTAGCTCGGGCTTTGCGCCGGCCTCGCGGAACATGGTACATACCCTCTCCATGTCGGCGAAGGTGTTGCGGAAGATGTAGTCGCGGGTGCCTTCCAGGTAGTCTATCTCCCACTCCTCGAAGTCCTCGCCCCGCTCGGCGATGGGGAAGAGGCCGAAGTTGAAGCTGCCGGTGTTGAACGTAGCCATCTCGGGCTCCAATTGCGGCAAAACGGCGGCCCGCTCCTCGAGCGTCATCCCCTTCCCGCCGCCCGTGGTCGGCTGGACGATCACATCGCACCGGTCTTTGATCCCCGAGACGACCTCGCGGAAGAGCCCGATGTCCGAGCTCGGTTTCCCCGTCTCCGGCTCGCGGACGTGGAGGTGGACGATTGTCGCCCCGGCCTCGTGGGCCCCGACCGCCGAGTCGATGATCTCATCCGGCGTTATGGGGATGGCCTCGCTCTGCCCTGGCACCGTCATGCCACCCGTTATCGCCGCGCTGATGATGAACTTCTCCACGCCCGCTCCCTTCGTCTTGGTCCCGACTCAATACTAGATACCCGCTCGAACAGCCGCAAACCAGCCCTGTTCGGAAGAAAGAGAACATTCGAGTAGCGAGTACAGTAATTGATCATGGCGCTGGCCTTCCAAACTAAAGGCCGTTCAGGAAAAAAGACTGGGGTGGAGAAGACGGTCAAGGGCGAAGCGGCGGTCGGGATACCGCGGTCTGCACGGAGCCCGCAGCCCTTCTGCAAACCGCTCTAGGGCCCGCGCTCTTCGGTCGGCCTCTCCTCAGATTCTGCTGACGGACGTCGCCTCAGGTCCCGCCAGATGCCACGGCCAACCAGGAAGAAGGCGAACCCCGCCGCCGAGGCCACGAGTATCTTGATGATCCTCTCGACCCCATCGGGCTGCCCGAGCGCCGAGACGGCGAACGAGAGGATAACAGCCATGCTCAACGCGGCAAGGACTGCCGCAACCGACGCCGCGCCAACCCTCGCCACCAGGCTCAAGCACCCGGAACGCACCCTGCTCCTCTCCGCACCCGACTTGCCAAGATCCCGTCCATGACCCAACACATCCCGTCCATAACCCAACACTATACCCCCGAACGCACAAAGAGTACCGGGGAACAAACCCCGCCACGGCCATCGCCACACAGACCACCCTCTGTCCTTGACAAACGGTCTCAAATGTGTAAACTGCTAGTTTGGCAATATCCTATAAAAAGCCTGCATTCCCGCACCCATACAACTTCGCGTAACGAAGGGCGGTGCCCGCACGGTACATTTCTGTGGGTTCGTGGCGTCCGGAGATGGGGGCGTAGTGCGGGATCTCGAGGACGTGGACGGTTTATACAGGAGCAAGGAGGAGTCTGATGGAAACCATTGGGATAGCCGACGGGCGGCGGAGCGAGCGGCCTGCGGAGACCCCTGATCTCATCCCCGGGTACTTCGCGCGCATCGACAAGGGTAACCTCCTGACGCACAGGGAGGAGATCGACCTCAGCAAGAGGGCCAAGGCCGGCGACGACAGGGCCCGCAAGAAGCTGGTCGAGAAGAACCTAAGGCTAGTGGTCAGCGTCGCCAAGAGGTACCGTGGGATGGGGCTGCCATTCGAGGACCTCATCCAGGAGGGCAATGTCGGCCTGATGCGGGCCGTAGAGAAGTTCGACCCCGATCGTGGCTGGAGGTTCTCGACGTATGCCACGTGGTGGATAAGGCAGGCGGTGCAGCGTGCTGTCGCGGACAAGGCCCGTACCATCCGCGTCCCCGTGCACATGGGCGACAAGATCCGGAAGATGGCCCGCGCCTACAACGAGCTCTCCACCGAGCTGAGCCGCGAGCCCACTGATGAGGAGGTTGCCGGACGCCTCGAGTGGACGGTCGGCGAGGTGCTCGACGTCAAGAGCGCGATGCCCGATGCTACCAGCCTGAACCAGAACCTCTCCTCCGACGGCGACGGCTCCGAGCTCGGAGAGCTGATCGAGGACGAGCGCGCCTCGGAGGTGGCTGGCACGGTGATCGGGGAGATAGAGGTAGGCTCCCTGAAGGAGGCCGTGGGGCGGCTGCCCGAGCGTCACAGGCACGTCCTGGTGCGGCGCTACGGCCTCGGCAACCGCGACACCGCGACCCTAGCCCAGCTCAGCGATGAGCTCGGTATCTCAAGGGAGCGCGTCCGCCAGCTGCAGCGCGAGGCCGAGCGTATGCTCGGTAGTGGAGAGCTCGGCATGGTCCTCCGCGGCGCCGCGTAGAGCGAATTGCGGGCGGTCCGAGCCGCCCGCAGTTCACGGCATCAGGCTTCAGGTTTTCTTTGTGGAGACGCCTGGACCGGCGGGCGATGTACCGCCTTTTCAGGTCAACCGATTTGGGAAGGGCTGTAAGAGGTGAGCACTTTCTTTGCGTAAGGAGCCCCTCGAACGGGGCCCCTTACGTTTTTCTCGAGACATCACTCGCGGTCCCAGCTCTGCTCCCAGAGAAGCTTTCTTGCTGTAGCCTGAAACCCGAAGTCTGCGACGATCGGATAATGGTCGCTCGGAAAGAGTTCTGAGCCCTCATCGGCGTCGCGGACGATCCTGTGCGACCTCACTATGAGTCTTCCATCGGAAGCTTTCAAGAAGATCCAATCTATACGCCGCGGCCCGCGGTTTGGGTGCGCGTCGCGGTAGCGCGCTCCCCTGAAGGCGTGGAAGGTGTTCGCGCCTTCGCCATCCTCGTTGCCGGCGGCGAGGAAGGTGTCCACGAAACCCGATTCCGTGAAGGTCCTGTAGGTCCTGTTGCCAGGCCTGCTGTTGAAGTCTCCCGTGACGATGGCTGGAGGATCGAAGCCCGTGCGGTCGACGATCTTCGCCACTCTCCGGACGATGAGCTCGCTCCCCTCCTGGCGCGCCAGGGCGCTCACGTGGTCGAGGTGTGTGTTCAGGTGGAGGAAAGAGAGGCCTGTTTCGAGTACTTCGAACAGTGCCCACGTGGCGGAGCGCGCGACCCTCGTCCCCCAGCTCCTCGAGTGCTTCTCCGGTGTCTTGGAGAGCCAGAAGCCTCCTGAGTCGAGCGGCTGCAGCCGTTCGGGGTCGAAGAGGATCGTGTTGAAGTCGTGGGGGACGGTGTTGCCGTATCTCGGGCCGCGGATGTAGGCGTAGCGTGGCAGGTGCTTGCGGTATGCGGCGAGATTGCCGCGCTGGGCCTCCTGCAGGCCGATCACATCCGGCGCGTAACGCTCTATGGTGGCGACGTTGAGCGCGGCCCGGTTGCGCCAGGCGTTCCTCTTGCGCGCGTCGCGGAACGACCCCCTGACGTTGAAGCTCATGACCCTGATCGGATACACGTTCACTCGGGGTTCCCCCAGGCTCGGCTCAGGATGTTGACCCCCTTGTTGATCGGTGTCGACGCCGAGAGCATGTAGGTGATGGCGATGATGATCAGCTGCAGAGCGATATCGCTCGGAAGGCCGAAGGCCTCGCCGAGTCCCGCATCTATCTGGAGGGTGCCAAGGCCCAGAGAGACGGCGACGCCGAACAGGGTGGCTAGGATGGCTATGACGTCTATGGCCTTCCCGAAGAGGCCGTCGACGCGGTCGCCTATCAGGGGACGGAAGATCGTGCTGACCTGCAGGTTCGTCATGCCCCTGCGGTCGCTGAAGGACGCGACGACCAAGCCGACGACGGCGTGAAGAAGCTCGTCTTGAGCATGTACAGCCAACTGAGATAGACTGTGATCCAACCCACGACCGTAGCCAGCGCGCTCCCGGAAGGCTCCGTAAAGAACACGCCGGCCAAAACGAACACCGCCCCGAATTGCTGCACCTGCTCTATCTCAGCCTCGGATGCCTCTCTTTGCTCCTGCGAACGCTCCTGTTCAGCTTGTGACATATACGTACCTCCTATTTTCCCCTCGGTTGTCCCCATACCGGATGAACACCGATAATAACGCCCGGTATATTCCCGCGCGCAGTCTCGCATCGGCGCTTCCCCGAGCACCACCAGCCACTTTCTCTTCGGTTTCAAATACAGCAACCGTGGTTGCGCCCCAATTTGGTGCATGATACATTCCGGCTGCAGAGAGAGCACAGGGAGGGCAATACAGAGCAATTCGCAGCGACGGGCCCGAGTTCGAGCAGAGTTAGTCATAGGTCACGACACCCCAGGAGGTACTTTTTTGCGCATACCCTACGACACGCCGAGGATCCACATGTACACGCGGATCCGCAAGTCCCCGTTCTTCTACGCCCACCAACGCCACGGCGTCCAGTCCTACACGGTCACCAACCGCCAGTACCATCCCAGGCACTACGACGACATGCTCGTCGAGTACTGGAAGCTCGTCAACGACGTAACCATGTGGGATGTGGCCGCCGAGCGGCAGGTCGAGATCACCGGCCCAGACGCCTTCGAGTTCACCAACATGCTCACCCCGCGCGACCTCAACAAGTGCTCGGTCAAGCAGTGCAAGTTCGCGCTCAACACCGACGTGGACGGTGGCGTCATCAACAACCCGGTGCTCCTGCGCCTTGGCGAGAACCACTTCTGGCTGTCGGTTGCCGACGGCGACGTGCTGCTCTGGGCCAAGGGCGTGGCCGCCGCCTCGGGCCACGACGTGCAGATCCAGGAGCCTGATGTGGTGCCGGTCCAGATCCAGGGTCCCAGGTCGAGGGACGTCATGGTGGATATCTTCGGAGAGCAGATCCTGGATCTCAAGTACTACTGGATGGACGCGTTCGATCTCGATGGCATGGACGTCGTGGTGTCCAGGACCGGCTATACCGGCGAGGTAGGGTTCGAGATCTACCTCAGGAACGCCAGCCGCGACGGCATGAAGTTCTGGGACACGATGCTGGAGTATGGCAAGCCCCACGACCTCGCGGTGATCGGGCCGAGCCAGATCCGGCGCGTGGAGGCCGGCATCCTCAGCTACGGCTCCGATATCGCCCTGGACAACAACAGCTACAGCGACTACCACTTCCTGAACCCTTTCGAGGTGGATCTTGGTTACACGGTGGAGCTGGACCAGGAGGCCGACTTCATCGGCAGGAAGGCGCTCGAGCGCATCGCCGAGGAGGGCGTGAGCCGCAAGGTGGTCGGCATAGAGCTCGACTGCGACCCGCTGGTGGGGTACATAGAAGACTACCTGCAGGTCGTCGATGACGGCTCGCAGATAGGGCAGGTCTCCTCGGCGTTCTGGTCCCCGCGCCTCAAGAAGAACATCGGGTTCGCCCTTGTGCCCATCGAACTCGCCGATCTGGGGACCGGGCTGACGGTGAGGATGGAGACCGGCGAGTACGAGGCCACCGTCATCGAGAAGCCGTTTATAGACCCGAGGAAGGAGACCGTCAAGGCTGACCTGAAGGCGGGAACGGCCAAGTCATTCTAGCGGCCTGGGGCGTTCGCCGATGGACCGGCGGCGGACCGTTGCCGGCCTGATATTTCGTGGTGGAGGACCGCCCCGGCGAGGTGGTGCGTATACTTATCGAGTTCTTTCCTAATGACTGATTTTGAGATACTGTCGCGGCCCAGGTTCGAGATCCTGCCGACCGAAGGGGCCGAGGAGCGGACCGTGCATCTCCCCAGAGATGCGAAGGTGGCCGTGACCTGCTCGCCGGGCAAGGGCATCGAGAACACCCTGCACTTCAGCGAGAGGCTGCTGCAGCGCGGCTTTCGGGTCGTGCCGCACATCGCGGCTCGGCTCGTGTCAGGCAGGGCGCACCTCGAAGAGATATTGCGATGGTTTGACGAGCACGGCCTGCGGGAGATCTACGTCATCGGGGGCGACTCGAAGGAGCCCGTCGGCCCGTACGCGAGCGCCTTGCAGATGCTCCATGCGATGTCGCAATTGGAGCACGGTGTCGATGAGGTCGGCATCGGCGGGTACCCAGAAGGACACCCCCTGATCGACGGCGAAGAGCTCGACCGCGCGCTGCTGGACAAGCAGAGGTTCGCCTCCTACCTGGTCACCCAGCTCTGCTTCGACGCTGACACCATCCTCGGTTGGATCTCCGGCATCCGCCACAAAGGGATCCGGCTGCCGGTCTATGTCGGGCTACCAGGCGCCGTGGACCGGAAGAAGCTGCTGCGGGTCTCGCTGAAGGTCGGCGTCGGCGACTCGGTCCGGTTCCTGAGAAAGCAGAGCGGCCTGGTCGGCATGCTGTTGAAGCCTGGCGGCTA
>Ga0126307_10002847_pt1 | contig 11744 bp, 10 predicted proteins | sample Plot28_FD_89955 | JGI IMG/M metagenome (GOLD analysis project Ga0126307, IMG submission 89955) | Serpentine soil microbial communities from UC McLaughlin Reserve, CA, USA - Plot28 | ecosystem: Environmental > Terrestrial > Soil > Grasslands | place: USA: UC McLaughlin Reserve, Lake County...
AGGACGTCGTGAATCGACCCGGCCAGAGACGACGGCTCCGTCCATCACTTGTCAGGCACTCCCTGCCCGTGGGTGGGTGGTGCCCTGCAGCGGTTTCCCCCAGACTGGGGACAACCAAACCTCGCCGCGCTTCGGCCAAGGAGGCGAGGGCCACTGCCGAAAAACGTTCAGCCTCCTCCTCCCAGGGAGGACGCGATCGCGGCCGGGGCCCTAGGGCTTCTCGGGCGCGTCCAGCGAGCCGCGCATGTCCGAGGCACCGCCGCCGGCGAAGCCGGGACGTGGCAGCGGACGCGGCTTGCGCTCCGGCTGGCCGGCCGGCGCCTCCGGCGCGGCCGGGGGCGGCTGCTGCGGACGCACGGGCTCGTCGGGCCCGAAGACCTCGAGCTCGGTCTGGCCGTCGAGCAGCTTGATGAACTGGTCGCGCTCGATCGTCTCGCGGCGGAGGAGGATCTCCGAGGTGAGGTCCAGGTTGTGGCGCTGGCTCTCCAGCAGCGAGCGCGCCGTCTGGTGGGCGTCCTCGACCACACGGCGGATCTCGTCGTCGATCTCGCGCGCCACATCGTCGGAGTAGTCGGGCTCGGAGGAGAACTCACGGCCCAGGAAGGGCTGGCCGTGATCGTGGCCGAACACTCGCGGGCCGAGACGCTCGGACATGCCGAAGCGCATGACCATCTGCTTGGCGGTGGCCGTCACCTTCTCCAGGTCGTTGGACGCGCCCGTGGTGACCTCTGAGAACACCAGCTCCTCGGCGGCCCGCCCGCCCAAGGTCATCGCCATCGTGTCCTGCAGCTCCGCGCGCGTGGTCAGGAACTTGTCCTCGGAGGGCAGCGAGATGGTGTAGCCCAGCGCCTGACCGCGGGCGATGACGCTGATCTTGTGCACCGGGTCGGTGTTCTCGAGGAAGTGCGCGACCAGCGCGTGGCCCATCTCGTGGTAGGCCGTGATGCGACGCTCCTTCTCGCTCATCACGCGGGTCTTCTTCTCGGGACCCGCGATCACCCGCATGATCCCCTCCTCGAGCTGCACGTGGTCTATCTCGCGCTTGCCGGTGCGCGCCGCCAGCAGCGCGGCCTCGTTGACGAGGTTCTGGAGATCGGCGCCCGTGAAGCCGGGGGTCTGGGCGGCCAGGTTGTCGAGGTCGATGTGGCTGGCCAGCGGCTTGCCGCGGGTGTGGACCTCGAGGATCTTGGCGCGGCCCTTGCGGTCGGGGCGGTCGACCACGATCTGGCGGTCGAAGCGGCCCGGGCGCAGCAGCGCGGGGTCCAGGATGTCCGGGCGGTTGGTGGCGGCGATGAGGATGATGTTGTCCTTCATCTCGAAGCCGTCCATCTCCACCAGGAGCTGGTTCAGCGTCTGCTCGCGCTCGTCGTGGCCGCCGCCCAGGCCGGCGCCGCGGTGGCGGCCGACCGCGTCGATCTCGTCCATGAAGATGATGCAGGGTGAGTTCTGTTTTGCCTGCTCGAAGAGGTCGCGCACGCGCGAGGCGCCCACGCCCACGAACATCTCGACGAAGTCCGAGCCCGAGATCGAGAAGAAGGGGACGCCGGCCTCACCGGCGACAGCCCGGGCCAGCAGCGTCTTGCCCGTGCCCGGCGGGCCATAGAGCAGCACGCCCTTGGGGATGCGCGCCCCCAGTGACTGGAACTTCTTGGGGTTCTCCAGGAACTCCTTGATCTCGTGGAGCTCCTCCACGGCCTCGTCCACCCCGGCGACGTCGCGGAAGGTGATCTTCGGCGCGTCCACGGACATTCGCTTCGCGCGCGATTTGCCGAAGGACATGACCTTCGACCCGCCTCCCTGCATCTGATTGAGGATGAACAGCCAGAAGAACAGGAACAGGACGAAGGGAACGATGTAGATGAGGGCGCTGACGATGCCCCCGCCGCCCTTGGCCTTGACGTCGACCGGCACGCTCTCCTCGCGCAGCGAGTTGAGGAGGAACTGCTCGGTGTTGTCGGGATATGCCGTCTGGTACTTGCGGTTCCCCTTGGTGACGACGTCGATCTCGTTGTTCTTCGTGTTGAGCGTGACCGACCGGACGTCGCCCTTCTGGACCTGCTGCTGGAAGTCGCTGAAGGTCGGCACCTTCTCGCGCTGGCCCGGCGAGATCAGCTTCTGAGCGAAGAACGCGAGCACCACCACGATGAGGATGGGAAAGGCTGCGCTCTTGAAGAATCGGCTCATGAGTGCCCTGCCGCGGGAGGCCAGAGGGTGAAACAGGAGCGTAGCAGTGGGGTAGCGGCCGCTTTCGGGGTGTCAGCCGTCCTCCAGCACGGCCACATAAGGCAGTTCGCGGAAGCGTTCGCCATGGTCCAACCCGTATCCGATCGCGAAGCGATCAGGGATCTCGAAGCCGGTGTAGCGGATCGGAAGGTCCACCTTGCGGCGCTCGGGCTTGGTCAGGAGAGCACAGACCTCCACCGACTTGGGGTCGCGGGCCTGGAGGGTGCGCAGCAGGTAGTTGAGGGTGAGCCCGGAGTCCACGATGTCCTCCACGATGAGGACTTCGCGGCCCTGGATGGAGGCGTCGAGGTCCTTGAGGATCCGGACCACGCCGCTCGTGCTGGTGGAGTCGCCGTAGGAGGCGACGGCCATGAAGTCCACCTCGCACGGCACGGTCAGCCCCCGCATCAGGTCGGAGAGGAACAGGAAGGCGCCCTTCAACACGCCGACCAGGAGCAGGTCGCGGCCCTCATAGTCCTCGGAGATCTGCTCCGCGAGCTGCTCCACGCGGTGGGCGAGCTCGTCGCTCTGGACCAGCACCTCTCCGACGGCCGCCACCGCGGATTAGCCCGTGCGGGCGTCCAGCCCGCACCCTGACCCTGTCGGCGCCGTCACGCCGCCTAACGTATCCGTCGAGCGGAGAGACCGACCGGCCCGTCGGAGGCCCAGCGCTCGTCGAGCGCCACGCCAGCCACCCAGACCACCTCGTCGCCCGCGCAAACCACCGGGAGCGCGTGGCGCAGGGCGCGAGGGACCTTGCGGTCGGTGAACAGGTCCTGCAGGGTCTTGGTGCCGCCCAGGCCAAGCGGCCGCATCCGGTCCCCCTCGCGCCAGGCCCGCACGCTGAAGGACGGGGCCGAGCGAACCGACACCTCGCCGGCATCCACCAGCGAGGCCTCGACCTCCCAGTCGCCGAAGCGCGCGCTGCCGGGCACGGCGAGCTCGGCGGCCGCCGGAGGCTCGCCCTCGCGCGCGTGCGTGAAACGAAGCACCCCGTATTCGCTCACCGCCCTCAGGCCGCCGCCAAGGTCGAGCGAGCGGGTTCCGCCTGCCTGGCCCAAGGCCAGCAGGCGCTCGACCTCGTCACGCGACAGCGCCGCGTCGCCGGCCAGGCGCCGCAGAACCAACCGCGCCAGCGCGGGCTCGAGCTCCCCCAGGCGCGACAGCTCGACGGCCGGGCCGCCGCCCAGGCCCGCCAGGGCGTCGGCGGCGACGGCATCGAGCACCTCGGCCTCGTCTCGCAGCAGTCGGGCGGTCTCGGCCACGTTGCGCTCGGCCGCGGGGCCCAGCGAGCGCAGGGCGGGCACGAGCTGCGCGCGGGTGCGCGAGCGGGCGAAGCGAGGGTCGATGTTGGAGGGGTCCTCGCGCCACCGCAGGCCTCGCCCGCGCAGGTACTCGCGCACCTCCTCGCGGCTGACGCCGAGCAGCGGGCGCACCAGCCGGCCGCGCCGGGGCTCCATGCCCAGCAGAGCCCGCCGGCCCGGCGAGGTGGCCAGCCGGTAGAGGACCGTCTCCGCCTGGTCTGTGGCGGTGTGCCCGGCGGCGTAGTCGCCCTCCGCGTGGCGCTCGGCCGCCGCGTAGCGCGCGTCGCGGGCTGCGGCCTGCAGGTTCCCCTCCTCGGGCAGCGACACCTCCTCGACTGCGAGCCGCACCCCGAGCCGCTGGCACAGCTCGCGGCAGAACTCCGCTTCGGCGCCGGAGCCCTCCCGCAGGCCGTGGTTGACGTGCAGGGCGCTGACGCGCGCCCCCAGCCGCAGGCAGACGTCCAGCAGGCAGACCGAGTCGCCACCGCCCGACAGCAACACCAGCAGCGGGCGGCCCTCGGCGACCAGCCGGGAGTTGCGCGCTGCGTCCAGCGGCCCCTTCATCAGCCCTCGTGGGCAGTCACGGCGCGGCAGAGGGTGCGCGGCTCGTCGAAGCCCTTGAGCTTCACGGTGCCGATCCCCTCGAAGGCCAGATGCTCGCTGCTGCTCTCCAGCTGGTCCACCACGAAGTCGGTGACCAGCACCTCGCCGCCCCGGGCGCGTGCCACCACCCGCGACGCCAGGTTCACCTCGCGGCCGAAGTAGTCGCCGTCGCGGTAGAGGGTGGGCCCGTGGTGGATGCCGATCCGGGGCTCGGGGCGCTCGTCGAAGAGCTCGACGAATCCGACCGCCCAGTCCACCATGGCCTCGAGGTCCTGGCCCACGAGCATCACGGCGTCGCCGATCGTCTTGACCACCCGGGCGCTCTCGGGCAGCGTGCCCTGGACTCCCTCGACGAAGCGCTCGACGAACGACAGGGCCTCCTCCTCCCCCTCCTCCTCCGTGAAGCGGGTGTAGCCGGCGAGGTCGCAGAAGGCGATGGCCACGCGCACGCGCCCCAAGTCGTCGCCTTCCATGTCGATCTCCATGTGGCCGACGACGTCCTGCTCGACGTAGTGCTGCAGGAAGCGCTGATGGACGTAGTCCATGATCGGCGAGGCCAGCGGCAGCAGGTCGCCGGCCAGCGTCTCCATCTCCTCGGCCATCTGCAGGCCCGGCGCCCCCTCGCGCATGAGCGGCTCGTGCACGTAGATGTGGAACAGGCGCACCTCGGAGTCGGCGATCTGCGACAGCGTCTGGCCGTAGACGCGCGAAAGCTGCAGGAAGGCGACCAGAGGGAAGCCCGAGGCGAGCACCGAGTCCACGTACTCGAAGGCCTTGATGTCCTCGTCGCTCAGGGCCTCCAGCGCGGCCGGCGGCAGCCCGCAGGCGCTCCAGAAGCGCTCGATCAGCGAGGCCTTCAGGCCGGTGGCCTTCGCGGCGTCCTTGAGCGAATGCGGCCCACGCTTGGCCGGAAAGGTGTCCTCGACGAAGCCGTAGGCCAGCCGGCCCTGCTTGCTGGCCTCACGGATGCTCTTCAGCGAGTGGCCGCGCTCGCGCAGCCGGGCGACGATCCGTGCGTGCGAGACCGCGGCGGGGCCCCAGCCTCCCTGGCCGTCGGCCATCTCCGGGACCACGCCGGACTCGGCCCAGCGCTTCAAAGTGCCTGCCGACACGCCGACTTCGCGTGCCGCTTCGGCCAGGGTGAGGCGCTCTTCGGCCATGCGGCCGGACGCTACAAGGAGGGGTAGTATCGCGCCCTTCTGAGAGAGAGTGGAGGGGACTTGAACTACTTCGTCACCGGCGCAACCGGCTTCGTGGGCCGCCACCTGGTCAAGGAGCTGCTCGAGCGCGACGGGACCATCCATGTGCTGGTGCGCGAGGGGTCGCGGGGCAAGGTCGACGCGTTGATCGAGGAGCTGGGCGCCGGCGACCGGATCGTGCCCGTGGCCGGCGACATGTCCAAGCAGGGCCTCGGCGTCGAGGGCTTCGACGAGAAGATCGAGCACCTCTTCCACCTGGCGGCGATCTACGACGTCGCCGCGGACCCCGACACGATGATCAAGGCCAACGTCGACGGCACCCGCCACGTGGTCGAGTTCGCCAACAGCCACGAGGTCGGGCGCTTCCACCACACCTCGTCGATCGCCGTCGCCGGCAGCTACAAGGGCGTGTTCCAGGAGGACATGTTCGACGAGGACCAGAAGCTCCCCCACGCCTACCACGAGTCCAAGTACGACTCCGAGAAGCTGGTCCGCCGCGAGGCTCGCCCCAAGACCATCATCTACCGCCCCGGGATCGTCGTCGGCCACTCGCAGACCGGCGAGATGGACAAGATCGACGGGCCCTACTACTTCTTCGGCCTGATCAAGCGCCTGCGCCACGCGCTCCCGGCCTGGTTCCCGCTGGCCGGGCCCGAGGGCGGCCAGACCAACATCGTGCCGGTGGATTTCGTGGCCCAGGCCATGGACCACATCGCCCACCTCCCCGACGACGAGCTCCCGGGCGACACCTTCCACCTGGTGAACCCCGAGGCCGAGACGGTCGGCGAGACGCTCAACACCTTCGCCAAGGCGGCCCATGCGCCGCAGTTCGCCATGCGCGTAGACCCGAACGTGACCAACGCCATCCCCAAGCAGGTGCGGGCCGGCCTCAAGGCGCTGCCCACGGTCAAGCGCATCCGCGAGACGACCCTGCGCGACCTGGGCATCCCGCCCGACGCGATGGAGAACCGCGACTTCTTATGCACCTTCGACGCGCGCGACAGCCAGCGCGCGCTGAAGGGGACCGGCATCGCGGCCCCCCCGCTGTCCAGCTACGCGGCGGTCCTGTGGGACTACTGGGAGCGCAATCTCGACCCCGCGCTGTTCCGCGAGCGCTCGCTCGCGAGCTCGGTCAAGGACAAGCGGGTGATGATCACCGGCGCCTCGAGCGGCATCGGCCTGGAGGTGGCGCTGAAGGTCGGCGAGGCGGGTGGCCAGGTGATGCTGGTCTCCCGTACGCGCGAGAAGCTCGAGGAGGTGGCCGAGCAGGTGCGCGAGCGCGGGGGCACGGCCCACGTGCATCCCGCGGACCTCTCCGACGTCGACGACCTGGAGCGCATGGCCCAGGAGGTCATCTCCGAGCACGGCGGCGTGGACATCCTGATCAACAACGCGGGCCGCTCGATCCGCCGCTCGGTTGCCCGCTCCTACGACCGCTTCCACGACTACGAGCGCACGATGCAGCTCAACTACTACGGAGCGCTCAAGCTGATCCTCGCCTTCCTGCCCGGAATGCGCGAGCGCAAGGACGGCCACATCGTGAACATCTCGTCGATCGGCGTGCAGACCAACACGCCGCGCTTCTCGGCCTACGTGGCTTCGAAGGCCGCCCTCGACGCGTTCTCCCGCTGCGTGGCCCCGGAGTGCGTGGCCGACAACGTGAAGTTCAGCACCGTCTACATGCCGCTGGTGCGCACGCCGATGATCGAGCCGACCGACATGTACAAGGCCTTCCCCACCCTCTCTCCCGACGAGGCCGCCCTGATGATCTGCGACACGCTGATCGACAAGCCCAAGCGCAAGGCATCGCGGCTGGGCACCTTCGGCGAGGTCCTCTACTCGGTGTCGCCCAAGACGGTGGACGCGGTGCTCAACACCGCCTACAACCTGTTCCCGGACTCCAAGGCCTCCAAGGGCAAGAAGGACGAGGTGGAGTCGGGCGGCGACGGCAAGCAGAAGGACGACGAGATGTCGACCGAGGCCGTTGCCATGGCCTACCTGATGCGCGGGGTGCACTTCTAGGCGGACGCGAAAAGGGCGCCCCTCGCGGGGCGCCCCTGTCGCTGCGGCGATGTGAGCTGAGCGTCTAGGAGGTCAGCAGGCGGCGGGCGCCGATGCCTCCGCCGGCCAGCACGATCCCGATCAGCCCGAGCTGCCAGATCTCGAGGCCGGTGAAGGGCAGGCTGCCCTTGCTGGGCTCGGACGCCTTCTTGTAGGCGACCGGCTCGGTCTTCGAGAGGTGCGGCTTCTCGTACTGCGGCTTCTCGTATTCGGGCTTGTGCGTCTCGTGGTTCCACTCGTCGCACTTCGGGTCGTAGCGGACGTTGACGTACTTGCAGTAGTCAGGCCGCCCGTGTCCGGACGTCGTGGTGGCCGTCGTGCCGTTGTGCTTGCGGAAGTCCTCGCAGAACTTCTTGTCGCTGTGCGACGGCTCGGCGTCCTTCATGTTGCAGTAGCGCTCGAAGCGCTTCTTGGCCTCGTCGCTCTTGAAGTACTCGGGGGCGTTGTAGTCGATCTCCTCCTCCTGCTGAGCGGCGTTGAGGCCCTGGTTGGGATTCTCGCCCAGCTGCTCGGGTGCCTGGGTCCCGGCCCCTGCCTGATCGGCCTGGGTCTCGGCCCCGGTGTCCGGCGCGGCGGGATCGACGTCGCCCGGTGCGGCCTGAGCGGTTGCGGTCAGGCCGAGCGAGGCGACGGCGAGGGCGGTGGCGACGAGCTTGGTGGTGGCGGTGCGGGTCATCTGAGGCTCCTTGGTGGTGGGGGTGAATCCGACAGGAGGAGCTTCGATCCGGGGCGCGTCGCGGCCTAGAGGGCCAAGGGGTGGAGCCGGGCCACCCGGGGTGGCGGGTTTGCCCACCCTTGGTGGCGCCCGCTGGCCGCTATCAGGAGGATCCCGGCGAGCGCCCCCGGCCACGCCGACGGCCTAGGCGCGAGTCGGGCGCTCGCCCAGGGCCTCGGGCACGCCCCGACTAGGCGAACGCAGGGCCGCGCCGCACGACGTTCTCCAGCAGCTTGGCCTGGATCGTGTCGCGCACCTGCTCGGAGAGCTCGAGCACCAGCGAGCGGTCGTCGGCGCCCTCGGGGCCGTAGCCGGCAGTGGCGATCGGCTCGCAGAACTCGATCAGCCAGCGGCTGGGGAGCGGGATCACACCGGCCGGGCCCAGCCACGGGAACAGAGGGGTGAGCGGGAAGAAAGGCGCGCCGATGGCCCGCGCCAGCGGCGGCGCGTCGCCCAGCTTGGGGTAGATCTCCTCGCTGCCCACCACGGCCACGGGCACGATCGGCGCGCCGGTGCGCAGGGCCAGCTCCACGAAGCCACCGCGCCCGAAGCGCTGGAGGCGGTAGCGCTCGCGGTAGGGCTTGCCGGTGCCCTTGATCCCCTCGGGGAACACTGCCACGAGCTGGTCCTGCTCGAGCAGGCGCAGCGCGTTGAAGGGCGAGGCCGCGACCCCGCCGACCTTCCGGATGGCCACCGATACCCACGGCAAGCTGAAGGCCCAATCGAGGACGAGGAAGCGCGGGTAGCGCGGCAGCGGGTGCTCGCGCAGGAGCCCCATCGAGATCATCGTCGCGTCCCAGGGCAGGATGCCGGCGTGGTTGGCCACCATGAGCGCGCGGCCGTGGCCGGGGACGTTCAGTGCGCCAACCGTCTTCACCCGCCACCAGCGGTCGTAGAGGAAGTCGAGGAAGGGCAGGACGAGATCGGCGAACTCCTCGTCGAAGCCCCACTCGTCCTCGCGGTAGTCGCCGTCCAGGCGCCGCGCCGCGCGCTCGACGGCGCGCCGGGTGTCGCCCGGCAGGACCGCCGCAGCGCGGATGAGGGCCTCGGGCGCGTCCAGACCCTGGCGCAGGCCGTCGCGCACGAGCTTGAGCGCGCCCAGCGCCGGCCCAACTCCCACCACCCCCGGAGGCTGGGTCACGCCGCCGTCTTCTCGGGGCGGGAGCGCTCTACCCAGTCCTCGAGGGCCATGGAGGTGGTGTAACGGGGGCTGAAGCCGACCTCCTCCTTCAGGCGCGTCACGTCGACGGCCCGGCCGTGGCGGATCAGGCGGCTGAAGTCCTCCGAGAGGCCGGGCAACCCGATGCGCTTGGCGGCGCCGGTCACCGGGCCGAACGCGGGGCTGAGCAGCGGCAGTGTCGGGCGGCCGGCGAGCCGCACGGCGCGTGTGAGCCCGATGGTTCCGGGGCTCGCCACGTTGACGGGGCCGTCGACCGGGTTGCGGACCGCGGCGGCCAGGGCGTCCACCGCGTCGTCTGCGTGCACCACCTGCAGGCGCGGGTCGAACCCGAGGTGGGTCGGCACCACCGGCATCGACAGGTAGCGGCTGAACTGCGTGTCCAACCTCGCCCCGAGCGCCGGCTGATAGCGGAGCATCGTGCAGGTCACCCCGGGGTGGCGACGGGCGAACGTCTGGAAGTAGTTCTCGATCTCCCCGACGTCGCGCTGGAAGCGGGTGCGCAGGGGGAACAGCCGGGCCATGTCCTCGGTGAAGAACTGCGGCGCGTTGGGCTCGGCGCCGTAGATGCCGGACGACCCGCGCACCACGAAGGTCCCGATGCTGTCGGTCTTTTCGCAGGCGGCCAGCAGCTGCAGCGTGCCGATCACGTTCACGTCGTGCATGGTCCGGGCGGACATCGTGGCCCCGGGCTGGCGCACGATCTGCTCGTGCACCACGGTGTCCACGCGCGTGGGCGCGATCAGGCCCGCGATCCCGGGGTCGCGAATGTCCGCCTCGATCAGCTCGGTGCGCTCCAGGCGCCCACGCGGGCGGCGTGTGTCGAGCCCCACCACGTGCTCGACCTCGTCGTCGGCCTCGAGCCGCCGGGCCAGCTCGCTGCCGAAGTAGCTGCCGACGCCCGTGATCAGCACCCGCCGGCCCGCCACCGCGACCTACTTGCGCTTGGGCTTGGCGGCGGCCCGCTTGGCGGGCGCCTTCTTGGCCGGTGCCCGCTTGGCCGGCGCCTTCTTCGCCGGGAGGCGCTCCTCGATCGCGTCCAGGCGGCGGCCGATCCTCCGCAGCTCGCTCCTGAGCTCTCGCAGGTCGTCGTTGGTCACGGGCCGCACGTCGTCGATCGCCCGCGCCGCCGCGCGACGGCCGCGGACGAGCCTGCCCTCTGCCTCCTTGACCAGGTCGTCGACCGTGTCGACGAGATCGTCAACCGCGCCCTGGGCCCGGTCGCGCGTCTGCACCGCGGAGCCGCGCGTGGCCTGCAGCGTTCGGTCCACCGCCTCGCGCACGGCGTCCGGCAGCTCCTTCGGTGTCGTCCGCCGCTTGGCCACGCGCAGATGGTATGCACCGGCAGTGCCACCTCGGCCCGTCAGCGCCGTGCACCTGCGCCCTTCCGCCGAGCTAGCCGAGCGGGTGCTGCTCCCCGGCGACCCCCACCGCGCGCTGTTCGTGGCCCAGGCGCTGCTCGAACGGCCGATCATGTTCAACCACCGCCGCGGGCTGTGGGGCTATACCGGCCAGGGCCCCGGCGGCGAGCCCGTGACCGTCCAGGCGACCGGCATGGGCGGGGCCAGCGCCGCGATCGTGACCGAGGAGCTGATCGCCCTGGGCGCGCGGCGCCTGGTCAGGATCGGGACCTGCGGGGCCCTCGACGGGTCGACCTCCATGGGCGAGCTGCTGGCCGCCGAGCGCGCGCTCGCATACGACGGCGCCAGCCGGGCCCTGGGCGCCGGCGAGAGCGTTCCCGCCGACCCGGGCCTCACCGCCTCCCTCGAGGGGGCCGGGGCCCGCGTGGTCACCGCCGCCACGACCGACCTCTTCTTCGAGCTGCGCGAGGGGGTCGAGGAGGGCTGGCGGCGCGCCGGCGCCTCGGTGGTGGAGATGGAGGCGGCCGCCGTCTTCCAGGTGGCGGCTCTGCGCGGGGCAAGAGCAGGCTGCGCCCTGGCGGTCACCGACGTCCCGGGGGCCGCGGGCGATGCCGACCGGCTCGACGACGAGGTGCTGGAGGCCCTGGGCGTGAAGCTCGGGGAGCTCGGCCTGGCGGCGCTGGACCCTTAGGCGGACTCGCCGCGGCCGACCGTCAGCCGCTCCTGGCGGCGCGAGACGGGCTCCTCGTCGGCCACGACCGCCTCGCGGACGGCGGCAACATCGCGGGCCAGTTCCTCCAAGCGCTCGTCGATGGAGCCGAGCCGGCCGTCCTCGACGCCGTCGGCCGCGCTGGCCAGGCGCTCCTCGAGCCGGTCGAGGGCATCCTCGACGCCCTCCATGCGCTGGGAGACCGAACGCAGCCGGCGGGTGACCCGCTCCACGTCGGCCGCGGAGGGGATGTTCAGCGCGCCCATCGCCGCCTCCTGGGCGGCGATGGCGGCGTCACGGGCGTCGAAGGCCCGGGCGATCGCCGCGTGGACGACCGGGTTCGCCACCAGCTCCTCGGCCACCTTGCCGAGGGCCTCCTCCCCCTGGCGGGA
>Ga0126307_10002849_pt1 | contig 11742 bp, 10 predicted proteins | sample Plot28_FD_89955 | JGI IMG/M metagenome (GOLD analysis project Ga0126307, IMG submission 89955) | Serpentine soil microbial communities from UC McLaughlin Reserve, CA, USA - Plot28 | ecosystem: Environmental > Terrestrial > Soil > Grasslands | place: USA: UC McLaughlin Reserve, Lake County...
AAATGCTGAAATGCTGAAATGCTGAAATGCTGAAATGCTGAAATGCTGAAATGCTGAAATGCTGAAATGCTGAAATGCTGACGGCGTGCATAAGGCTCTCAAGAGCCTTATGCACGCCGCTGTCAAAGGTCAGAGGTCACGACATCTCGTGCCCTTGGCGGACCGCGCGCACCCCATCTCGTGGGCCATCACCATCCTCCAGTGGCGAGGGTATCATTCTTGGTCGAGAGATATACGACGAGGTAACGAGCGTGGAACTACGGCTATCCCTCTTGAAGAGGCCGCCTCAAATCCCCGACCCGGGACAGCACGTGGACTTGCGCACGGAAGGCGGTACGTGGCGGAAGGGCTTCAGGGCGCTCTCAGAACCCTGGACGGCCGACACGGGCGCGGTGATGATCTGGGTCGCAACAGAGGACGAGTACAGGGCAGCTTGGCGGGAAGGGCGGAGCGCGGTCGGCGTACCGTGGCCAACGCGGCGTATGCGCCTGGCCTCCCCCCGCCTCCCGTGGAGCCTATCTTACGAGTGAGCCCACGACGGGTGCCTGGGACGTAGAATGAATACGAACCAGGACGATTCGCCTGGTCTGCGGAGGGCGAACCGGACGCAGACCAAGGGCCGCGACCTACTCGATTCTGAGGTAGGCTAATTGCTCGCTACTTCGGGCGACTTGCGAGAGGTTCGCGCGTACGCTCGTCGAGGAGGTAGATCTGAGTCCGCTTCACGGCAGATACATGGCCGAGGAAGAAAGCCGCGAACGGCAGATCGAGGCGGTCGCCCGATGGATAATCAGTTCCCAGCGCGTCGTCGCCTTCACGGGCGCGGGTATCAGTACCGACTCCGGCATCCCCGACTTTCGAGGCCCCGATGGAGTGTGGACCCGGCGCGACGCCGGCTTGCCAGCACCACGGTGGCGGGTTCCCCCAGGCCGGATCGAGCCCAACGCATCCCACCTATCCCTCGTCGAGCTCCAGCGGCTCGGCAAGCTTCAGTTCCTTGTTACCCAGAACACCGATAACCTCCACCGCCGTTCCGGCATACATCCGGAGCGCTTGGCGGAGTTGCACGGCAACGCAGAGCTCATGCGCTGCCTGGGCTGCGAACGGACCTACACGCGCCAAGAAGTAGGATGGGACAGGAGCCGGTGGGGGCCGGGCTACCGTACCCAGAAGCCGATACCCGGGCAGCCGGAGTGCGCCGCCTGCGGTGGCCGACTCATCTCCTCCGTGGTGAACTTCGGGGATCCCTTGCCGCGTGAGGAGCTGGCCCTTGCCGAACATCACGCCCGCCACTGCGACCTGATGGTTGTCCTTGGCTCCTCGCTGATGGTGGAACCGGCGGCCTCGCTCGTGGGGCTGGCGCTCAGGTCCGGTAGCGAGGTGATCCTGATCAACCAAGGCAAGACGCCCTACGATAGGGCGGTGACGCTGCGGGCGTGGGCGGGTATAGGTGAGGTGATCCCACCGGCAGTGGAGCGGGTGAAGCGGGCACTCCAGGAGCAGCCGAACAGTTCCTGAGCGGAGCCGTCTCGATAGCTACCTTACGAAGCGCGCTCCAACACCCAGGAGCGATGGCAGCGCTAAAGTCGGCTGACTGGGCTGCCTAAAATGATGATGTGGAACTTAGGGACTTCCGGGCGTTCGGAGAGCCGGGGGCGATGGTCTACCTTGCGGACTGTGTGGATCTCATGGAGATCATGCCCTCAGGCTGCGTGGACGTGGTCTTCGCCGACCCTCCTTACCGGCTCTCCAGAGGTGGTGTTACGGTCAAGAGCGGCAGGCTCGCCCCTGTGGATAAGGGCGCCTGGGACCGCTCGATGGGCTTCGGACGAACAGGGTCACTACGAACCTCTCCGAGCGCACTACCGGTCAGCTCCACCGTCCCATCGGGGTAAGAGATGACCTTGATGCCCAGCGCTCTGTAGGCGTCGTGCCTGTCTTCGCGCGTATAGAGGTCGAGCCCCTCGCTCGCCTCGAAGGTGTAGCGCTCAAGCAACGCCTCAGCATTCCGTTCGAGCTCCGCCATTTGTTCGTGATGGCGGGAGAGTATTCCTAACTCTCGCTTGGCTACCTCACGCCGCTCCTCCAAGTCGGCGAGCTTCTTTTTCAACTCCGCCATCGAGATGAGCCCTTCGGCCTGCTGGTCGAGGTGGCCGTCGCGCCTCCGCTCGATCTTCTCCAGCTCCGCATTCCAGTGCTTTAGCCCGTGGGTTGGTGCGTCCTGCAGCGCCGTGCGCTCCTCTTCGATGAAGCGCTCTATGCCTACACGCAGGCGCTCGGGATCCTTCAAGAGGCTCGAGACCTCGCGCCAGACCTCTGCCTCTATGCGCTCTGCCTTGTGATACTTGGCGTTGGGGCACGTACCTGGACCGTTACGCGCGCGGTGGTGGCACCTGTAATAGGGTCTGCGCTTGCCCTTGTTCCCCGTGTGCACGCCGCTCATCGCGTGCCCGCACCCGCCGCAACGTATCACCCCGCCCGAGAGCTGCCAGAAGTATCCCGTGCTCGCGGGCTTGCGGTATTCGGTTCGGGCGGTCCTGGCAGCGTCCACGATGTGCGGGGGTATGCTGCAGTCGGGAACGGGGATCGCTACCCACTGCTCTTGGGGGAGGTCCTCTACCCGCTTGCCTTTGCGATAGAGCTTTCTGCCGTCCGGTTCTAGATCCGTTTTGTACTCTTGGTGGTGCCTCTGCCGACCGTACCACCACACCCCGTACCGCTCCTCTGGTTTGAGCTTGCCCTCCGCCCCGGCAGGTAGGAGCAATCGTAGTTCCTCGACATCCCGAGAGCGGTACACATCGTTATGCACGATGTGCTGCAGTGTGCTCAGACCCCACAATCGATGACCTCTCGCTGTGGGCACGCCATCGCGTTCCAACGCCTTCTTGATAGCCAGCAGGGATCTGCCGTCGGCGGCCATCTCGAAGATGCGCCGAACCGTAAGCATTGTCTCCGGATCCACGACGAGCGCCTTGCGATCGTCCGTATACCGGAAACCCAGGGGAGCGTACAAGTGTCCCACGGTTTCACCGCGCCGAGCCTTCTCGCGCTTACCCCGCCTGGAACGCTCGGCGATCTTGAGTCGCTCCCCCTTGCTTACCCACCCTTTCAGGTACTTGAGCAACTCCCCCTCGTGCGAGTCGTCGCCCCAATCATCGAGGGCAACGAGCCGCGTGCCAAAGCGCTCGAACTCGCCATCGAGGAACGCGCGGTGCGCAGGGTCCCGCGTGATTCGATCTGCGTCCTGAGCTACCACCACGTCCACGCTGTCAGCTTCTACCAGGTCCCGTACTCGGTCCAGACCAGGACGTTCCAGATAAGCCCCGCTCCAGCCCTCGTCGCGAATTTCCTCCAAGATCTCGTAACCCTCTCGGGCGGCCCACTTCCGCAAAGCACCTATCTGTTGGTCCAGGCTGTAGCCGCGAACCTGATCGTCGCTGGAGACGCGAGCGTAGAGGACGACCTGCTTCGGATCGTGACCGTTAGTGGTGAGCATGATCTAACCCTCCGTTTCGATGATCCGTCGAGGTTCCTCTCCGAGGGCTTGAGCTAGCTTGCGGAGCGTCGAAGGTCGTGGCTCAGTCTCATTGCGCTCTATCCTCGCTACGGTGGCCGGCGTGAGGCCGGCTTTGCCAGCGAGTTCCTCTTGGGTGAGCGCGTTCAAAATGCGCAGCCTCCTGAGATTGTCGCCGATGTACACCACCGCTTCCATACTAGCAAGCTCCTTTTCCAGGTGCTGATAATTACTAGCATTGTATCAGGTAATTATTAACTAATTATCACGTAAGTACCAGGAAATTGGTCCCTATGAAGCACTCGACGCGGAATGTTGGGCATCGCCCGAGACATTAATTTGGGTGTTGTAATGCACTCCTGGCTTGGCCGTCTGCAACTTTCTAATCCGTGCTAATTCCCTTATCGCTGAGAGGTATCGGCGGTACGCACTCTCCTGCCATTTGAGGATGAGCTTAAGGAAGGAGTCTGGGACACGCTTGTCCTTCATGTGCTCTCCACTCTGCAACTGCGCCGACGTGAGTGCCTCTAGTAACTCCACCAACAACCAGCACGACACCACTCGATCGGTCAACAGCACCTCAAGGGGCGTCGGATCCTCGCCGGCTATCTGCGATCTCATGATTTTCAGCCGCGCGCTGAGGGCTTCTTCCATCAGCGCATCCCCGCCAGCGGCGGTGCCTATCAGTATCTTGTGGCCTTTCCTAGCGAGGTCGGACGCTTTGTCGACTACCTCCGGGGCGGAATCCCGGATAGCCCTCCTAAGCTCGCGTCTGGCTCCCTTCTCGCCGGCCTCCGCCTTCTCTGAGAGGATCTCGAGCTCCCTGAGCTTTGCCTTCGTTTCGTCTGATAATTCCAGTTCTTTGCTCACGCTTTCGCCTCCATTTTCCCTGGTATCTCCTGTACCCGCCATCGACGAGTGCGACGCGGTAGAGGACCTCCGCGACCTCGCATAGCTCTACTATCGGGGCGACAAGGGCCTCGACGCGCTCCTGCTCAAGGTGCACCATGGCAGCTTCGATCTTGCGCTTCTCCCGCGCAGTCTCATCGAATTGGTCGGCCAACTCGCCGATGAGGCCACCACCGACGTACTCGCGGACCACACGGCCATTGACCTTGCGGCTTCGGGTATAGTAGCGTCCGCCTCGCTCGCGGTTCTCCCAGCCCATCGTTACGAGCCGTTACGAAAGCGACGAGGACGAGAGTAGGTAACACAACACCAGCGCCGCAATCTCCGCCGTATGAGCCACCGACGGACCACCATCTCCACGATGGACGACGCCGTAGTCGTACTAATCTGGATATATGCCGACGAGGTTGCCCTGTTCTCGACTCCTCCTCGCGTCTGCGTCGGTGATCGGGAGGCTGATGGGCTACGCGCTGTCTCACTTTTTCGAACCCATTCCGCTAGGAATGCGTCGAGGACAACGTTCGCGGCCCGTTCATACATCCGAGAGCTCGAGATTATCCGTTCCATACCGCTCAGCTTTCGCTCCTTCCGCTCCCCTGGCTGTGTTCGTAGGCACCCGTGGTCGAGTTTTCGCCCAATTGGCCGGGTCGAATTCAAAACCCGACCACACGGGCTCTGCGCTGAGAAGCGGATCCTGCCCGTTTTGGTCGGATTGGTCGAGTCTTTCTAGATGGGGAGAGAGGTATAGGGGATCGATATGTAGATAATCGGCGCGGCGCTCCATGAAAGATCGCCGAACGGTTATCGTTCCTCTTTTCGTGTCCACATCAGTGGAAAGAAGCTTTCCCCGCTCGTTCAACCTCTTGTTGAGTGTCCTCTTGGTAACGGAAATAGACTCACTCGAATCACGCTCCATCTCTCGAGCAACCTTCAACGCAGCGGTGGGATCAAGGAACAAGCCCTCTCCATTAAGAAAGCCAATTTTAGTACCCCGCGGTATCCATTCCTCGTTCTCGTCGATCCCCCTACAATGCCAGCCCCACCCGTAAGGGTTCGATTGGGGAACGTATTTCCTAGAGAAATCGGTCCCCGACAGATGGGCCAGACCCCCCGTTATCGCCGCCCCCAACAGTTCTGCAAAGCGTTCTACAGGATCGCTTGAGGCCTGATGGCTGGTCTGTTTGTCCGCGGTGGTCTTGAGCGCTTTCAGTCCCCGACGCCAAAGCGCTTTCGCTTCGCGTTCTGTTATCGCTTCGGATTTGAATGCGTAGATTAGAAAGTAATGCCAGCCGACGGCGAGGTCCGCTGTCAGGCTGACCGTGCGTCGATGATTCCCTCCGGCGATCAACCTCCTCCTGAAATCTTCGCGGAGAGTCTTCAGACTTTTCCTAATCTCTTCATAGTGCGAAGCGAGAAAGGCCACGAAACCCGACATAGCCGCGGCGTAGAGCCCCTCGCGTCCCTCCCCTTGACAGCGGGTGAGAACGTCGAAGTCCAAACCCCCACGCTCAAGCTCAAGGACCAGCATTCTGGCACGGAGAGATTGTCCCGCCGGGGTATCTTCCCCCGTCGAGATTATCAGAGCCCGGGGAGGTTTGGCGGGTCGCATAGATAGGTCCGACCTCAGCCTTTGGCGTCCCGCGTGGTTACCTTTGGCTCTTAACACCCGGTCGGCCTTCTTATTCCACCTCTGGACATCGTAGGAGCTGCCGACGGGGTTGTAATCATCGATGACCATGACCTGATCCTTAAGGGCGAAGGCTTGGATCTCGAGGGCGTTGTCCGTCGCTTCCCAAGACGTCAGGCGACGGGCGTCGATCTCGGGAGCGAAATGCTGCTGCATCGTCGCTGCCAGTTCCGACTTTCCTTCGCCCGTCGCCCCCTCTATATGTTCGCTAAAGTCCGACTCTCCCAGTGCTGCCCGGTAGACTCCGGCGAGTAGGGGAATCGTCACCTCGTCATCGGCTAAATCAAGTGTCCCCATACTGGCTCGAATCGCTGTTTTTAGGCCTGCCTTTTCGGGGGGGTCGGGCAGCTCACGAAAACAAGACAGTTCGCCCAAGGGGTCTGTCCTGATATTCAGCACCCGACCAACACGACCATTTGTGGAGTTTCCCGCATCGTTATGCAGGTCGTCTGTGGTCGGATATTGTGGCGGGGCTGATTCGGAACGAGACAACTTCGGCCCAAAAACCCGACCATTTAGGCTTCCAATCGCCCCCCCGGCAAACAGGTACACCCAGTCGTCACCGATTTTTCGCCAGCCGGTATGAGCGTAAATGGTTTCCTCTTCCGGCTGTCCGGAGTAGAGTTGTATAGCGGTTCTGGCGTGCTCTTTGGTCGTGTAGCCAGGAAAAACGACCGCGGAAGCCCCCAAGTGTTCGTGTACCCAAGACATGGCGTCGAACTGGGGCGCGGATACCTCGAAGAGGTGATCGATCCCTAACAGGGTCGTGGAGATCTCGAAGTATCGTATCTTCTCAGCTCCGTCATCGTGGGTAACGTCGCGGGTGATTTTTGCCAGGAAGTTCGTTAGTCGATCGGTTGTCTCCGCTCCGGCGACGTAGCGCTTCCTCGTAAAACCCCCGTCCTTGATCCCATAGGAGGTCGCGGCCAGTTCTTCGGGCTCTTCTTCGTCGTGGGCATTCTGCGCGGCCTCTCTCCACGCCGCCAGATGTTCGCGGTAGGTTCGGGAAATGCAAGATAGTGTGGGGTGCAATTTCTCGACGTCAAAGAAAGTCTCTTCCGCCAGGTCATGAAGCTTTTGTCGGAAGGTCCGGCGCTCTATGTCCCCGACTTCGGGATCGGTCGCCGTCTCCTCATCATCCCAAATCCTGACCCCGACATTACTTTCCCCACGGGGCCAAACAAGGACGGTTATCTTCCCGTCGACGGGCTTGAACATTACGCCATCTTCTCGATAGTCGATGATGAACTCCATTGTCTGCTTGCTGTCAGTCAACGGAGATCGCCGCCCTTCGACTGGCATAGACTTTGACCGCCCGCCGCATCCCGTTTCGCGTGAAGACCCGTGGAGACACCTTGTCCCTGAACCGGGACCATCCCCTCTGCGAACAATGCGCGTGGTGGCATTTGAAGAACAGCGCTCCATCTTCGTACTGTGCAACGTAAGTTCCGGTTTCCGGCGCCTTAGTGTGTTCGGACATCCAGGGACAAGGGATCTGGTATTTGAGAGCTGCGGTTTGGTCCCATCTTTCCGCGATCACCTCTACCCCGACTCTTTCTAGAAACGCCTCGAGCCCCAACGGTCCCCGCGGACCGCCGTATCCCCTGCGCTGCGGCTTCTTTTGGGGAGGGAACTTTTTGGCGACGATGGCCTCCAGTTCGGCTTGCCGTGACTCTACGGTCAACGGGAACTGAGAAAGGAACATCCCCGTGGTGGTGAAGTACTGGGATCCGCGGTAGATCTCGAGGCCCACCCGCGTCTTGCTCTGAGCGAGGGCGGCCTTAACCCAGATCTTGACGCCCGTCCGCGATGGTGAAACCTCAGTATAAGAGTTCAAGCGTTCGACAATGGACCAGGCCCAAGAGGCAATCAGGCGCGTTTTGGGGTCACGGCAGTCGTCTAAGTCCACTCCCACATAAGGGTCTTGCGCCGTTATCACCCGGCCGATACCCGAATAACGGCCCGTCGCGAACGCTGTCTCCGCCTCGTCGTAGGAGCGCCAAGTCTCGGGGTTGGTACTGCTCGCCCTCCGAGGCTTACCGGTTGCCAGCGCGATGTGTGGAACCTTCTCTTCGTCGCAACAAACCCAGAGGCGGCCGGTCTTGAGTTCGCCGGGGATGTGTTCCGGATAGAAAGGAAAACGTACGCTCATTTGATCGCTCCTAGACTAATGTCGATGCGAATCCAGGCGACATCTCGCGTACTTTTTTGTGTCGCGGATGTCACTTGACCTTCTTTCGGCGTCATCAGAGTCGCCGAGTTAGCATTCTCGGCTTCTTGGTCCTCATTGCTACCCCATTCCCCCGAACCGTCGCTCATCGATCCCCTACCGTCCTGCGGGTGAGCATCGTCTCTCAGTGCAATGCCGCGCCACCCTCGTCGACCCTTCATCGGACCGGACGTGTATCGAAAGCTCTCAAAGCCCTGATCCCTAAGCTCGCTCTGGAACGCCTTCGTCTTCATAGCTTCTTCCCCCCACGCGATGGCCCACCGAGCGTAAGCTCGATGGAGCTCGGACGCTGCTGCTTCGGCTTCTGGGTGCAGGACACAGCGATCCTCGAAGAACATCCGCAATGGGTTGGATTCGTCCTTGTACTGCTTCGTAGCCGCCAGGACCTTCGGCGGAGGGTTGAGCCCGTCTCGCTGCCACTCAAGACAACCGCGAACGATCCAGGCCAGCACGCCGGCAGCTTCGGTCCGCAACTTCTCACCGAGATCCTCGTCGGCCTTGTCGCCATCAAAGCGGACTCTGAACGGGACCAAATGCACGCGGTCCCATATCGCGTCTGCGGTCTCTTCGATGACAGGTTTGTGGTTCGTGGCGATCCACAGCTTCATCTGGGGCTTGAACTCGAAGAACTCCCTATACAAGAATCGAGCGCTGACCGTATCCGAGCCGACCAGCTTCTTGATCTTCGCGACGGCCAACTTCTTACCCTTCTCGGACTCCGACGCCGTGACGAACCGGCTCCCTTTCAAGGCAGCGACATCGTTTCCGACGCCTTCGTAGTCCTTCTGCATGAACGTTGCGATAGGAGTGTCCTTCGCGTAGTCTCCAAGAGCGGTCCGGAGCAATTCGAGGAGCGTCGTCTTTCCGTTCTTACCCGCACCCCACAAGATGATGAAGGCACGGTCCTTGATCGATCCCGAGGCAGACGAGCCGGCGTACCGACGCAAGAATCCTATAATCTCTTGGGTACCGTCGAAGATTTCGTTCAGGAACCGCTCAAACGTTGGAGCTTCGGCGTCGGGGTCGTACGGATACGGGCACAACTTCGTGATGTAGTCTTCCCGCCGGTGCTCCCGCAGTTCTCTAGTCCTGAGGTCGATCGTACCGTTCTGGCAGTTTAAGAGCCAGATGTCGGAGTCCAGGGCGTCTGGCTCGATTACCAGGTCGGACCGAGCGAACCTCAACATCGCCGAAATGCGCCCGGCGCTCTGCGACCTTCTCGCCCAGTTTGATATATCTCGCTTCGCGGCCGTGTCTGTGGTGTCAGCCGCTTCTCTGTCGATCGATCGGGCTACGTCACGAGCCATACGAACGAGATTCTCTCCCTCGTCTGGCTTCCACCGCTTACCGTCGAAGATAAGCCACTTCTTCCAGCGGAGGCAGTAGCGGGCCACATCCCCGTAGGCGTTCACGAAGCGGAAGGCGTTGCCGTCGTCAGTTAACTTCAGCTGACCCGATTTCGCACCTACGTAATCGTTTGACAGTTGTTTCTTGGGTTCGTTGGCACTCATCTGCGTGCCCCCACGGCAAGCAAGATCAACAGCGGTTTACGCTGACTATCCGCTATAATCTGTTGTGGCGGTGCGGTCATTCTGAAGATCCTCCGCATCGTTGGGGCCGCCTGCACCGGCGGCCTCTTTTACTTGTACGGCTTCCTTGTAGCGTGCGATCGCACAGCGATATATGGAGGCGAGTGCGTTGCTTCCAGTGTTCGGCGTGGCCTCAGGATGCAGGGTGTAAGTGATACGTGAGTCGCTAACCATGACACCCTGTAGACGAGAGGCGTTGCTTGCGCCGACCTACCCCGAGGCGTCGCAGTCTGTCTAGATCCTCTTGGGTGTAGAAGCGGTGACCTCCGTCGGTGCGTCTCGCGTGCGGCAAAGCTCCAAGGCGCTCACCGAACCGCAGCCAGCTCGTACTGACCCCGAGTTCGCCAGCCGCTTCGCTGATGCTCAATATCCGCTGCTCTCGAGGCATGCGGATATTGAAGAACCTATAAGTTAAGAACGTAACGTAAAGAGAATTTCTTTATTCTTACGGCTGACCGTCGGGAGGTTTGTCTAACACAGAGAACGCTTGGTCAAAGCGATCGTCGCTCTCCTGGATGCTCACCCGTTCGTCCAACAGTCTTCTCGCTGCTCTGTAGGATTCGTCCCGACTATCAAGGTTTTCGCTCCGGTCTGAGGTCTCTATGGCACTTTGGTGCTGCTCTGCGACAGCTATCCACTCATCCAGCAGCTTGTCGAAACCGTCCTCTTCGGCGGAGAGCCTTTCCTGTTCGGAGGATGTGCCACGAGCCTTCGCAAGCAGGGCGTAGATCTGATCTTTGGGGTCATCCAAGGATTCCCATCGCTCCCACCACTGGTGGTACTTGCGTATACGCTCGACTTTGTTCTTCCACGCTGTTTCACCAAAGTAGCTATGTAGCAACTGACGCCCTCGGTCGGCCATCTTGCGTACCGTCTGGTTCTCGTTCCGAGATTCGTCGCTTTTCGAGAGGCCAATGCCCAACAACTCGCCAGTACGGCGTGAGCCGAGCGCGTCCATAAACACGGCGGCTTTGATGTTGCGGAGTGGCTCTCTAAGCGGAGGCAAAGCCTTGTGTTTGTCAGGCGCTGAGTACTCCAGGTGAACTATCAGGGCTTCGACGCTTTCCCAGATGTCGTCTATCTTGTCTTGCGTGCGCACTATGAAATCTATCTGCTCGTTCTCGGTATACTCATCAAAGTTCGGCACGTGCCGACGGATCATACCTGTGAGGTACTGAGGAGCCCTGTCAACAGAAGGAACCTTCACCCATCTCTGCCCCTGCGCCCAAGCCTTGTAGTTATGTCGAGCTGCCTCGAAAATAGGAGGGCCACCGCCGAAACTTAAACTCTTCCAACCTGCGGGCACCAATTCGGTCCTACCGCCTACACCCTTCATGGGCACGAATGTCGCGCGAGGGGGTAATGCCGCCAGCAATTCTGCCAAGGCAGGATCGCCCCTTATCTGCCGCCAGTCGACCACCACGCCGATGGCCTCGGGATTTTTTCGCGCCACCTGCCATTCATCTATCCGAATCTCGAGACGACTTGGGCTCGGCAGATCTCTCATCGCGATGTGACACGGGTTTAGTAACCTAAGCTATGAAGCCCGCGCCGCGCCTCCTTTCTCGGATCTCTAGCAAATTCTAACCGCTCAGAGCTGTCGACAGCGAGAGATTGGGCAACTCGTTTCCTTAAGGAACAACATTCAATCCGCACACAGAAGGTGGGTTTGGGTTTGACCCGCTTTCGCGGTTCTTCCGAGAATCTGGTGAAGCGGAGCCGGAGGGTTTCGGCTCAGGAAGCACAGTCTTTCAGCTTGCCTCGTAGAGCACGCGCTGGCGTAGGAGGTCGAACTTCCCGCGCCCGTACATCG
>Ga0126307_10002850_pt1 | contig 11740 bp, 21 predicted proteins | sample Plot28_FD_89955 | JGI IMG/M metagenome (GOLD analysis project Ga0126307, IMG submission 89955) | Serpentine soil microbial communities from UC McLaughlin Reserve, CA, USA - Plot28 | ecosystem: Environmental > Terrestrial > Soil > Grasslands | place: USA: UC McLaughlin Reserve, Lake County...
TCCCACAGCCGCGCCCGCAGGATCGCGTCGTCCATGGCGCGCAGCCTAGATGCGATACACGGTGAGTAAGCGCTTCTCGTGCTCCGCCTCGATGCGGGCGATCACCTCGACGTGCTCCTCCAGGCCGGAGCCTCTGAGCTTCGTCGCGAGCAGCTCGTCGACCTGGAAGACGCCGGCCGAGTTGTTCATCTCGACCTCGACCCGGATCGCCCGCTGCTCCCCGGGGATGATGCGGACCTCGTCGATGGCGGCGGCCGAGAGGCTGTGGATGTTCGGCAGGTGCGTCTCGAGCGAGAGCCTCGACCGCCCATGCTCCATGTCGAGCGCGTCGGCGACTCTGACGATCCCGGCCTCGAGCGTGAGCGGCGCGCCGCCGGAGCGGTGCCCGATGATCGCGTGGAGGATCTCGCTGGCGACGATGGTCTTCTCCGGCTCCTCGTAGATCGTTTCGAGCAGTTGGTCGAGCTGATCCGCGGCCAGGAAGAGGCTGTACGCCTCGTGGTTGGCGCGATGGATCGACATGCCCAGGTCATGCAGCAGGCAGCCGCCGGCGATCACGACCTCGGCGTCGTAGGGGTTCATGGCGTGCGTCGATTCGATGGCCGACTGCACGCCGGCGCGTCTGAGGAGCCGGAAGAGGCGCAGCGCGCTGTTGAGCACGATCTGCAGATGGACCCAGCTGTGGTCGCTCATCCCGAGCCGCTCGGCGGTGGTCTGCTGGGCGAGCCACAGCGCCTTCAGCCGGTCGCTGGCGTTCGCGGCGTCGAGGAGCGCCGCGAGCTTCCGGTTCCGCTCGCTCGGCGCATGGACGCGGATGGCGTTCACCGCCTCCGTCGGCGTCCTCGGCCCGGTCCGCTCCCCATCGCCGCTCATCGCGCCCGGGAGTTTGCCGCGCAGCCCTCGCACGCGCCGCCCCGGCCCGCTACCCTCCGCCTCCGACCCGCCCTCTTAGCTCAGCTGGTAGAGCACTTCCATGGTAAGGAAGGGGTCGCCGGTTCGAGTCCGGCAGAGGGCTCTTGGAAAGCCCCGCTCAGGCGGGGTTTTCGGTTTTCGTTTGGGCTGGAGACGGCGCGAGAGCGCGAAACGTTCTCGTGGGCCGTATTTGGACCGTATTAGGACTAAGTACCTGGCCGGAAGGGCTCAGGCGGCGAGGAGGACGGGGACCTCGAGCAGGCCGCTCACCGCTTTGGCCAGGCGCGCATCGGCGGTCAGCAACGGCACGGGTTCGTCCGCGACGGCCTCGGCCAGCGCGATGTAGCTGGCGTCGTAGGCCGAGAAGTTCTCGTGCAACGCCCAGACCCGCGGCACGAGGATGTCATGCGGGTAGCGCTCGATCGGCAGGTCGAGCAGGTCGGAGATCGCCTCACCGGCGCGTGCGGCCGTCATCTCGCCGGAGGCGACGAGCCGGCGCAGCGCGCTCAGGACTTCCAGGTCGACGAGGTGCGGCGCGTGCAGCGCGAAGCCATGCGCCGCCAGGTGCTCGCCGACAACCTCGCCCGCGAGGCGCCCGAGGACGAGCTCGGTCAGCGCGCTCGCGTCGACGACGAGCATCTAGTGCTGTTCGCGCTCGGCCGCGATCAGCTCGGCCGCGGGCGGCCCGCCGACGGACGGCCGACTCCGGATGCGGGACAGCACGTCCTGCGGTGACGGCTTGTCGGCGAGCCGGCGCAGGTCGCTGAGGATCAGGTCGGAGAGCGTGCGGCTTTCGCGCGCTGCACGCATCTTCAAAGCGCGATGCAGGTCGTCCGGGACGTTGCGGATCTGGATCATTTTCATGTCAATTATATGTTTGCATGTGCACAACATGAAGTACGTAGCTGGGCTGCAACTCCCCAATCAGTTCGTCGAGCATCGCCAGCGACGGACGCCACTCGACACGGGCCCGGCTGGCACGCAGCGCATCCGGGTCGAGCGGGCGATCTGCCGTGGCGCGAGCGAACGTCGCCCTGAGCCTCGGCGACGATCATCACCTAGGCACAGTGGATCAGGGCGCGGGAGGGCGACGTAACGGGTATGCCCTTGCGGGTGGTGACCTCGTCGGGGTGAAGCAGCGGTCCGCGGTGGATCACGACGCGGGGGATCGAGGTATCGATGCGCGAGTCGTCTGCGGATCCGGGCAGGAGCTCATCGATCGGCTCGTCGTCCTCCCAGCCCGGCTCCTCCGTCGATGAGCGGGGGTTTGGCATACCGACCTTCGGCGGAGGTACGAAAATTCGCCCCTGCTGCACCGTCTCCGAGCGACGAACGACGATGGCAGCGCCCGGCCGTGCTCACGCGAGATCCGCTCCACCTCGAGCAGGTCGGCGCCTCACGAAGCGCGAGTCACGGAAATCCGTTCGCAACGAGCGCAGTGCGCCACGACCGCGGCGCCGCAGATCGGCGATGCTCCGGGGCGTCATGTCCGACGAGCGAGTCGACAGCACCGAGGCGACGGCCCTGGTCCGCTGGCTGCTCGAGGGTGGGCTGGCCGGCATCGGGCTGACGAAGACGCATGCCCTGCAGCGAGCGGTCGTGCGCGAGGCCGCCGAGCGCTGGCCGCAGTGGTGGAACGGCGACCTCTTCGGGCCTCCGAACCGCGAGGCCGAGCTGCCGGTGCTCGAGGCGACGCACGCGGCGCTGCGAGAGACCCGGCTCCTGCGCCGGCAGCGCGAGACGCTGCGCACAACCGCGCGGGGGCGGGCGCTGCTCGCCGACCCCGATACCCTGCTGGAGGCGCTGCACGAGGACCTGAGCCTCGGCGGCGACTTCCAGGCCTCCGCCTGGAGCAGCATCGAGGGCGTGTTGCACGAGTTCGGCCCACTCCCGGACGAGCAGCTGGCCGTGATCGTCTCGTCGTTGCTGCGCAGCGAGGGCTGGACGGAGACCGGCGGCGCAACGATCGACCCCGTGACGCTGGGCGGGGCGCTGCAGCCGCTGCTGTGGCTCGCCGAGGGCTACGGACTGCTGCGGCGTTCGCCGCGCACTGAGACGCCGACGCTCGAGGTCACCCCCGCGGGACACCGGCTCGCCGCGGGGCCGGGGCCCGCGAGCAGCCCGGCTGCGCCGGGCGATACCGCGCTCGTGTTCGACGCCGAGCTGGTCAACGTGCGCGGCGTCGCTGGGCGGCTGGCCGTGCTCGAGCGCCAGCCGCTGACGGCGCTGCACGACGCGATCCAGCAGGCGTTCGGGTGGTGGGATGACCACCTGTACTCGTTCTGGCTCGACGGCAGCTTCTTCGGCGACGACGAGGTCGAGCGCACGACGCCGGACGCGCCGGACGAGGGTGTTGCGACTGCGGACGTACCGATCGCCGAGCTCGGCCTCGAGATCGGTCAGCGGATCGGTTACGTCTTCGACTTCGGGGACGACTGGCGCGTGCGCGTCACGGTGCGCGAGCGGGTGGGCGCCGAGGCTGACGAGTATCCGCGCGTGCTCGAGCTGCGCGGCACGCCGCCGCCGCAATATGCCGCGATCGAGGAGTGACAGGCTGGCGCACCGCGCTGCGAGAGGCGCCGCGTGAACGGCCCCGACGCCGACCACGATCGCCGGCTGGCGTTTGCCATCCCGGCACCGCCCAACGAGCGCGCGCCCGGCACGGAGCTGCTCGATCCGGCCGATCCGGATGATCGCGCGCTCCTGATCCGCGCCGCGCACCCCGAGCTCGACCCCGAGCTCGAGACGATGCTCGTCGACGGCCACGAGATGAACCCGCGGCTGCACCTCACGGTCCACGAGATCGTCGCCACACAGCTCGCTGACGACGATCCGCCCGAGGTCTGGGCGACGGCGCGACGCCTGCGGCGGCTCGGCTACGGGCGGCACGAGATCCTGCACATGCTCGGCGCGGCGTTCACTCCTCAGCTGTGGGCGCAGCGCGCCTACGACCTCGACGCGCATCGCGCCGCGCTCGCTGAGCTGCCCGAGTCGTGGGAGCAAACGCGCCCCGGCGGCCCGGCCCGACCCGCCGCACGCGCCACACACGCCGCCGACGCCAAGCGGCGGCGCAAGGCGGAGCGGGCCGCACGGCGCCGCGGCCGACGCCGCTGAAACCGCTCCTGCCCTGCGCGCCCTCTATCCCCACGGACCGTAATACGGATCGTGGTACGCTGGACGACGTGGCCCGCACGGTGCAAGCCCGGCTCGACCGACTCGCGGAGGAGGATCTCGCCGTGCTCCGGCGCGAGGGCCACAACGACTCGGAGGCGATCCGCATCGCGCTCCGCGAGGCAGCCGAGCGCCGCCGCCGCCGGAGCGCCCTGCGCGCCGAGGCCGAGGCGGCAGCCGCGGATCCTACGGACCGTGCCGAATCCGACCGCGTCCGGGCGGAGATGGACGCGTTGGCCGCGCCCTGGCCCGAAGGCTAAGCGCGCTTGGTCCGGGGTGAGGTCTTCCACCTGCGTTCGTCCCGCGGCCGCCGCGGACCCGAGCAGGCCGGTCAGCGCTTCGCCGTCGTGGTGCAAGCGGACGAATTGCTCGCTCTCAGCACGGTGCTGGTCGCGCCCACCTCGGGGTCAGCGCCGGCGCGCTCGTTCCGACCTGCGATCGAGGTCGCAGGCCAGCCGACTCGGGTGCTCGTCGAGCAGACGACTGCGGTCGCGGCCGACAGGCTCGGCGATTCGGCAGGCCGTCTCAGCGCGCGCGAACTGCGCGATCTCGACGACGCGTTGGCGCTCGTCTTCGGGCTCTGAGCGCGGAGGCCGAGCCACTCATCACGCGCGTACGGGAGAACCCACTTCCGATGTCGCAGGGAGAAGGCGCCATCGCCGGAGAGCTGAAGTCGGTGCCAGAGCTCGCAACGACTGATCGAGGGACTAGATGACGGTCCCGCGGGCGCGTCACTGCCAGGAGGAAAGGACCGCTGCGATGGGCGTCGCGCTTCAGCCGAGGCGGCGGCGCCGACGACCTCGTCATGCGTGCGTCGCGCAGCGGCGGTCACCCCGACGAGCGCCGCCGCTCGAGCTTCGGGCGGCTGGCGGGCGCGGGCGTGCCGGGAAGGTGCAACAGGCTCTCGACCTCCCGGACTCCGGCGATCCTTCGTGTTGCGGCCTGCAGGCGCTCGATGTCGTCCTGCTGCTCGACGACGCCGCGGAGGAACACCACGCCGTCCTCGGCGTTGATCACGACCTGGCCTTTCGGCACGTCCGCGAGGCGGGACAGCTCACTGTCGACCTTGTGGGCGAGCGTGACGTCGTCGAGCGGCTCGCGACGGCGGAAGCGCCGGTCGTTGATCGTTCGCCGTGCCATCCCGACCGCGCGCGCCTCGGCGCGGTGCGCACGGACGATGGCGCGGCGTTCGCTGCGCCGGGCCCGGGAGAGCGCACGGTCCCGAGCGGTGTGGCGGCGGCGCCGACCGGCCCTCGCATCGAGGAAGTACTCGGCGATCGCACCGAGCACGACACCGGCGGCCGCGGCGGCTGCTGGCGGCAAGGCGGAAGGGCGAGGAGGGGCGCCCCTGGGCCGGCGGCGCGCGAGCGCAAAGCGCGGGCGGGTGGTGGGGGCGGTGAGGCGCGTTGGCCGAGCGAGAATCATCGTGACCTCCGGTTTGCCAAGCGAACGCTACGCCGTCCGCCGGGGTCGTCAACCCCGCGAGGCGGTCGCGCCGCCCGCCCGCCGGCGGTACGCTCTGCGGGCACCGAGTCAAGGAGGCGGCTATGGCATTCCAGGTGGGCGATCGGGTCATCGCCGAGTCCGAGTCCACGGCGCGACGACCCCGTGCCGGCACCGTGCGCGAGGTCGTGCGGGAGCAACCCCCGCGGTACCGGATCGAGTGGGACGACGGCCACGAGTCCATCTACACCCCGGCGGCGGGCGCGCTGCATCCGGAGCACCGCCACGCGGACGCCACGCACTGAGTCGGCCTGTTCGTCGTCGTCGTCGTCGCGGATAGCCGTACGCACCCGTAGCGGGACGGGCCCGCTCGCGGTACCGTCGGCGCATGAGGTTCCACGCCACCGTCGTCTTCGAGTTCAACGCCTCGGACGTCGGCGAGGCCGGTGCGCGGCTCAACGAGCTGCTCGAGCAGGCGGAGGAGCGTGATCTGGCGACGAACTCGCTCGAGCTCTCCACGCCGCACGGGACACCGGTGTCGCTGCCGCCCGTCCGCACTTAGGCGCAGTCCGCGTCAAGGGAGTAGGGTCTGAGGAAGCTGGCCCTGCGGCCAACAATCCCGGCCTGAGAGCGGCGGTACGCCGACCCCGCGCAACGCGACGAGGCAACGCACCCTCGGGCGTACGGGATCGACTGCGGGGCCAGTCTGCCGCCTCCGCGAAGGTCACGACGTGTCACGGCTGCGCGTCGCGCGGACCGCGGCCATGGCGGAGTGACGCCTCGCCGGCGGCCCGGTCCGAGGCTCCGCGCTCCGCCGCGGTTGTCAGGCGTCGAGGAGGCAGCGCCAGCGAAGCCGCGGATAGCGGCCGAAGCCGCGATCGAACGTGATCAGTTCGGCACCTTGCTCGAGCGCCAGGGCCGCGAGATAACCGTCAGGAACGAGATTGCCCCGCAGCTGGAGGTGCCGGCACAAGTCGGTGAATCGGGACCAGTGCATCGAGCCGGCGCGGAGGAGCTGTGCCGGTGCCTCGAGCAGGACGTCGAGGTACTCGATCACGGCGTCGGTGGTGTCGGGGCGCACGAACACGCGCGGGTTCGTGGCCAGTCGCACGACGCTTGCCAGAGCCACGTCGCTGAGACCGAGCGGGGTGCTTCCGGAGCGCGCCCCCTCGAGGAAGCTTCGCGCACGCTTGTGGTGGTCGTGGTCGGCGCGGAATCCCGCGAGCAGGACGCTGACGTCAGGCAGCAGCACCGTCGTCGTCCGCCGCGTCCAGCAGCGACGCATTGGACGCCGGATCGACCCATGGCTGGAGCCCGCCGCCCCCGGTCGAAATGGGAAGGCGCTGCCGCCGTCGTCCACTACGCGCCGCACCGGCGATCCGCAGCCGGAGTCCGTCGGCGAGCAGCGCCGTCAGGGTCGTGCCCTCCTCGGCGGCCTGCTTGCGTGCCTGTCGCAGCAGCTCGTCAGGGAGGTCGACGGTCGTTCGCATGCAGAAAAGTGTATCGGAGCATGCAGCATGCTGCACTGCCCCGCCACGCCCGCGTGCTCGCTGTGGCGGTCTACCTCGCCGCGTGCCACGCCAGTAAGAGTCAGGCAGGTTGCGGATACATCGCCACCGCCTTCGCCCGCAGGTCGACACCATGACGCTCCGCATCGCCAACACGGACTTCGATCGGACCGACTACGACGCCGACGCGGACGTGCTCTATCTCGCCGTGGGCGACCCGGCTCAGCCTGCAGCGCGACAGCGGCACGAGGGCGTCGTCGAGCTCCGAGCGAGACGGCGCGCCCTCGCAACCGCGGCCTGATGCAGCGCGAGGTCAGCCTCAACGGCCGGTCCGCCACGAACTGTGTCGGAGCAGCTCCTCGACGGCAGACGACCCCCGGCGCGCACCTACTCAACCGGCGCCCCGAGTGCGCCGACACGATTCTTCGTGTCGTCAACGGCTCCCACGCTGAAGCTCCGTCGGCCCAACACCTGCGCAGTCTGCGCGCGCAAGCTTCCCGCCGGCGAAACCGCCATCTGGGATCGGGCACGGCGACACGCACGCTGTCTGACTTGTGAGCTCGCAAGCGCGCCGCCCGAGATTGATGCCGCACCCGTGTCGGTCCCCGGGGCGAGTGCGCGCCGCGAGTACGAGCGCCGGCGCGATCGCCGCGAAGCGCGGATTCGCGACCAGCGGGGTCCGTTCGGCCTCGTCGCCGTCGCCCTCAGCTCCCCGCCACAACATGAGCAGGCGTGGGCACGCGGGGAGCGGGGAGAGGTCGAGCTGGCTCGAAAGCTCGAGCGCTGGCCGCCCAGCAGGGCGTCGTCCCGCTCCACGACCGGCGCATGGCACGCAGCCGTGCGAACATCGACCACCTCGCGCTCGGACCGTCGGGCGTCACCGTCATCGACGCCAAGCGCTACCGCGGTCGCATCGCGGTCGAACGCCGTGGCGGCGTCATGCGCGAGCGCACCGAGCACCTGCTCGTCGGCGGCCGCGAGAGAACGAAGCTCGTCGACGGGGTGCTCGCCCAGGCCGAAGCCGTCCGTAGGCTCCTTGCCAACGGCTGCCACGCCGATGTGCCGGTCCGGGCGGTCCTGTGCTTCGTCGACGGCGACTGGCCCCTGCTCGGCCGGCTGGAGGTCCGCGGGGTGCCCGTGCTTTCGCCGCGTCCGACCGCGAAGCTCTGTCGCGCGGGACGGTCGTTGGATGCGTCAGCGGTGCAGGCGCTTGCGCGCGACCTGGCGCGGCTGCTCCCCGCGGCCTGACCCGCGCCGCGTCGGAGGCGTCGCTCGGCGACCTGGTGTTGGTGAGTCAGTCACATCCGGCGAAGGACGCTGAGGGCTCCGCTTCGACGCTCGCGGCGCACGCCGCTGCTCGCAGCGGCGATCTCCGCCCGTCAGCGAAGGGGTCAGACGTGCACGACGTCGACCGCCGCGAAGCTGCTGAAGTCGTCGTCCTGCGTCCAGACCTCGGTGCCGTGCACGAGCGCCGTGGCGGCGATCCAGGTGTCGTGGACCCTCGGCTTGCGACCGGCGGTCAGCTCACCGGCCGCCAGGCGTGCGTAGGCGGAGGCGACACGTTCGTCGGCCGGCAGGCCCGCGGTCTCCTCGCGGACGCGCGTCAGCGTCGCGAGCCGCTGCGCGCGCGTGTCAGCATCGCGTGCGACGAGCACGCCGAGCTCGAGCTCGGCAAGCGTCACGACCGAGACGCTCACGCGGTCGGGAAGCGGGCGGTCGAGCGGCCTGCCCTGCTCCACCGCGACGAAGATCGAGGTGTCGAGGATCGCCCTGCTCACCGTGGCTCGACCACCTGGCCGCGGATCGCTACCAGGTCGTCGAGCAGCGCCTCGTCGGCGCGGGCCTCGCGCAAGATGCGCTCCGTCGCGGCGCCGCTCGACCAGCGCGGTCGTTCGAGGGGCACGAGCTCGGCGACGGGCCGACGGTTGACGCTGATCCGCACGCGTTCGCCGGCTTCGACGCGGCGCAGCACGTCCGCGGTGTGGTTGCGCAACTCCCGCGAGGACACGTCGGCCATTGCTCCGACCGTAGCATACATGCTACAAGGCGCGGCGAACGGTGGACAAACGGTCGCTCAGCCGCGAAACTCGGGCACCGACGCGGAAGCTCGCCCATGTGGGTTCGCATTAGTGATCGGGTGAGCGAAGGCCTGCACGACATCGAGAGTCGCGCCGACTGCGAGCGGCTGGTCCGCGCGTTCTACGGGCGGGCGCTGGAGGACCCGATCATCGGGTTCATCTTCGTCGACGTCGCGAAGCTCGACCTCGAGGCGCACGTCCCGCGGATCACGTCGTTCTGGGAGACGATCCTGCTCGGCGCGCGGTCCTACGGCGGCGGCGCGTTCCGGCCGCACGCCGAGCTCCACGCGAAGGTGCGGTTGCGCGAGGGCCACTTCGCGCAGTGGCTGAGTCTGTGGTGCCGCACAGTCGACGAGCTGTTCGCCGGCGAGCGCGCGGAACTCGCGAAGGCGCACGCGCACCGGGTCGCGCAGGCTTTTCTCCATCGTCTGCAGCACCTCCCGTCGTAGGCCGATCCAGTATCGATGACGACCGGCCTCGCGGTGACGAAGCACGGCCCGCGCGGCCCATAACGGTTGCGTCGTCTCGAGCCCTCAGCGTTGGGCGCCCGATGACTGAGGCCATGGGAACGGACGCTGCGAGAACCGCGCGGGCGGATTCGCCGAGGCTGCGCGCCACCGGCCCTAGAGCTCGTCGAGCCCGACGGTCTCCCCCGCGCGAGCCTGCTCGAGCCCAAGCTGCGCGCGCTCGAACGCACCCGGAATGCCGTCGAGCAACTCGACCACGTTGCGCGCGTCGGGATCGACCTCGTCCAGTGCGCTCGCGAGCAGCGAGCGGGCGAGGGTTCCGGGCTGCACGTGCATGCGGTCGGCCAGCCTGGCGAGCTTCGCCCCCTGCTCCGGATCCAGGTGATGGTGAGGCGATCCATCGGTAGACCCAGGCTACGGATCGGCACGCATCGTGGCCATTGGGCCTCGCCAGGCACGTTCTCCGACCCGTCAGTCAACTGATCCCCGGGAACGTCAGCTGGACGTCTGCTTCGGTGGCCGCTGGCCGGCGTCGCGCCGCCAGGATATGGCCTCCGCTCCCGTCCGCTCGCCGCCGTCCTGCTCGGCCATCACGTGCGCGTAGGTGTCCAGGCACACGGTGGGGTTGTGTCCGAGCTGCGCGGCAATCTCGACCACCGACAGCCGGCCCTCGTGGATCAGCAGTGACGCGAAGGCGTGCCGGAGGTCGTACGGACGGGCTCCGTCAATGCCGACGGCCTCGGCGACCGGCTTGTAGATCCGCTTGGGCCAGTTGCGCCAGTCGCTGGCCCGCCAGAAACCGCCAGACCCGGACGGAAATACCGGGCCGCCGGCCGGCGCGGCCGCTCGCCAGCCGGCGAGGTCCGCGCGCAGCGGCGCGAGGAGGGCGACGGTGCGCGGCTGACGACGGTTCTTGAGCACCTTCAGCTCGCCGTCACTGAGCGCGCGCTCCACGAGCAGGGTGCGCTCGCGTACGTGGCGCCACTCGAGTGCGAGCGCCTCCTGGGGCCGCAGCTCCGCGTAAGCAAGTACGGACACGAGCGCCGCGTCGCACCCCCGGCCGCGCTTGAGCAGCAGTGCCCGCATCACCTCGATCCGCTCCGGAGGGATCGCCGCGACCGCCGGCCGAAGCTGCTTCGGCGGCTTGCGGGTCATCTTCACGGCGTTGGTCGGTAGGAGTGGATTCGCCGGAACGAGGCGGCGCGAGGCGAGGATCGCCGACGCGACCTCGAACGCTCGATGTCCGAACGTCTCGAAGAGGCCGTCCGGCTCAGTCGGGTTGCCGCGGAACTGGAGTCAAACCTGCGCCGCGGACCCGATGTTCGCACCGGATGAGCTCCTCGCCCCGCTGAGCGATGGCGGCGTCGAGTTCGTACTGATCGGCGGCCTCGCTGTCGGCGCGCACGGCTTTCCGCGCGCTACGAAGGACGTCGACATCGTGCCTGCGCCCGACGACGCGAACCTCCATCGCCTGGCCGCTGTACTCCGCAAGCTTGATGCGGCGCACTTCGGCGACTTCGATCCGTCCTAGTTCCCGTTCGACCCTCTCGAGCCGGGCGACCTCCGCCAGGGCGGCAACTTCGTGCTGGCGGACGCGCCTGGGTCGTCTCGACATCATGCAGTGGGTACCGGGAATCGCGACGGACCCGGCGTTCGAGCACCTGGCACGCGCGGCGGTCGAGACGTCGCTCGGCGGTCGTCCGGTGCGCGATGATCTTGCGCTCGACGACGCCGGGCGTGTGGCAGGCTGGGCCGGCTTGCCGGTGTCCAGGCGCGTTGGCGATCGGTCAACCGGCTCGGATGCCGAGACACTCGGCGGCTTTCGTCAGCGCGTCGTCGAGCGTGAGCACGGCGTCAGCGCCAGCGTCCTGGGCGGTGAGCAGGACGCAGCAGTCGGGCAGCCTCAGCCCGCTGTCGGCGCGCAGCTTGGCCAGCCGGGCCGGCGCATCACGGCCGAGCGGCAGTTCCTCCACCTGAAGTTCCGCCAGCGCGGCCGTGGCGGCGTCGAGCCGGCCGGCGCGGGCGGGGCCGACGAGCACCTCGGCCATCGTGATCGGGCTGCACTCGAGCGGTTGGTCCGCGACCTTGTCGAGGGCGTCCGTCGACCGACCGTGGAGCGGGTCCTGCTCATCGAGGTGAGCGATCAGAACACTCGCGTCGA
>Ga0126307_10002851_pt1 | contig 11739 bp, 10 predicted proteins | sample Plot28_FD_89955 | JGI IMG/M metagenome (GOLD analysis project Ga0126307, IMG submission 89955) | Serpentine soil microbial communities from UC McLaughlin Reserve, CA, USA - Plot28 | ecosystem: Environmental > Terrestrial > Soil > Grasslands | place: USA: UC McLaughlin Reserve, Lake County...
CCCCAGGCGGTGAGCACTGACCGGTCCGGGTCGGAGAGCAGCGGGAAGGTCAGCCCCTCGGCGTCCCGGAACTTCGCCAGCTTGGCCGGCTGGTCCGGGGAGATGCCGAGCACGTCGATGCCGGCGCCGTTGAGCTGGGCCAGGTTGTCCCGGAAGTCGCAGGCCTCCTTGGTGCACCCAGGGGTCATCGCCGCCGGGTAGAAGTACACGACCACCTTGCGGCCGCGGTAGTCGGCCAGCGCGACCGGCTTGCCGTCGGCGTCGGGGAGGGTGAAGTCGGGGGCCGGGTCGCCCCGGGCCAGTCGCTCGCTCATGCGGCGGAGGGTAGCCCCCGGACGGGGGTTGCGAACGGCGCCTGGCCTCCCGCTAAGGTTAGGCTCGCCTAAGTCGTCGATCGCAAGGAGTTCCCCCGTGCGGCGGTCGCTCTCCGTCCTCGCGCTTACGGCCGCGCTCGGCCTGCTCGCCGGCTGCTCGGACGACGGCGGCACGGTCCGGTCCGAGGGCAGCGGCTCCGGGTCCGGGTCGGGGTCCGGGTCCGGCTCCGGGCTGTCCGCTTCCGACCTCGGCAGCCAGAGCACCGACAAGGACGTCACCGCCGCGGTGGCGGCGTACAAGGCGTACGTGCTGGGCGAGGTCACCACGCTGCGCCAGGAGACCAAGCTGTTCACCGACGCGGTCCGCGCCGGCGACGTGGCCGAGGCGAAGAGGCAGTACGCGCCGAGCCGGGTCAGCTGGGAGCGGATCGAGCCGGTCGCCGGGCTGGTCGAGGAGATCGACGGCGCGGTGGACGCCCGGGTGGACGACTTCGCGGACGAGAACGCCCCGAAGTGGACCGGCTGGCACAAGCTGGAGTACCTGCTCTGGACGAGGGGCACCGCCGCCGGCGGGAAGCCGCTGGCGGACAAGCTGGACGCCGACCTCGGCACGCTGGAGACCCAGCTCAAGACCGTCGAGATCACCCCGAAGGCGGTCGCCCTCGGCGCCGGGGAGCTCATCGAGGAGGTCTCCAAGGGCAAGATCACCGGCGAGGAGGACCGCTACTCGCATACCGACCTGTGGGATTTCGCGGCCAACGTGGAGGGCGCCAAGGCGGCGTACGGGGTCTTCAAGACCATCCTGTCGGCCAAGGACGCCGCGCTGGTGAAGACGCTGGACGACCGCTTCGCCGCGGTGGAGGCGTCGCTGAGGCCCTATCAGGTGGCCGGCGGCGGCTACCAGCCGTACACGGCGCTCAAGGCGGCGGACAAGGCCAGGATGCAGGCGCAGCTCGGAGCGCTGTCCGAGGACCTCGCCAAGCTGCCGGCGGCCCTGGGCGTGGCGTGAGGCTCGACCCCCGCGGCGGCGCCCGGCCCGGCGCGCGGCCGTCCCGGGCCGCCGCGCCGACCGGCCGGGCGGGGACGGGACCGGCCCCGGCGACTGGCCACGCCGGGACTGGCCCGGCCGGCGCCACGGGCGCGACCGGCACGACCGGCCCGACCGGCGCGTCGGCGTCCGGGGGGCGGCCCGGCCGGTGGCTGTCCCGGCGGGCCTTCCTCGGCTCCGCCGCGCTCGGCACCGCGACGGTCGGCGCCGCGACGGTCGGCGCCGCGGCCGCCCGGGAGCGCGCCGCCGACCCGCCGCCCGCGGCGGAGCGCGGCTCCAGAGCTTTCAAAGGGATGCACCAGGCCGGCGTGCTGGAGCCGCCGGCGCCGCACGGACTGCTGGCCGCCTTCCGCTGCGTGGACCCGGACCGGGCGGCGCTCGCGGCGACGCTGCGCGCGCTGTCGGCCGAGCTGGAGGCGCTGGTCGGCGGCCGGCCGGCGCGGGTGGTGCACGCCGAGCTGCCGCCGGAGGACAACGGCGTGCTCGCCGAAGTCACCGACCCCGGCCTGGCCGCGACCCTGTCCGTCGGCGCCTCGCTGTTCGACGACCGGTACGGCCTGGCCGCGCGCAAGCCGCGGGAGCTGGTCACCATGCCGTTCCTGGCCAACGACCGGCTCGACCCGGCCCGCAGCCACGGCGACCTGCTGCTGGTGCTGCAGGGCAAGGAGCCCGATGTCTGCCTGCACGCGCTGCGCCGGGCCATGCGCCGGACCCGGTCCGGGCTGGTGCTGCACTGGATGCTGGAGGCCTTCACCCGGCCCGACGCCAAGCCGCGGGTGGGCCAGACGCAGAGCCGCAACCTGCTCGGCTTCAAGGACGGCACCGCCAACCCGGACGCCGCCGACACCTCGCTCATGGACGACCTGGTGTGGACGTCCACACAGGACGCCGAGCCGACCGAACCCTCATGGGCGGCCGGAGGGACGTACCAGGCGGTCCGGGTGATCCGGATGTTCGTCGAGCACTGGGACCGGACGTCGCTGGCCGAGCAGGAGCGGATCATGGGCCGGCACAAGGTCTCCGGCGCGCCGCTCGGGACGCGGGCGGAGACCGACCCGCCGGCCTACGCCGACGACCCGGCGGGCGAGCGGGTCCCGCTGGACGCGCACATCCGGCTGGCCAACCCGCGCACCCCGCAGACCGCCGGCCAGGTGCTGCTGCGCCGGGGCTTCAGCTACTCCCGCGGGGCAGACGGATCCGGACAGCTGGACCAGGGACTGGCCTTCATCAGCTACCAGCGCCGGCTGGCCCATTTCCTGGCCGCCAGCGAGCGGCTCAAGGGCGAGCCGCTGGAGGAGTACGTCCAGCCCGAGGGCGGCGGCTTCTTCTTCGTGCTGCCCGGGGTGACCCGGGACGGCGACTGGCTCGGCCGCGCGCTGCTGGAGGGATGATCGCGGCGCGCACCCGCCGCGTGCCATGCCCTAAGGTCTCTAGCCGTGAGCCGGGACCCGGAGCAGATCCAGCGCGAGATCGAAGCGTCCCGCGCCCAGCTGGCGACGACGCTCGACCAGCTCGCGGAGCGCACCAGCCCCAAGCGCCTGGCCGGTCAGGCCAGGGAGTCGGCGCTCGTCTTCTTCAGCTCGCCGCCCGGGATGGCCCTGCTGGGCGCGGTCGGCCTGCTGGTCGCGCTGCGGGTGGCCCGCAGCGCGCGGAACCGGCGCCGCGGCTGAGTTTCCCCGATCCGGAGACGGGCGCGCGGTCCGGGCGGCATCATTTCGGCACGTCACGCGGTCTCTCCTGGGGGTTGGATCATGCGTCGCATCCTCACCGGCCTGCTCGTCCTCACGGCCCTGGCCGTCGCGCCCGCCGCGCCGGCGGTCGCCGCCGACGCCCTCACCGTCCAGATCCGGGCCAACCAGGTCACGCTCAACCCGGACGGCACGGTGACGGTGCCGCTGCGGCTGCGCTGCTCGTCGCCGCTCTACGCGTTCGAGGCCGGGGTCGGGGTGACCCAGGGCGGCACCTTCGGCGGGACGAGCGTGGTCGGGGGCGCCTTCCCGGCCTGCACGGGGAAGTGGCAGCAGCTGTCCTACACGGTCACCGCCGAGTACGGCACGTTCACCTCCGGGACGGCGACGGTGACCGCGTACGTGGGCCTCTACGACCCGGTGGAGGACCAGGACGTCTTCGTGGAGGACACCGCCACCGTCCGGCTCTGACCACGCGGGTCGCGCGCCCGGCCCGGATTCGGCCCCAAAGATGACACGGGGCCTCTACCGGACCTCCATGCGGACGTGTAGGTCCGGTCAGGACGGGTCCCGGCCGACCGCGGCCGGGTCGGTGTTGCCGCCGCACACCACCGCCGCCACCCGCTCGCCCGGCTCCGGCAGGTAGGCGCCGGTGAGCAGGGCCGCCAGCGCAGCTGCCCCGCCGTACTCGGCCAGCACCCGCAGCTGTGCCCACAGCCGCCCGCGGGCCCGGGCGACCGCCTCGTCCGGCACCAGCACCGAGCCCAACCCGGTCCGCGCCGCCACCGCCCAGCAGACCTCGCCGACCCGGCGGGCGCCCAGCGAGTCCGCCGCGATGCCGCCGACCTCGACGTCCACCGGCCGGCCGGCGGCCAGCGCGGCGTGCAGCGTGGGGCAGCTCTCCGGCTCGACGCCGACCACCCGGGCCCGGCCGGCCAGCGCCGCCGCGACACCGGCGACCAGCCCGCCGCCGCCGACCGCGACCAGCACCGTGTCGACCGGGCCGACCTGCTCGACCAGCTCCAGCGCCAGCGTGCCGTTGCCGGCGGCGACCTCCGGCTGGTCGTACGCGTGCACCAGGGGCACGCCGGTCTCCTCCGCCACCTGGACCGCCACCGCGTACGCGTCGGCGTAGTACGCGCCGGTCCTCCTCACCTCCGCGCCGAGCGCCCGCAGCCGATCCACCTTGACCGCCGGAGTCGAGACCGGGACCACGATCTCCGCGGACAGCTCCAGCTCGCGGGCGGCGTACGCGACCGCGAGGCCGGCGTTGCCGCCGGACGCGGCGATCACCGGACCGCCGGGCGGCTGACCGGTGGCGAGCAGCCGGTTGAGCATGCCGCGGGCCTTGAACGAGCCGGTGTGCTGCAGCAGCTCCAGCTTCAAGGCGACCGGGTGGCCGAACGGCCCGGCGTCCACCACCACCGACGGAGTCCGCCGGACCCGCCAGCCGAGCCGCTCCGCGGCCGCTTCGACGTCGGAGCGGTCGATCACCGTGGCTCGGAGCCGGTCCGGAACGCCGAGTCGGCCCGGTACGGCGCCGGTTCCGCCGGGGGCGGGTCAGCCCGGTAGGGGCCCGGCTCGCCCCGGTACGGGTCGGGGTCGCCGTGGTACGGCTCCGGCTGGGCCCGGTACCGGTCCGGCTCCACCGGCTGGTCCGCCGGCGCCTGGCCCGGCCAGTACGGATCACCGCCCGGTCGGTACGCCGAGGCCGGGGTGAAGGCGCCGGTCTGGTACGGCTCCCAGGACTCGGTGGCGTACGGGTCGCCCGGCCCGGCCGGGCCCCGGTCCGCGTCCGGATACGGCTCGGGCTCCGGCGGGGTGCGGGTGCCGGCCGCCTCGACCACCCGGCCGACCAGCAGGCCGACCGCGATGGCCCCCCCGAGCAGTGCCGGCCGGGTCCACTCCTCGGCCTCCACCAGCGCCAGCCACAGCGCGGCGAGCTGCAGGAACGCGGCGGCCAGGGCGGTGCCGAACACGCCGCCGCGGCGGCCGTGCGCGCTGGTCCCGCCCAGCAGCGCGGCGGCAGCGGCCTGGCCGAGCAGCAGCAGGCCGTCGTCCGGGACCGCGGCACGGGCGTGCATCGCCAGGACGAGGCCGCCGGCGGCGGCGAGCACGGTCGAGCCGACCAGGGCGGCGGTCGCGGCGAAGGCGGCGGAGCCGCCCCGGCCGGCCGCCGGGTCGGCGGTGGGCCGGTAGCGGCCCACGGCGCCACGCAGGCCGCGCCGCAGGCCGAGCAGGCCGCCGCCGACGGACAGCGCCACCGCGCCGCCGGCCAGCGGCCACGCCCAGCGGCGCAGGTCCGGGGCGTCGTCGAGCAGCAGCGAGCGGCCGGCGGACAGCGACAGCACCAGGGCGTAGAGGCCGAACGCGGCGGCCAGCCCGGCGGCCCAGGCCGGCGCCCGGAAGCCGACCGCGACGACCGCCAGCGCGAGACCCAGCGCGACGGCCGCCCCGAGCGCGATGGCCGCGGCGGAGCGCAGCTCGTAGCCGCGCTCGGCGACGAGCCAGCCGGTGAGCGTGCCGGCGGCGACCGCGGCGGTGCCCACCGCGAGGTTGGGCACCGCGCCCCGCAAGCTCAGCGCGAACGCCGAGCCGAGCAGGATGCCCGCGGCCAGCAGCACCAGCAGGTCGCGCAGGCCGTCGCCGCGCAGCGCGGCGGCGTCCTCGGCCCGCACCGCCAGGGCGGCGAGGACCACCGCGGCAGCGAGCAACATCTCCCAGACGAAGTGCACCCAGACGCGGTCCCGGGGGCGCCCGTCCGCCTGCTGGAGTTCTGCCGAGGGGACCCGCTCCGGCTCCGGTTCCATGGCGGGTCACCGTACTCCGGCCCGGCCGCGCCCGCGCCGCCTGGCGCCGCTGCGGGTGTCGCCGGGGTCAGTCCGCGGTAGCGGGCAGCGCCGCCGGCGCCGCCGGGCGGGCGGCCGCAGCGCGGGCGGCCGGCGCGGTCGACGCCGCGGCCGCCGGTGCGGCGGGTGCCGCGGGTGCGGTGGGTGCGGTGGGTGCGGTGGCTGTGCTCAATGTGGCCGGTGGCGCCGTGGCGGGCGGCGGGGTGGGCCGGATCGGCGCGGCCGCGGGGTCCGGCGGCGAAGGGTGGAGCCGGTGCTCCAGCTCCACCAGCAGCTCCCGGGTCACCAGCCCGCGCAGCATGATCTGCCGGTCCGGCTCGGTGCTCGCCCGGCGGCCCTCGATCCGCGCGTCCCGCTCCGCGGTGAGCGTCCGCCCCCACCGGCCGACCGCGGCCAGCACCAGCCGCTCCGGGCTGACGCCGAGCCGGCGGGCCGCGTTCCGCTCGGCGTCGCCGATCCCGGCCAGCGCCCGGCCCACCTCCGCCGGCCCATGCACGCCGAACCGGCGCGCGGCATCCACCAGCGCGTCCGGCGGCGGCGCGATGCCCACTGGTGTCGCCCGGGTCGCCGGCACGTCCAGAGCGGCCGGCGGCAGCGCCCGCAGCACCTCGCCGCCATCGGCGAGCACGGCCCGCACCGCCGCCGCCGGCAGCCGCGCGGTCGCCGCCAGCTCCACCGGCTCCGGCTCCGGCCCAGCCAGCTCGACCAGGCTCACCCGGTACGCCGCGCAGAGCAGCAGCAACTCCTCCACCGCCAGCGGTCGCACCCCGGCCTCGGCCTGGGACACCGTGCCGGCCTGCCAGGCGGTCAATCCGTGCTGGCGGAGCAGCTCCGCCGCACCCTCCTCGTCCAGCCCGCGCTCGTGCCGGACCCGCGCCGCGCCGGCGGCGATCAGCTGCCGCAGCGAGCGCGGTCGGTCGGCCATGCGCGCAGCGTAACCCCGGCGTGCGGCAGCCGGTCGCCGCGCTGACCCGCCCGGTCAGGACGGGGGCAGGTAGGGCGCCAGCTCCCGCCGGGCGATCGTCGCCTTGTGCACCTCGTCCGGCCCGTCCACCAGGTGCAGCGCGCGCGCGGACGCGGCCAGCCGGGCCAGCGGGAAGTCACCGGACACCCCGCCGCCGCCGTGCACCTGGATGGCCCGGTCGATCACCCGGGACGCCACCTCCGGCACCGCCACCTTGATCGCGGAGATCTCCACCCGGGCGCCCTTGTTGCCGACCGTGTCCATCAGCCAGGCCGCCTTGAGCACCAGCAGCCGGGCCTGCTCGATCCGGATCCGGGCCTCCGCGATCCAGTCCTGGACCACCCCCTGCTGCGCCACCGCCTTGCCGAACGCGACCCGCGACACCGCCCGCCGGCAGGTCAGCTCCAGTGCCCGCTCGGCCATGCCGATCGCGCGCATGCAGTGGTGGATCCGGCCCGGGCCGAGCCGCTCCTGCGCGATCCGGAAGCCGTCCCCCTCGCCGAGCAGGATGTTGCCGGCCGGCACCCGGACGCCGTCGAAGCGCACCTCCGCGTGGCCGCCGTGCTCAGCGTCGTCGTAGCCCAGCACGGTCAGCGGGCGGACCACGGTCACTCCCGGGGCATCCCGCGGCACCAGCACCATGGACTGCTGCCGGTAGGGCTCGGCATCCGGGTCGGTGACGCCCATGACGATGAAGATCTTGCACTCCGGGGCCATCGCCCCGGTGCTCCACCACTTCCGCCCGTCCAGCACGTAGTCGCCGCCGTCGCGACGGATGGACAGCTGGATGTTGCGCGCATCGGAGGACGCGACGTCCGGTTCGGTCATGCAGAACGCGGACCGGATCTCCGCCGCCAGCAGCGGCCGCAGCCACTCCTCCTGCTGCTCCGGCGTGCCGAACTGGGCGAGCACCTCCATGTTGCCGGTGTCCGGGGCGCTGCAGTTGAAGACCTCCGGAGCCAGCGCCGGGGACCGGCCCATGATCTCGGCGAGCGGCGCGTATTGCAGGTTGGTCAGCCCGGCGCCGTGCTCGGAGTGGGGAAGGAAGAGGTTCCACAGGCCGCGGTCGCGCGCCACCGCCTGCAGCCGGGCAACCACCGGCGGGCGACACCAGTGCCGCTCGCCCGCGGGGGCGTGGTGCTCCGCCTCCACCGGGTAGACGTGGGTGTCCATGAACTCGAGCAGCTCGCGGCGCAGCTGCTCGGTCCGCTCGTCGAAGGAGAAGTCCACACCCGGACCCTACTGCGCGGTAGCGACACTTCCGTTCGGCCGGCCACGATGTCACGATCTGGTCCTGCCTCGATGGGGAGGACGCGATGAGCCGTCGTTCCGGCCTGTTCGCGCTGATGGCCGCGCTGGTCGTGCTGCTGTCCGGAGCGCCGGCGGCCGCGGCGCCGCCGGCCGCTCCGCCGCTCGCCCTCCCGGCGGTCGCCGGCGGGTCCGGCGGGGTCCCCGAGGACCCGGCGCCGACCGGCGCGGAGTGCACCACGACGCCCTCGACCACCCAGCCCGGCTACGCCGTCGCCGACCCGCGTTGCGGTTTCACCGGCGGCGCCTATACCGGCGCCCGGTTCACCCCCCTGACCGATGCCGCCGGACGGCCGCTGTCGCGCGTGCTCACCGGCATCGTCGGTGGCGCGGCGTACCGGATCGAGGTCCCGCTCCGGTGGACCCGGCAGCTCGTCCTGCACGCGCACGGCTTCCGCGGCACCGGCATGACGGTCTGGGTGGACGACCCGTCGCTGCGCCGCTATCTCATCGAGCACGGCTTCGCCTGGGCGGCGTCCAGCTACGCCACCAACGGCTACGACGCCGGGCAGGGCGCCCGGGACACCCACGCGCTGATCGCCCTCTTCCGCGGCAAGGTGCACCGGCCGCGAGCGGTGTACGCGACCGGCCCGTCGATGGGCGGGCACGTCACCGCGGCGATGATCGAGCGCTACCGGGACGAGTTCGCCGGCGCGCTGCCGTACTGCGGGGTGCTCGGGGACAAGGAGCTGTTCGACTACTTCCTGGACGCCAACGTCACGGCGGCCGCGCTGACCGGCGCCGCGATCGAGTTCCCGGACAGCCTGGCGGCCGGCCAGGCGTACGTGCCGGCGTACCGGAGCCTGGTGCAGGGTGAGCTGCCGCTGCTGGGCACCGGCTTCGTCGCCGGCAACCCGGCCGGGGTCACCCTGACCGAGCTCGGCCGGGCCTGGGCCGGCACCGTGCAGCAGCGCAGCGGCGGCACCCGGCCCGGCTTCGCCAGCGGCTTCGCGTACTGGTCGAGCTTCGGGTTCGCCCCGCTCACCGACGTGCCGTTCCTCTTCGGCGTCTACCCCGGGCTGACCGGCGGCACGATCGGCATCGCGCCCGGCAACGTGACCGACAACCGGCGGACCGTCTACCGGATCGAGGACCGGTACGGCCCGCTCACCCCGGCCGAGCAGGCGCTCAACGCGGCCGTCCTTCGGGTGGCGCCGACGGCCCGGCCGTCCCTCGGGCTGACCGGCATCCCGAAGGTCTCCGGCGACCCGCGGATCCCGGTGCTCTCCCTGCACGACCTGGGTGACCTCTTCGTGCCGTTCAAGATGGAGCAGGTGTACGGGAAGCGGGCCGCCGCGCACGGGCAGTCCCGGCTCTTCGTGTCCCGGGCGATCCGCGGCGTGGGGCACTGCGACTTCACCCAGGCCGAGCTGCAGCAGGGCTTCGCCGACCTGGTGTCCTGGGTGCGGACGGGGCACCGGCCGGCCGGCGACCCGATCCTGGACCCGCGGGCCGTGGCGCAGCCGACCTTCGGTTGCCGCTTCACCGACCCGACGCCCGGGGCGCACCCAGGCTTCGTCGCGGCGGCGGCCTGCCCGGCGGCGTGAGGTGAGCGGACCGGCCGGCGCGGCGGGCTGAGCTGGGCGGGCCGAGGCCAGGGCGGCAGCGGGCCGGGCCGAGCGGAGCCGGCGCGGCGGGCTGAGCTGAGCGGCCCGGGCCCGCGAGGTCTGGCTAGAGGGCCGCCTCCAGCGCGGCGCGGTGGGCCGCGGTCCACTCCTGCACGGCGCGGACGTGGGTGACCGCGTCCGCGTCCCGGAGCCGGTCGAAGCGGGGGTCGCCGGCGGCGATCCCGGCCGCGATGCCGTGCCAGCAGTCGCTCTGCCACTGCAGGATCCGATCCACCAACCGGCCGCGGTCGGCCAGCCCGTACCCGTCCGCGACCGCGCGGACCAGCCGGGCCGCCGCGGCCGGATGCGCCTGCCCGGGCCCCAACTCGGAAAACTGCCAGCAGCAGTGCGCCACGTCGGCGATCCGGTCGCCGGGGGCGGCCAGATCCCAGTCCAGGAAGGTGACCGGGCGGCCGTCGCGGTAGACGGTGTTCTTCGGCGACAGGTCGTTGTGGCACACCACCTCGTGCCGGCCGGCCAGCGGGCTGCCGGCGGTCAGGTCGTGCAGCTCGCGGACGAGCGCGCCGACCGCGGCGGCCGTCTCCGGGGTCGCCAGCGCGGCCCGCTCCGCCGGGGTCAGCGGCACGTGCCCCGGCACGTACGTGAGAACCTGCCGGCCGTGCTCGTCGGCGCCTAGGGGCCGGGGGGCGCCGACCCAGCCGCGGTCGGCCAGCAGCTGGAGCAGGGCGTGCACGAAGCCGGCGCGCTCCGGTGCCGTCCGGCGGACCGTCTCGGCGACCCGGTACACGCCGCTGACGAAGCCGCCGGGCAGCGGCTCGCCGGTCACCACGTCGTGCGCCAGACCCGCCAGAGCGCCGCCGGGTCGGACAGCGGGTCGCCGTGCACGAGGACGAAGTCGGCCGGGCCGCCCTCCCGGATCCGGCCCGCCTCCGGCTCGCCGAGGATCCGGCCACCGTTCACCGTCGCCGCGGCCAGCGCGTCCGCCGGCGGCAGCCCCGCGGCCACCAGCGTCTGCACCTCCCAGGCGAGCTGGTTGGCCCGCAGCGACCCGCCGCCGAAGTCTGTGCCGGCCCCGATCAGCACGCCGGCCCGGTGCGCCAGCTGGATCGACTCATGGGCCCGCTCCCGCCGCTCGCCGATCGCCGCCCGGCCCTCGTCCGAGGCGAACCGCGGGATCTCCGTGGTGGCGGCGAAGGTCCCCCACGACTCCAGCACCGCCAGCGTGGCGACCAGCGCCACCCCGCCGGCCGCCATCGCCGCCGCCACGTCCGCGTCCAGTGCGAAGCCGTGCTCCACGCAGTCGACCCGGGCCTCGGCGGCGACCCGGGCGCCGGGCAGCATCCCGCTGTGCGCGGTCACGGTGGCGTCCCGCTCGTGCACCGCCGCGACGACCCGGGCCACCTCGTGCGCCGTGAACGGCGAGGTCTCCCGATCGGGGCCGTCGAGGTAGAGCTTCACCAGGTCGGCGCCGTTGTCGAGCTGGCGCAGCGCGGCGGCGAGCAGCGCGTCGCCGTCCGCGGCCTCGATCAGCAGGCCCTGCGGGGACGCGCCGGCGCCGCCGAGCCAGGTGCCGGCGGCCCGGACGTACGGGTACTCGCGGCGGCCGTGCCAGGCGTCCCGCACGGTCAGCGACACCGCCCGGCCGTCCCGCTCCGGCGCGCCGACGTCCCGGGCCCAGCGCACCCCGGCCTGTCGGAGCAGCCGGGCGTTGTCCTCGGCCACCGCGAGCAGGGTGGGCGCGGGGTCGGCGCCGCGGTCGATCCAGTGCGAGCCGCCCGGCATGGTGAGGTGGCTGTGCGAGTCGACCATGCCGGGGACCGCGGTGGTGCCGCCGGCGTCGACCACCTCGACCTCGACCTCGGCGGGCAGCGGGCCCTCCGCGTCGGCCGGCCGGATCCACCGGATCACGTCGTCGATGACCAGCAGGCTTACCCCGCGGCGGAGCCGGCCGGCCTCGACGTCGAGCAGGGCGCAGTCGCGGTAGAGAGTCGCCCCGCCCG
>Ga0126307_10002852_pt1 | contig 11735 bp, 3 predicted proteins | sample Plot28_FD_89955 | JGI IMG/M metagenome (GOLD analysis project Ga0126307, IMG submission 89955) | Serpentine soil microbial communities from UC McLaughlin Reserve, CA, USA - Plot28 | ecosystem: Environmental > Terrestrial > Soil > Grasslands | place: USA: UC McLaughlin Reserve, Lake County...
AACATGGCCGCTGGACCTGAAGATCGACCTTGCGGCGCTGCCGGCTGCCGATGTGATCCGGATGCTTCCCGTGCCGGCAGGCGCGATCGCCGGCGTCTCGTTGGCCGGACAGGCAAATATTCGTCTCACCCTGCAGGATCCGTCCGCGTTCGAATATCAGTCCGAGATCTCGTCCATGGGATTTCAGGCGGCGACAGACTGGCGCGCCACGCCGTTCTCGGTATCCGGCACCGGCGACCACTTCTTCATTCGCGGCCTGGAGTTGCGGACGGGCGACAGTCGCGTCGACGTCGACGGAGGACTCGGCTTTGGTGTTCAGTCCGGCACGATGACGGTGAGTGGAAACGCGCCGCTCGCCGACTTTGCATCGCTCCTGCCCGGAATCGACGCCGCCGGCCAGGCGGAAGTCGACATGCACATCGCCGGGTCAATCGCTACGCCAGTCGTTGATGGCAGGATCGCTCTTCGCGATGGCTCATTGCACGGGTCATGGGGTCACGCCGATCAGATTCAGATCGAAGCGATCGCCGAGCAATCCATTCTCAACATCAGGAACGCGACTGCGCGCGTTGGTGGGGGCGAGGCACGGGTTACGGGAGCGCTGCCACTGGGTTCCCGAAGCGGAGACCGGCCGCGGCAACTCGACTTCACGCTTCGCGGCAGCGACCTTGCGACGTTCGCCGGCACTGCCGCGGAGCAGTCAAAGCTCTCGATTCCGGTTGATCTCGACGGACGCGTGACGTTGTCACGTCTGGCGGTGAACGCGATCGAGGCTCATGGTGCGCTCACGCGGATGGCCGTGATCGCCGACACGGAGCGGCAGGATCTCGGGGCCCCCGTATCCTGGACGTTCGAGCGTGGAACGCTGGCGCACACGCCGCTGCGTCTTCAAGGCCCCCGCGGTCGGGCCACGCTGTCGGCAACGGTCACATCGGCAGCTGACGAAATGCGGTTCTCCGCTGAGGGCTCCGGCACGCTGGATCTCAGCGTGGCGAACCCATTTCTGGCGGACGCAGGCGTGGCCGGAGGCACGCTGACATTCGACGCACGGCTTGCACGCACTCAGACCCGCTGGACCATAGGTGGCACCGCCAACGTGGTCGACGGCCGCCTCGTGCTCAGATCGCCTCAACTCGCCTTGACCGATGTGCGGGCCACCCTGCGTGCGGACGGCGACCGCGTCGAACTGGTCGAGGCCACAGCCGTCGTGGGTGATGGAAAGCTCGTCGCGCGCGGACACGCCGCCATCACCAGCCACGATCTCGACCTGGACCTCCGCGTCGAGGCCGACCGTGTGCCTCTCGAGCACCCCGAAGGACTGCGAACCCGATCGTCCGGCATGATCCGCGTGTCGGGTACCGCTGCGAGGCCGCACATCACCGGGGACCTGGTCGTGCATCGAGCGGTGTACGAACGTGAGCTGGATAGAACAGCACGGGCACTTGACCACGCCGGGGCGAGGGTTGCCGCGACCGCGAGCCGGGACTCCCTCGCCGATCGCATGGAGCTCGAGCTGACGCTTCGCCCCGAAGACGGGCTCCGGGTCGCGACTGACACAGCCACGCTCGTCATCGATGGCACAGTGAGAGCCGGCGGTACGGTGGCGACGCCCGAACTGGACGGCTCGCTGAGCGTCCGTGAAGGCGGCACCGTGCGCGTATCGCGCGCGCTCGTCCGCCTCCAGGGTGGACGTATCGAGTTGCGCGGCTTTCCCGGGCGTCCGCCAGAGATCGAGATCCAGGGGATCACGCAGGTCACCGGCGTTCGGATCGACGTCGGATTGTCAGGATCTCTGGACGACGTCCGCATGAACCTGTCTTCAGCCAACCGCAGCGATCTGAGCCAGGGTGACCTGGCCACCCTCATCCTCACCGGCAGGACGACTTCAGAAGCCGCCGCCGACAGCGGCGCCATCGTCGTTGAGGAGGTGGCCGCCGCGCTTGGGCAGGCGCTGGATCGCCAGCTCGGAGGTCCGGTGATGATCGATGTCTCGCGCGATGAGTCGTTGATCGTCGAAGACACGAACCCTTCGCAGCGGCTCAACATCGGTGTTCCCCTGAACAACCGCCTCTACGTGATCTATTCACGCAGCCTCGATCACGAGGCGCTTCGCTGGATTATCGACTTCAAACCCGGCGGTGACTTTCGTCTTCGTGCGATCGCGAATGACGACGGCAGCGAGGCGGTGGAGGTGAGTCATCGATTTGGCTTCAATGCCTGGTCACGCAAATACCTGGCGGCGCGGGTGAAAGACACTCACCTCGAGATCGGTGACGTCACCATCAGCGGCGTTCCTGCGGGGACCGAGGCGGAACTTCGGAAGCAGCTGAAGCTGAAGACCGGGGATACCTTTGACTACTTTCGCGGTGAAGAAGGTGCCGCGAAGGCACGAAAGTGGCTGGTCGGGCGCGGATATTTGACGGCGGCCGTCGAGGTCCGTGAGACGTCGCGCGGCACGACTGCCGACCTGGCGGTGCGGATCAATCCGGGACCTCGCGTGACCATCGAATGGCGCGGCGACGACCCGGGTCGCGGCGAGAAGAAGCGCATCAATGCTCGATGGGAAACCTTTCTGCCGCTGCAGGACACGGCGGAACGACTGGCGCGCGGTCTCCGCCACACCTTGCGCGCCAGGGGCTACTACAGCGCCGTCGTGACAGCGGAGGTGCGCGCGGCGAACGGGGAATCGCAGGCTGTCTTCGACGTGCGTCGCGGCAAAAAGGGCAACGGCGTTGCGCTGGTGTTCGACGGCGCAGCCTCGATTAGCGAGGCGACGCTCGCAGCGGCCCTGCCGGACCGCAAGAGCGCGGCATTCTTTGCGCTGCTCGACGGCGATGTCACTCAGAAACTGCCCACGGCAGTTCGAGTCGCTTACGCGCGCGAGGGATTCCTGCAGGCGGAGGTCGGCGCACCGGCGACACAGATCGATCCGGACTCAGGTCGACTGCTCGTCACGATCCCGGTCCACGAGGGATCACGTGCGAGGGTTGTCGCACTCGATGTCCCACCCGAGGTCGGCACGCTGGACGGCGCTCCCGGCCCTGTCTTCAAGTTGCGGCCCGGTGATCTCTTCCGATTCGACGCGTACAACGCCGATCGCACGCGCCTGCGGACCTGGTATCGCGACCAGGGATTTCCGGAAGCGCGCGTCCAGGGCGTGATCGAGCCATCGTCGGACGGGGTCGTCGTGAGGCTCCGCGCCGAACCAGGTCCACGCGTGCGGGTCGCCGGCGTGCGAACGTCGCGCGAAGGTCATACCCGGGCGGGTGTCATCCAGAGTGCCGTCGGCATGACCGACGGGGATCTGGCGCGCGCCAGCGATCTCGATGCGGCGCGCCAGCGGCTCACCGAGACACGCGCGTTCCGTTCGGTGGACGTGCGTCTCGAGCCTGTGCCGGGCAAGGATAACGCGCGTGATGTTGTCGTGGATCTCTCTCAGCGCACCGACATCACGACGGAGTACAGCCTGCGTTACACGACCGCGGGCAACAGCGGGGTCGGGGGCGCGCCGTCAGAATCCGACGCGGGTCTGCAGGTCGGAGGCGCAGTGGAGTTCGTCAACCCGTTTGGCTGGGCCGCGCGCTACCGGTTGTACGGACTGTATGGCGCGGAGCGCCGGCTCCTGGGCGGACGATACGAGTCGGCGACGTTCTTCGGGCGCCGATGGGAAACGCAAGTGTTTCTGTTCGACGACACGGACCGCGTCGAAGACTTCGATTCACTCGGCGAGCACGTGAAAGGCGTGACCTTTCAACAGACGAAACGGTGGCGGACGACACTCGACGGGCGCCGGCTGCACGATCGGCTGCGGCTGCAATGGGGTTACACCTATAAGTGGATCCGCTACCGCGGGCTCGAAACCGGTGAATCGTTGGCCGGGTATCGCGCCGGACCAATCCTGTCGCTGATCAGCGATTCGCGAGACAGCGTCACCGATCCGCATCGCGGGTTGTTCTGGTCTGTCGGTACCGAAACGGCCCTCACTGCACTCGGTTCCGACGTCAACTACATCAAGACGTTTGGCCAGGTCTTCTTCTACACGCCGCTGACGCCGCGAGTCACATGGGCGCAGAGTTATCGCATCGGCATCGTGCCAGGCGACGATCCGCTCCTGCTGCTGGAGAGTCGTTTCATGGCCGGCGGCGCATCGTCAGTGCGGGGGTTCGAGCAGAATATGCTGAGCCCAATGACCGGCCAGGGAGAGGCCTTCGGCGGACAGGCAGTCGCGATCGTCAACCAGGAACTCCGATTCCCTCTCTTCAAAAAGTTGTTTGGCGGCCTTTTCTATGACGCGGGAAATGCTTTTCTGCTCGCCCGCGATCTGGAGCTTGGCTCACTGCGCCAGAGCGCCGGGGCTGGCCTTCGGCTGATGTTCCCCTTCGGGCCCGTGCGCCTCGATTGGTCGGCCGTGATCGATCCGCGAGAGGGTGAAAAGCGTTCGCGGCTGCACTTCAGCATCGGGCATGTGTTCTAGTCCGGCGCTGAAGTTCCGGGGCCACTCCGGCGGACCGGAGGGTTCACGCCGAGTGACCCTGCGAGGACAACCGACTTCCCAGCAAAACCGGCCCCTTCTGCCCGGTTTGCGCGTGCTGGTGAGACGGCACGCTTCCTGTCATGCACCCGTCGAGACTTGTCGGCGAGGCGTCGAACCGTAACCAGGAAGCGTGTAAATGACGGGAATCATTCAACGAGCAGTAGTGGCGGCGGTGATGGTCGCTGCAGTGGGCGGCAGCGCGTCGGCACAGGCGCCCGCAAATCCAACGACGACGGCCGCGACCGACGGTTGGCAGATCAACGCTTATCCGATCCTTGTATGGGTGCCGCTCGGTATCAACATCGATGTCGATCTGCCGCCGATCGAAGGCAACGGCGGCGGCCGCGACCTCGCGTCAATCGTCGACGGACGTTTCGACGGTGCCTATCTCGGCGGCTTTACTGCCAGCAACGGCACGTGGCGGATCCAGGGAGACGTCATCTGGGCCGGGATCGGCGGTGACCGCCCGGAAAACCCCGTTCTGACGGTGGACGCCGACATCATTTACGGCTACGGCACCGTCGGATACGCGTTGGCCAGGGATTTGTTCGTCACCGGTGGCGTGCGCAGGCTGGCGCTCAAGTACAACGTCAAGCTCGGCGATCGACCGAACTTCGAGCGCAAGCCGGGTATCTGGGATCCGCTGGTGGGTCTCGCCTATCAGCATGTCGGCAGAGTGCTCGCGTTTCACGCCAACGTGGACGGCGGCGGCTTCGGGGCCGGCGCGGACGTCGACTTTGGCGGCACGCTGCGACTCGACCTGAAGCCGCTGCGTCACTTCGGTATTACCGCGGGTTACTCGATTCTCTACTTCAAGTTGACTGACAGCGTCGCGAACCGCGACTTCACCGTCAAGCAGACGTTGCATGGTCCGGTCGCGGGAATCGGCTTGTACTTCTAGCGGCAACGTCGAAGTTTGCGGCCTGCACAAAATGACGGTTACGCAGTCGCGCACCTCGGCACCACGCTGGTCGTGGTGATGGGGACATCAGAGTTGCGGCGCGGTGACGGCCGCTTGTTCGGGCGAGAAGAAGGAGTCGCCGAATCTCGAGGCGCTGGTCGAGGCTTACTACTCGCTCGACACCGGCATGGTGACGAAGTTGCGTTGAGGAACGTTCATGACACGAATTACGAAGCACACGATGGCCCGGCCAGCCTGGTGCGCCGGCCTGGTCGTGGCGATGGCACTGTCGAGCGTGGTGACGGCGGCTGGCCCCAAGTTCACCAGTACGTGGAAGGCACCAGAGGCCGCGGGCGTCAGCTTCGCCGGGAAGAAGGTCGCGGCGCTGATCATGAGCGACGACCAGGGCTTGCGCGTCTCCGGAGAGGAGGCGCTCGTACGCGAGCTGGCGGCGATCGGCCTGACGCAGGGCGTCGCCAGCTACCGGATCGTCCCGCGCGAAGAGCTCCGCGATACCGACAAAGCGAAGGGCTGGTACGAGCGGGCCGGCGTCGAGGGGGTCATCTCCATGCGGCTGGTGAAAGCCGACACACGCACGACCTGGACGCCTTCCTTGTGGAGCTCGCCCTACTACAACTCGCTCTGGGGCTACTACGGCTACGGCTGGAACTCGTTGTACGTCTACGATGCAGGGCATACAAGCGTCGACCAAATCGCCGTCGTCGAGACGCTCGTGTTCAGCGTGCCGCAGAACAAGCTGCTGTGGGCCGCCGTTACCGAGTCCACCAACCCGAAGGATGCCAGCCGGGTCATCAAGGACATCGTCACCGAGACGATCAAGGAGATGACGAAGCAGGGTCTGATTCGGAAGGAATCGAAATGAGCGTCCGGCATGCCGGAGGGGCAACGGAGATCCGGAGTTTCAGCGCCGCTCCAGCTCATCTGTAGGCCCGTTCCCGTGCGGCGTCTGGCGGCAGCCATGTGGGCGGCGAGCGGCATCCAACGTGCGCTGACCCTCACGTGATCGAACACCGTGCGCACATTCTCGCGCCCCTCATCGCAGCGGCACTCATCGCACAGCAGGTTGGATCGAACGCCATGCGCGACGGTCTGTTCCTGTCGCTCTTCGCCGTGTCGACGCTGCCGTTCTTGATGGGGGCAGCCGCGGTTCTCGCCTTGCCCGCGGCGCAGGTCTCGGGACGGGTACTTACACGCTTCGGACCGATTCGCGTCGTTCCCGTCGTCCTGGCGGCGAGTGCGCTGCTCTTCTTCCTCGAATGGGCGCTGCTTGGCTGGCTGCCGCGCCTCACGTCGGTGCTCCTCTACTTCCACTCGAGCGTGCTTGGCGCGATTGCGATCTCGGCACTGTGGTCGCTCCTCAACGAGCGATTCGATCCGCACTCAGCCAGGCGGCTGATGACGCGCGTCGCGGCGGCGGCGACGTTCGGAGGTGTGATCGGCGGCGTCGGCGCTGAACGAGTCGCCTCGCTGCTGCCGCGCGGTGCGCTCCTCCTGGCCCTCGGCGTTGTTGGCGCGGCCTGCGCCATCGGAGCCGTCGCGCTCGGAAAGGGTGCGCCAGCCAGACGACGGTCGACCTCGGCACCAGAGGAGGAGGCGAGTGGCTGGATGCACATCCGGCGTCAGCCCCTGCTTCGGAACCTGGCGTTGGTCATCGCCCTGGCAGGCGTCCTGGCTGCATTCGTGGACTATGCACTCAAAGCCAGGGCCGTCGCTTACTTCGGCAAAGGCGAGGCGCTCGTTCGATTCTTCGGTCTCTTCTACGCCGGAACGGGGCTGGGTGCGGTGCTGATCCAGTCCAGCGTCGGGCGAATTGCATTGGCCCGCCTCGGCCTGGGTGGATCGGTTGCGAGCCACCCAGCCATCGTCGGGGCCGCGACGGTAATCGGCTCGGTGGCACCGTTCCCGTGGCTGGGCGTGCTGCCGCGCGGCCTCGATGTCGCCGTCCGCAATTCCATCTTCCGCACCGGTTACGAACTGCTGTACACACCGCTCGCCGAATCGACCAAACGCTCGGCCAAATCGATCATCGACGTGGCGTGCGACGGCGCCGGCAAAGGAGCTGGCGCCGGGCTGATACTGCTGCTCGTCGCGTTGGTCCCGGCGCACCCGTTGGCGGCGGTGAACGCCGCTGCCGTCACCGCAGCCGCAGCCGAGTTCATCGTCGCCCGCCGGCTCCGCACCGGGTACGTGGACGCACTCGAGGGCGGGCTGCGGCGCCAGGGAGAAGATTTCGAGGCGCCGCAGTATTCGATGGCCGACTTCACAGTAGCTGGGGGAATGGCCGGACTCGATCGGGCATCCATCCAGCGCGCGCTTGGATCGATCGAGGCGAAGGAGAATGCAGCGGCACCTCCCCAGGGCCCGGTACTGGCCGATACCGTAGTCAGCGCGATCGTCGAGCTCCGGTCGCATGACTCCGCGCGGATTCGAGCGGCGCTGCGCACCCTGCCACAGGATCCATTGCTGATCGGCGCGCTGGTTCCACTGCTGGCGAGAGACGAGCTCGTCCGCCCCGTGGTCAGCGCGCTCACTGGTTTCGGTGCGCGCGCTGCCGGCGAAATGGTGACGGTGCTGCTCGATTCGACATCGCCGGATGTCGTGCGGCGAAGACTACCGCTGGCGCTCAAGTCATGCGCTTCGCCGCTCGCGCGGGATGGCCTCCTCGCCGCCCTCGAGTCCCCCATCTTCGAGTTACGGCTCCGCTGTGGCCGCGCACTGATCGCACTGACCGATGCACACCCGCCGCTGCTGGCGCCCTTCCCTGCCGTGCTCGCCTTCGTGAACCACGAGATGCGCGTGACTGCCGAGCCGCAGCGGGTGCGCGAGCACGTCTTCAACCTGCTCGCGCTCGCGCTCGAGCGTGAGCCGGTGCGGATCGCGGCGCTCTCGTTTGCGACCGACGATGCCTACCTGCGCGGCACCGCGCTCGAGTACCTGGAGACGGTTCTACCGGCGCATGTGTTCTCCGCGATCCGACCGCTGCTGGCGGCCAACGGCCCGTCATCTCCGCCCAGGCGCCCCGCGGCGGACCCACGCGCGGAGTTGCTCCGTGCGGGCGCGACGATGGTGGTGAGCCGTGACGAGCTGCGGCGGCAGCTCGACGCCGCGGCGGCGAGCGACGAGACGCGATGAAAGTTCAAGGCGGGCTTTTGTTATGACGATTGCCAGGCGTTTGATCGTGTTGCTCGCCGTACCGTTGCTGATTCTCTCCGGCATCGGCTTGTTCACGCGTGACCAGTTGCTCCGGATCGAGGACCGCACCCGCTTCGTCGCTGAATCGCGGGTTGCCGCCTTGGCCCGCTTGGGAGACATCTCGCGCAGCTTCGCCGAGTTGCGAGTGAACCTCCGCAGTCATCTCCTGGCCACCGATGCTGCGGCGCGCGCGAACGCGCGTCTTGCGTTCGATGAAGACAAGCTCGAATTGTCGAATCTATTGACCGACTATGCCGACAATCGAAGCACGAGCGATCACGGCCGCAGATTGCTGAACGACTTCCGCACGGGAAGTCAGCAATGGACGGCGAATGCCGAACAGGCTATGGCGATGGCCGACGCAGGTCATAAAGACGAAGCCGTCGTCTTACTGTTCGGTCCAACGATTGCCGGACGGGGCGCGGCCGTCAGGCAAGTCTCGCTCGAATGGATCAAGTACAACCAGCAGATTGCCGAAGAGGCAGGCACGGCCGCCCTGGCGGCGATCGATAGTTCCCAGCGGAGCCTGCTCGCCGCGATCGTCCTGGCGCTGGCGTTTTCGGGCCTGCTCGGCTTCGTCACATTTCGAAGCATCGTCACACCGATCCGTGGACTCGAAGCGTCGGTGACGACGATCGCGGCCGGCGACTACGCGCAGGTCGTTCCCTTTACCAAGGCCACTGATGAGGCCGGAGCCCTGGCCCGTTCGATCGACGTGCTCAAGCGCGGCGCCGAGGCGACGGAAGGACAACGCTGGGTGAAGTCCAACATCTCGGTTCTCACGGCCGCGCTTCAGGGAGCGACCTCACTCGACGAATTCGGCGAGCGGCTCGTGTCGACGCTTGTCCCGATGCTCGGCGGCGGGCTGGCCGCTTTCTATATTTTCGACGAGAACACCACCCGGCTGCATCGGATTGCCGGGTACGGTCTCCCCGCGGCCGCCGCGGCCAACGGCACGTTTGCGGTCGGCGCCGGTCTCATCGGCCAGTGTGCGCGTGAACGCAAACCTGTTGCCCTCGCAAGTGTGCCTCCGGACTATTTCCGGATCGAGTCGGGGCTTGGAGCGGCAGCGCCAGTGCAGACGCTGGCGTCACCGATACTCTCGAAGGACGCCCTCCTGGGCGTCATGGAGCTCGCGGGGTTCCGCGGGTTCGACGGACGAGAGAAGACGCTACTCGACGAAGTGCTGCCGATGGTTGGCATGAACCTCGAGATTCTGCAGAGTAACCTCGCGACGCAGCAGCTGCTGTTGCAAACGCAGGAACAGGCCCGTCAACTCGAGGAGCAGAAGGCCGACCTCGCCGTGGCCAAGGAAAAGGCGGAAGGCGCCACGCAAATGAAGTCCATGTTCCTCGCGAACATGAGCCACGAGATCCGGACGCCGATGAACGCGATCATCGGTTTGTCGTACCTCGCGTTGAAGACACCGCTCAACGCCAAGCAGCGCGATTACGTCAGCAAGGTGCACAACGCCGGCACCTCGCTGCTGGCGATCATCAACGACATTCTCGACTTCTCGAAAATCGAGGCCGGCAAGCTCGACATCGAAACGACGGATTTCCAGGTCGACGAAGTGATCGGCTCGGTCGTGACGCTCACCGCACAGAAGGCGCACGAAAAGGGGCTCGAGTTCCTGGCGGATGTGTCCCCGGCGATTCCCGAGCAGCTGCGCGGCGACCCGCTGCGGCTGTCGCAGGTGCTCACGAATCTCGTCAACAACGCCGTGAAGTTCACCGAACGGGGTGAGATCCGCCTGAAGATCGAGCAGCTGGCACGAACCGGCGACAAGGTCCAGTTGAAGTTCTCGGTCCGCGACACCGGCATCGGCATGACGCGCGAGCAGTCGGAAAAATTGTTCCAGGCGTTCTCCCAGGCCGATATGTCGACGACCCGTAAGCATGGCGGGACCGGCCTGGGGCTGACGATCAGCCGGCGGCTGGTGGAGTTGATGGGGGGCGAGATCTGGCTCCAGAGCGAAGCCGGCATCGGCAGCACGTTCGCGTTCACCGTCTGGCTCGAGGTTGCGCATGCCGGCGCAGCCCGCGTGGTCCCCGGCCGGCTGCAGGACCTTCGCATCCTCGTGGTCGATGACAATGCCGCGGCGCGCGAGATCCTGGTCGAATCGCTCAAGCACGTGGCCGCGCGTGCGGATGCGGTCAGTTCTGGCGCCGAGGCGATCGCGGCGATTCGGGAGCGCGACGGTGACAAACCGTACGACGCAGTCTTCATGGACTGGCGCATGCCGGTGATGGACGGTCTCGATGCCGCGCGGCGCATCAAGAACGACGCGTCCATTCAGAAGCAGCCGGCCATCATCATGGTCACTGCCTTCGGCCGGGAAGAAGTCCGCGAAGAGGCCGAAGCGCTGCAGCTGGATGGATTCCTTCTCAAACCGGTAACCAAGTCGATGCTCGTCGACAGCCTCGTGCATGTCTTCGCGACCGAGGTGGAGAGAGGAGCCGTACCTGCAACGGTGTCGACTGACGCGCCGAGGGTACTGCTGGGCGCGCGCATCCTCCTCGCTGAAGACAACACGATCAACCAGCAGATTGCGGTCGAACTCCTCGAGAGTACCGGCGCAACCGTCACGGTCGTGAGCAACGGCCGCGAGGCCGTCGACGCCCTGCTCCGCGCCCCGTACCCGCCGCCCTGCGACGTCGTCCTCATGGATCTGCAGATGCCGGAAATGGACGGCTACCAGGCGACCGCGCAGATTCGCGCGGACAGCCGTTTCGCGTCTCTGCCGATCATCGCCATGACCGCACACGCCACGCTCGAGGAACGTAACCGCTGCCTCGAAGCCGGCATGAACGATCACGTCTCGAAGCCGATCCACCCGAACGTGCTCTTTGAAACAGTGTCGCGTTACTACCATCCGGCAGCGGCGGCGGAGCCGCCGGTGGACCGACTGCCGGTGATCGAAGGTCTCAACACCGCGGAAGGGCTGCAGCGGGTCGGCGGCAATCGCAAGCTCTATCTGAAACTGCTCCGGCAGTTCCTCGACCAGGAAAGCGACGCCGCCCTGCGCATCCGGGAGAGCCTCGTCGCCGGAGACCGCGTGTTGGCCGAACGCGTGGCTCACACGGT
>Ga0126307_10002853_pt1 | contig 11734 bp, 11 predicted proteins | sample Plot28_FD_89955 | JGI IMG/M metagenome (GOLD analysis project Ga0126307, IMG submission 89955) | Serpentine soil microbial communities from UC McLaughlin Reserve, CA, USA - Plot28 | ecosystem: Environmental > Terrestrial > Soil > Grasslands | place: USA: UC McLaughlin Reserve, Lake County...
AACGTGGTGGCCTTCGAGGAGCGGCTGCCGAACTCCGAGGGCCAGGGCCGGATCTCGATGGCGGAGCTGGTCCGCCGCTCGCTCCGGATGAACCCGAGCCGGGTGATCGTCGGCGAGGTCCTCGGCGACGAGATCGTCACGATGCTCAACGCGATGAGCCAGGGCAACGACGGCTCGCTGTCGACCATCCACGCCAACAGCTCGTCGGAGGTCTTCAACCGCATCTCGACGTACGCGCTTCAGGCGGCCGAGCGGCTGCCGATCGAGGCGACGCACATGCTCATCGCCGGGGCGATCAACTTCGTCATCTTCCTCGAGCGGCGCAACGACTACCGCAGCGGCGGCACGCTGCGCCGGTACGTGTCGAGCATCCGCGAGGTCAACGGCGTCGACGGCCGGGTGGTGTCGAGCGAGATCTGGGCTCCGGGCCCGGACGGGCTGGGCCGGCCTGCGGCGACGATCCAGTGCCTGTCCGATCTGGAGGCCGTCGGCTACGATCCCGCCGAGTACGGCAGGTGGGCCGGATGATTTTCGACTCGGTCCTGCTCGCGCTGCTCGGCGGCGCCGTCGCTGGTGGGGGCCTGCTGCTGCTGGTCGCGTCCCTGGTCGGGTGGGCGCCCGGGCGCAGCGACACGAAGCCGCGCCTCGCCCACCGGGTCAACCCGGGGACCGTCGGCCGCCGGCTGCTGTTAGGCGTGCTCGCCGCCCTGCTCGCGCTGCTGATCACCCGCTGGCCTGTCGCCGGGATCGGCGCGTTCCTGCTCGGCGTCTTCGGGCCGTCGCTGTTCGGCGGGGCTGCGGCCGCCCGCGTCGCGATGGCGCGGCTGGACGCGCTGGCTTCCTGGACCGAGTCGCTGCGCGACACCATCGCCGGGGCGGTCGGCCTGGAGCAGGCCATCCCGGCCACGTACAACGCGGCCGGTCCTAGCCTGAAGCGGCCGCTCGGGCTGCTGATCGACCGGCTGCGAACTCGGGAGCCGCTGCCGGACGCGCTGATGAGGTTCGCCGACGACCTGGCCGACACCAGCGCGGACCTGATCATCGCGGCGCTCGTCCTCAACGCGCGTCTGCGCGGACCGGGCCTGCGGGAGGTGCTCGGGTCCCTCGCGGCGGCGGCCCGCGAGGAGCTCGACGTCCGCGGCCGGATCGAGGCGAGTCGCCGCTCGACCCGGCGCAGCGTCCAGATCATCGTCGGGCTCACCGTCGTCGTCGTGCTCGGCCTCGCGCTGCTCAACAGGCAGTACGTCGAGCCGTACCAGACCCCGGCCGGGCAGATTGCGCTCGCCGTGGTCTTCCTGATCTTCGGCCTCGGCTTCCTGTGGATGCGCCGGCTGTCGGACTTCGAGACCTCCGAGCGGTTCCTCAGCGCCCGGTCCGCACCGGTCCGGGTCACCGAGCGGGAGGTGGTCGCGTGAGCGGGCACCGGAGCTCGGGAGGTGGGCGGTCGTGACCACCGGCCGGCTGCTGCTGTACGGGGTGCTCGCCGGTGCGCTGACCGGCTTCGGCCTGCTCGCCGTGGTGCTCGCCCTGCGGCCGGCCCGCCCGACGATCAGCGCGACGCTCGCCCGGCTGGACGCGACCCGGGCGCCCAGCCCGGTGTCGTCGGCCTTCATCCGGGAGGGGCTGACGGGATGGCGGGCCTCGGTCGGGAGCGCGCTCGCGCAGGCGATGGCCGACCGCGGGATCGCGCTGGCCTCGACCCGCGCGGACCTGAACGTGGTGGGCCGGTCGGTCGAGGGCTTCCTGGTCTCCTCGATCCTGTTCGGAGTCGCCGGGCTGGTGTTCGGGCCGCTGCTGGTGGCCCTGCTCTACCTGGTCGGGCTGGCGGCGGGAGCCGCGTTACCGCTCGCGCTGGCGCTGCTCGGCGCGGTGTTCGGCGCGCTGCTGCCGACCCTGGAGCTGCGCTCGCAGGCGGGCAAGCGCCGCCGCGACTTCCGGCACGCGGTCGGCGCGTTCCTCGACCTGGTCTCGATGAACCTGGCCGGCGGGCGCGGCGTGCCTGAGGCGCTGACGATGGCCGCGCAGATCGGCGGCGGCTGGCCGTTCGCCCGGATCCGGGACACGCTGGCGTTCGCCCGGCTGCAGGGTCTGACGCCCTGGGCCGCGCTCGGCCGGCTCGGCGAGGAGCTCAACGTCGAGGAGCTGCGCGACCTCTCCGCGGCGCTCACGCTGGTCGCCGACGACGGTGCGAAGATCCGCGCCTCGCTGTCGGCCCGCGCGGCCACCCTCCGCCGCCGCGAGCTCGCCGAGGCCGAGGGCAAGGCGGGCGAGCGGTCGCAATCCATGCTCATCGCCCAACTGGTGATCTGCCTGGGATTTCTGCTCTTCCTCGCCTACCCGGCCGTCTACAACATCTTCAACCTGAGCTAGTCGAACCACCACAATCGTGCGGTACTTTCACAAGCCGAACGCTCGCCCCGGAAGGATCGCGATGATCGCCAAGGTACGAGACAGCACTCTCGTGACGTACGTGCTGACGGCGCTCGGCTATGTGCACGACAGGCTGGAGCCGATCCGTAAGCGGAGCGACCGGGGCGCTTCCGCGATCGAGTGGGCGGTGATCGCCGCGATCTGCGTGACCGCGGCCCTGGTCATCGGTCTCGCCGTACGCAACGTGGTCACGACCAACGCCCCGAAGATCCAGAAGGGCACGGACACGGGATGACCCGTCCCGGCCGCGCTCGGGCGGCCGGCCGCCGGGGGCGGGACGGGCAGCGGGGGGCCGGCACGCTCGAGTTCGCGATCGTCGTGCTGCCCTTCCTGCTGCTGGCCTTCCTGCTGATCCAGGCCGGCCTCTACTTCCACGCGGCGAACGTGGCGGAGGCGGTCGCGCACACGACCGCCCGGGAGTCGGCGTCGTACCGAGGCGCGGCTGGCGGCGCCCCGGTGACGACGATCAACACCGGCGAGATCCGGTCGACCGCGCAGCAGGTGGCGAGCGACACCTGGAAGGCGTTGGACGGCAACCACAGCCTGGAGCTCACGACCGTGAACGCCCACCCGGACGCGGCCTTCAACCAGATCGAGGTCGTGATCGAGGGCAGGACGGTCAACCTGCTGCCCGGCCTGCTGCCCGATCTGACCGTGCGGGCGCGGGCGAGCAGCCCGATCGAGATCTTCAAGCCACAGGGGGAGGACTAGGTGACCGGCCGGCGGTGGCGTGCCGTCCGGGACGACCGCGGGACATTCGCTCTCGAGCTGGCGATCGTTGCGCCGATGCTCGTCGGCCTCCTTTGGATGATCATCTCGGCGGGCCGGCTCACGGTCACGGCCAGCAAGGTCGAGATCGCCGCCCGGGACGGCGCCCGGGCGGCCTCGATCAACCACAACAACGGCAGCGGGTTGCGGGTGAGCCAGGCCGTCGACGCCGCGGTCAAGTTCTCCCTGCGGCAGAACGGTGTCAGCTGCGTCGGGCCGCCGGGCGTCGAGCTGAACGACCCGCGGCCGGACCCGGGTGACGCGGTCCAGGTCACGGTCAGCTGCGACGTGGCCCTGCTGCTCGGCTCCGCGGAGCACACGGTGCGGCGGACGAGCGTCTCGGTCCTCGACACCTACCGGGGGACGACGTGACCGCCGCGTCCGCGCGGCCGGCGGTCGGCCGGTGCGGGCCGGGGGCGGTACGGCTGCGGCGGGCGGGCTGGCGGGACCGCGGCGCCGCGGGCGTCTTCGTCGCCGTGCTCGCGCCGTTCGTCATCGGTCTGGCGGGACTCGTCTTCGATGGCGGCCGGGCGCTGGAGGCGCGGCAGCGGGCGCTGGACGCGGCCGAGCAGGCGGCGCGGGACGCCGCCAACCAGTGCGACGTCGAGCGGCTTCGGTCGGAGAGCGAGTGCTTCGTCGACCCGAGCAAGGTTGGCGCGGCGGCGAGCAGGTACATGGTGGGCGGGGTCCAGCTCGACGGGGCGCCGCAGGTGGTGGACGGCGGGCACACCGTGGTCGTGAAAACCAAGATCAGCGTCGACACGATCTTCCTCGGGCTGTTCAACGTGCACACGCTCACCCTCGAGGTCGATGAGCGGCGGGCCACCGCCGTGACCGGGCTGGCCTGAGAGGCGGCGAGGACGATGACCGGGGCGTCGCTTCGGGACGTGCGCCGGGTGCGGCGGAGCGGTGCCGCGCTGCGCGGCATCCTGGCGCTGTTGCTCATGCTCGGCATCGCGGTGGGCGTGCCGGTCGCCCTGGTGCTGGTCGTCGGCAATCCGATCCCGCAGGTCTCGCGCACGGTGCTCGACGGGCGGCTGCCCGCGTCGTTCGTGCTCGACGTGATCGTCTGCATCGTCTGGCTCGCCTGGGCACAGCTGGTCGCCTGCCTGGTCGCCGAGCTCGTCGCGGGGGTTCGGGGCAGCGGCCTGCCGCGGCGGGTGCCGTTCGCCGCCGGCGCCCAGCAGGACTTCGCCCGGCGGCTGGTGACCGCCGTCCTGCTGCTCGCGACCGCCGGTCACGGCCTGCAGAGCGCGCCGGCACCCGCCTCGGGTGCCGCCCAGCCACCGGCGGCGGCGATCTCGTCCGTCGCCGGCGCGCTCGACCAGGTCGCGGCGGCCGCCGTCGGGCAGGCGGACGCGGCCGCCCGGCAGGCCACCGCGGCCGTGCGGACCGCGCCGCAGCCGGGCCTCGGCCCGCTGACCGGAGTCCCGGTGAAGCAGTATGTGGTGATGCCGCCGCAGGGCCGGCACCACGACAGCCTCTGGGACATCTCCGAGCGCTACCTCGGTGCGGGTATCCGCTACCGGGAGATCTTCGAGCTCAACAAGGGCCGGCTGCAGCCGGACGGCGACCGGCTGACGCTGGAGAGCCTGATCCGGCCCGGCTGGACCCTCGTCCTGCCGGCCGACGCGGCCGGCGAGGGTCTGATCGAGGTCACGCCGGACGGTGCCGCTCGGCCGGCGTCTGCGCCTGCCCCCGCTGGAGCCGGCGGTGACCGAGCTGGTGACCGGGCCGGTGACCGAGCTGGTGACCGGGCCGAGCACGAGGCCGGCCACGAGGCCGGGCACGGCACCGGGGCGCGCGGTGGCGGCGGCGGGTCGCTGCCCGGCCGGCCGGACGGTGCGACCGCCGCCGGCCTCGAGCTGCCGGCCGGTGCCGGGCTGCCGGGCGCGGCCGGGCTCCAGTTGCCGCCCGCCCCGACCACGGCGTCCCGCGGTGGGCTGGCCGATGGCGCGGCCCAGGTCCGCCCGGTCGCCGGCGAGCAGGAGCCGGCGCCGGAGCCGTCGCCCGAGGTGCCGTGGGATCTCGTCGGTGCCGAGCTGCTCGCGGCGGGGCTGCTGGAGGTGCTGGTCGCGCTGCGCCGGCGCAATGCCCGGCTGCGCCAGCCCGGCTCGGCGGTGACGCTTCCCGACGCGGAGGCGGCCGGGGTCGAGGTGGCCGTTCGGCTCGGCGCCGACCAGGCCGGCGCCGAGTACCTCGACCGGGCGCTGCGGACGCTGTCCCGCGCTCTGGCTGAGCAGGATCGCCCGCTGCCGGAGATCTACGCAGCCCGGCTGTCCGCGGACGCGCTGGAGCTGCTGCTGGCGGTGCCGCTGGAGAGGGCGCCGGCGCCGTACGTGGCGGAGAACGGCGGTGCCCGATGGGTGCTGGACCGCTCGACGGCGCTGCCACCGACCGGCGACGTGCCGGCGCCGCTGCCGGGGCTGGTCTCCCTCGGCGGCGATGGCCACGGCAGGGTCTTCATCGACCTGGAGGGCGCAGGCGGCGCGATCTGCATGACCGGCGACCTGGACCGGGCCCGCTCGGTCGTCGCCGCGGCGGCGGTCGAGCTGGTCACCAACCGCTGGTCGGACGACCTGCGGGTCACCCTCGTCGGCTTCGGCTCCGCGCTCGCGCCGATCAGTGAGGAGCGGCTGCGCTGCATCGACTCGCTCGACGAGGTGATCGACCGAGTGACCGACCGGCTGTCGGCCAGCCGCCGGTCGCTCGCCGCATCCGGAACGGACTCGGTGCTCACCGGCCGGGTCCGCGGGCTGCGCGGTGAGGGGCTCACTCCCGACTTCCTGGTGCTCGCGTCCCCGCCGCCCGCCGAGCAGCTGGCAGAGCTGCAGGAGTGGGCGCGCTCGACCCGGCGGGCGCCGCTCGGCATCCTCGTCGCCGGCGAGGTGTCGACGGCGCGGTGGCGCTTCGCGATCGACGAGCGCGGGGTGCTCGACACCGGGGTGCTTGGAATCCGCCTCGGCGCCCAGCTGCTGACCGCCCGGAGCTACGCCGCGCTCGCCCGGCTGCTCCGGGCCGAGGCCGCCACACTGGCCGCCGACGACACCGCCGCGCTCCGGGCCGCCGCGGGGGCCGAAGCGCCCGAGCGGGGGCCGGCGCCGGTGCCCGAGCGGCCGCCCGCGCCCGCGCTGCCTCGCCGGGTCGATCCGGACGGCGAGCCGCCGGTGCTGGTCCGGATCTTCGGTGAGCCGGGCGTCGACGGCGCCGAGCGGCTGCTGCCGGGGACCCCGCTCGCGCTGGAGATCGTCAGCTACCTCGCGTTGGTGGGCGCGGTGACGCCCCGGGCGCTCGCGGCGTCGATCTGGCCGTACGGGGTGACGGCCGCGGAGCGCGACGGCACGCTCGCCCGCGTCCGCGAGTGGCTCGGCGAGGAGGCCGACGGCCGGCGCCGGCTGCGCCTGGACGAGGACGGCAGGCTGCGGCTGTCCGACGATGTGCAGCTGGACTGGCACGTCTTCGTGGCGCTCGCCTCTCGCGACGGCGACGACGACGTCCTGCGGGCGCTGGAGCTGGCGCGCGGTCCTCTCGTCGAGCCGCGGCTGCCCCGCCGCTACACCTGGATCGCGCGGGAGCCCGTCGCCCACGAGCTCCCTGCGTACGTCGTCGACGTCGCCCACCGAGCCTCGGTGGCCTACCTGGCCCTGGGCCGGGCTGACGGCGCCGTCGCCGCCGCCCGGGCAGGCCTCCGGGTTGTGCCGGAGTGCGAGCAGCTGTGGGAGGACCTTGCGGCCGCCGTGCGCGAGCGGGACGGCGAGCGGGCCGCCGAGCGGGTGGCCGAGCAGCGGGCCGAGGCGCTCGGGAGCTCGGCCGTCCTGCAGCCGGAGCGGCTGTCCGCCTAGCGTTCCGGGCCGGGTGGGGCCTCCGGCGGGCGGGTCATCGCCAGCACGTCGAGGACCCGGTCCAGCTCCTCCTCGCTGATCTTGCGGTCGGCGACGTACCCCCGCTCGAGCACGACCTGGCGGATCGTCTTCCGCTCGGCGAGCGACTGCTTGGCCACCTTGGCCGCCTCGTCGTAGCCGATGTAGCGGTTGAGCGGGGTGACGATCGACGGCGAGGACTCGGCCAGCTCGCGGGCGCGGTCGACGTTCGCGATGATCCCGTCGACGCAGCGGTCGGCGAGCAGCCGGCACGAGTTGGCGAGCAGCCGGATCGACTCCAGGATGTTCCGGGCCAGCACGGGCAGCATGACGTTCAGCTCGAAGTTCCCGGCCGCGCCCGCGTACGCGATGGCGGCGTCGTTGCCGATCACCTGAGCGGCGACCATCTGCACCGCCTCCGGCACCACCGGGTTGACCTTTCCGGGCATGATCGACGAACCCGGCTGCAGGTCAGGGAGGTTGATCTCGCCGAGGCCGGTGCGCGGGCCGGAGCCCATCCAGCGCAGGTCGTTCGTGATCTTTGTGAGGCCGACCGCGATCGTCCGCAACTGCCCGGAGGTCTCCACCAGCGCGTCCCGGGCGCCCTGCGCCTCGAAGTGGTTGCGCGCCTCCGTGAGAGGCAGGCCGGTCTCGGCCGCGATCCGGGCGATCACCTCGGCCGCGAAGCCCGCGGGTGCGTTGATTCCGGTGCCCACCGCGGTGCCCCCGAGCGGCAGCTCGGCCAGCCGGGGGAGCGACGCTTCCAGCCGCTCGATGCCGTACCAGATTTGGGCGGCGTAGCCGGCGAACTCCTGGCCGAGGGTGACGGGCGTGGCGTCCATCAGGTGGGTGCGCCCGGACTTCACCACGTCGGCGAACTCGGACGCCTTCCGCTCCAAGGACTCGGCGAGCCGGCGCAGCGCCGGGATCAGGTCGTTGACGACCGCGTTCGTCGCTGCGACATGGATCGCCGAGGGGAACTGGTCGTTGCTCGACAGCGGGTCGTTGACGTCGTCATTGGGGTGCACGCCGGCGCCGGCGAGCCGCTCGGAGGCGAGCGTCGCGATGACCTCGTTCGCGTTCATGTTGCTCGACGTGCCGGAGCCGGTCTGGAACACGTCAATCGGGAACTCGGCGTCCCAGTCGCCGCGCGCCACCTCGTCGGCGGCGAGGGCGATCGCCTCGGCCATGTCCGGGTCGAGCAGCCCGCGCTCGGCCCGGACCCGGGCGCCCAAACCCTTGATCAGCGCCAGGCCGCGGATGAGCTCCCGCTCGATGGGCCGCCCGGAGATCGGGAAGTTCTCGACCGCCCGCTGGGTCTGCGCCCGCCACTTCGCCCGGGCGGGCACCCGCACCTCACCCATCGAGTCGTGCTCGACCCGGAACTCCTCGCCCACGATGCCTCCCGCTCGGCCGCCCGGCGGCCTGGCCTCGCTCACAGCGGTTCCTTCGACGCCGGTTGTGAGGAGATCCTAGGCAGCCGCAGCCTCTCCGCCCCGGTGACCTCGACCACGGCGGTCCGTCGGGCGGATGTCGCGCCGGGGTGGGCGCCGGTACGGTCGGCCGGGTGGAGATGGAGCCCCGACCCGAGCCATCGACCCGGCAACCCACCGACGCGGACCGGGAGGCGGCGGCCGAGCGGCTCGCGGACGCGGCCGGCGACGGGCGGCTGACGCTGGAGGAGTTCAGCGACCGGGTCGGCGCAGTGTGGGCGGCCGATCGGCTGGCCGAGATCTCGGCGGCGACGGCCGGCATCGAGCCGGCGCCCCCGGTCGGGTCGACCCGGACCGTGTCGACGGTGGTCAGCGTCATGGGCGACCAGCGACGGACCGGACGCTGGCGACTGCCGGCGCGGCTGTGCGGCTACAGCCTGATGGGCGACATCGAGCTCGACCTGAGGTCGGTCGTCTGCTCCGAGCAGGAGGTGGAGATCACGACGGTCGCGGTGATGGGCGATCTCGTCGTGGAGGTGCCCGAGGGCGTAGAGGTCGAGCTCGGTGGCTTCGCGCTCATGGGCGACCGGGAGCTGCGCCTCGCGCCAGTCGCCCGCGTGCCCGGCACGCCGCTGATCCGGATCCGGGCGTACGCGCTGATGGGTGACGTGAAGGTCCGCTCCTCCACCCCTTCCGGCGAGGACGAGCGCGCCAGCGGCTGGCGGAGGCTGCTGTGGCACGGGATGACACCCCCGCCACGCCCGGGAGGACCGTGGCCACCGCGGCCAGAGGTGCCACCGCCGCCCCCGCCACCGGAAATCCGCCCGTGACCCGTCGGAGCGGGCCGCGCCCGGACGACGTACGGGTGTGAGCGAGCAGCCGGACGGCCCCGCGGGCCTCCTGGCGCTGTACGACTCGGCGCTGCCGCAGGTCTACGGCTACCTGCTGTCCCGCTGCGGCGAGCGGACGCTGGCCGAGGACCTCACCGCGGAGACGTTCGTGGCCGCGGTGGACGCGGTGCGCTCCGACCGGCCGCCGCCGCTGACACCTGCCTGGCTGGTCGGGGTCGCCCGACACAAGCTGGCCGACCACTGGCGCCGGCAAGCCCGGGAGGACCGGGGCCTGCTGGCGGTGGCCGGCGAGCTGCGCGGCTCGACCGCCGACGATCCCTGGAGCGGCTGGCTGGACGCGGTGACGGCCCGCGAGGTCCTCGCTCGGCTGGCGCCGCACCACCGGCTCGCGCTCACGCTGCGCTACCTCGACGGCCTGCCCGTACCCGAGGTGGCGCAGCTGCTCGACCGGACCCTGTACGCCACCGAGGCGCTGCTGGTCCGGGCACGCGCGGGGTTCCGTCGCGCGTACGACGGCGGCGACGACGAGCTGGGGAGGGGGCCGCGGTGACCGACCCATTCGACGCGCTGCGGGCACCGGTGGAGCCGGTGCACCCCGACCCGGCCTTCGCCGCCGCGCTCCGTGCCCGGATCGAGCGCGCCCTCACGCTGCCCCGAGGAGTCACCGTGACCAGCACAGCCGTCGAGATCCCCGCCGTCGCCCAGGGAGCCTTGATCCCGTACCTCGCCGTCCGAGTCGGCACCGGCCAGCAGGCCATCGACTGGTACGTCGAGGTGCTCGGCGCCCGCCGCCGCGGCGAGCCGATCATGGTGCCGGACGGCCGGGTCGGGCACGCCGAGCTGGAGCTGGCCGGGAGCACGCTTTACCTCGCCGAGGAGTTCCCGGAGATCGGCGTGGTCGCACCGGACCCGGCCGGCAGCCCGGTCAGCCTGTCGCTGCGCGTTCCGGACGTCGCGGAGACCACGCGGCTGGCGCTTGCCCGCGGCGCACGGGCGCTGCGCACCATTTACGACGACTACGGGAGCCGCAACACTCCGATGGTGGACCCGTTCGGGCATCGCTGGCTGCTGCACACCCCCCTGGCTGAGCTGCCGCAGATCCAGCGGCAGGGCGACGTCGGCTACGCCTGGCTGACCGTTCCGGACCCGGATCGGGCGGCCGCCTTCCACGCCGCCGTGCTTGGCTGGGAGTACGAGCCCGGGCACACGCCAGGCGGCCGGAACGTCGTCGGCCAGTCGCTCCCGATGGGCATCGGCCGGGGCGAGCCCGGCTGGCACCTGTCGTACGCGGTCGACGACGTGGCCGGGGCGGTCAAGCGGGTCCGTGCCGCCGGCGGCACGGCGAGCGACCCTGAGGACCGCCCGTACGGGCCGGCGGCCGACTGCGTCGACGACCAGGGCATGGTCTTCGCCCTGCACGGGGCCGGCGTCGGACCGCGGCCGCCGGAGAACGGTGCCCGGCCGGGCGACCTGTCGTACCTGACGCTGGAGGTCGCCGACTCGGCGAGGGCGCGCGCGCTCTACGGCGCGGTCCTGGGCTGGAGGTTCATGCCGGGACGGGTCGAGGACGGCTGGAATGTCGAGGGCGCTGTGCCGATGACCGGCATGCACGGCGGTCACCCGACCAGCACCGTGGTCCCGATGTGGAAGGTCGACGAGGTGGCCGCCGCGGTCGAGCGGGTGCGAGCCGCCGGCGGGACGGCCGGCGAGCCTGAGCGCATGCCGTACGGGACGATCGCGGAGTGCGCGGACGACCTGGGCATCCGCTTCTACCTCGGCGACGCCTGACCGATCACTCGAGCGGCAGGGCCCCGGCGTGGTCGAAGTCGATGGCCGAGTACGCCCGTAGTTTGGTCAGTGAATGCCAGCTGTCGACCAGCCGGATCGTGCCGCTCTTGCCGCGCATGACGATCGACTGGGTCTGCGCGCCGCCGGCGCGGTAGCGCACACCACGCAGCAGCTCGCCGTCGGTCACACCCGTGGCGGCGAAGTAGACGTTGTCGGTGGAGACAAGGTCGCGGGTGGTCAGCACCCGGTCCAGGTCGTGGCCGGCCGCCATCGCCCGTTCGCGCTCCGCGTCGTCACGCGGCCAGAGCCGGCCCTGCAGGACCCCGCCCATGCAGGTCAGCGCGCAGGCGGCGATGGTGCCCTCCGGCGTGCCGCCGATGCCGAGCAGCAGGTCGACGCCGGTGCCGTCCCGGGCGGCCATGATCGCCCCGGCCACGTCGCCGTCGCTGATGAACTTGATCCGCGCCCCGGCCTCCCGCACCTGCCGGACCAGGTCCTCGTGCCGCGGCCGGTCCAGGATGCAGACCGTGATGTCCTTCACCCGGTCGCCCTTGGCCTTCGCCACCCGGGCGATGTTCACCGCCGGCGGCGCGGTGACGTCCAC
>Ga0126307_10002854_pt1 | contig 11733 bp, 10 predicted proteins | sample Plot28_FD_89955 | JGI IMG/M metagenome (GOLD analysis project Ga0126307, IMG submission 89955) | Serpentine soil microbial communities from UC McLaughlin Reserve, CA, USA - Plot28 | ecosystem: Environmental > Terrestrial > Soil > Grasslands | place: USA: UC McLaughlin Reserve, Lake County...
GGTCGTAGTCGACAAGACGAGCATGCAGTTCGTCTTCGGCTCCGAGGTCGACTGGGTCGACGGCCTCCAGGGCGCCGGCTTCGCGGTCAACAACCCGAACGTCGAAGCCGCCTGCGGCTGCGGCTCTTCCTTCCAGGTGAAGGAAGACACGGCCGAAAAGGCCGCCGCGGTCTAGTTCGATCGAGTCTGCGCTAGCGCTCGATCTGAATCGGCGGGCTCTGCTGCGGGTTCTCCGCCTTGAACTGTTCCTTGGCGGATGCCGGCTGGCCCTCGGCCCGGTCGACACCGAGCAGCTCGGCCAGCTCGCCTGACTCGTTCAGCTCCTCGACGATGTCGGCACCGCCGACGAGCTGTCCCTCGATGTAGAGCTGGGGGAAGGTGCGCCAGTCGGCGATCTCGCCGGTGACCTCGCGTAGGGGCTCGAGCGCCGGAAGAACGTCGAGAGCCGCGTACTCGACCCCGTAGGGCTCGATGGCCGCGACGGCCCGCATCGAGTTGCCGCATGCCGGAGCCTCCGGGGTGCCCTTCATGAAGAGAAGGACCTTGTTCTCCCGGATCAGCTCCTCGATCTTTTCCTTGAGTGCTGGATCAGTCATCGACACTCACTATACGCACCTGTCCGAGCGGTCAAACCCGGCTACTGCGGGACCGAGGTCTTGATGGTGAGCGAGTGCAGCTCGCCGGTATCCGAGCGCTCACGGACCGCGTTCTTGACCAGCCGGTGCTGATCGATGCGGTTCATCCCCTCGAACTGGGCGGCCGAGACGTTGACGCGCAGGTGGTCGCCGCCGCCCTCGTCGATCACCTCGACCGCCGCCCCCGGAAGGGCGCCCTCGATCAGTGACTTGACGTCGTCGACCAGCGCCACGGTCAGGCGGCGGTCTTCGTGACCTTGGAGGCCTCGAGCATCTCTTCGAGGCGGCAGAACTTCACTCGCGGGCGGCCATGCGGCTTGCCCGCCTCGACCTCGGCGGCGTCGATCGCCTGCCACCCCTCGAAGGTGACGTGGTCGGGCTTTCGCTCGTTCAGCAGGGCCTCGATTGCGCCGCGGTCGCCGGCGAGCTCTGTGTCCGGGACCTTGCCGGCCTCCAGATCCTCGAAGAGGTGGTCGACCGTCTCCTGCGCGTCCTTCTTGTTCGTCCCGATCACGCCGGAGGGACCGCGCTTGATCCAGCCGACGGCGTAGAGCCCCGCGACCTGGTGGCCGTCGTCCTTCACCCGGCCGCCCTCGTTGGCGATCGTGCCGGCGCGCTCGTCGAAGGGGACGCCGTCGACGGGCACGCCCTTGTAGCCGATCGAGCGCAGAACCAGTCCGCATTCGATCGTCTCGCGCTCGCCCGTGTCGACCGCACGGATGCGGCCGGACTCGTCGCGCTGGAGCTCGTTGCGGCCGACGACGATCCGCTCGACCTTGCCATCGCCCTGGATCTCGATCGGGGAGCGGAGGAACCTGAGCTTGATCGTCTGCGGCTTGCCCTCCGGCTCGCGGCCCGAGAAGTCGGTGAAGATCTCGACGTTGCGTCGGTTGGTCGGGTCGGCGTCCTCGGACTCGAGCCACTCGCGGCTGATCTCGTCGAGCTCCATCTCTTCGGCGTCGATGTCGATGTCCGCGTTCGCCATCTCGCCGAGCTCGCGAACCTCGGGGTTGGTGAAGGCGGCCTGCGCGGGGCCGCGACGGCCGAGCACGAGGATCTCCTTCACGCTGCTCGCGCCGAACGCATCGATCGCGTGATCGGCGGTGTCGGTCTCCTCGAGCTCCTCGCGGGTCAGGGCCAGCATCCGCGCGACGTCGGCCGCGACGTTCCCGTTGCCGATCACGACGACGCGCTCGCAGGAGAGGTCGAACTCACGGTCGGCGAAGTCGGGGTGGGCGTTGTACCAATTGACGAACTCGGTGGCCGGATGGCTCCCGGCCAGGTCCTCGCCCGGGATGCCGAGGTGGCGGTCGGTCGCGGTGCCGTAGGCGAAGACGACCGCATGGTAGCGCTCGCGGAGCTCGTCGACCGTGAGGTCCCTGCCGACCTCGACGTTGCCGAAAAAGCGGAATTCGGGCCGCGCCGCGGTCTTCTCGTACACGCGGATCACCGACTTGATCTTGGGATGGTCCGGCGCGACGCCGAAGCGGACCAGCCCGTAGGGCGTGCAGAGCCGGTCGAACATGTCGACCTCGGCGTGCGTCCCCTCGTGCTTGAGCACGTGCTCGGCCGTGTAGAACCCGGCCGGCCCGGACCCGACGATGGCGACGCGCAGCGGCTTGTCCTCAGTTCCGATCATTCAGCGAGCCGGGAAGGGTAGTGACTTACGCCGGTGTGACCGCCGTTGCGGCGGTCCCGTCAAGCGCATCGAGCGCACGGCCCAGCGACATCGAGACGCAGGTGAAGATCGGGGTGTCTCGGAGGGTGTAGGCGCTCGACTCTGTCGGGCGGAGCTCCTGAACGAGGTCGAGGAACTCGCCCGGCTCGTCGACTTCGAAGGAGACCACGAACTCCTGATCGTCCAGGCCGAACGAGTATGTGGTGTTGATCGAGATCTCCGGATGCCGGCGCCCGACCTCGATGTGGTTGGCCATGATCCGCTGCCGCTCCTCGAGCGGCAGGCCGTACCACTCGCGCTTCTTGTCGAGCGGATAGACGAAGAGGTACTTGCGATCGGAGGTGCAGATCTCCGGCCGTGACTCCGAATCCGAGTAGGGCGAGGGCTTAGTCATCGCCAGGTAGGAGTAGGGGGTGGTGGCCCAGCGGGCGAGGCCGCTCTGGCTGAGGACGACATGGAACGTGTGAATGTCCTCCAGCGTCGGGCTCTGGCTGAGCAGCATCAGATCGGTGTCGCCGCGGGTGCCGACCGTCGAATACGCTCGCAGCGATCGGTCCTCGCCGAAGTCCTCACACGCCGCCAGGAACTCGGCCTTGTCGATCGCCCGTTCCTCCGCGGATCGGCGGCGCCAGGCGGGGTCGAGCTTGAAGAAGGTGAACTTGACGAACGTGCGGCCGGCCATGAAACGAAGGTTAATGGCGGTCGCGCTGGCGGCCGGGGCGTTCCTGTCCGCCTGGGCGCCGTCCGCCCACGCGGAGCCGCCCACGGTGACCATCGCTCTGGTCCCGCGAACGACTTTGGTGCAGCGGCTCGCCGACGCCGGGTTCTCTGTGGGCCTGCTCAGTGCCGGGACCGGCGACGTCACGGCCGAGCACACCTATCGCGACATCTCGGCGGGAAACCGGGAGCCACCGCCCTCCGATGCCGTTCCGGGCTTGCTGCGGTCGACCCTCTCGCGCGCGGGCTTGAGTGCCAGCCTCCGTCGGCTCCACGTCGCGCCCGGCGACCTGTCAAGTCTCGTCGCTCACCTCCGCGGAGATGACCTGCTGATTGCCCTGGGCAAGCCCCCGCCGCCAGACAATCGGGCACTTCCGATCGGGATCGCCGGCGCCGGCTTCGGCGGAACCCTGACCTCGAACTCGACGCGTACGGGAGGCTACGTCCTCTCCACCGACCTGGCGCCGACGATTCTCCGACGCCTGGGCGTCTCGGTCCCGGACCAGATGGACGGAGAGCCCATCCGGGCCGAGGGCAAGGTGGACGCGGACGCCGTCGCCAAACGAGGCGAGCGGATGACCGCCGTCGCCGATTGGCGGATCCAGGTACCGACCGCATGCCTCGCGCTCTGGCTCCTGTCGGCGATCGTATTTGGACTCGTGGCGCCGTCTCGTCGGCGTACCGCCGCGGCCTGGCTGGGGCTTGCGTTCGCCTACATGCCGCTGCTGCTGCTGGCCGGGGCGGCACTCAGGCCGGAATTTGCCGCCTACGAGGGGCTGTTGGTCGCTGTTGGTGCCGGAGGCCTCGCCGCGGTGACGCTCAGGTTCGCTCGGGGCTGGTGGGCGGCCGCGGTCGCCTGCGCGGTGACCGTGGGGGTCTACGCGATCGACATGGTCACCGGGTCGGAGTTGACCAAGCTCTCACTGCTCGGACCGAACCCGATCTACGGCGCCCGCTTCTACGGCATAGGCAACGAGCTCGAGGCTCTGTTCGCGGTGATGGTCCCGTTTGGTGTCGCAGCGGCCCTGACCGCGACCGTCGCGCGGGCGCCGCGGGCCGTCTTCTGCCTCCTGGCTGCGGGCGGTGTCGCAGCCATCGTCTTTGGGGCCGGCGGCTGGGGCGCTGACGTCGGGGCCGCGATCGTGCTTCCGCTCGGCGCTGCGGTCGCGGCGGTCGTGGTCGATGGGAATGCCGAGGGCTCTCGCCTTCGTCTCATCTGTTTCGTGCTTGCGGCGCCGGTTCTCGGTCTAGGACTCCTCGCGCTGATTGACCTCGTCTCCGGCGCGAACGCCCACCTGACGCGCTCGGTCTTGGTCGCGGGCGGTGCCCGCGACCTCGCGGACATCGCTCAGCGCCGCCTCGACCTCTCGGCTCACGATTTCGCCCAGGCAGCGGGCAATCCGCTCTTCTGGATCGTCGTATTGGGCATCGCGGCGGGAATTGCCAAATGGCGTCGTATCGACGGCTGGCTCGAGCCGTTTCCGGCCGCCCGCGCAGGCGTGATCGGCGCATGCGCGGCGGTGGCGGTCGGCGTGCTGGTGAACGACTCGGGAGCGACCTTCCTCGTGCTCGGATCGCTGGCGCTGGGGGCGGCTGTCGCCTTCGCCTGGGCTCAGGCGGGCACGAATCCGTAGAAGTCCGCGTAATTCGTGCTTGCCAGGCGGATAAATGCATGAGCTGTGACGCGCGCCACTAAGCACAACCTCCAGTACAGGTACCCTGGCCGAATGCGCATTGCGCTTGTCTCGCCCTATTCCTGGACCTATCAGGGAGGCGTCAACAGGCACGTTGAAGCGCTGGCGGAGCAGTTCGCCGCCCGGGGAGATGACGTTCGTGTGTTGGCCCCGTGGGATCCGCCTGACGCGATCAGCAGACGCCTGCACCGCTCCCAACCCGAGCTCCGGGAGGCTCCTGACTACCTCGTTCCGCTCGGGCGAACCGTGGGCTACGGCGCCAATGGAGCCGTCTCGAACCTCTCCTCCTTCCCGGAGGGGCCGATCGCGCTCCGGCGCGAGCTGCGCTCCGGCAACTACGACGTCGTCCACGTCCACGAGCCGCTGGCGCCGCTCGTCGGGTGGGACGCCATGACCTTCCGAGGCGCACCGGTCGTCGGGACCTTTCACGCGTACTCCACGAAGGCCTTTCCGAACCACGTCGCGACGCTGCTCGGCGCCCGGCGCCGGATGAATCAGCTCTCCGCGCGGATCGCCGTCTCCGAGGCGGCCGCCTGGACCGGCCGCCGCTGGTTCGGCGGCGAGTACATGATCGTCCCGAACGGCGTCGACATCGAGGCCGCTCCGCAGGGCCCGAAGCCGCCCAGTGACGAGCTGCGGCTGCTCTTCGTCGGTCGCGCCGAGGAGCGCAAGGGCCTGCCGGTGCTCCTCGCCGCGTTCCAGGCATTGGTCGAGCACGTCCCTTCGCGCCTCACCGTCATCGGCGCCGACCCAGAGGAGATCTCGCGCCGCGTCGGCGACCCGGACCTCATGGAGCACATCGACGTGCTCGGCAAGGTCTCGGACTCCGTCCTCTGGCGCCAGCTCGGTGAGGCAGACCTGCTTTGCGCGCCATCGCTCGCCGGCGAGAGCTTCGGAATGGTCCTGATCGAGGCGATGGCTTCCGGCACCGGCGTTGTCGCCTCGGCGATCGCCGGCTACAGCGACGTCGTCACCAACGGCGTCGACGGCATCCTGGTGCCGCCCGCCGATCCGCAGGCGCTGGCCGAAGAGCTTCAGCTGCTCGCCCACGAACCCGAGCGGATCAAGGCCGTGGGCGAGGCCGGTCGCGGCACCGCCGAGCGCTACGCCTGGCCTCGAATCGCCGACGAGGTCGCCGAGGTGTACGAGCGCGCAATCCAGCCGGCGCCGGCGCCCGTCATGGGTGTCGAAGCGGCGGCGAGGCGCACCGGGCTGGTGCGCATCGACGGCGGCGCGAAGCAGCCGCCAAAGCGCCTGCCCTCACTGGAACCGGCTCCTCTCGATGGCCGCAGCCGCGGCAGGCGGGCCGCCCGGAAGGCCGGCGTCGCCATCGCGGGCGTTCTCGGGCTCGGCTTGACAGCGTTGGCCGCACGCCGGATCGGCATCGATCAGGTCGCCACGAACATCATCGACTCCGACCTGAAGTGGGTTCTGATCGCCTGCGCCCTGATGGTGGCCGCGATGTTCGCCCGCGCCGCCTCGTGGATCGCGATCACACGAGCGGCATTGCCGAGGCACCACGTCCGCCGCCGCGACGTGACCTCGGCGACGATGATCGGGGTGTTGATGTCGGCGACGCTGCCGGCGCGCCTCGGCGAGCCCGCCAGGGCGATGGTTCTATCCCGCCATCTCGGCCGGATGCGCCAGACGTTTCCCGTGCTGATCGGAACGCTCGTCTCGCAGACGGCGCTGAACATCCTCGCCCTGGTCCTGCTCGGCGGGATCATCGTCTCGACGACCGATCTCTTCCAGGAGAGCACCCAGAAGCTCTTCCTGGTCTCGACCGCGCCGCTGCTCGTCCTCTTGGCGGTGCTCATGGCTCCGTCGCTCGTCCGCGTCAACGGGCAGGGCCGGATCGCGCGGGGGATCAAGGCCGTTCGCGGCGCGCTCCAGCAGGCGCGCAAGGGGCTGACCGTCTTCCGCGATCCCCGCAGGGGCTCATTCGCCACCGGCGCCCAGCTTCTCGCCTGGTTCCTGCAGCTGCTCTCCTGCTGGGCCCTGTTCGCCGCGCTCGGCCTCGACCATCAGGTCGCGATCGGAGCCGCCGCGGCCTGCCTGTTCGCGGTCAACGTGACCGCGGTCGTCCCGGCGACGCCGTCGAACATCGGCATCTTCCAGCTCGCGATCATCAGCGTGCTCCACCAGGGCTTCGGCGTGTCGCCCGCGGATGCGCTCGCCTACGGTGTCATCCTGCAGGCCGTCGAGATCGCCACCGCCGTCGCGCTCGGCGTTCCGGCCCTGGTGCGGGAGGGCGTCACCTGGTCGGACATGCGCCTGCGCGCGATGTCCGCCGCTCCGGTCCAGCTTCCCGAGCGCCCACGCGCCCGGGAGCGGGACGCCGAGCGAATCTCCGCCTAGAACACGATCGTCTTGTTCTCGTGGATCAGGGTGCGATCCTCGAGGTGCATTGCGACCGCACGGGCCAGAACGGTGCGCTCGATGTCCTCACCGAGGCGGGTCAGGTCTGCGACCGACTCGCGGTGCGAGACGCGGGCGACGTCCTGCTCGATGATCGGGCCGGCATCGAGCTCCTCGACCACGTAGTGGGCCGTGGCGCCGATGATCTTGACGCCCGCCTCGTAGGCCTCCTGATGAGGATCCGGGCCCGCGAACGCCGGTAGGAACGAGTGGTGGATGTTGATCAGCGGCGCTCCGATCCGATCCAGGAACTCGCCGGAGAGGATCTGCATGTATCGGGCGAGCACCACAAGGTCGACCTTGCCCACGAGCAGCTCGAGCAGCTCCTCCTCCGCCCGGGGCTTGTTGTCCGGCGATACGGGGACGTGTTGGTAGGGGACCCCGAAGGAGCGTACGTCTCCCTCCAGGTCTGGGTGGTTCGAGGCGACGAGGATCACATCGGCGTCGAGGGACCCGCGCCGCCATCGCCAGAGCAGATCGAGGACACAGTGCTCATAGCGGGAAACGAGGATCGCCATTCTCTTGCGATCACCCGGGTGGGACATGCGCCAGCCCATCTCGAACCGGTCCCCGACCTCCTGCGCGAACGCCGCCTCGAGAGCGTCACGGTTCAGGTCCATCCCCGAGGTCGAGAACTCCATTCGCATGAAGAACCGGCCGCCCTCGGGGTCGGTTGAGTGCTGGTCTGAGGAGACGATGTTGGCGCCGCGGCTGAAGAGGAAGCTCGAAACGGCGGCGAACGATCCCGGGACGGTCGGGGCACGAGACCAGGAGGCGGGCGTGTCTGTATACAGAACTGCCGCCGGGGGGCGGCCTCACTGCGGATTTGTCGCCTGAAGTCGCCACTTCTATTGCTGAGTTGTATACAGTTTGTGCCTGGACGCGTCACACGCCCACGGCGCAAGCGAGGCGAGGAGGAAGAGATGATCGACGCGGGTGGCCCAGCCCCCGAGTTCACGCTCTCCGATCAGGATGGCGTGCCGGTCAGCCTCTCCTCGCTTCGCGGGCGCTGGGTGGCCCTCTACTTCTACCCGAAGGCCGACACCCCCGGCTGCACCGCGCAGGCCTGCGGTGTCCGCGATCACTCCGGCGACTACGAGGCGGCGAACGCGGTCGTCCTCGGCATCTCGCCCGACCCGGTCGATGAGCTGCGGGCCTTCGCCGACAAGTATGGCCTTGCATTCACCCTGCTCTCGGACGAGGAGCACAGGGTGGCCGACACCTACGGCGTCTGGGACGAGCTCCAGTTCGGCGACCTGAAGGTCTGGGGCAATCGGAGATCGACGGTGCTGATCGATCCCGAGGGCCGGATCGCGACCGTCTTCCCAGACGTCAAGCCGGACGAACACGACCAGCTGGTATTGGAGGCGCTCGGCGGGCTAGGCGCCGTCGCCTCCGGGTAAGCGTATGAAGGAGGAAGAGAGATGAGCACGACCAACGGCAGCCCGGAAGCCGATATTCGAGAAGTTCCCGAGACCTTCAAGCTCACGGATTGGCCGCGCAACTGCTGGTATGCGGCCGCCTATGACGTCGAGCTGAAGCGAGAGCTGCTGGGGCGCCGGATCGGCGACCACAGCCTCGTCATGTACCGGCGTGAGGATGGGCAGCCGGTCGCCCTCGAGAACGCCTGCTGGCATCGGCTGATGCCCCTGTCAGAGGGGAAGATCGAGGGCGACAACGTCGCCTGCGGCTACCACGGGCTCGTCTACAACCCGGAGGGGCGCTGCGTCTTCATGCCCTCCCAGAAGACGATCAACCCGGCCGCCCGGGTGCGGCGCTACCCGGTGGCCGAGCGGCATCGGTTCATCTGGGTGTGGACCGGCGATCCGGCGCTCGCCGACCCGGATCTGATTCCCGACCTGCACTGGAACGACCACCCCGAGTGGGCTGGGGACGGCAAGCTCATTCACCTCGAGTGCGGCTACAAGCTGATCGTCGACAACCTCATGGACCTCACGCACGAGACCTTCGTGCACGGCGCCAGCATCGGCCAGCGCTCGATCGCGGAGGTTCCGTTCGAGGTCACGCACGGGCCGAGCTCGGCGACGGTCACCCGCTGGATGGTGGACGTGGAGCCGCCGCCGTTCTGGAGGATGCAGCTGGGTTGGAAGCTCGAGAAGCCGCCTGCGGAGGTACCCAAGGTCGACCGCTGGCAGATCATCCATTTCCAGGCGCCGAGCACGATCGCGATCGATGTCGGCGTTGCGCCTCACGGAACCGGCGCCCCGGAGGGCGATCGCTCTCAGGGCGTGAACGGCTACGTGCTCAACACGATGACCCCCGAGACCGAGAAGACCTGTCACTACTTCTGGGCCTTCGTGCGGAACTACAAGCTCGAGAATCAGGAGTACACGACCATCATCAGAGAGGGCGTGACCGGCGTCTTCGGCGAGGACGAGGTGGTGCTCGCGGCCCAGCAGCGCGGGGTCGACGACCACCCCGACAAGCAGTTCTACAACCTCAACATCGACGGCGGCGCGATGTGGGCACGACGCCTGATCGACAAAATGATCGCCGAGGAGGCCGATGACTCTCGATATCGGGACTCCGCAAGCGAGGCCGAGCGCCAGGAGGGCACCTCCACCCGAGTCGAGGCGACGGAGGCTGACGCCGAGCGTCTCGGCGTGAGCTGACGCGAGGGCCTCGGGTCGCCACGATCGCGACACCCGAGCTCTCCCCGGCGCCCGGTAGGCATTACGCCGAGGCGCGGATCCGCGCCGTCCGGGATGTCGCCAGCGACGTCCGGATGATCGAGATCGAGCCGTCGGCCGGCGTGCGCCCATATCCGACCGGAAGCCATCTCGACATCGCCGTCGACATCGACGGCCTGCCGGATACCCGCTCCTACTCCCTGGTCGGCGAGGGCCCCGTTGACGGCGCCTACCGGATCGCGGTCAAGGAGATCGAGGACAGCCGCGGCGGCTCGGTCTGGGTGCGCGCGCTGGAGGCCGGCACGACCGTCGCCGTCTCGGAGCCGCAGAGCAATTTCGAGCTGCAGTACGGGCGCGCCGAGTACCTCCTGATCGCCGGAGGGATCGGGATCACGCCGATCTTCGGGATGGCCCATGCGCTGGAGCGCCACGGCAGGCCGTTCCGCCTGCTCTACGCGGCGCGCACTCGCGAGCAGATGCCGTTCGTGGAGGAGCTCTCGGAGCTGCTGGGGGATCGCCTCGAGCTGTTCGTCTCGTCGGAGGGGAAGCGCGTCGAGATCGGCAGCGAGATCGAGCGCCTGCACCCCGACGGCGAGCTCTACCTCTGCGGGCCGATGCGCCTCCGCGACGCTGCCCAGCACGAGTGGCGGAAGAGGCAGCGCCGGGCGGACCGCCTGCAATTCGAGACCTTCGCCTCGGGCGGCGCCTTCGCCCCGGAGGATTTTCTCGTTCACGTGCGGGACGCCGGCTGCGAGGTGAAGGTGCGGAGCAATCGCACCCTCCTCGACGCCCTCAAAGACGAGGGCGTGGACATGATGTGGGACTGCCTGCGCGGGGAGTGCGGGCTCTGCGCCGCGACGGTGGTCGACGTCGAGGGCGAGCTCGACCATCGCGACGTCTTCCTCAGCGATGAGGAGAAGGAGGAGGGCGGGGCGATCATCACCTGCGTCTCGCGGGCGGTCGGCGGCGCGATCACGATCGACACCGGCTTCCGGCCCGACCCAGAAACAAACCAATAGACTTGACTTTCTCCCGCACGAGGCGACGGAGGAGGAGATAGATGGCAACCGCGACGTCCGAGGTCGGCGCGTTTCCCAGCCCGTTCTCGATCGAGACCCCGCAGGGATGCGAGGGCTGGGAGGAGATGTACCCCTACTGGGCGCTGTTCGACGAGCGCCGCAAGGAGGCCGACGAGAACCGGCTGTGGTTCTGGAACTCCATGCACTTTCCGCTGCCGATGCCGGCCTTCGACATGTGCGAGGTCGACGTCCCCTACTTCACCTTCGCCGGCTGGCAGAACCGGGCCTTCGCGGTCCCGCCCGCGATGGGCGTCGACTACCGGGTGGTCAACGGCTACGTCTACATCTCGCCGAACCCGGTCACCGATCCTGACCTGATCGCCGAGCGCGCCGACTTCTTCCAGAAGCGCGCGGGCTACTACTTCGAGAACTGGGACGAGCTCTACGTCAAGTGGCGGGGGAAGATGCAGTCCCTCAACCGGGAGGTCGAGGCGATCGAAGTCCCGCAGCTCCAGCAGTACGAGCCGGACGAGGTGCTGTTCACGGACCGCAAGCTCAGCAACGTGGAGCTCCTCGAGGCCTACCGCCACACGATCCACTGCCTGGAGCTGATGTGGCAGCACCACTTCGAGTTCCTGCTGCTCGGCTACGGCGCCTACCTCACCTTCGCCGAGTTCTGCCGCGAGGCGCTGCCGGACATCCCGGATCAGCACATCTCCCAAATGGTCGCCGGAGTGGACGTGGACCTCTTCCGTGCCGATGAGGAGCTGCGGAGGCTGGCGCGGCTCGCGATCGAGACCGACGTCGCCGTGGCCTTCAAGGAGGGACGTTCGCCGGATGAGATCAACGCGGAGCTGGGGCAGAGCGACGCGGGCAGGAAGTGGCTGGAGGAGCTCGAGGCGATCAAGGACCCGTGGTTCA
>Ga0126307_10002855_pt1 | contig 11733 bp, 10 predicted proteins | sample Plot28_FD_89955 | JGI IMG/M metagenome (GOLD analysis project Ga0126307, IMG submission 89955) | Serpentine soil microbial communities from UC McLaughlin Reserve, CA, USA - Plot28 | ecosystem: Environmental > Terrestrial > Soil > Grasslands | place: USA: UC McLaughlin Reserve, Lake County...
AAAAAAGAAAACTAGTGGAAAAACTTTCTGGTATTGATAAGTTAAATCAAGATATTTAATAAATTAATTAAATTGATTCTTCCTAAGATATAATTTATTTTGTGTATCATAACTGGTTCACTAATTTAGCTTCTCACTAAGTTTCTTTTAAGGAATTGACATTTCTGTAATATTATTAGCAAAAGAAGTTATTAAAAGGTAACAACATTGCTATCATATGTTATCAATTAGTTTCTACTGTTATCATCTACATTTCGCCATTCGTGAAAAATATCACAAATAGATATTGCTAATAAAAAATATTTTACAACAAATATTTGGAATCTTTCTTCGTTCAAAACAATTAGAATCAGATAACATGCTTGACAAAATAACTTTGCTATCTTTAAGAATTATTATAGAAATTGAAACAGTAAAAAAGAAAATATATGAATAGAAAAGGTTAATACTCAAAAATATCTTATCTAAATAAAATGAATCATTATCAAAAAATTTTATCTTTGATTATAGCGACTGCAACTATTAGTTCTGCATTGACATTTCAATCTATCAATGCTCAAACACAACTACCTCATTCTGATACAGATTCCACTCCTATAGCAGCAGTAATTACTATAACTAAAGATAAAGATGGTAATACGATATTCAATCCTCAAGTTACAACAATCAAACAAGAAGAGGAAATACTAGTATTGAATAATGATACAGTAGCTCACTCTTTTACTAATGGTGCAAATCCTGAAGACCCAATGACAGGAAAACTATTTGATTCCGGTACAATTCAACCAAAAGGTTTCATAGAATATGTAGCGACTAATTTATCGCCAGGCAATTATACTTTCTATACAACAACAGACCCAACAGTAACTGCACAAATTTCAATATTACAAAAATAACAATATTTTTAATATTTATTTTTTTAAAAGAGTTTTATTACTATAATATATACTCATTTTTTTGTACCGCTATCGGTATTACTCCCAACGGGCCCACAGTTTTCTAGGGCTCACTATTTCAACGATAACTTGAAAAATGAAAATGCCTACTTGTGTATTTAGGTTTAGCATTACATAAATGAGATTTTTTAGTAAAGTTAAAGAAAGACAAAAAAATTTTTTAAACAAAAAAATCGACAGCTAGAGAATAGTATTTAGAATGTTTTACTATAATTTATATAAATAAATATTATCACAATGATAAATATTTGGCACAATACTCTGCGGATTGGAAGCTTCCCCTGTCATTACATCGTGTACTGTCATAATAAATAACATTCCAACAAAAACTATGCTAAATCCACCAAATATTCATTTTAAAATCCTTCATTTAGAAATTTTTTCATACATAGCCGATTGCATTGCTAATCAAGGAAAATGATAGTTGTATATAATTATTATAGTCAATTTTTTTGAATCTAGAATGAGATGTATACCAACTATTTTTTATGTTACAAGTTATTATTATAATTTGGGTGAGCTGGGCTTGAGCTTCAAGGATGTGGATGTTAGAAGTGTGTTCCATCTTCTGACACCAACAAATTAAATATATTTACAATGTGTCACTATTCAATAGAAAAAGATAGACTTTTTGTGTATTTTGTCAACTATACAAATTACTATTATCTATTTTTATAGTATTGGTTATAGGAAGTTCAAGGTTATATTATCATTTTATCATCATAAGACTCTAAACTTTAGTATATAATTTGTAATTCCTTCTAAAACAAATTTTTCTCTTCTTTCTATTATGTACAACAAATTTTAGCTTATCTCTAATACTAAATAATATATATCTAGTTTGTTTTGCTTTTATAGTTTATGTCGTTAAGAATGAAACATAAATTAGAAAATTGAAAGAAAATTAAATTAAAAAGATTTGATGATTATTATACATAAGATAAATCAATATTTTATTTAAAATTACTTTATTATATAATATAACTATCGTGCTGGCAAAGAATTTACATTATCAAAACTTTTGACTAACCTCTTTTCACATTCTTGGCCTTCATGTGGGCTCAAATCATTACTTGCAACACAGGCATGATATCTATCTCCAATTTGAATTTTGCCTATATCTGTGTCTCTATCAAATGTAAAAGTCTTTTTTATTGTACTACTTTTACTTTTGTCAAGTTCAGCTTGTACGTCTTCTATAACTTCAGATTTTATTTGACCTTTTATCATAGCAGCAATTACTAACTTTTCTGTATCTTTTTTATCTGCCAAAGGTGCAAGTATTTCTATTTTAACAGTATCGCTGTTTGAATTATTATTATTATTAATTGTATTCAGATTTGCTTGATAATATTCTTGACTTTTAGAATACACTTATGAGCCTGATGAAAATAAACTAATTTTAGTAGGATTACCTAGAATATCTCCCTCATTACAATCAAATTTTGTAATGGAATTCGATTCTTTTGATGTTTCAATTACTTGATATGCACATACAAAAAACTCATCTGGAGAATTTGCTTCAACTATATCATTTTCTTCATTTACTTTTAATTCAACATTCAGATTTTTCTTATTTTTGTCTATAGAAGAAATAGGAATATCTTGTTTGGCCTCCTCACCATTTATAAAACCAATAACTCGTATGAATTTTGTATTTTCCATATCTACATTTTCCAAATTAACATTCGCTTTAACTATGAGCTTGTCTTTGTCTTCTTCCTCATCTTCATCATTTTTTTGTGCAAATGTTGAGCCATAAGAAAAAGTGGAAGTAAATAAAATACTGGCAGCAAATGAAATTATAATAAAACTATATAGAAATTTATTGTAGTCTTTTATATCCATCTTATTTCTAAGAGACTATAGAGTATTTAAAAAGTACGTAAGGAAAATTTATAAGCTAATATGATGAAACATTCAATATTTATTTTGAAAAAAGATATACTTCTAAAATATCAATATAGAAGAGTTATATTAAAATTTTTCTACAATTCTTATATTTAAACACTGATAAATAGATTTAATATATTTATGTATAATAAATTTTTTTTCTTCCTTTTTTTACTCATTTAAATCAACAATAATTAATCTATATTTTATACTCAGAGATATTGCTATTAGAAAGAGATGGTTAGTTAATTCTCTACATACTAGTTCTAATTGGTTTTGAATATTGAAACGTGTTAATTTAACTCCTGAATGGATGTATTATTGATATTTCTTTCTATTTTTTATCTAATTTTCAAAAAATAAGTTTCTAATAATAAAAGCTAAATACCAGCTAAGTGAATTCCCATACATGTTAAGTTCAAACTGCAATGATTTTCTTTTAAAATTATAATAATTAATTAGATATCTATCTAATATTTTAAATCATAGCTTGGTTACTTATAATAATAACATTGTAAAAAACACTTACATTACTAAAAATAAGCTTTTATTTTTTAAATTATTTTTAATGATGGTAATTAATTAGTTAGTGGTAACGTAAATACAAATACAGTTCACAGTTTCTTTACTATCTTTTGTATTATCATCATCGTCATCATTATTCTCTATCCATATTCTGCTAACATGAGCTTCCACCATATTTTTTGAAATGTATAAACCAAGATCTGATAATTTTAATTATGAATTTTACTATAAATAATACAAATTCTTTATTCATAAAAATAATCTGAATAATGTTCCAGAAGAAATTGACGGGTATTTATCTTATACAAAATAACGTCTACTTGTTGTTATTCATGTAAAAGAAGGACTAAAAAAGGAAGAATAAGAAGAAGAATGGGCATAATGTGACATATTTTTGTAGTAGTGATAAACTAAACGTATGGTAAACAAACAGGACTCAATACGTTAAAATGCAACAAATATTCCGTATGCTGTTACAAAATATGTCTCAACTTGAAATAGCACAAGAGCTAAAAATTGGAGAAAAAACTGTATAAAGATATTGTCAACGTATAGGCAAAAGATACTGCGATATACGGCGCAAGAAAAACGACAATACTCTATGAAATTCCAGTTTTTTAAGAATAGAATGTTTTATCTCTATAAGGCATTAGAAAATCAATTTGCTTCTGTTGAAACTTTTGGAACTGAAAAAGCTCGTTGTGCAGAAAATTGCGACGCATATAGCGACTAGCGTTCTTAATTGGAAGCAGAGACATTAAAGCTGTTCGCGAATCATATCAAATGGTACTTATTATAACAATGTGCTGAAAAGACAAAGAATGTTGGAGAATCTTAAATCTGAAAAACAATGATTCCAATAATAACGTTGAAAGATTCGAGTTAGACAATGAATTTAATGAAGACAATAATAGGAAGTTTTAGTTTAGTTTAGTTTTGACTGATTTTGTATAAGGATTCACAAAATATCTCTTCTAAAAAACGAGATTTATTACAATCTTTATATGAAATAGACAGGTAATAATTGTATGAAAAAAAGTTCTTTTTATTTTGCCTTCTCATGATCAGTTAGGTAGTAGTAGAAAAAAACAGGATTCGGGTTGGAAGAATTTGCTAGTCCTTATTATAAATTTATTGATAACGGATATGAAGTGACAATTGCTTCCAAAGGGCGGACAACCTCCAGTTGACCCTAAGAGTAATCTGGAAGAATGGCAAACAAACTCTACAAGACGTTTTCAAAAAGATAAATCAACCCAAGAAAAACTAGCAAATACATTGGTTTTAGGTGAAGTTTCTGCTAATGACTATGATACATTATTTATCCCAGGAGGTCATGGACCCATGTAGGATTTAGTAGTAGATAAAAATTTAAAAAATTAGTTGAAGATTTTTACTTTGGTAGAAAAATTGTTTCTGCCGTATGTCATGGACCTGCCGGATTATTACAGGCAATAGATAAAGACAGAAAATCAATAATAAAGGGTAAAAAAGTAACTGGATTCACGAACAGTGAAGAAAATACAGTGCAACTAGATAAAGTAGTTCCATTTTTGTTAGAAGATCGTATGAAATAATTAGGTGGGAAATTTGAAAAAGGTGAAGATTTTAAATCTTTATTGTAACTGATAGGCAATTGATTACAGGTCAGAATCCCGAATCCGCAACTCTTGCATCTCAAAAAGTAATAGAAATTTTAGAAAGAAATCAAGAACAAGGAGCAGGAATTAAATCAACTGATCCTAAAAATATTACTACTCAAACATTACAGGGTTATCCAACTTAAGATAAAGATATGCCAACCAGTATAGAAAATTAATAAAACAGTTAAAATCAAAATCTAAATAATAATTAATATTTTTCTAAAACCAATAATTTTCTAACATAGTTCTCAAACTTCCTTTTTACTTCTTCCCTTTGACCTAGAGACACTTCATAATAAACAATTAACTGCATACTATTTCCATACATATGGGATTAACTACCATGTACTTTACCGTTACAATCTCTTATCAAGTCAGAAAGATATATACTGTTTTCTTATTGTATCTGGTGATCCAGTAAGCAATTCAAAAGAATTATCCACTTTCGGTTTTGGAGTCAGATTATTAGTTGACGGCCATAATTTTTTATTATTATTATTGTAATAACTTGGCTTGGTTGTAGTTGATGGAAAAGTTGCAGATTTCTTATTATTATTTGTTACTCTATTAGGACAAATATATTTCTTCTTTGTGAATACTTCCCAATATCCATTAGATTCAGTATTCCAATAGATTTGCAATCCACAACCATAGGTACAGGATTTTGGATTAATATTAGAAGAATTCATTTCTTATTATTCTTCTCATTTTCATTGATTTATCCATCGGTCAAGATTTGACATTATAGTATATACAAAAAAGGTTATTTATTAATTTGATAGATACATTGAGAGGGAGAGTGTAATTAGTTAATATATTACTTTATGGTTATTAAAATTACAATAACAATGAATTTATGACTATTTTCATTTTTAAGAATCTTATATAAATAGGATAAAAGTCTCATTTACTTATAAAGAAATGGAACTTTAATTGTGTATCTTAGGTATATTATCATAACTTTATATCATTCTATAATATTAAGGAAAATGAATTAAACTCATATTTAACTAAATTCAAGAACAAATTCATAAATAATAATACCAATTTGCTTTGTAATGTCTTAACCTCCTTGACATTTCGTTTCTATATGTTCTACATTTGCCTTAACTTCTCCATTAGCGTTAATAACCGTGTGAAGTGTTGCTTGAAATAAGGTGTTTGTTTCCCCACCATGAGTAACAAGTGTCCCGTTTAGTAAAGTCAAAAATTCAGTAGCGGCAATCAGTCTAAGTTTGCCTATATTAGTGCTTGCATCTGCTATAACAACTTTATTTCCAGATATATCAATACCATATACTCCCAGATAATTCGTATGAGAGATAGTATAATCGAATTTACCATCAGGTCCAAGTGTAGTATGAAATACCATATCTATATTTCCACTGAATTGAACCTCTTCGGACCCGCAAAGGAGTCCTGAGGTTTCGACTGGCACTAAAATTCTACTCGTAGTCGGGTTTGCCTGTCCGTAAATAGGTGTTATAGCGAATCCGCCAACCAAAACTGCTACAACTGTCATTAATCCTAATTTCGTAAACAATGGATTATTGGAGTATCTCCCATTATCCATTGCCACCAAGATGTAACTCTATTATTTTAAAGTATTTAATCGCGGTTCTGTTAACTTACAGTCTTTTTTAGAATCTGTTAATTGTCGTCACATAGGAAATAAATGAAATTTTCTATTTCTCAAAATAAGAATCTTTACAGATAGATTCACAATTCACTAGATTAAAGATACTCACTGCTTTAACAAAAACAAAAAAGACGTATGCTAGTAACCTATCTCAAGAGATAGGAGTAGAAATAAAAGTAATATCATTTCATCTTAACGCTTTAGAGAAAGCAAAATTAGTAAAAAGTGAATTTGGCTTAACGGAATATAGAAGACCTGCTGCTGTAAAGTGTTATGAGATTACGCTAAAAGGTAAAGATATCATTGAGAAGATATTAAAGACTCTTGAAATAAAATGAGACGATGGCTAACAGTTTAGAAAAGAGTCGTTAAGTTAACAGAACCAAAATGAAAATATTAAGAAATAGTAGTTTCTAACTTTTGTCCAAATAAATTCCAGAATAAGCAAAATCACTCTTCATTATAGCTTCAGTATACTTTGAAAATAGTGATTTTTCAATACATGAACCATGCATAGGATATATCATATTCGGTGATAGTCTATAAGACGTTTAGAAGTATTTCTCACTGGTTTCTCACTAGCAAATATTCCAGCACCTACATAAAGATTAATCATTGATTCAAGTCTTCAGATATAACAGGTTTATTGTTTCCTGGTTGAATAAATAAATCAGAAGTAAATAATGACTTAGTATTCTCCTCAAATATCATCATACTATCCCAATGATGAACATGAGGAGTCTAATGAATTTGAATTGTCTCTTACCAGTCTTGAGAATTTCATTATCCCAAACTGCTATATGGTCTAGTGGAACGTTATACCATCCCATCATATTTAGGCTTGAACTTAAATCACTGCATATTAATTTTGCATCGGCAGATTCTAAAAATACCATTCCGCCTCATTCGTCACTTTCAAAATGCAAAAATGATACATATGCTAACTTTTGCAAAGGAATTACTTCTTTGATTTTTTCTTCTTTTTATACATTCCTATAGGACCGGTATGAATTAACATGGGCTTTTCATCATTAATAAAAAATTGAGTAAATGTTATTCCAAACTCATTGGAAAATCCAGATATTCGATAGATTCCATCAATAATTCCTGAAATGTAACATCAATATCTTTAAGATTAAAATCAGTCTTGCTTACTTCTCTCATGAATAAAACAAATGAATATAACTAATATATTTTCATAATTATTTCTTTGAAGATTAGAAAAATTAGATACCAAATCTTTTCCTTGACTATATTTATTCCCTTATTCAAGTGCAACGAACTAATTTGAAGATTGATATTCTTAATTTTTAAATGTTTTAAATAAGTTACTAAAAAAAATAAAAGATAACAAAATCGTATTATATGCAAAACTCTTCTCTTGGCCCAGACCATCTATCTGAATATTAGATGAGCCGTGTTGTTAACAGATGAATCCGATTGAATGGTATTTTAGAATTATATTTATAATTGACCATATCTATTAAAATAAAAATATATAATATTTATAGAAATTAATATCACTATTAATAATTAGCAAATGAAAATCATTTATTATTTGATACTTTACCATATGACGTTCTGTACAACATAATTAGTTTGTCTGATAGATTTACACTAACAAGTTCCTCATTTATTCATTCATTCCTTATTCTGGCTTCAATTCTATGAAAATATTCTACGGCCTTTTGTTTATATCTTAGACTTAAATTATACCACCATATCTTTGGATACGTAGGACGTGGCCCCATAACTTCTTCATAACATTCTATTTCTTTTCTATTTTTCAACATTTAAACAACACTCTCATCTTTTTTCTTAACATTATATTGATTCATTCTACAATTACAAAACAAAATTTGGATTGGATATTGTAAAGCTGTATTTCTATAGTATCTTTAATATCTATAGTATTTAAACAAGAGTATAAATATATGACTATTATATTAATTTTATTTATTATTTAAATAGTAATAATATCAACAACTAAAATAAATAATGAATTAATATTTAACAACTACTAAAAAGTTTACATATTCAATTAATTCCATATTAAATAACTTTTTACATTAAAAGAAATGTTAAATTAACAAAATTTTATGAAATATGTTCAAATCCTTCTTTATCTCAATTTGTTTCACATCATTTTACTCCATATATTGATATATCTATTCATTTCTAACAATTAGAATTAAATTTCTAATGATAAAAGCTAAATACAGGTTAGTATTATCCTATTACATACAGAAAAATTTTACTATCAAGTGAACTATCTAATAGTTGTTGAATTTTATTGTGAAGATGTATGACTGAATAGTGGTAGATTTTAATTTACGTTCATAACCAGAGACGTTTTATAGTTTAAAGTAAATTTAAAATTATTTATCGATTTATAGGAGCCTAAAAATTTTATTTTCATATTTTTTATTCTAAATATTAGTTAATATATGTTTACAAAATATTTTAAATTTTGTCAATTAAATTTGTGTGTATGTATAATAGAATTAAATTAAATCATATTCTAAATATATTATATTAGTATTTGAACATTGTTGACCGAATAACTTTTATAAATCTATGATAACCTTTTCAGATGAAAAAAATGAATCTATCTAACCTATTATTTCGTACTAATAATGAATTATCATTTTTAATTAATAATTTTAGGAGCACCATTGCTAAATGAAAAGTTTTTCTTCAAAAGAAATAAGATTTTCTGGCAATTTGATAAAGAGTTGTGTATGTTTTATTGACTTGGTAGATTCAACTAAAAATACTATTACAATGGACAATTTAGAACATATTAGAATCTATTATTCTAAATTTATAAACTCAGTATCAAAAATAGTTAAAAGTTATGGTGGTAAAGTTATTAAGAATATTGGGGATTGTCTCTTAGCATACTTTCCAAAAACATCGGATAATAAAAGCGAAGAAGTTTTTAGAGAGGCTATTGAATGTAGCTTTCAAATCATAGATGTCCGTTATATAATTAATCAAGAATTGTCTAAGCAACATCTACCTCCATTCAGCTATCGGATTACTTTAGATTATGGTGTACTAGACTTAGCTCTAGTAGGTGAGTATAATCTAATAGATTTATTTGGGTCAACTATAAACATCTGTTCGAAAATAAATTCTTCTATTTCTATTACTAATCAAATAATTGTTGGAGAGAATTTTTATAGAATTTTAAAATCATTTTCTAATATTGCTAACACTTATAATTTTATAAATAATGGGGAATGTAAAATAACCGAAACTTTCGGGTATTCTACATATAGTATAAAAAAAGTTAACAAATTGTTGATTGATGAGAGTACTACTATGAACCCTCCTCTTAGGAAGAAATTGTTAGGGTCGTCTATTGAGGATTTTATAGAAACTAAAAGTAAAAAGGAATCCTCTTTTCATAAAAAAAGCAATAACAAAAAGAGAATAATTTTAATTGATGATGAACAGGATATACTTTTTATTTATGAATCATTTTTAAAGAATGATGGTTATGAGATAATTTCTTTTATAAACCCTTCTGATGCATTGAATTATATCAAAGACCTCACAAGTTTTGATAATTTACTAGTGACACTTGATATACGAATGAAAAATTTGAATGGGTTTCAATTACACCAGCAAATAAAAGCTATAGACCCAACAATTAAGATTATTTTTATAACAGCTCTGGATATATTGGATGAATTAATAAGTATAGTTCCTGGCATATCAAAAGAACAAATTATGAGAAAACCTGTTGATAAAAAGATATTTACAAATACTGTAAAAAACTTGTTAAGGTAATAAAAAATTCTATTTTATTATTATTATTGTGATATAAAGTTAATCTTTAAATATTACCTTTTTATGGCTATAATGTAGACCTTTATTTTAGAACGCTATTGGTATTACTTCTAACAAAGTAAATAAAGTTATTAACTTTTTACTTATTACAAAGAATTTTTTTCATTTATTTTTTTGTCTTGATTGTCTAATATTACAGTCATCTGAAGAACTATAATCATAATATAATTATAGTAAATCACAATAAAATTTGTAGATAAAAAATAAACTATTATAAAGCAAGTTCTTGTTCTTGTATTATAGTAACGTTATTACTAGTATTTTTACATATACTAATGTTTTGCCTCAACCTATAGTTTGGCTAATAATTATTAAGAAATAAATTTCAAAAATCTTTTCCTAATTGCGTTCTTAAACTTAATATTATTAATTGGCTATTGATAATAATATGATTAATACAGCAGCAATATTCTTAATGGTAATAACAATAATGATGGTTACAGCAACTACTACTACTATCCCATTACAAATACATAAAATATATGCAGAAAATTAGGCTAAAGATTTATGTTCGCAATATGATGGAGATTGGAACAATGGTAAATGTAAAATAAAAAAAAATGAAGATAAAACATATTATGAAGATGAGTTATGTAATGACGCTAAAGATACAAAGAAATATGCAAACATATGTAAAGGTAAAGGCAATTCTGATTATCTAAATTATTTTAAAACCTATTTTTTTTAAAAGAGTATCATTCTATAATGAGAATAATCTCTTGTTTTTTCAACAAAACAATTTAAATTTTTATTTATACTATGTATATAAAAATATATATTTATATCCCTAAAATACATGATACATAATTAAGTCACTATAAAATTAATAAGTTGAAGTTTTAGATTTACGCGAAAATAAAATATTATTCCATAGAAAGATAATAAAGAAAGAGTAATTGACTAGAAGAAGGCATACTTGTCTCTAACATATTGCGTTCCATTGCTGTTTCTCTTTCTCCACTTATATTTTCTATATTAAGTTGTTCATATTCTTCATTTAATTTTTCATTGATATGAATTACTTCATTAATATTTCATAAGGGCTTCCAATTTTATTAGGTATATTTTACTTTATATTAAGTTGTTCATCAAGATATGTTATGTCTATAAGAGATGAATTAAGAAGGATTTTGACTATTATCAGCGATTTAACTCATAATGATATAAATTCGAGTATAAAAGATGCTAAAATAATTGCAGAAGCTAATCGTCCATCTGA
>Ga0126307_10002856_pt1 | contig 11731 bp, 14 predicted proteins | sample Plot28_FD_89955 | JGI IMG/M metagenome (GOLD analysis project Ga0126307, IMG submission 89955) | Serpentine soil microbial communities from UC McLaughlin Reserve, CA, USA - Plot28 | ecosystem: Environmental > Terrestrial > Soil > Grasslands | place: USA: UC McLaughlin Reserve, Lake County...
AGGTCCGACGCCAGGCTGGTGACCAGCCCGTTCAGGTTCAGCACGACGGCGTCGCCGTTGTCCGACTCGAGGAACCGCACGATCCCCTTGCGCGCCGCCAGGTTCGCGGTCTCCCAGGCCGACTGGATGCGCGGCCGGGCGAGCAGCTCCGGTGCCCGATCTTCGGCCAGCCGGCGCAGGGCGGCGGTCGCGGGTGCCGCGAACACCTTGGTCTCGGCGGGCAACCTGCTCTCGAGCTGCGCGCGGACGTCGACGGCGGAGAACAGCTCGTCGACCATGAACGCGCCGACCGTCTCGCGGATCTCCTCGTTGGCCAGCAGCTCGCTGCTGACCTCGGTGCCGTTCTCCGGGTTCAGGGTCTGGCGGTTCACCCAGACCGCGAACAGCGAGATCAGGCCGATCACGAGCGCTGCTACGAGCAGGCAGGCGACCAGCACGCGGTGCGGGCGCTTGGCGGCAGTCATGACGCGACTCTCGACCTGTGCGTCGCCCGCTTCATCGACCGAAACGGGTGATATTTGCGGGCGAGTGTCCGCCTCACCGTGACTGGGGTGGCCGCACCCTTGCAGCGGCCGCCAAGCGGAGGGACCGTTTGAAGCGGTCCGTTGTCAGCGAACTGAGGAGGAGGACCCGATGTCAGTCCAGACCCCGGCAGAAGGGGTAAGTGCGGCGCGCGCCGACTACGTCGACGAGCGCGGCGACGGCTGGGTGGTGTTCGCCGGCATCATGCTCATGATCGTCGGGGTCGTGAACGTGATCGGCGGGATCGCGGCGATCGACGACGCGAACTTCTACACGGCGAACGCGCAGTTCGTCTTCGCCGACCTGAACACCTACGGATGGGCCATCACCATCCTCGGCTCGGTGCAGGTGCTCGTGGCGCTCGGGATCTGGGCGCGTAACGGGTTCTCACGCTGGATGGGCGTCCTGTTCGCCTCGCTGAACGCGTTCGTCCAGCTGCTGATGATGCCGGCGTTCCCGCTGTGGTCGCTGGCGCTGTTCACCGTCGACCTCCTGATCATCTACGGCTTGATCACGTACGGCGGCCGGATCGAGGAGAGGGCCTGACTCAACCCGCCGGGCGATGTGGCGCGCGCTGTTCCTCCGCCAGGAAGAGCAGCGCCGCCGCCACCCGGCTGCTGACCTCCTCGGACCCCCGGAGGTTCAGCTTCATGAAGATCGCGTTGATGTGCTTCTCCACGGCGCGCTTCGTCAGGTAGAGCGACTCCGCGATCGCCGAGTTGCTCTTCCCCTTCGCGAGCTCGGCGAGGACCTCCCGCTCGCGTGAGGTCAAGTCCCTCAGCGGAGAGTCCTCGGCGTGCGAGCGCGCGGCGATCAGCTCGTCGACGATCTTCGGGTCGACCACGGAGCCGCCCTCGGCCACGGCCGTGATCGCAGCGACCAGGTCGGCACGGTTGCCGACGCGCTCCTTGAGCAGGTAGGCCCGTCGGTCCGACCCGCCGTCCAGCAGCTCGATCGCGAACTCCGCGTCCGCGAACTGGCTGAGGATCACCACGCCGATCTCGGGGTGCGTCTCGCGCAGCTCGGCGGCGAAGCGGATCCCTTCGTCGCCGTCGGAGGGCGGCATGCGGATGTCGCTCAGGACGACGTCGGGACGCACGTGATCGACGGCCGCTCGCAGCGACGACACGTCGCCGACGACGGCGGCAACCTCGACCTCGGGCACCGACTTGAGCAGTTCGGTCAGAGCCTCGCGGACGAGGAACGAGTCTTCCGCGATGACCAGGCTGAGCGGCATTCTCAAGATGAGACTACGCGGGGGTCGCCATTCTGGGCAAACCCCGGTACCCGGATTCACAAATCGAGCAGGCCCAGCTCGGCCGCCCGCGCCACGGCTTGCGAGCGCGACGATGCATCGAGCTTGCGGTAGACCGCGTGCGCCTGCGTCTTGACCGTGTTGGCCGATACGAAGAGGCGTCCAGCGATCTCACGGAACGAAAGGTGGGTGGGGAGAAAGCCCAAGATGCGCAGCTCGGCCGTCGTCAGCGACATCGGCGCCGCCAGCGTCGCCGGCGACGCGGCATCGGCGCTCGTCTGCAGCTCCGCGATCCAGGCGCCAAGCAGCGCGGAGTCGGGAACGCGGCGCGCGTCGCGGCACGCGCCGTCGATAAGCCCCCGAGCTGCCGGCACGTCGCTCAGCCGGAGTGTCGCGCGCGCGAGCGCGACCCTGACCTCGGCCAGGTACCACGGCACGAAGTCGACGAGCCCGCTGAGCAGCCTCAGAGCGTGCCGAACATCGTCCTGGGCCTCGCCCACCTGCCCGCGGCGCGCGCGGATCGCTGCCGACGCCGCGAACACCAGCGCGGACGTCGGGCAGTCGCGTAGGCCGAAGTGATCGACCTGCGAGCGGGCTCGGGCGGCGATGGACGCCGCACCCTCCCAATCGCCGCGCTCTGCGGCCATCACAGCCAGCTGGGCCAGGCACAGCGTGTGCGGTGCAGGCGCGACGACGGCGCCGCGCCGGGCACCCTGCTCGAGCAGCGCCTCGGCTTGCCTCACCTCGCCGGTCAAGAGGCGCGCGGAGCCCTCCAGAAGGAAGCAGAGCGCCAGCCACGGGCTGTCTTCGGGCATGCGCCTGCGCGCCGACGCCGCGGTGCGCGCCGCCGCCCGCGCGCCGTCGCCGCCGATCGCGGCGGCGATCACGCCGGCCGCGGCGTCGAGCTCGGGATCGGCTGCGGGGGAAGCGGCCAGCCGCCGTTGGGCGGCGGCCTGCCAACGCTCCACCCCGCCGAGGTCGCCGCGCGTGAAAGCGCTCCAGGCGGCAACCAATGCCAGGCGCGGATCCGCGGCGATCCGGTCGTCGCCGACGCTCGTGATCCAACGCCGGACCGTTTCGCGCCGGCCGGCGGTCAGGCAGCCCGGCGCGTGTACCCACAGCAGCCCGCCGGTGCGGGCGTCGTCGCCGGCCGCGATCGCCTGGTCGATGGCGCGCTCGCTGTCGTCATGGGATGCGTACCAATCGGCAGCGCGTAGCCGTAGAGCGCGCTCGCCGGCGGGATCGTCGCGCCCCAGCTCGGCCACGAGCATCTGCCGCAGCACGGACGGACAGCGGTACCACTCCCCCGCGGGGTCCATCGGCACGAGCAGCCCACGTCGCGTCGCGAGCTCATCGAGCAGGCGTCCGGACCCCTGGCAGCCGGCGACGGTGTCACACAACCCGCCGGCCAGCCGATCCAGCACCGAGATTCGACTCAGGAATCGCGCGGCGCCCTCGGGCAGGTCGGCCAGCACGGAGTCGGCGAGGTACTGCCGCACCGCGGTGTCGTCGCCTCCGAACCGCCCGGCGCCCGCACCGTCGCGCTGCGCGCGCAGCGAGAGCGCAGCCAGGTACAGAACCGCAGGCCAGCCGTCGGTGCGCCGCACGAGGTTCTCGATCTCCGCCGCCGGGATACGCACGTCCTCGGCCTCGAACAACTCGGCGGCCTCGTGCGGCGTCATGGCCAGATCGGCGGGCGTGAGCTCGATCAGCGAACGCTGTGCGCGCAGTCTGCCGATCGGCAGCGGCGGCTCGACCCGCGAGCTGAGCACCACTCGCGATCCGGTTGGAACGCGATCGGCCAGCGCGCGCAGCACGTTGCAGGCACCGCGCGAGTGCAGTACCTGCACGTCGTCGAGCGCGATCGCAAACGGCGCGGGGCGGTCGAGCGCCTGCGCGACGGTCGCGGCGAGCAGCGATGGATCCTCGTCGTGCAGGCGATCGAGTGCGATCCATTCGACTCCCCGCGGATCCTCGCGCGCCCACTCGGCGAGCAGCGTCGTGCGACCGTAGCCCGCGGGCGCGGCGACGAGGGCGAGCGGTGGCCCTGATGGGTCGATCAGACGTGCCACCAGCCGCGGGCGCGATACCAGTCCGTCACCGAACGCGGGAGCAATGGCGCTGTCGCCGAAGCGCTCCGCCAGCAGGGTCGCGTTCGCCATGTCCTGACCTTCGCCGCAGCGCGCGCGCGCGACAAGGGCGCTTGCCTGTCACCGCCCGGGGAGCGGGCACCCCCGGGCCAGCGTGCAAGGGCATCACCCCGTTCGGATGATGCATCGCCGCCGGTCTGCTCCTAGCGTGCGCTGCATTGCTCATGACCCCGGCACAGGGCACGCTCACGGTGGGAGTCGTCGTGGTCGACGATCAGCTGGTCTTCCGCCAGGTCGCTCGCGAGGTGGTAGCCGCGACCCCTGGATTCGAGATGCTCGGCGAGGCCGCGTCGGGGGAGCACACCCTCGCGGTCGTGGACGATCTCGACCCTGACCTCGTGCTGCTCGACGTGCGCATGCCGGGCATGGACGGGATCGAGACGGCGGCGCGGCTGAGCGAAGCGCGCCCCAAGGTTGTGGTGGTGCTGATCTCGATCGAGGAGGCGCCGTACCTGCCTGGAGGCCTGGGGTCCTGCGGCGCGGCGGAGTTGCTGCGCAAGCAGGACTTCGGACCGGCGGCGCTGCGCCGCGTCTGGGAGCGTCATCGGCCCGCTCGCGGCTGACGGCTGTTGGCATCGCAACCGCGCCATCACCCTTGTTCGGCGCGTGTTTGGCGGATAAGGTCAAGCATTAGAAACTCCCATGCCCGAAATAACCGAGACTTCGCGGGCCGGACGCCGGACGGCCGCAGGGATCGGTCTCGTCGGGGTTCTGCTCACCGCAGGCGCCGTGGCCTTAGTCCTCAGCGACGGCCCACGGGATCACAGAGCCGTGAACGCGATCGTGCACGGCCTCGGCATCGCGCTTCCGATCGGGCTCGGCCTGTTCCGCCTCTCGCGCCGCGGGACCGACCGGTTCGCCTGGTTGCTCGTCGGGACCGGCCTTCTCTGGTCGCTGATAACGCTCGCCGAGTCGTCCGCGTCGGTCCCCTACAGCGTGGGCCGGATCGCGGTGTGGATGGTCGAGCCGACGCTCGTGATCCTCATGCTCGCGTTCCCGTTCGGGCGCCTCGAAACCCTCTACGAGCGACGTCTCGCGCAGGCGGCGGTGGTGCTCGCGGCGACGCTGTACCTGCCGACAGCGCTGCTTGCCCAATTCCCCGAGCCGGCGCCGTGGGCGAGTTGCGGGACATCCTGCCCCACGAACGCCTTCGTACTGACCGACCAGGACCCGGCGTGGGTCGGCGAGCTGGTGCGCCCCGTCCGCGAAGTCCTGGCGGTGTTGATCTACGCCGCCGTTGCGGTCGTGCTCTTCCAGCGCACACGACGTGCTGCGTCGCTGATGCGCCACGTGCTCGCTCCTGTAGCCGCGGTCGCGGCGTACCGGGCAGGTGCTCTGCTGGCCTATCTGGTCGGTCGCATCGCCGGGGCCGACGGGACCTTCCTGGAGATCGTCGGCTGGCTCTACATGCTGACGCTGCCGATCGTCGCCGCCAGCTTCGCTCTCGGCTTGCTCAGCCAGCGCCTGTTCGTGGCCGATGCCCTCGAGCGGGTCGCCCATGAGCTGCGCGAGCACTCGGACGCGGACGGGCTGCGCCAGGCCCTGCGGACCGCGCTCGCCGACCCTTCGCTGAGCCTCGTGTACTGGCTGCGCGGCCAGGGCGGGCGCTGGGTGGACGAGGCCGGCTGGCCCACCAGCGCGCCCGAGCGCGCGCCAGGTCGCGCGGTCACCGAGGTGCGCGTCGACGGTCGCCGCCTTGCCGCGATCAGGCACGACAGCGGGCTGGACCCTCTGGTCGTGCAGGCCGCCGGCGCGCACGCGCTCACCACGCTCGAGAACGACCGGCTGATCGGCGAGCTGCAGTCGTCGCTGGACGAGCTCGGGCGATCGCGCGCGCGTATCGCGGCCGTGGCGGACCGCGAGCGGCGGAAGATCGAACGCGATCTGCACGACGGCGCGCAGCAGCGACTCGTCGCTCTGCGGATCAAGCTCGAGCTGATCGCCGAGGGGCTCGACGGGGAGTCGCCCGAGAGCGCGGCGGCGCTTCGCAGACTCGAGGGCGACGTCGAGACGACGATCGATGAGGTCCGCTCGTTCGCGCGCGGCATCTATCCGCCCGTCCTGGCCCAGCGCGGGCTGGGCGAGGCGCTGCGGGTCGCCGGCCGTATCGCGCCGATTCCCACCACCGTCTATGCGCAGGACATAGGGCGCTGGCGACCTGAGGTCGAGGCGACCGTCTACTTCGCCTGCCTCGAGGCGCTCCAGAATGCGGCGAAGCATGCGCGCGGCGCCACCGGCGTCGCGATACGCGTGGTCGAGAACGGTGGACTCCGCTTCGAGGTGCACGACGACGGTCAGGGGTTCTTTGTCCCGACCGTTCTCAACGGCAATGGGTTGACCAATCTGCGCGACCGCGTCGCCGCCATCGGCGGTGAGGTCAAGGTTCGCTCCGCCCCCGGCCAGGGCACGACCGTCACCGGCGTCGTGCCGGTGGACTGACCGGTGGCGCCATTCTCCAGACGAGGCACGAACGGGTCGCCGAACGTGGACGCGGCGCAGGTCGACAGCAGCGTGATCGCCAACCTGGGCACGGCCGTCGCGCTCGTCAGCGCCGACGACGGGGAAATCGTCTACACCAACGACCGTTGGGACCTGCTGTTCGGCTACGAGCGCAACGAGCTCCTGGGCCGGCACGTCTCGGTGGTCAACGCGGCCACCGACGAGACGCCGGAGGCGCGGGCCGAAGAGATCTTCGGCGCGCTCGAACGTGACGGAGTATGGAGCGGCGAGGTCCACAACATCCGCAAGGACGGCTCGCACTTCTGGACCTCGGCCCACGTCTCCCGGTTTGAGCACCCGGGCCATGGACAAGTGTGGTTGTCTGCCAGCAGCGACATCACCGCGCGCCGGGCCGCGGCGGGCCGATTGCGGGAGTCCGAGCAGACGTACCGCCGGGTGTTCGAGTCGAGCCCGGCCGCGCTCGCGCTGCTCGGCGAGGACCTGCGGCTCACGCTGGTCAACCAGGCCTTCGCCGACGTCCTCGGTTACCACCGTCATCAGCTCGACGGAGCTTCCCTGCCCGACCTGACCCATCCCGAAGACGTGCCGCGCTGCTCGGCGCTCCGTACGGAGGTCCTGAGCGGCGACAAGCCTGGTTACCGCCTGGAGGAGCGCCTGCGCAGCGCATCGGGTGAGTGGATGCCGGTGGCCCTCACGGCCACGGTCGTCCGCGGTGACGACGGGGCTCCGGTAGCCGACATCCTCACCGTCGAACTAATCGAAGGGGGCTCGCCGTGATCGCCACCGAGACGACTGGCGCGGAGGCCGGTCGCGCGGCGCGCGCGGAGACGCCGCGCTCGAGCCACGCTGACTGGCAGCCCGCGGAGAACCGTCCCGATCCCGTCGACCTGCTCGAGGAGCAGGCGATGACGCGTGTGCCCGAGCTCGTGCCGCTGCGCTACGGCCGGATGGCGACGTCGCCGTTCGCCTTCTTCCGGGGAGCGGCGTACGTGATGGCCCACGACCTGTCCGACAGCGCGCAGTCCGGCTTTCGAGTGCAGCTGTGCGGCGACGCGCACGTGGCGAACTTCGGCGGGTTCGCTACCCCGGAGCGCAACCTGCTGTTCGACCTGAACGACTTCGACGAGACACTGCCGGGCCCGTGGGAATGGGACGTGAAGCGCTTCGTGGCCAGCATCTCCGTGGCCGCCCGTGCCCGCGGGATCAAGCGCAAGCAACGGCGCAAGCTGGTTCGCGAGGCCATCGAGCGCTACCGGCTCGCGATGCGCGAATTCGCGTCGCAGCAGACGCTCGACGTGTGGTACGCGCGGCTCGGCGAGCGCGAGCTCGAGCGGATTCGCTCGCGGGTTCCGGCCAGCGCCGCCAAGCGCTACGACAAGACCGTGGCCAAGGCGCGCGCGAAGAACAGCCGACGCGCGTTCGCCAAGCTCACCGAGCGCGCGAACGGTGAGATCAGGATCAAGGCGGACCCTCCGCTGGTTGTGCCGATCGAGGCCTTCCTCCCCGATGCCGAGGCGGCGCAGCTACACGATGCCGTCGGCGGCCTGCTCGAGGCCTACCGCGAGAGCCTGCCTCTCGACCGGCGCGTGCTGTTCGATCGGTTTCGGTACGTGCACCTGGCGCGCAAGGTCGTTGGGGTAGGCAGCGTCGGCACCCGTGCCTGGGTGATCCTGCTGCTCGGCCGCGACGACGATGACCCGCTGTTCCTGCAGGCCAAGGAGGCGCAGCGCTCGGTGCTCGAGCCCTTCGCCGGCCCGAGCGAGTTCGACAACCAGGGCCAGCGCGTCGTCGAGGGCCAGCGCCGGGTGCAGGCCGCGAGCGACATCTTTTTGGGCTGGGTTCGCAGTCCCGGCATCGACGGCAAGGAGCGGGACTTCTACGTGCGGCAGCTCTGGGACTGGAAGGTCTCGGCCGATCTCGAGAGCGCGACCCGCGACGGCCTCTCGCTGAACACGCAGGTGTGCGCGTGGACGCTCGCGCGCGCCCACGCCCGCACGGGAGACGCGCGCGCGATCGCCGCGTATCTGGGGTCCGGCGAGTCGTTCGACAAGGCGCTGGCGGAGTTCGCGGAGCGCTACGCCGACCAGAACGAGCTAGACCACGCCGCGTTGCTGGAGGCGATCGAAAACGGCCGCGTCGAGGCGGTCACCGGCTGACGCACCCTCGACGACGACCGTCCCCGCCATCGCATCGTGCAGGGCGCGGCGGCGGTCGGTCAGCAGGATCGGCACGTAGCCGGCGAACAACGGCAGGCCGATGACCATGCCGGCGAGGCGCACGAGAGCGTGGCGCGGCCGCAGCGGATCGCCGGCGGCGCGCACGACGCGGATGCGCATCGCCCGGTTGCCGGGCGTCTGCCCGGTCGTCGTCCAGAACCACGTGAAGTAGGCGATGCCCCAGAGCACGAAGGCGACGCCTCCGAGCGCAATCGCGACCGTACGGGTGTCGTGGCCCACGGGCAGGATCGAGAAGACGAGTGCCGCCGCCGCGCCGACGCCGAGCGCGGCCAGATCGATCAGCGCGGCGTCGATCGCGAACGCGATCGTACGGGTTACGACGCCGGCGTAGGAAGTGCCGTGGTCCGGTTCGGGCTCGTCGCGATGGTGCACCCGCCGGGCGGTCGTCTGCGCAGGGCCTTCCAGCCCGCCGAAGACCGGGTGACGAGCCACGGTCACGGCTCAGCCGGGCTGGACCGCGGGCACCGGCGGCGTCTCGGGCCTGCGGCGCAGAAGACGCCGTGCCACCCGTTCCATGCGGGCGTCGGCGGTCCGCGAACGGTCGCGCACGACTCCCGCAATCTGATCGGCGAAGCCGATGCCCTGCGTCCCGATCGCGTCGGTGACCGCCGGGCTGCGGGCGATCTCGTCGACCAGTAGCCACAGCTCCTCGCTCTGGAGCAGGCGGTCGACGAACTCGTCTACGAGGCGGCTGTCGATCACGCGCTGCGGGACCGCCGCGGCCTGTGCGCTGGCCAGCACGTGCTCGAGCGCCTCGCTCGCCAGGGCCCGGTCGACGATCTCCACGGCCAGGCGCGAGGCCAGCGCCACGTCGACGGCGGCCAGCGTCGCGCGGGAGGTGATGCCGACCGTCACCCGCAGGGGCATCCCGACGAGGTCACGAACGTCCATCGTCCCAGTGTCAGCTCGGCGAACGAGCTCCGCATCATCCGATGCGGGTGACGACGGGCAGGCTCTCGCCGGGCAGGATCGTGAGGCAGTGACCCGGCCACCCGCGCAGCTGCTGCTCTACCGCTTCGGCGCAAACGCCGGCTTCGAGGGGCGGCTCGTCGGCGCGCTCGAGCGGATAGAGAGCGGGGGGACGCTGCGGGTGCTCGACGCCCTGTTCGTGCGGCTCGACCCCGAGACCGAGGAGCTGACCGCGATCGACGTGCACGGCCGCGGCCGTGGCGGGTTCGTCGAGCCACTGCTGAACTTCCGCCTGGACCCGGACACGCGCCGCCGCGCGACCGAGCAGGCACTCGCCTCCGACGCCGGTGCGACGCTGAGCGAGCTGGCTGCGACGCTCGAGCCGGGCACCGCGATCGCCGCGGTCCTCGTGGAGCACTCGTGGGCGCACGCCCTCGACGACGCGGTCGTGCGAAGCGGTGGAACGGAGCTGGGCAACGAGTTCGTTCACGCGACGGAGCTGCGCGCGGAGCTGTTGTCGGACCTCGCCGCGCGCGGCTAGCGCACGAGGACGATCAGCGTGCCCGGCCGAAAGTCCAGGATGGCGTCGGCCTGGCTGTCGACCACGGGACTCGGTGGGCCGGCTGCGAACACTGCAGTGGGCGCGTTCACCTGCGGCCCGGATTCCGGGCCCAGCTCGAGCGACTCGTTCGGATCAGGTGGGGGGAGCTCAGGTTCCATCGGGCCACGACCTACCCCGTCGGCGGCGCGTAAAACCGCGTCCGGCGTTTCACCCGATCGGGAGGATGCCCGCGGCGGCGCCGTGGGGGATCGTGCTCGCGAAGCCCCCTGAACCGGAGGTCGCGATGAGCGTCACCAATCAATCCGAGACCACACCAGCGGCCGCGCACGACGAGCTCGGCCCGATCGACGTGGTCGTGATCGCCTGGCCCCCCGGCGCGCCGATGACCGGCGAGGCCGCTCCGATGCTGATGCAGCTGGTCGAGGACGGCATCATCCGCATCTTCGACATGATGTTCGTGACGAAGGGCCAGGACGGCAGCGTCGTCGGCTTCGAGGCGAAGGACCTGCACGACAAGGAAGTCGGCGACTTCAAGGTCTTCGACGGCGCATCGTCCGGACTGCTCAGCGACGCCGACACCCGGCAGGCCGCGGAGTCGATCGAGCCGGGCTACTCCGCCGCGGTGATCGTCTACGAGAACCGCTGGGCGGCGCCGTTCGCCGCGGCGGTGCGCCGCAACGGCGGCGAGCTGCTCGACGTCCAGCGCATCTCGACAGCCGACCTGATCGAGGTTCTCGACGCCGCCGAAGCGGCATCCTAGGGAAAGGACGAAGCCATGCCAGGACTTCTGAGGGGCGTCGCTCGCGTAGCGGTCGCATCCGGAACAGCAACCGCAGTCTCCAACCGAGTCAGCCGCCGACAGGCCAACAAGTGGGCGGATCAGGGCGACACGTACTACCCGCAGAGCCGGATGGCTCCCCCACCGCAGCAGCCGCAGATGCAGCCGCCGCCCCCGCCCGCTCCGATGGCTCAGGAGAGCACGATCGACCAGCTCAAGGATCTTGCCGAGCTGAAGCAGCAGGGCATCCTCACCGAGGAGGAGTTCGCTGCACAGAAGGCCAAGATCCTGGCCGGCTGACGCGCCGAAAGGGCGCTTGACCGGGCCTCGATCGGGGCACAATGGTGTGCATGAGTACGCCGCCTCCGCCGACGAGGAAGCGCTCGATTCAGCTCTGCGTGGTAGCCGCGGTGACCGCTCTCACGTGTGCGGGACTGCTCTCCGCCGCCGCGCTGGTCCCGGCGCCGACGGCGGTTCTGCCGCTGGTCGTGATCATCTGCGTCGCCTGTCCCATGCTCGCGGCCTGGGACCTGCCGCGCGCCGTTGCGGGCCTACGCCGCCACCGCCGGGACGGCGAGGATCACGCCCGCGCGCTCGCGGAGCTGCGTGCGGGGCTTGCCGAGCTGCCTGAGACCAGGCACCCGCTCGGCTTGTAGGAGTGGTGGTCGCGCGCTCGCGCGGCCTGGGCCGGCTGCGTGACTAGGGCTCGATCGCCGAATCGCGCGGAGGCGGCGCTGGGTCGTGCCGCCCGCCGCATGCGCCGTCTGCTCGCGCTCATCCGCCGGCACGGAGTTCCCGAAGCCGACGATCAGGGCGTCAGACGAACCGCCGGCTCGCGCGGCCGGCGGCGCGACCATG
>Ga0126307_10002857_pt1 | contig 11731 bp, 9 predicted proteins | sample Plot28_FD_89955 | JGI IMG/M metagenome (GOLD analysis project Ga0126307, IMG submission 89955) | Serpentine soil microbial communities from UC McLaughlin Reserve, CA, USA - Plot28 | ecosystem: Environmental > Terrestrial > Soil > Grasslands | place: USA: UC McLaughlin Reserve, Lake County...
ACCACGTCGCCGGGGACCAGCTCCTCGGCGTCGATCTCCAGCGCCTGGCCGTCGCGGCGGACCCGGGCGATGGTCTTCATCATCTGGGCCAGCGCCTTGACGCTCTCCTCGGCCTTGGCCTCCTGGCGCAGGCCGATCACCGCGTTGAACACCGTCAGCCCGGCCAGGACGGCCGCGGTGGCCACGTCGCCGGTGACGAGCAGGCTGACCAGGGCCGCCGCCAGCAGGATGAGCTGCATGACGTCGCGGTACTGGCGCAGGAACGCCTGGAACCCTGACTCCTTCTTGGCGCCGGTGAGCCGGTTCGGGCCCTGGGACTGGAGCCGGCTGCGCGCCTCCTCGACACTCAGGCCGTGCTCTGGCTCGACGCCAAGGTCCCGGGCGACCTCGGACACTTCGGAGGCATACCAATCAGCGCGAGTGCCCGACTGCGCCTTCCTGGTCTCTTGGCTCACGGACACGGTCTTCCCCTCCACCCCAAGCTCGCTCGGGTATCACCAGGTTGATGGTGGCCGGGGCGGTGCCTGCCTTCCTCATCTGTTCCAGATGATTTCACCGCCGGCCGCGGCCCGGGCGTCAACGGTCATCGGGCGGTACGGGTTCATGGCGGCTCCTCTTCGCTCAGGCCGCCGGCCGGAGCATCTTCACGGCGCGGGCGCTGGCCTGCTGGACTTGGATGGGCTGGACCCGCGACCCGCGGCGCAGGACGTCGGGGAGCCGCCGCCGGACGACCAGCGGAATGCCCTGGACCAGCCTGCGGCCCGGCGGCCGGATGCCGAGATGGCAGCAGAGCAGTGGCCGGACGGGGATGCCGGTGCCGGCCAGGCTGTCCGCGACTGCCTGCGCCTTCCAGCTCAGCTCGGGTCTCGGATCGCGGTGCTTGCTGGGTCGGGGCAGCCAGCGGTGGTGCCAGGACTCGATGGCCCAGACGCCGGTCGGCCCGACGACCAGGTGGTCGAGGCTGGCCGACCAGCCCGGCATGGCGACGTCGTGGAGGATCAGCCAGCCCGCCTCCTCCAGCTGGGCCAGCGCGCCGGCCGTGCGGCGCTGGGCCACGGCCTGGCGTCGCCAGAACCGGGCGCTCGCCGAGGGGTGGAACCGCAGGCGCCACCAGACGATCAGCCCCGCCACCACGGCCAGGCGCCAGCCTACCGAAGGGCCGAGCACGGGCGTGGCCAGCAGGCCCACGCCGAGAACGGCGCCGGTCACCACCCACCATCGCCGGGACCGCCAGCCGTCGCGCCACTGCTCGCGCTCGCCGTGGCGGCGACGCCGGTAGGCGGCCTGCGCCGAGGCCCCCGGTTGGCTGCCGCGCGGGTCGATGGCGGGGTGGTCGGGGACGGCCGTCCCGTTCGACACCGTCCAGATCTCCTCGGCCAGCTCCTGGACCCGGGTTCGGCTCAGGCGCTGGACGGCCAGCGCGGCGCAGCCGGCGTCGGCCCGGTCACAACGGCAGGCCGGCTCGTGCTCCCGTCGTCTGTAGGCCATGGTCGCTCCGGGTCGTCGTCAGCCGGTCTCCTCCGGCTCTGCCACCAGCCTGCGCCGGGCCTCGGCGTTGGCCGACCGAGCCTGCTCCGAGACCTCCGGCACATGCAGGTCGAGCGAGTGGATGGTGTCGACCAGGATGGCGGCGACCATCGCCTGCATGACCGGCTTGTGGTCGGCGGGGAGCACGTACCAGGGTGCCCAGGGGGTGGAGGTGGCCGTGATCGCCTCCTCGAAGGTCCGCATGTAGTCGTCCCAGCGTGCCCGTTCGGCGAGGTCGGACGCGCTGAACTTCCACTGCTTGCCCGGCTTGTCGAGGCGGGCCAGGAAGCGCCGCTTCTGCTCTGCCTTGGAGGCGTGCAGGAAGAACTTCACGACCTTGGTCCCGCTGCGGTCCAGGTGGCGCTCGAAGGCGTTGATGTCCTCGTGGCGGCCGGCCCAGAAGTCCGGCCCCCGCGGGCCGGCCGGGAGCTTCTGCCGGTCGAGCCATTCGGGGTGGACGCGGAGGGCGACGACCTCCTCGTAGTGCGACCGGTTGAAGATCCCGATGCGGCCGCGCTCGGGGAGCGCCTTGGCGGACCGCCACAGGAAGTCGTGGTCCAGCTCCTCGCTGGAGGGCTGCTTGAACGAGACGACCTGGACCCCCTGGGGGTTCACCCCCGACATGACGTGCTTGATGGTGGAGTCCTTGCCCGCCGCGTCCAGGGCCTGGAACACCACCAGCAGGGCGTTGGTGTCGCTGGCCCACAGCAGCTCCTGAGCCTCGGCGAGCTCCTCGACCCCCTCGGCCAGCAGTGCCTTGGCGGTGTGGCTCAGCTCCTTGGCCGACAGCTCCTCGAACTCCGGCCCTCCGGTCCAGGCCGGGTCGCGGCCGGCGACGTTCGCCTCCGTGCCCGGCTCGACGATCAGCTCCTTGGTGATGCGTTCGCGCCTCCCCATCCTTCGTCTCCGGCCAAGGTGATCATCGACCGGCGTCCGCCTGGGCGGCCTCACCCGGGCCGGGTGAGATGCGCCGCGGCCGCCGTCCCCGTTTGCGGGGACGACCTGGAGGAAACCTCACCCGCGAGAGATGGTGTCGATGTGCCTGTCCGGGACAATGCTTATGTCCTGATGGCGGACAAGGATGTTGAGCGGTACGGGGGTGCTGGTCATGGGTGCGGTCCGGTATGCGGTACGGGTCAGAGGCCGGCACAGCGACGCGGCCGCGGCGGCATCGCAGGAGGGGCTGGACATGACCGTCGACCCGGTGCGGACGGTCCTGCGCGGGCGGCTTCCCGACCAGGCGGCGTTGCTGGGCGTGCTGGCCCGGGCGCGCCTGCTCGGCCTGGAACTGGTGGAGGTCAGGCGCCGGGCGCGGCCGTGAGACTGCGCGAGAAGAACTCCAGCGCGGTCTTGGTCTTGGTCTGCTGCTCCCCGGACAGGTCGACACCCTGGCTGGACAGGAACGCCCGGGTCTCGGCGGCGACGTCGAACGCCTCGCTGGGCGTGCACTTGGTCGACAGCTCCAGGATCCGCGAGCCGTCAGGATACAGCCAGAGCTCGGCCACCATCCGCCGGGGGTAGCCGCGCGGCGCGAACTTCAGCTTCATGAGGTTGATGGGGCCCAGGATCGAGAGGTCGTCCAGCTGGAGGCCGTCGGGCGCGTGGGCCGTGAAGAACGCCTGCTGCTCCTTGGAGAACAGCTTTCGGATGGGCCGGTCCCCGGCGGCCACCGCCTTGACCCCGTCGCCCCCGGGCGCGCCCTTCAGCGATGCCGAGCAGACGTAGCCGCCAGGCATGGCGTCGACCTCCACGACCAGGCTCTTGGACTTGCGGAGGCTGGCCGGGAGCTTGTCCGGGACCACCGGCCGTAGCTTGACCACCGAGTCGTCGGCCCGCTGCTGCACCCGGCGGGCCCGCACCACCACCCCGTGCCGGTTGAGGGCCAGGTCAGGGGTGTCGAAGAAGTAGACCTGGCGGATCTGGGCGTCCAGCGGGTCCATGCCGAGCGCGGCCACGGTCGAGCGCTGCTCGGAGTCGGGCACGGTCAGCTTGAGCTCGGTGCTGTCGGCCCCCTTGAGGAGGGTGAGGAGCCGCTCGAGGTCGGCGTCGGAGAGCCGCTGGGGTCGCCTGGTGGTCGCCGGCATGGTGGGATCCCTTCTCGTTCGCCTGCTCCGGTGGGCGACCGTCCCACCCATCCGGTCCGGTGGTCATCCTCTTTTGAGGATGAGATCGGCCGGTCCGGCGCTCAGAGGAGGGCGCTCAGAGGAGATGGAGCTCGCGGGCGCTGCGGACCGCCTGGCGGCGCCCGGTGACCCCGAGCTTGCGGAAGATCCCGTAGGCGTGGGTCTTCACGGTGTTGAGCGAGACGAACAGGTCGGCGGCGATCTCCTCGTAGGTCATCAGGCTGGGCAGGTACCGCAGGACGGTGTGCTCGCGCTCGGTGAGGTGCTCGATCAGCTTCGGCGTGATGGCCATGACCTGCGCCGACTCGGCTGACACCTGCAGCAGCTCGTCCAGGTAGGACCAGGAGGTCGGGACCCGCTGGCGGTAGCGGGCGAGCAGCGACCGGGCGCCGGCGCCGGCATCCAGGAAGCTGCGGCGGAGCCCACCGTGCTCGGCCAGGTCGAGCGCCCGCTCCAGCGAGGCCGCCGCCCGGTCGTGGTCGGCCAGGGCGTCGCTGGCCAGGGCATCCAGCAGCCACGCCTCGGCCTGGATGGCCAGGAAGCCGTCGAGTGCCGCGCCGTCCAGGCAGGGCGCCAGCACGGCCGCGGCGCCGGCCGGATCGTCGGCGGCGAGGTACAGACGGGCCAGCACCATGGCTTCCCCGCCCGACAGCGACCCGCCCTCCTCGAGACTCCTACGGATCGCCGCCGCCGGCTGGGCCTGCCCGGCCGTGCTGCGGAGCTCGGCTTCGGTCAGCACCAGCCAGCACCACAGGGACCGCGGCGGCGTCCACCCGGCCAGGTCCCGGTGGGCGGTCGCGACCGTGGCCAGCGAGCCGGCCAGGTCGCCGCGGGCACGCTGCAGCCGGGCCCGCAGGATCGCCATCACCAGGGTCATCGGCTGGCTGCCGGGCCCTGACGCGGTGCCTGCCTGGTCCAGGTGACGGCTTGCCTCGCCCAGGTCGTCCCGGTAGTAGGCGGCCCAGGCGAGCGCGAGGTAGCCACCGGCGGCGTGCGTCGAGGACGACCAGTTCTGTTCGGCGGCGGCCTCGACCACGCAGGCACCCCACCGGGAGGCCTCGTGCAGCTCGCCGCGCAGCGCGTGCAGCAGCGCGAGCTGGCTCAGGCAGGCGACGTGCAGCGGGGCGGGCTGGGCCCGGAGGGTGGTCGCGAGGCCCTGGCGCAGGTGCAGCTCGGCGCTGTCCAGGTGGCCGGTCCAGAGCTCGGCCGTGCCGACCGTGAACAGCATGACCGCCCGCGCGTCCTCGCCCTGGGCGTCCGTCCCGGCCTGCGACTGCAGCGTCAGCGTCTCGGTGCCGGCGGCCAGCACCTGGTCGAGGTCGCCGACCTGCCACGCCAGCGCGGTCCGCACGACCGCCTGCAGGAGCGCCAGCCGGCCTCGCTTCCGGCTCGGCGCCGCGTCCTGCTGGGGCGCGGCCGGTGGGTGGCTGGCGGTCGTCTCCGCGCCGCCGCGGACGATCTGGTCGGCGGCTCCCAGCAGCACGAGCTCGGGATCGGCCTGGACCAGGTCGGTCGGCAGCCGGCCGACCAGCGCGTGGAGGGTGGCGGTGTCTCCACCGAGGATGAGACCCGGCCCGTGGCCGGCCATGAGGTCGGCCGCGTAGCGCCATTCCCTGGCCAGGAGGGCCTGCTCGATGGCGGGCACCGTCTGGCCACGGGCGGCGTACCAGTCGGCGGCCCGCCGGTGCAGCCGGACGACCTGACCCGGCGCCTCCCGGCGCAGCACGTAGCGGAGCATGTCGGCGAACAGCTGGTGGTACCGGTAGGAGTTGCGCCGGGAACCGACCGCGACGACGAACCCGTTGGACCGCTCCAGGCGGGCCAGCATCGACTCGCCCCCGTGACCGCCGGTCAGGGTGTCGGCCAGGTCACCGTCCAGCTCATCGACAATGCTGGTCTGCAACAGGAAGCTGCGCAGGTCGCTCGGCTGCCGGTCGAGCACCTCGCCGGTCAGATAGTCGGCGATGCTCTTGTCGTCGCCGGCGAGCTCGGTCACGAACTGGTGCGGGTCCGGCTGGCCCTCCAGCGACATGGCCGCCAGCCGGAGCCCGGCCGCCCAGCCCTCGGTACGGGCCTGCAGCAGGGCGAGGTCGTCGTCGGACAGGCTGGGCTGGTCGTCACCGGTGTCCAGCAGCTCGGCGACCTCGGCGACGGTGAAGGCCAGGTCGGCCGCCCGGACCTGGACGAGCTGGCCGCTGACGAGCAGCCGCTGCAACGGCAGGGGCGGGTCCAACCGGGTCGCCAGCACCACGCGCAGTTGCGAGGGGGCGTGCCGCAGGAGGAGTTCCAGCCCCTCGAAGACGGCCGCCTCGGTGATGTCGTGGAGATCGTCGAGGACCAGCACGACCGGCGACGGCAGCGCGGCCAGGCCACCGACCAGCTGGGAGAGGAAGCCCTGCTCCCGGTCGGCCGATGGGGCCAGCGTCCGCAGGGTGCTGTCGCCGGGCACGGCCCCCGACCGGCACAGCGCCGCCAGCGCATAGGTCCAGAACCTGGTGGCCTCGTTGTCACCGGTGTCCAGCGACAGCCAGGCGACCGGACCGGGAGGCTGTCGCGACGAGCTCCAGGAGGCCAGCAACGTGGTCTTGCCCGCACCCGCCGGCGCCGACACCAGCGTCAGCAGCTGCCGGGTCCCGGCCTGGAGCAGGTCGGACAGCCGCGGGCGGGACACCTGGCGCAGGGAGCTGCGCGGCGCCGTCAACTTGGTCGCGAGCAGGCCCGGGCCGAGGTCGGCGGCGGGCCGCGCATCCAGCCGCTGGCGCGGCGTCCGGGTTCCCAGCGGTTCGGCCACCGGCTACCTCCCTGCCCGGGCGGCGGCTGCCGTCGACGCGGGTTCGAGGGCGGGGTTGACGCTGATGAGCTCCAGCCCGAGATCGCCGACCCGGTCGAGCAGGCCATGCAGCTGGGCCTGGTCGACCACCGGCCCGGTGATGGTGGTCCGCCCGTCGCCCGCCGCCAGCGTCATCCCCTCGAACGCGGGGAGGTAGCGGTGGCTGAGCTCGCCACGGACGACGATCCGGTAGACCGTCGGCTCCACGGTGGGGAAGGGTCGTTTCTGCCGCATGCCGTAGATCGTCCTGCCTAGGTGGATGAGCTGAACTCGTCCATCGTCCAACTTCACCTAGGTGAAATGACCGTCACCGTCGGGGGTACCCGGGGCACCAGGCCGAGCCGGCGCGCCTGGGTGACCGCATCGGTCCGGCCCATGACCTCCAGCTTGCGGTAGATGGCCTGGACCTGACTGCGGATGGTGTTGACCGAGACGTGGAGCTGGTGCCGAGCGCCCGGGAGGTCACCCTGGCCGTGGCGGACGGCGGCCAGGAGCAAGAGCGCGTGCGCCCGGTGCAGGGCCATGCCGTCGATCCCGAACAGCGCCAGCGACCACTCGAGCTGCTCCTGGGCCTGGGTGAGGTTGCCCTGCCGGGCCAGCACGCGGCCGAGCGCCATGCGGACGATCCCCGCCAGTGGCTCGGCGCTGAGCCCGTGGGCCTCGACGATGGTCTCCGCATGATCGGCCAATGACGCCGCCGCCTGGTCCTCGCCCGCGTCGCTGGCCAGCAACGACAGCACCGCCAGCCCGGTCATCACCGCGTACGGCTGCCCGGCCGCGGACACCTTGCCCACCAGTTCCTCCAGGGGCGGACGGGCCTCGGCCGGCCGCCCCGACAGGTACAGGGCGTGGCCCAGCGCTGCCTGCGCCATCCAGTGGAACGGCGAGTGGCCCGGTCCCGCGAGTCCGAACGCCCGGCGGGCCGCCCGCAGCGAACGTCCCGCGTCGTCGAACGGGACCGAGGCCCGGGTCAGGGCGGCGCCGAACGCCAGCGAGCTGATGCCGTCCGGCAGCGGACCCTGCCCGTCGGCAGCCTCGACGACCGCCAGCCAGCGATCGCATTGCTGCTTGGAGGCGCCGCTGTAGCCGCCGATCCAGGCGGCGACAAAGGCGACCGGAGGGTCGGCCATGACCGCCTCCTCGGGCAGCCCGGCGACCCACCGGCCGACCGTGGCCCGTCGCCCTCGCCGCCAGTAGGCCAGCCAGTGGGAGGCGATCAGCCCGCCGGCGTTGGCGAACTCCCCCGCCGCGGCGGCGTGGTGGACGGCCTCCTCCACATCGCCGGCACGGTGATGCCAGTCCGAAGCTCGACCATGCAGTACCCGGACCAGCGCCGGTTCGCGGCTGCCGAGCTCAAGGCGCAGCAGCTCCCCGAACAGCTGGTGGTACCGGTACCACTGGCGGTGGTCGTCCAGGGGCACCAGGAACAGGTTGGAGCGTTCCAGCTCCTCCAGCAGCTCGGTGGAGCCGTCGGCCTCGAGCACGTCGTCACACAGCGGGCCGCTCAGGCGCCGAAGGATGGAGCTTCGGAGCAGGAAGGTTCTGATCGACGCCGGCTGGCGGGCCAGCACGTCGGCGGTCAGGTAGTCGGCCACATGGCGGTGGTCGCCGGAGAAGGCGGCGATGAAGCCGCCCGTGTCCTCCCGCGCGTGCAGCGACAGCCCGGCCAGGTACAGCCCGGCCGCCCAGCCCTCGGTCCGTTCGGCCAGCCGGGCCACGTCGCCGGGCGCCAGCTCCAGCCCCATCGCGCCGTTGAGCAGGGCGTCGGCCTCCTCACCGGTGAACCGGAGCTCGGCGCCCCGGAGCTCGGCCAGCTCTCCCCTGGCCCGCATCCCGGCCAGGGCCAGCGGCGGGTCGACGCGCGTGGCCAGCAGCAGGCGGACGTTCGCCGGGAGGTGCTGCAGGAAGAAGGCCACCGACTGGTGGCAGGTGGCGTCGGTGACCAGGTGGTAGTCGTCCAGCACCAGTACCAGCGGCGAGCTGATCCCGCTCAGGTCGTTGAGCAGCGACGGCAGGGCCACCCGGAGGTAGTCGACACTGGTGCGGTGCAGGGCCTCGAGGGCGGCGGCGGCCACGCCCGGCTGGACCCTCCGCAGCGCCTCGCTGATGTAGATCCACAGGCGCGCGGGGTCGTTGTCGCCCTCGTCCAGCGAGACCCAGGCCACCCCGTCCGACCCGGCGGCCGCGTGCCACTGGGCGAGCAGGGTCGTCTTGCCCGACCCAGCGGGGGCGTCCAGCAGGCACAGCTTGGCTCCCAGGCCGGCCTCGAGCAGCGACTGAAGACCGGGACGGGCGATGAGCCCGCCCGGGGGGTCGGCGGTGTCAGCTTGCTCCAGACCAGCTCCGAGCCGGGGACCGGCTCGGACGGCGACACCGTCAGGGTCAGGGGCCGCTCCATGCACCCTCCTGCCCGCTCCAGTCGGATGCGCCAGTATGCGGCGTGGCCTCGTGGACGTCCTCACCCGATTGGGGTGAACACCGGCGCCTTCATGTCTGCGGGGTGGCCGAGGCCTCGACGACGTCCCGGCCCGGCCGGGCCAGGAACTCGATGGCGGCCAGCACGACCAGCAACACGAGGGCCAGGCTGATGACGACCTTGCCGGTGGGCCGGCTCCAGAACACCAGGGCAAGGCCGGCCAGCGCGACCGCACCGGTCCGCAGCGCCCGCCGGTTGCCGTACACCCAGGTGCCGACAGGGCCGGTGTGGAGGCCGGCGCCTTCGGCACCGCTGCGTAGCCGCCCGATGGCCGCGGCAATGCCGTGCCGGACACGGGTGGCGGTGATTGATGAGCCGGTCAGGAAGGCGCCGGCGGCCACCACCAGCCCGAGCACGAACACCGTCCGCAGCCCCGCCCGCAGGAACCGCACGATGGTGTCGTACAGGACGGCCGCGGCGTCGTGTGGCAGCACGGCGGCGGGAACGGCATCCAGGTAGATTGAGCGGAACACGGCCAGGGCGAGGGCCAGCAGAAACATGCCGACGGCGACGCCCAGGCCGGCGCCGATCAGCGCCCGTCGATGGTCGCGGGCCACGTAGACCCCCAGCGCCAGCACCACCAGCGCGATCACCGGCAGCCAGTTCCCCAGGCTGTTGAGCAGATGGAAGCCGCTGCGGGCCCGAGCGATGTCCTTGGACTGGAAGAGGACGAAGGAGGCGTTGACCTGCGGTATCCGGTCGGCCAGGGTGAAGCCGGCGGCGACCAGCTGCTGCTTGACCGTCTGGATGAAGGCCGACAGGTTGATGCTGACGGTGTCGTTCTCGACGGTGATGGTGCCGCCGCCCTCGCCGGTCAGCGCCTTGACCAGCTCCTCGTGGGCCAGCCGGTTGGCCTGGACCCAGGCGTCCGCGAACGCCGGGCTCTGGACGATCCTGCCGACCTGGGTCCGGGTGAATCCCTCCACGCCGTTGGCGATCGGGGTCGCGAGCGCCTGCAGCTGGCCGGCGAGCTGTGGGGACAGACCACGCTCGACCAGCGCCTCCACCGCCTGCACGGTCAGCCCGCGGACGTCGACGTAGGTGAAGATCTGGGTGGTGATCTGATCGGCGATGGCGTTCTGGATGGCCGGGTCGCTGGCCAGCGGCGACACGGTGGCGAGGTAGCGCTCGGTGTTGCTGACCTGGTTGCGGGCCCACACGGCCACGCCGGCGAGCGGCGCCAGCACGCAGCCCAGCACGATCAGCAGGGTGGCCACGACCGCCCGCCACCGCTGCCGCTTGGCGCTGGCGATCGCCGCCGGCGGTCGTGTCTGTCCGCGCAGCGCGGCGACCTCGGCGCGGAGCCGCTCGAGCTCCGCCCGCTCGTCCTCGCTCAGTCCAGGTCGACCGTCCATGGCTTCGAGTGTCGCCGACCGGGGACGTCCGGGCATCCTCCGCTCCGGGTGATTACCGGATCACGCGAGGACGCTCGAGGGCGTTGCCGATGCCGGCCGCGACCAGCGCCTCCGCGGGTTCGACCTGCCGGCCGCCGGGCCGGGCGGCGCTGGCTGCCGGCCGTCGCGCATCTCATCTCCTCCGGATGAGGACAGCTGATCAGGCACTGCCAATCCTGGTCGACATGGCCAGAAGGGGGCTCGCGCATGCCTGAGCAGATAAACGTCGAGGTCGCCCACAAGCTGAGCGAGCGTGAGTCGAAGGCCGCCGGGCAGAAGCGCCGCTGGGAGGAGGTCATCGAGATCCTGGAGGTCGTGGTGCTGGCGGTGGCCGCGATCGCCACCGCCTGGAGCGGCTACCAGGCCGCCAGGGGCGACGGCGAGCAGTCGGTGCTGTACTCGGAAGGGAGCGTGTACCGGGTCCAGGCCAACACCGCCTCCACCCTGGGGCAGCAGCGGCTGGCCGCCGACGGGGCCATGTTCAGCGCCTGGCTGCAGGCCAGATCGGCGAATGACCCACAGCTCCAGGCGATCTTCGAGCGCCGGTTCAGCCCCGAGTACCGGACGGCCTTCACGGCCTGGCTGGCCACCGATCCGTTCACCAGCCCAGACGCGCCGCCGGGGCCCGGCTACATGCCCGCGTACCACAATCCGCAGATGGAGCAGGCCAACCAGCTGAACGAGAAGGCCGCCGCCGTCGAGGAGGAGGGAACCCACGCACGCCACACGGCCGAGCAGTACGTCAGCGCCACGGTGCTCTTCGCTCTGGTGCTGTTCATGGTCGCGGTCGGTCAGCGGTTCAGGCTCTTCGGCGTGCGGGTGGCGACACTCGCGTTGTCCCTGGGGCTGCTCGCCTACGCCCTCTACCACATCGCCACCCTGCCACGCCTGTAGCGCCGTTGTCGTGATCAGAATCCGGGGCGACGAGGTCGGGTGGATCTGGCTCAAGGTCGACGACCGGGCCGACAAGCACCTGCCTCGAGAGGATCCTGAGCAGTTCGCCTGAGAGATCCCGGACAGGTGGTCGATCGCGCTCAGACCGGTTCGACCCGGGGGTACTCGGGCTGCCACATGGCCTGGTGGACCTGTTGGATGGGGTCGTCCAGGGTGACCTCGGCCAGGCCGTCGGCGGCGGCCGCCCTGGCCACGGCCACGGCCACGGTCGCCGAGACCTCACGCAGGTTGTCGACCGGGGGCAGCAGGGCCGCCCCGCGGGTGGTGGCGTCCGAGAGCCCAGCCACGGCGTCGGCGGCCGCGGCCAGCATCCGATCGCTGACCCGGCGGGCCCGGACCATCGCCACCCCCAGCCCCAGGCCCGGGAAGACCAGCGCATTGTTGGCCTGGGCGATCCGGTAGGTAGTCTCCTCGTGCAGGACCGGGT
>Ga0126307_10002858_pt1 | contig 11730 bp, 14 predicted proteins | sample Plot28_FD_89955 | JGI IMG/M metagenome (GOLD analysis project Ga0126307, IMG submission 89955) | Serpentine soil microbial communities from UC McLaughlin Reserve, CA, USA - Plot28 | ecosystem: Environmental > Terrestrial > Soil > Grasslands | place: USA: UC McLaughlin Reserve, Lake County...
ATAGACCTCGAACCGCTGTTCCCATTCGCGCTGCATGCGTTCGCCTTCGCGCCGTGCGTCCCACTCCGCGCGTATTTCCGCGGAGATCTCGAATGGCGCGTAAGCCCACCCCAACGCCTGACGTGTGGCAGCGACTTCTTCAGCGCCAAGCGGCGCCCCGTGAACGTCGTGCGAGCCCGCCATACTCGGCGCACCCCAGCCAATCACCGTCTTGCAACAGACGAGGGTGGGTTTCCCGCAGGTTTTAAATGCTGTCCGGATTGCGAATTCGATCGCGGCGGGATCGTGTCCGTCGACATCGCGGATGACGCGCCACCCGTAAGCCTCGAAGCGGCTGGGTGTGTCATCGGTGAACCAGCCCCGAACATGGCCGTCAATCGAGATACCATTATCATCATAGAATGCGACAAGCTTCTCAAGGCCGAGCGTGCCTGCGAGCGAGCAGACCTCGTGCGAGATCCCTTCCATCAGGCAGCCGTCGCCGACGAACACAAAGGTTCGGTGGTTGACGATCGTGTGGGTCGGCCGGTTGAATTCCTCCGCCAGAAGCTTCTCGGCCAGAGCCATACCGACCGCATTCGCAAGACCCTGCCCAAGCGGTCCGGTTGTCGTTTCGACCCCCGCGGTGACCCCGAATTCGGGATGGCCCGGTGTCTTCGAATGGAGTTGGCGGAAGCGCTTCAGCTCGTCAAGCGGAAGGTCATAGCCCGACAGATGCAAAAGTGCGTAAAGAAGCATTGAGCTGTGACCGTTCGACAAAATGAAGCGATCGCGATCCGACCAGCGGGGGTCAGCGGGATTGTGTTTGAGATAGCGATTCCATAAAACTTGGGCGATATCAGCTAACCCCATCGGCGCGCCGGGATGGCCGGATTTTGCCTGTTCAACAGCGTCGATCGCCAGCATGCGCAATGCATTCGCCAGCGTGCGATTGTCCGGGGCGCTCTTCATTTGCGGCATTGCGGTCATGGAGGTAGTCCTGTTCAGAATGCTTTGCTCTTGCGATCTATCAGTTGCCAGATCATTGGCGTGAAAATGAGTTGCATCGCCAAGGCCATTTTTCCTCCGGGGCACACAATGGTGTTGGCGCGTGACATGAAGCTGTCGTGCAGCATTGAGAGGAGATAAGGAAAATCGATACCCCTCGGATTCCGGAAACGGATGATGAGCATGCTCTCGTCGGCGCTTGGGATGTCACGCGATATGAAAGGGTTCGACGTGTCGACCGTCGGCACCCGCTGGAAGTTGACATGCGTTTCAGAAAACTGGGGACAAATGTACTTTACGAAATCCGGCATGCGGCGGAGAATCGTGTCGACGATCGCCTCTTGCGACTGGCCTCGTGCGTCCCTGTCGCGGTGCAGCTTCTGGATCCATTCCAGATTGATGATCGGCACGACGCCAATGAGCAAGTCGGCGTGACGTGCGACATCCACCTTGTCAGTCTTGACCGCACCATGAAGCCCTTCATAGAACAGCAGGTCTGTGCCTGATGGGAGGTCTTCCCATGAAGTGAATGTGCCAGGCTTTTGTTGGTAAAGTAGCGCCTCCTCTTTGGTGTGGAGATATTTCCGCGTTTTTCCAGCACCCGTTTCGCCGTAGTCACGAAAAAGAGCTTCGAGTTCCTCGAGCAAATTCGTGTCTGGGCCAAAATGACTGAGGTTCTGGTTGCCGAGCTTCTGCGCCTCGGCGATTTTCGCGGGCATTTCTGTGCGGTCGTACCGATGGAAGGCATCGCCCTCAATGATCGCTGCGGAGACGCCCTCGCGGCGAAAGATCTGCTGAAAAGTTGTCTTCACAGTTGTCGTGCCCGCGCCCGACGAACCGGTAATCGCGATGATCGGATGTTTTGCGGACACGGCGTGACCTCGGATGCCTTCAGCCGGAGCGGAACAGCGAGCGCTTGCGGAAAAGCGGCGTTTCGAAAGTCGGCTCTTCTCCCTCATCATAATATTTGTGATAGGCGACCAGCCGCTCGACTTCGCCGCGTGACCCGAGGATCAAAGGTACGCGCTGATGCAGAGTTGTCGGCGCAATGTCCAGAATGCGCTCCCGGCCCGTGGACGCGGCGCCGCCGGCTTGCTCGACGATCATTGCCATCGGGTTCGCCTCATACATTAGGCGCAGGCGGCCCGGCTTCGACGTGTCCTTGGTATCGCGCGGATACATGAATAGACCGCCGCGAATTAAGATGCGATAGATCTCGGCAACGAGTGACGCGATCCAGCGCGTATTGAAGTCGACTCCTCGTGGCCCTGTCTTGCCTTGGATGCACTCCTCGACGTAGCGCCTGACGGGCGGCTCCCAGAAGCGTTCGTTCGATGCATTGATCGCAAACTCGCAAGTCGTCTCTGGAATGCGCATGTTGGGATGCGTTAACGTGTAAGCGCCGATCTCCCGATCGAGCGTGAACCCGTGCACGCCGCCGCCGAGCGTGATTACGATCATCGAGGTGGGGCCATAAAGAGCAAAACCGGCCGCGATCTGCTTGGTCCCGGGCTGCAGGAAATCCGCCACAGTCGGATCCGTGACACCCGGCGGCGCGCGCAGTATCGAGAAAATAGTTCCAACCGTGACATTAACGTCGATATTCGAGGAACCGTCGAGCGGATCGAACAGGAGCAGATAGCTGCCCTTCGGATATTCCGCCGGAATGGGGTAAGGCTGTTCCATTTCCTCGGAAGCCATACCACAAAGCCGGCCGCTCCACTCACATGTCTCGACGATGATTGCGTTCGCGACGATGTCGAGCGGCTTCTGGTCTTCGCCCTGGGAGTTGACACTCGTCGCAGCGTCGTCCCGCGCGATCAATGCTCCGCACGAGACGGCCGATGCAATGAACTTGCACGATGTCTGAATGTCGTTGAGCAGCCCGGTGAGATCCGGATCGGGGTTGGGGCCGCGGCGCTCATTCTCGATGATGAACTTGCTGAACGTCGACCGGCGGTGTGGCATCGCTTCCTCCCGTGGACGAATGTCTATTGCAAGAACACCCGGCTGGCGCGGATATCCTCCGCCGCGATTGTCTGAAGTGCGCTCTTATCGAGCGGTTTCCCGCGCTCGGAAAACAAGCGGTTCGCCTGGCGCAGCCGCGCACGGTCTAGTGCATTGCGGATCGAGCGCCCGTTCGAGAACCGCGGTTGGCGCATACGGCGCTCAATGTATTCGCGCATCGCCGTTTCCGCCGGAAGATCGAACCGATATTGCATCTTCGTCATCATGCACTTGGCGATGTCCATAAGCTCCTCGGCGCCGTAATCGGGGAATTCGATATTGTGGGCGATCCGAGAGGACATGCCGGGATTACTTTTGAAGAACGTGTCCATCCGGTGCTTGTATCCGGCCAGGATCACGACAAGATCATCACGGTTTTCCTCCATTACCTGGAGGAGAATTTCGATCGCCTCCTGGCCGTAGTCGCGCTCGTTTTCGGGTCGATAGAGGTAATAGGCCTCGTCGATAAACAGTACGCCGCCCATCGCCTTTTTGAGTATCTCTTTCGTTTTCGGTGCCGTGTGACCGATGTACTGACCAACGAGATCGTCGCGTGTGACGCTGACGACATGATCGCGCCGTGCATATCCGAGCCGATGCAGGATCTCCGCCATCCGCAAAGCAACGGTCGTCTTTCCGGTGCCGGGATTGCCCGTAAAGCACATGTGCAAGGAGGGTGGTTCTGCCTGGAGCCCGAGCTGACGCCGCGCGCGTTCAACAAGCAGCAACGCCGCGATCTCCCGGATTCGTGTTTTAACCGGCACGAGTCCGATAAGCTCGGCATCAAGCTGATCAAGCGTTTCGCCAATGCTTGTCTTGGCAAAGAGATCGGCGAGATCGACGCACTCGCTGGCATCTGTTGGTGCGTGTAGAGCAGTTGTCACGCGGCCCTCCCGACTGCAGTCGCAGCCGCAAGTTCGCGACGCATGGCGCCGATGACGGAGCGGAAACCGCCGTCTTCATTGCGGGCACCAAAGATCGCTGAACCGGCGACAAACGTGTCGGCGCCCGCCTCCGCGATGGCGCGAATGTTCTCAACCTTTACGCCGCCATCGACTTCGAGCCATATCGATTGCCCGCCGCCAGCGACATGCGCGTCGATGCGGCGGCGGAGGGTGGCAAGCTTGGTCGCTGCCTCAGGAATGAAGGCCTGACCTGCGAAGCCAGGATTGACCGACATCACGAGGATGAGGTCGAGTTTGCCCATCACGTGATCAAGGACGTGCAACGGTGTTGCAGGATTCAACACCAGTCCAGCCTTGCAACCGAGCTCCCGGATCATGGACAATGTACGATCGACATGCTCGGATGCCTCTGGATGGAAGGAAATGATGTCGGCGCCGGCCTTGGCGAACATCCCGGCGAGCGCGTCGACCGGCTTCACCATCAGATGAACGTCGATCGGCGCCTTCAGGCGTGGACGTATCGCTTCGCAGACCACCGGTCCGATCGTAAGGTTCGGCACGTAATGATTATCCATCACGTCGAAATGAATCACGTCGGCGCCTGCGGCGATCACCGCTTCCACGTCCTCGCCAAGCCGTGCGAAATCGGCGGAGAGTATCGAAGGGGCGATCCGGAAGGCGCCGTTGTTCATGATCGAGCCCTCGGTCAGTAGCGCTGGCCGGCCGGCTTGGCACCGGCATAGCTGCGCATGGTGTAGTGAACCTGCCGCCCCGGCCCTTCGGCGCGGACCAATTCGAAGCCTGGCTCTTCGGCAGGACGGTTGACGATGAAGGACATGCGCACCGTCTCGAACCCCTTTTTGGAGTCGAAGGCCAGGACCTTGATGTATTTTGCGCTGTGCGCCTTCCGGCAGGCGGTGACCTCGAGCATGACGCCTGCCGGGTCCTTGATGTCGAACATGGGTTGGCCCCACATGTCCCAATAGGTATTGCCGGGGTGAGGATCGTCGGTGAATTCGACGGACAATGCCCAACCTTGCGCAAGCGCGTAGCGGATCTGCTCCTTGATTTCTGCGTCCGTCAATTCGGGAAGAAACGAGAACTGTCCTTGTGTCAGTCGCATGCGGCGCTCTCCTGATCTCAACTGGTGGTTGGGGTAGGCACGTAGTCGACCGAGTCAGTCGACGCATAGTCGAAGGTGACGTCCTTCCAGGTGTCGAGCGCGGCCCGCAACGGCGTGCACCATTTGGCGGTATTGGCCAGGATCTGTGGACCTTCACCCCAGATGTCGCGACCTTCGTTGCGCGCCTTGACCATGCTCTCGAGCGCCACACGGTTGGCCGTGGCGCCAGCTCGGATGCCCTGCGGATGGCCGATTGTACCGCCGCCGAACTGAAGCACGACATCGTCACCGAGATAGGTCAGCAACTGATGCATCTGCCCGGCGTGAATGCCTCCTGACGCGACCGGCATCAGCTTCTTGAGGCTTGCCCAAGGCTGATCGAAGAACACCCCGTGCTGCAGATTCTTCGTGACATGACTCTCGCGGCAGGTGTCATAGATGCCGCGAATAACGTTGGGGTCACCTTCCAGCTTACCGACGACGGTGCCCGCGTGGATGTGGTCGACTCCAGCCATACGCATCCATTTCGCGATGACGCGGAACGATACGCCGTGGTTCTTTTGGCGTGTGTACGTGGAGTGCCCGGCCCGATGCAAATGCAGGATCATGCCGTTCTTCCGGCACCATTTCGCCATCGACTGGATCGCCGTATAGCCGATGACAAGGTCGATCATGACGATGACGCTGCCGAGCTCCTTGGCGAACTCCGCCCGCTCGTACATGTCTTCCATGGTCGCGCCGGTAACGTTCAGGTAATGGCCCTTGATCTCGCCCGTCTCGGCGATGGCCTTGTTGACGCCCTCCATGCAATAGAGGAAACGATCGCGCCAATGCATGAACGGCTGTGAATTGATGTTCTCGTCGTCCTTCGCAAAATCGAGGCCGCCGCTGAGCGCCTCGTAGACGACGCGACCATAGTTGCGACCGGAGAGGCCGAGCTTCGGCTTCATCGTGGCGCCGAGCAGAGGCCGGCCGAAATTGTTCAGACGTTCGCGTTCTGAGACAATGCCGGTCGCTGGCCCCTGAAAGGTCTTCAGGTAGTGAGGCGGGATGCGCATGTCCTCGAGGCGAAGCGCTTTGAGCGGCTTGAAGCCGAAGACGTTGCCAATGATCGAAGCCGTGAGGTTGGAGATCGAACCTTCCTCGAAGAGGTCTAGGTCATAGGCGATATACGCGAACCACTGACCGGGCGTGCCGGGTACAGGCTCGATCATGTAGGCCTTCGCTCGGTAGTATTCACTATCGGTAAGACGATCTGTCCAGACTACCGTCCAGGTGGCGGTGGAGGATTCGCCCGCGACGGCCGCAGCTGCTTCCTCGGGATCGACGCCGTCTTGCGGCGTGATGCGGAAGACTGCCAGCACGTCGCTGTCCTTCGGCTCGTATTCAGGTTCCCAATACCCCATCTGTTTGTACTTCAGAACGCCCGATTTATAACGCTCCTTCATGTTGGTAATCTTCATATCGACTGGCTTGTTCATATTCGCATGCTTTCTGAATGTTCAGTTTCAGATGAGTGGCTGCGCAAGGTGGTCGGCCGACGTGAGCCACACGTCGGGGAGGCTTCGTTCAGCGTCCCGCACAAGCCTTCGTCGCTAAGATGCCTTCAAAGACAAGCTAACAGCTCGCACATAATAAAGTAAAACAAGATATACTGTCGGGAACGTTAAGGTATTCCTTGTGCATTGGATTGTCAGGAGGCCACGATCATGAGGAACGTCACCATCAGGCAGCTCCAGATTTTCGCTGAAGCCGCGCAGAGGCTCTCCTTCGCGCGCGTCGCCGAGCGGCTGCATCTGAGCCCGGCTGCCGTTTCCTTTCAAATCAAGCAGATCGAGAGCCTGACAGGATTCGCGCTATTCGAACGCGTCGGTAGAAAAGTGTCTGTGACTGACGCCGGCGAAAGGCTGCTGGTCTATGCTAAAATAATCCTGCAAGCTCTCCATGACGCCGATCAGACCCTCATGGCTCTCAAGGGCTTCACGGGGGGCAAGGTGACGATTGGCCTCGTCTCGACGGCCAAATACATTGTCCCCCAAATGCTTACGCGTTTTCAGGCCAGCTATCCCGCCATTTCCATCAACCTGAGGGAGGGCAACCGGCGGCAAATCATTGACATGCTCACAAAAGGCGAAATCGATCTCGCCATCATGGGGCAGCCACCCGAAGGTGCGGATATACTTGCCGAACCATTTGCTCTGCATCCTTCCGTGCTCATTGCGGCGCCATCCCATCCCCTCGTCGGGTTGAAAGCGGTATCGCCAAGCGCACTTGCCGGTGAATTGTTCGTCGTTCGCGAAGAAGGATCCGGCACCCGATTGCTCCTCGAGCGGTACTTTCAGACGGCTGGCCTTTCGCCGCGTATCGCAATGACATCGAGCAGCAACGAAACCTTAAAGCAGGCTGTCATGGCTGGAATGGCCCTTGCATTGATCTCGCGCCATACCATCGGGCTTGAGCTTGGACTCGGCCTGGTTGCTACATTGGCGGTCGACGGTTTTCCCTTGATGCGCTCATGGTTTATCGCGCACCGGCGAAGCATGCCGCTTCCACCTGTTCATTCTCGGTTGCGGGCGTTTTTAATCGAACAAGGTCGGTCGATCATCGATGATCTCGAACGCAGCTACGATGAGATTGGTATCGGAATCAGGGAGAAAACCACCCGCCGTCCTACCCAAGCCGGTCGCCAGCGGCCACGTAAACTCGGTCGGTCGGGGAGACCGCCCAAAAAGAAGCGGGCTTAAGCGGGCTCCTGCTATCTCCAGAATGCCCGCGAACCGGATCACGACATCACCAGCATCGCGACGCAGGCTGGCGCGTTTGTTCATTTTATCCATGATCGGCGGGGCGGAACATCGACGTCAAAGGCGCGGTGCTCGGCGAGCATCGTCAGGTCATCGTCGCTCCGCTGCGCGACGAGCATCTCGACGCTCATGCCGGGAAAACCTGCCGCTTCCCATTTGTCGACGCCGGCCTCGGCTAGCAACAGATTAGGCCGCTCGGTTTCATGCGGAGCGCAGTCTGTGCCTCGTTGCCTGTTTCCGCCCACAGGGTATACTCGCATGGCAGACTGTGGAGAACACGGTGAGAGTATTTTTCTTGCTCGCGGGACACGCGTTCGTCGTGCTCGCGATAGCGGGGGTCTTTCTGCCCATTCTGCCGACGACCCCGTTCGTCATTGCGGCAAGCGCCTGCTACATGCGCAGCTCGGATCGATTCCATGCGATGCTGCACAACAACAAGTGGTTTGGTCCCCTCCTCGAAAATTGGGAGCGGGACAGAAGCATTTCGCTGCGTTCGAAGATAATGGCAGTCGGGATGATAGGCGCGAGCCTCATCATTTCATTCGCATTTTTCAGCATTCCGCTTCTTGCGATGATTTCCGCTACGATCTCGTGCGGCGCAGTATCGGTATACATACTCACGAGGCCGAACGCGCGGCCGATCCATTCCTAGCAACGGTCCTAAGCCTCTGGTGGCACATGCCGCTTAGCGAGTACGACGCCAAAGAAGCTCTGCGGGCTGCCGCCGATTGGCTCGGGGCATCGGAACTTCCCGGCAGCACCGCGGCTCGTGAAGGCATTTCCGATACGATTCCGCTGGTCATGATGGGGTTGATCGAACCCGCCGATTTGGATGACTTAGCCGCGATCGTCGAGGAGCACGGGCACGCGGTGGGCGAGGCCGCTACGCTGGAGGAAGCGCAGCGCGCCCAACTCAAGGAAGCAGTAAAGGCTGCATTCGATTACGTGCGTTTGCTTCGGCGCGATGCCGCACGATGAAGTAAGCCGAACCGCCGCGCTACCCGTTACCCGCACCGTGCGGTGTGTCTGTCTTTGATTTGCGCGACGATGTTGACGCGGGGATGCTCGTCGAGGGCGGAGGATAAAGGCATGGTTGGCGCCCTTGCGCCGGCCGGAGGCGCGACAGGCTCTCAGGCACCAGCGCCTGGCAGGGCAGGGGCCGGTGCCGGTGCTGATTGAACTTTACCCCAACTTGTTGGGGGATTCCTAATTTCATTGGAAATTGCGCGGTCGTACAGGCAGGAACGGTCTTGCTGCAATAGCGTTGATTCCGGAAAAGGCACCGGTCGGTGCTGTGTCTATCTCAACAAGAGGAGATCCTGATGCCGGAACCGTACCACCAAAGGACCGTCGAAACTGCAGTCCAAGCACGCCAGGGCGTTACCGGGCACAACGTTCGCTACGTGCTCGCCTTCGGCATCTGTGGCGTAATGGCAGCCTTCGTCATCATTTATTTTCTATTTTTCCGGTGAGCCTGCCGCCGAGGAGGTGATCGAGCAGCGCTTTTTTGCTGCGGTGCGCTTTGCCGCCGATCTCGGTTGTGGGGATTATCTTATCGTACTCGGGCTATCGATCATCTGCTTTATGAAAGCAATAGCGGCTTCTTGCGTTGGGTGCCCGGAGGGTGTGGCAATGTACTCAGCATCGGTGTCCTCGTGATCGCCAGCACCCGGCCGCCGCGCAAGCGGCTTGTTGGTCTCGGCCAACCATAGCCCCGACCAGTCCTGATAGGCGCGGATTCGAAAGCCCTTATAGAGTTCCATTCGGTCCATTTCTGTTTCCCGTAGTTGCCTAGCTTTTTTCCCAATTCCGCGCGCGATTATACTATAATGACGCAATGGCCAGCCAGAATGCATCCGCTAACGCCAAGCAACTTCTCAAGGCTCTAATCGATAGGGCGAATTCCATTGCACCTGAGGGTCGGGTTAATCAGGTAGCGGCGGACACGGGATTAAAAGAGGGCGAAATCCGTCCCGCGATTAAGTACGCTAAGGCGCAGGGGTGGCTCGAGGAAGCCAAATTCGGCCATACCAGAGGCTGGCTTTCGATTACGCCTAGCGGTAAAGCCGCCGCGAATTCGTAGTGAGGCCGCCAAGCCGCCGACGAAAGACGACCGAGTAGAGATTCCAATCGCGCTGCCGAATGTCCGCTTTCGGAAGAGACGATGGGGTAATCGGCCGGCGCAAATGCCAGGAATCGAAGAATCTAGCGCGAATTAGGGGCATTCCGCGTCCACATTTCTGCTAAAGTCCCCTGTGCGTCAGGAGTCCACCGCTCATGGCTTTGTCCGATGTCATCCTTGCGTCCACGCTGAACAATCTGGCCGAAGGCTACAAACAAGAGGGTCGCTACGCCGATGCCGAGCCGCTCTACAGGCGGGTGCTGGCGATCAATGAGAAAGCGCGCGGGCCGGATCACCTCTCTGTCGCGCTGGCACTGAACGACCTGGCCGAACTCTACAAAGAAGCGGGTCGCTACGCCGATGCCGAGCCACTCTACAAACGGGCGGCGGCAACCTGGAAAAAAGCCGTCGGGCCCGATCACCCCGATGTGGCGCAATCGCTGAACAATCTGGCCGCCCTGTACTTCGCCCAGGGTCGCTACGCCGATGCCGAGCCGCTCTACAAGCGGGCGGTGGCGATTTTCGAGAAAGCGCTCGGCCCCGATCACCCCTCTCTCGCGTCGGCGCTGAGCAATCTGGCCTCACTCTACAAAGAAGAGGCCCGCTATGCCGATACCGAGGCGCTCTACCAGCGGGCACTGGCGATCCGGGAGAAAATGCTCGGCCCCGATCACCCCGATGTCGCGCAATCGCTGAACAATCTGGCCGACCTGTACACCGTCCAAGATCGCCACGCCGACGCCGAGCCACTCTACAAGCGGGCGCTGGCGTCAACACCAGAGCAGAAGGGGAGTACCCTTAGTTCTTAGAGGCGTTCTGTTTTGGTCTGAAAGAATTCGGCTCGGCTCGGTTTTACGCCGGAGCTTGCGATCAGCGCCGGACCGATCGCGCTGAATAGCGGGGGCGCGGAGACTACTGAACTTGCGCCGGCTTCGCTGCTGATCCACAGCCGCGCCGGTCGGTTCAAAGCGCGGGACAGACTCCGGCGCTATTCTTGCAGCGAAATCGATGCATCCGCAGAAACGTTGGGGCCGCTGGAGCAAAAAATGGATGCCTATGAATTTTTCCATCAAATCGTCGAACCAAATTGTGAAAACGCATTACGTCCCCCCTACCATCTTAGGTTAGCGTGGAACGCTATTGTATCGTTAAACGCGGTCCCTGAGTTTATTGTGCTCCATCGCCTGGGTTACGAGACCGATGTGGACCGTGATTTGCTCTATCGCGAGACAGAAGACATACGAAAAATATCCGGCTCTCACACAGCTTAATAACGAAGCCATCAAATTAAAACATGTGCGCCGCCTGCCGCGAAAAGAAAATGAGCCTTTATCGAGTATCAACTCGTCGACCAGCCATGTTATATCGGAACCGACACTTGCGGAACTCCTCGAGAGCATTCGCGACGCTTTCCAGACCATAAAGGCCCTTCCCGAATTGTCTCCGACAAATCGACCTGTCTGATTTTCTCAACCGCGTAGGGGAATGGATTGACGGCACGGCTCGGAATGGGGTGTGCTGTGTCTCCTGCGGGGTCTCTATACATAGCTGATGTTGGTGTGCTGCATGGAGTTATTGCAATGGCTAAAGCCGAACCAGAGGCGGCCGTTCTAAGGCGTACCTCAATAGCGCCTAAGTACATCAAGCCTGATGCAGAACTACAACGTGCAGCAACTCAATACTTTACCGCTATTGCTGAGTTCTCTGACAAGCAAGTCGAGGAGGCGAGTGCCAAGCTTAAGCAGAAACTTGTCCCCAAGCTTGGCTTCGATGGTGAGGTGG
>Ga0126307_10002859_pt1 | contig 11729 bp, 11 predicted proteins | sample Plot28_FD_89955 | JGI IMG/M metagenome (GOLD analysis project Ga0126307, IMG submission 89955) | Serpentine soil microbial communities from UC McLaughlin Reserve, CA, USA - Plot28 | ecosystem: Environmental > Terrestrial > Soil > Grasslands | place: USA: UC McLaughlin Reserve, Lake County...
CAAAGTCCAGTGGTCGAGGTTCTCCGCGGCCGTCCGCCAGTGCTGCGGACCGCGTTCGGTGCCGTCGTGGCGGAGAAGGTCGTACTTGCCACGAACGCGTGGCTTTGCTCGCTTCCGGAGATCCGGAGGGCGGTCCTGCCCATGACCAGCGATATGGTTGCCACGGCGCCTATACCGGAGCGGTTAGCAGAGATCGGCTGGACCGGGGACGAATGTGTCGCCGACGAACACATGATGGTCCACTACTACCGGACCACCGCGGACGGTCGCATCGCATTCGGTAAGGGTGGCTGTTCGCACGCCTACTTCGGCCAAATTACCCGATCGTTCGCCGACCCCGGATCCCGCATCGCTCGCACCGAGCGCTCGTTTCGGCGCATTTATCCCGCCCTTCGCGACGTACCAATTACCCATACGTGGACCGGCCCCATCGACCGCAGTGAGACAAACAGTCCGTTCTTCGGCCACCTCAACGGCAACCCTGACATTCTTTACGGGGTTGGATACTCGGGAACGGGTGTCGGTCCGTCATATCTCGGTGGGCGTATCCTGGCCTCCAGTGCGCTAGAGCGCCACGACGAATGGCAGGAAAGCCCAATCAATCGCGGGCCGCGATCGCTCTATCCGTACGACCCGATTCGATTCTTTGGCGGCAACATCGTGCGCGCGGCGGTGCTCCGCAAGGAAGCGGATCTCAATGCCGGGCGAGAATCAGCACTGATCGTCGACCTGCTGCACCGGTTCGTTCCGTCCGGTTTGCGCGGGGCGAGCGCGGATCCTCCACCTCGCTAACGGTTCGTGCGCTTGCCGATCCGTCACCTTGAGGCTACGCTCCGGTCAGGCGAAACCGAAGCGGCGGGCGCGGGAGGAGCGTGACATGGAGACGTACAACATTTACATGGACGAGGCGCCGGCGGCGGGGGACGCCAACGGTGACGAGGGGTGGGAAGTAGAGTTCCGCGTCGTAGGACAGAGTATCGACGACGGGGATCCCGAGAACAACGCCGTCCTTGCTGGGCTCGATCTTGTTGACCTGATCAACCTGCGCGATGCCCTGCAGCAGGAGATTGACAACTTTGCGTTGTCGGCTTTGGAGGCCCAGGCGATGGTCGGCGATTCCGGCGAGGAGCTCATGCCGTAAGCGCAAACAGTCAGCGTTGTCGATTTCCGGCAAGATTGGCGGAGACGCCGAGATCTGGGACGGGCAAGCTGGTTGTCGGTAGCGGCACCTGCTGGGGGCCGCTGATTCGCGTTCCCGCGAACCCCCAATCGGACGGGAGTTTGTAACGATTGATCAACCACGAATGGACGTCGAACGGATTTTCGCCCGGGTCTGGCTCGATCCGACGGTATGTGCCGTCAGCCTCCAACTTCCAGGCATTGGTCGTGTCTCGCCAATAGGCAGGAATGATCTCGTCCCTGATTTCCGCGGCCCACCCTCGATCTTCGATTGGGAAGACTACCTCGACCCGTCGGTCGAGATTCCGTTCCATCAGGTCGGCGCTACCAAGATAGACCTCGTCCTCTCCACCATTGCCAAAATAGTAAACACGGCTGTGCTCCAGAAAGCGCCCAATCACACTGATCACCCGAATGTTCTCGCTCCAACCGGTTACACCCGGTCGCAAGCAGCACGCTCCGCGCACGACCAACTCGACCTTCACCCCGGCGCGTGACGCGCGGTAGAGCGCCCGCACTAAGAGCCGGTCGACCAGGGAGTTGATCTTGAAGACCAGCCGCCCGTTGCCATGAGTGCGGTGCGCCTCGATCTCTCGGTCGATCGCCGCCAGCAATTGTTGTCGTAACCCGCCGGGCGCGACCCAGATGCCCCGGTAGGTATCTTGTTGCCCGAACCCGGTAAGGACATTGAAGAGGTCCGAGACGTCAGCCCCGATGTCCTCACGGGCCGTTAGATAGCCAAGATCCTCATAGAGCCGCGCCGTGGATGCGTTGTAATTGCCCGTGGACAGATGGACGTAGCGGCGTAGTCCGCTTGGTTCACGCCGAACGACCAATGTGGCTTTGCCGTGGGTTTTCAACCCGGTCAGACCGTAAGCCACATGGACGCCGTGTCGCTCGAGCTCCTCAGCCCAGCTGATGTTATTTTCCTCGTCGAAGCGAGCTTTCAGCTCGACAAGGACCGCGACCTGCGTGTCATCGTCCCGCGCTTCCACCAGCAAGGGGATCAAGGGTGAGTCCCTACCGATGCGGTACAGCGTCTGCTTGATGGCGACGACGTTGGGATCGATGGCTGCCGCACGAAGGAAGTCCACAACCGCTCCGAACGACTGGTACGGATGGTGGATCAGAATGTCTCGCTCGCGAATCGAGGCAAACACATCCTCTGGATCCTGACCTGGAACTGCTGACAGCCTGGGAACCGGCGCCGGAGTCAGCAAAGGGTCCTTCAGATCGGGTCGGTCGATCGCCATCAACTCCCAAAGGTCTTCAGTCGCCAGCGGCCCGTCGACGACACAGAGCTCGTCGCCTGTTGCACCAAGATGCTCGACCAGCCAATCTCGCACGTCGTCAGGCATCGTGCGATCGATCATCAAGCGCACGACGGGACCAAACGCCCGCTGCGCGATCGACTCGCGCATGACCGTCATGAGGTTGACCTCATCGTCGTCGCCCTCGTCTTCGTCGAGGTTGATATCGGAGTCGCGGGTAACGTGGAACGGGTACGAAGCGACGATATCTGCCCCGGCAAACAACCTGCCCAGGTTGGCGGCCACGACCTGCTCCAACCAGGTGAAAACCTGCGGCCGCGCGCGATCGACGCCGGCGCCATTCGTCACGGGCATGAATCGTGGCAGCGTGGCCGGGATCTTGACGCGAGCGAATCGCGTCCCATCCGGCAGACTGAGTACAGCGATAAGATTGAGACTGCGGTTCGAGACGTGAGGGAATCGTCGCCCCCGGTCGATGGCCTGCGGTGTAAGAATGGGGAAGATCTCGCGCTCGAATCGCCTGGTGACTGTTTCTTGTTGCTGGTTGCTGAGCGATGCGTAGGGAACGATTTCAATTCCTTCAGCGGCAAGACTCGGGAGCAGACGATCAGTGATGACCGCCGCATGCCGGCCGACTGCCGTCTGCGCCTTTGCTCGGACGGCTCTCATCTGCTCGGCCGGTGTACGTCCATCGGGACCGAGGGTGCCGATGCCGGTGTCGAGCTTGCGCTTGATGCCGGCAACTCGAATCATGAAGAACTCATCGAGATTTGTGGCGAAGATCGCGGCGAACTTGACCCGTTCCAGAAGTGGGTTCGCGCACTCTTCAGCTTCGAAGAGCACGCGATTGTTGAAATCGAGCCAACTCAGCTCGCGGTTGATGAACATCTCGGGCTCGAGAGGCGGCAATACTGCGCCGTCACTGTCGGCGACAGCGCCGACTGTTTTGGTTCCGCGTTCGTCCCGATGTCCGTTCCCTGGGACGGCACGGCGCCCGCGGGATCGCTTTACTTCTACTTTCGCCATGTTGACGCCTCGATTCGTCAGGCCTTGGGGCCCGGGACTGGCTCGCCAGTTTGTCTGCCTTTTCGACACCCGCTCAGATGAACCGAACGCCGCAATGCGCGACACTCAACTCCATTGAGGCGAAACTGGCTCAGTTACACTCTAGCGCTAAGTTTAGCCGGAGGCTAACGACAGTTTACGTCAACGAATGCTGACCAAGGACAAATACGCCATGAACGATAGCGAACGGTCCGCTTCTTCGGACCAATTCGTGGAAGTCAGGCCGCCGAACCTGATCCTGCGAATAATCTGGTTCCTCCTCGTCGGCTGGTGGCTGGCGGCCATTCTCTCAGTCGCTGCCTGGACGCTCAACGCCACTGTCATCGGCTTGCCGCTAGGACTCTGGATCATCAACAGGCTGCCGCTCGCCGCGACGCTGCGGCCTTCGAGCTCTCAGTTCCGGCTCGAAGATGGCATCCTCCGCTCCGGCGTCGACCAGCACCCGTTCGTCTTGCGGGCCATCTATTTCGTGCTTTTCGGCTGGTGGCTGTCGGGACTCTGGATGCTCGTGGCCTATGCGCTCTTGCTGACGATCGTCGGCATGCCGGCCGCGTTCTGGATGTACGGCAGAATCGGCGCAGTCACGACGCTTTACCGTACGTAACGACCCGCGGCTGGAATGCAAACCGGCGGTGGAACCAGTCCACCGCCGGTTTGCTTTCATCCCAGACTAGGCTCTACGCGGGATTGCCGGTCGCTTGGGATTCGGCTGCGGTGCCGGCGGTCGCCAGTGATCCATCCTGGGTCGAACCGGCATCATCGATTTCCGATTCCCCATCGGCCCTACCGTTCTCGAGAACCGTGGCGTCGATCGTGACCATCTGCTGCGGAACGATCCCCGCCTCGGGATCGAGCGCTTGGCCAGGGCCAAAGATGGCAATGACCTCCTTGCCGTCGAGAGTCTCGTGTTCGAGCAGGGCAGCGACGAGCGCATTCAGCTTGTCTCGATGTTCACTCGTGACCTGCACCGCTCGGTCAAGCGCCTCCTCGACCATCTCGCGTACGGCGCTGTCGAGCCGGTTGGCCGTGGCATCGGAGTATGCTTTGTCCTGCATGATCTCTCGACCGAGAAAGACGTGCTCTTCGCCGGTTCCGAGATAGACCGGGCCAAGCTCGCTGCTCATGCCCCAGAGACCAACCATCCGCCGCGCCAGGCCCGATGCTTCCTTGAGATCGTTTTCGGCTCCGGTCGTGACCTCGTCGTAGACAACCATTTCAGCAGCGCGGCCACCCAGGAGCATAGCCAGCCGCCCATGAAGGAACGTCCGGCTGTAGTTGTGCCGATCCTCCTCTGGCATCTGCACCGTCACGCCGAGCGCGCGACCGCGCGGAACGATGCTCACCTTTCGCAGCGGGTCCGACCCGGGAGTGAAATGGGCCACCAGTGCGTGTCCCGCTTCGTGATAAGCAACGACCTCACGCTCTTTCGGATTCATTAGCCCCGAGCGGGTAGTTCCCAAAAGGATCTTGTCCAATGCCTCTTCGAAATCGGAGGCGGTGATCTCCTTCCGATTCCGGCGCGCGGCAGTCAATGCGGATTCGTTGACGAGATTCGCAAGGTCGGCGCCTGAGAATCCCGTCGTGCCCCGCGCGATTGAGCTCTTGTCGACGTCCGAGGCCAGCGGCAACCCGCGCGTGTGGATGTTGAGCACCGCCTCCCGCCCGGCTTTGTCGGGAAGCCCAATGACGACCTGGCGATCGAATCGACCCGGCCGCAGCAAGGCGGGGTCGAGCACGTCTGGCCGGTTGGTGGCGGCCATGACGATCACTTCCTGATTCGTCTCAAACCCGTCCATCTCCACGAGCATCTGGTTCAGCGTTTGCTCACGTTCGTCGTTGGATCCGCCAAGACCAGCGAACCGCTGGCGACCGACTGCATCGAGCTCGTCGACGAAGACGATAGCCGGGGCGTTTTGCTTGGCCTTGTCAAAGAGGTCGCGCACGCGGCTGGCGCCGACACCGACGAACATCTCGACGAACTCTGAAGCTGACACGCTGAAGAAGGGAACGCCCGCCTCACCGGCAACCGCTCGCGCCATCAGCGTCTTTCCGGTGCCGGGCGGTCCGACCAAGAGCACGCCGCGTGGCAGCCGCGCACCGAGCTGGTGGTACTTGGCCGGGTTGCGCAGGAAGTCGACGACTTCCGTTAATTCCTGTTTGGCCTCTTCCTCACCAGCGACATCGGCGAAGGTCACTTGAGGTCGCTCGGGATCATGCTGCTTGGCCCGCGACCTACCAAATCCAAATACGTTTTGTTGGCCCCGCGACATCTGACGACCCATGAATACGATCAGGCCCACGATGAGCAGGAACGGTAGGAGCGTGATGAGCAAGGTGGACAGCAGCGATGAGCTATCGGATTGGCCTTTGACGACGACACCGTTCTCTTCCAGGAGAGGAAGCAGACCGGTGTTTTCGACGGGCGGGAGGGTGGCACGCAGGGTATCGCCCTGGACAACCCCTTGCGTCCCGGCCTCCGGCGCTGGCGTCACTAGCTGCTCGGTAGCGCGATTCCACGCCACCGCTTCCTTTAGCTCCGCCGTGATTTCGACGTCGGTCAGAATGGCTTCGCTGACATTTCCGGCCCGCACTTGCTGGTCGACCACCGAGTACGGAACGTTGATGCTCTGGGTGTCCCGTTGCGGATCGAAGATCGCGTAAAGCTGGTAGGCCACCAGACCGAGGAAGAGCACCGCAATCGCCCAGGGCGGTATTCGGGGACGCCCCTTGTTGCTCGTCCCCGGCCCGCCCGATCCGATGCGGCCACGACCCGGAATCGTGGGGCGCTTGACCGAGGGCTTGGAAGTTGTGTCTTTGTCCTTAGTCTTCTCTTTATCGCTATCCGGGATCAAATTCAAGCGTGTTACTCCCGGTCCGCGTACGTCATTCACAGGCTTTCCATTTCTCGTCGCAAGGTCGCGATTTGTAAGGCGGGCTGATACGAGCACGTTACAGGTGATGCTACCCGATCTTCATTGATCAGAGTGTGATTGACCGCGGTCCACAGCGAGCAGGCGCCAGCGACCGGGTACCGCGTACGGGTCGTCTTCGCCATAGGCAAACCCGAGCCACTCAACCAAGTTCGACCGGCGCAGGGCTCCTGGGATGACCTGTCCATGGACCACCATCTTCGCGGCATGGTCACCCTCCCCCCAACGACGCAACGCCTCCAGGTAGGCCGAATTCGTCTCCGGGTCTGACTGCAACAGCGCAATAAATTCGGTAGTCGTGAACTCATCGCCCTCGATCCGGCTCAGAATGTCGTCAATCGTCGGTGTGAGGAAGGCTGTGATGGCGTCGACACGATCCGGCCGATCAAGCGCTAGTTCTCGTGACGGGCTCGCGTCGGTCATTTATCCCTCCTCATGGGCGGCAACTGATTGCTCGATGAACGCATGACGAGGTGGAGGATGGGGAGGGCCATATTCGCGATAGACTTGTCGGCGTCGAGGCATGTCGAAGCACGGCTCGGGGACGCATATCTAATCGGGGAGATCACCCGTTGGTTAACCGGTTCGTGATTCTCATCCGTTCCGTGCTGCGCGAGCGGTTGAACCTGCTCTGTGCGCTTGTCCTGGCCTTTCTCGTCGGTGCATCCGCACCAGTCGCTCAAGAGGCCTCGGCGAAAGCACCGAGTCTGGCAACCACAGTGCTTGATGCCGAAGCGTTAGAGGCCCCAGGCGATGACACGGGCCCCGCCGCGGAGATTCCCCAAGGGGCTGAAGTCGAGCTGACGGGTGATGCTGCACCGGGGTTCCTTGCTGTGTACTACGACGGTGAGGCCGTTTGGGTTCCCGCACAACACCTCTCGCTCGACGATCGGCCGGGTATCGACTCCGGCATGACCGTCGCGGACATTGCACTGCTCGAACCTCCCACGCCTGAAGCCTTCGTACGGGAGATCATTCTCGAGGGACAGGCCGTCATTCTGACCGGCACCAGCGTTTATGGCTATGACGCAGCGCCGCACGACGGCTCAGGCGGCTGGATCGACGCGCGAGATCTCCCGCAATGAGACGCGATCGGGATCCCAAAAATCAGGTGCGCGGTGAGAGCCCACGCTTTCTGCCGCGCAGCGCTGCGGTCGTGGTGGTCGGCGGCGGCGTTAATGGCCTATCGACCGCATTCCAGCTCGCGAAGCGCGGCGTGCGAGATGTCGTGGTCCTCGAGCGCCGCCATCTCGGGTCGGGTGCCACCGGGAAATCTGGCGCTCTCGTTCGCTGCCACTACGCGAACGTGCCGGAGGCGCGACTCACCCACGAGAGTCTGCACATCTTTCGCAACTGGGATGAGGAAGTCGGTGCCGGCTCTCCCGGCTTTATTCCCACTGGGTTCGTTCAGGTCGTGGCTCCGGACCACGAAGATCGACTGCGCCAGAACATTGCCGATCAACAAGCGATTGGCATCGATACTCGCGTGGTTGACCGCAAGGACCTCCACGAGATTGATCCGTATCTCTACACGGAAGATCTCACAGTTGCTGCCTATGAGCCGGGTAGTGGCTTCGCCGACCCGAATGCGACGCTGCACGGGTTCGCTCGCGCGGCCAAGGACCTAGCGGTTCGTCTGTTTGAAGAAACGCCGGTCACCTCGATCGTGACAACCTCCGGCCGCATCTCAGGAGTCGAGACACCACTCGGCACGATCTCAACCGACAACGTGGTTGTGGCAGCCGGTTCCTGGGCCGACCGACTCCTGATGCCACTCGGAATCGATCTCTCCTTACAGCCGGTGCGCACTCAGGTCGTGGTGTTTCGTTGGCCGCCCCGGCTCGAAGGCCGCGGACACCGGGTCGTCATCGATGCGATCAACCACTCATGGTTGCGCCCGGAGGGGGTCAACTGCACGTTGATCGGGGCAGAGCGCAGTGTCTTGACCGCTGATCCCGATGTCCTCGACGAATCGGTTGACGCTGCAACCATCCCAGTGAGTCGCCAAGCGCTCGCAGCGCGGTACCCGATCTTCGCAAACGCAGTCATGCGCGGGGGCTGGTCCGGCACGTACATGCGCAGCCCGGATGGACACCCGATCATCGACCAAATCTCTTCGCTGCCTGGTCTTTGGGTGATGGCTGGCGATAGCGGAACATCATTCAAGACGGCGCCCGCGATCGGAATCTGCCTCGCCGAATGGATCACCGACGGCGCACCAGAGCTAGTCGATCTGACGCCGTTCCGCGCATCGCGGTTTGCCGAGGGAGCGCCGTGGCTCGATGAGCTTTCATACGGCGACGATCGGCAACTGACGGTTTCGCGCTAGTCGGGTTTAGCTCTCGTCGGGCATCTCCCCGCGCCGCAAACTCGCGTAGCTCTCGTAACGTTCTCGCCCGATCTCGCCGGCGTCGACTGCTGCGAGAACAGCGCAACCGGGTTCTGAGAGATGTGCACAATCGGCATACCGGCACTCCCCGAGAAACGGCCGCATCTCGGGGAAGAACTGGTCGAGCTCATCAGTCGTCACCCCCTGGAGGGAGAGGGCGCGAATCCCGGGCGTATCCGCGACAAAGGTCTGCGCCTTGCCCGGGATCCGATGCAGGACCGTGGCCGTCGTGGTATGGCGCCCTTTCCCCGTCGCCGCCGAGATAGTCCCGACTGTGCGCTCCCGGGTCGGGTCCAGCACATTGAGCAGGCTCGATTTTCCAACACCAGATGGCCCAGCGACGGCCGTGATTTCCCCGCTAAGTGCCTGACGCAGCTCCGCGATCCCTTGACCCGTTTTGGCACTGAGATAGAAGACCGGGTAGATCTGCTCATAGCGGCCGAACATGCTTCGCGCGAGCGACGGCTCGCCTTCCACCACGGCGACATCAAGGTCCATCTTATTGACGCCAATGAGAGCCGGCAGGTTTCGGGATTCCGCCATCACCAGAAACCGATCGAGCAGGCGAAGGTGCGGCTCGGGATCACGCACGGCAAAGAGAAAGAGTGCTTGATCTGGGTTGGCCAGGATGATCTGCTCGACGTCATTTGTATGACGGGCAAGCCGGGAAAGTGTGCGCGTTCTCGGTGCGACTGATTCGATGCGCCCTTCCCCTTCTCCGACATCTCTCACCAACACCTTGTCGCCCACGGCGACGAGGTCGGTGCCGCGCCGCTGCCGCTTGAGGACACCCTTAACCGTGGAGAGTAACTCTCGACCATCTCGCAACTGAACGGTGAAGAACTTGCCGTAGGCACGCACCACCACGCCAGGGAGCGCTTCCGCCGGTAGAGCGTCATTCGGTTCACCCACCGCCGAGTCATGATTTGAATGAAGTCCGGTTCTCCGCTGCGGGGTCATCGGTGACCAATCGCGTTGGATGGACAACGATCGGAACCCTCTGCGAGGAGATGTTCGCGGGACGCGGCAAGGGGGCGCCTTGCGGCGCCCCCTTTACCGTGATGTCGATTGGAGCCGTGCACTAGGTGCAGACGCCTCCCTGACAGAGAAGCCCGGAGCAGCAATGGCCGCCTGTGCTGCAAGCGCCGCCCTCGAAACGGCAGCAGTTGAGACTACCGTCGGTATCGACGCCGTTATTGCGGCAGAAGGAGGCTCCGCCAACTGCCGTGCACTCCGCGTCAGCTGCGCACGCCCCACCAAGGGCGATATTGCCGCCGCCCAGGCTGCCACCAATCGGTTGACAGACGCCTTCAGTACAATCGAGCCCGCCACAACACTGGGACCCAGCAGAGCAGCCGCCGCCCTCATAGCGGCAGCAGTTCAGCGGACCATCGCTGGCGAACCCATTGTCGTCGCAGAAAACCGCTCCTCCCACCTGGCTGCATTCGCCGGATTGGGCGCATTGACCACCGAGCCCAATGGTGCCACCGCCGCCGCCAGTGGTTCCGCAGGTCCCGTTCGTACAGAGCAGACCACCGCAGCAGACCTCGTTTCGATCGCACGTGCCGCCATTGTTATGGCAGCAGTTCAGGATGCCGTCCGAGTCGATCCCGTTCGACGCACAGACCACCGCCCCCGCGGCCTGGCTGCACTGTCCGGTTTGCGAGCATTCCGCGCCGAGCGGCAATCCACCGGTGCGGTTGTTCGTGCAGAGACCATCAACACAGTAGAGTCCACCGCAACATCCAGCGCTATAGTCGCCGCCGGAACAGGCGCCGCCTTCGTTGCGGCAGCAATTCAGCGGACCGTCGCCGTCATAGCCGTTGTCTGCGCAGACCGTTGCGCCGCCGCTCTGGCTACACTGTTGGGTCGAAGTGCACTGCGCCCCGGGAGCGAGGCCACCCGATGTCGTCGTTCCCGATGACGTGCCGCCACAAGTGTCGTTCACGCAGAAGAGATTCGCGCAACATTGAATGTCACTCGAGCACGCGCCGCCGGAATTGCGGCAGCAGTTGCGCGCACCATCGGCGGGGATCCCGTTGCTCGCGCAGACAACTGATCCACCGGTCTGGCTGCACTCACTCGTCGCTGTACACTCGGCCCCGACTGACCGCCCACCCGTGCTGCTGCTGCTGCCACCACCGCAAGCGTTGTTCAGGCAGACCGCCCCACCGCAGCAGTGGAAGTCCGCGTTGCAGCCGCCTCCGGCGTTGCGACAGCAATTGAACTGTCCGTCGCGAATGATGCCGTTGTCGCTACAGACGACGGCCCCCCCAGCTTGGCTACACTCGGAGTTCGCGCCGAGGCTGGAGCACTGTCCACCGAGCGGAACTGTGTTCTGCGCCCATGCCCGGCTCGGCATGCCAATCGGTATCAATGCTGCCGCCAACGTGGCGGCAAGTCCCTTGATCACGCTCCGCCGGGACGCTGCCGTGGCGACCGCTCGCGCTAAATCGTCAAACCGAAACCCGTCCATGCTGGCGTCTTTCTCCTCCAGCCCGCCCGAAGCCGCGGACCACGACTCCCCTCTTCCCCAGAGACCCGTCAATCAACGCTAATGCCACCGGAGCGTTCCGCACCGCACGGCGGAACCGGGCATCGCGTTCGCGCAGCGCGGGACGCGGACGAGTCTTCCTGTTCATGTCAACGCAGGACGGGGCGGCGGCGTTTCCACTGGAAAAGCAGGGGTTTTCCTTGGCGATCATAGGTCGGCTCGTTCCCAGGTGTCAACACCAGGTCCTCGCCGCCCGGAGTGTTCGTACAGGGGTCAGCCGCTGTGGACTGACTACGGTAAATAGTGGGTCCAGGTTCGCGAGCCGAATCGCTCCCGGGCTCGATCCTCTGCCACCGCGATCTCATCTGGATGGAGGGCGTCCTCTTCGAGTCCGAAACGCC
>Ga0126307_10002860_pt1 | contig 11726 bp, 11 predicted proteins | sample Plot28_FD_89955 | JGI IMG/M metagenome (GOLD analysis project Ga0126307, IMG submission 89955) | Serpentine soil microbial communities from UC McLaughlin Reserve, CA, USA - Plot28 | ecosystem: Environmental > Terrestrial > Soil > Grasslands | place: USA: UC McLaughlin Reserve, Lake County...
GAGAAAGGAGCAGCCTGCGTCGCCTGCACCGGGATTCCCTTGTCCCGCGCGTACCGGATCTCCTCGTCGCGCGTCCAGATCCGGTCGCGCAGCGGCGCGATCACGCGCAGCTCCGGGTCGACCGCCTTGAACGAGAGCTCGAAGCGGAGCTGGTCGTTCCCCTTGCCCGTGCAGCCGTGGACGACCGCCTCGGCGTCGAGCTCGACCGCCAGCTCGGCGACCGCCTGCGCGATCACGGGCCGCGAGAGCGCGGACACGAGCGGGTACTTGCCCTCGTAGAGGGCGTTCGCCTTGATCGCCCGCGCGCACTGCTCCTCCGCGAAGGCCGCCTTGCGGTCGACGAGGACGATGTCGTCGGCGCCGGCGGCGCGGCCGCGCGCGATCGACTCCTCGAGGTCGAACTCCTGGCCAACGTCGACGAGCACCGCCACGACCTCGTCGTAGCCGTAGTGGACGACATCATCAAGGACGGGGCTCATGGGGGAACCATGGGCAACCCCATGTTGGACGTCGTCGTCGCCGTACCAGTCCTCCTTCAGCCAGCTGACGATGCAGCTGGTGTCGAGGCCGCCGGAGAAGGCGACCACCGCGATCCCGCTCATCCCGCTCCTTCTTCGCCGTCGTGCATTTTATGCACTATAGCTGCATTTCATGCAGCAGTTACGCTGACGGCGTGGCAACTCGCTTCGTCGACTGCCGTGACCGCGAGGCCTATCTCAACGGCCACGTCCCCGGCGCCGCCCACGCCGATCCCGAGCGCGATCTCACCGGCGACGACGGCGGCGGCCGTCATCCGCTGCCGCGGGCGGAGGCGTTCTCGACCTGGGCGGCTGGTGCCGGAATCGGTCCTGGCACCCTCGTCGTCGGCTACGACGACGGCTCGGGCTGGGCCGCTCGGCTCTGGTGGCTCCTGCGCCACTTCGGCCACGACGCCGCGGGTGTGATCCCGTTCGACGCGTGGCAGGGGCCGCTCACCGCAGGTGAGGAGGAGATCCCACCGGCGTCCTTCGGCCCGAGGCTCCGCTCGGGCGACGTTGCGCGCGCCGAGGAGCTCCTGGAGCGCCTCGGCGACGACGCGCTCGTGCTCGTGGACGCGCGGGCACCGGAGCGTTGGCGCGGCGAGAGCGAGCCGATCGACCCGGTCGCCGGCCGCATTCCCGGCGCGCGCAACCGCTACTTCCTCGACGACTCGCCGCTGCCGCAGGAGCTGCTCGATGCGCCAGACCTCGTCGTCTACTGCGGCTCCGGCGTGACGGCGTGCGCGGTCCTGCACGAGTTGCACCTCGCGGGCCGCGGCGATGCACGGCTGTACCCCGGCTCGTTCAGCGAGTGGTACTCGCTCGGGCCCGTCGAGCGCGCCTGATCAGGCGACGGTCGCGGCCAGCTCGTGCGCGCGGTGCGACGAGATTCCGATCCGCTGCGCGCGCACCAGCTCGTGGTTCGCTTCGTCGAGCTCGACGAGCGGCAGCAGCTGCACGTCGCGCAAGCGAACCTGCACGGGCAGCCCCTCCGTGAAGGCATAGGGATGAAGCTCGTTCGCAAGCGTTCCCCGGAAGGGCTCGCTGCGCCAGCCCGCCTCGTCGTGCCACAGCTCCCCGAGTGCGGCGACGTCCTCCCGGCTCACCTCGACCCACGCGCCGTAGCCGAAGTAGCCGTCCTCGCCGTCGATCGGGAGCTCGAGCAGCGCTCGCACGTAGTACCGGTCGCCGCTCTCGCCGTGCAGGATCGCGAAGTCGTCCTCGACGTGGGCGCGCCGACGCCGCTCCTGCTCGTCGAGCAGGAAGATCGGCTGCGGGAGGCCGAGCCGGATGTCCCGCGTCTCGCCGGCGTGTGACTCCCCGCAGACCGTGCAGGTGAAGCCCACGTCAGGCGGCGGTCGACGAGCCGGGCAGGTACTGCTCCCAGATCTGCGGGATCGTCGGCGTAGCGAGATGGATGAAGAGCACCGGCGCCGGCGGCCGCGGCGGGCGTTTCAGATGCAGCCCGGAGTCCTCGAGCGTGCGGTCGCCCTTCCGCAAGTTGCAGGGCGCGCAGGCGGTGACGACGTTCTCCCAGCTCGACTCGCCGCCCTTCGAGCGCGGGATCACGTGGTCGAGCGTCAGCCGTCCCGACGAGGTGCCGCAGTAGACGCAGCGCCAGCCGTCGCGGGCGAAGAGCGCGCGCCGCGAGATCTTGCGCTGGATCGCGCGCGGGACGCGGACGTACTGGACCAGTCGGATCACGTGCGGCCAGACGTACGTGTCCGTCGCCGAGCGGAGCCCCTTGGGCAGGCTCTCCAGCACCTCTGCCTTCCCCTTCCAGACGAGGACGTGCGCCCGCCGAACCGAGCAGACGTTCAGCGGCTCGTAGCTTGCGTTCAGGACGAGGACCTGTTGCAACTCGGACAGAGCGTACCAGTGGAAAGCGCTTGCGCTGGCGCTCTGGCGCGCGGCCGACGGCGCGCAGCCGCAGGCCGGCGCGTCACCGCGCCATGGCGCGCTCGACGGCCTCCAGCTCCTCCGGGGAGAGCGCGATCGGCGCACGACCGCGGTCGAGCTCCTTCACGTACAGGCGGGCGTAGTCGCGGCCCTGGATGGCCGTGACGACGGCGCCGGTGCGGCTGTCGTCGAGAAACGCGATCGAGGCGGACTGATGGCCGCCGGTGCCGGCATAGGCGTCGTAGCGGACGACCGCCGTGTTCGTGAGCGAGCCGTCGACCCGCCGGTCCACCCGTGAGAGGCCCGCCGCAATCTCGTCGACCGCGCCGTGGAGGTCGTCGATCCGACCCTGGAGCGAGACGGCGAAATCGACGAGATCGGAGCGGCCCCCGCCGAGCAGCACCCGCTGGGCAGTGCGCAGCCGCCGGACCCTGATCCAAAGCCAAAAGCACAAGGCGAGCGCGACGGCAGCAGCAGCAGCCGCGGCAGTCGCGACGATCAGCTCGGCCGACACACCTAGCCCCCGAGCGAGAAGATGACCGGATACTCGGCGGAGTTGTTGTCGGTCTTCGCCTCGCCCGGGACGGGATCGACGTCGATCCGCATCACGCGCCGCTCGCCGAAGTCGACCGAAGGGAAGTCTCGGAAGACGACGGTCTTGGTCTCGTCCGGGTTGATGATGTCGATCGTCGCCTTCTTCACGATCGGCGTCGGACTCTGCTGAATCGTGAGCGTGACGGGGATCTTGACCTCCTGGCTGTCGCCGCCGTTGGCGACCGCGACTGCGAAGGCGAGATCGGTGGAGGCCTCGATCGTGTTCTCCGTCGACTCCGACAGCGTCTGGCCGCCCGGAACGACCTTGACCGATTCGATGTTCGTGCCGTGGAGGCCCGACGGGGTGCCGGTCGTGCCGCCGGAGGCAGCTGAGCCGTTGATCCGCTCCCAGATGGGCACCATGGAGCGCGTGCTGGCCAGATCAGGGGTCTGGACGAAGTTGGAGTCCGGCACCTCGACGCCGCCGATCTGCTCGTCCCGGAGCGTGGTCACCCCTGGCTCCTTGAAGAGGTCGTCCCAGACGACGTCGCTGGAGACGAGCCGCTCCGCCTGGGAGGCGAGCAGCGCACCGGCCGCGGCCGCGTCCTTCGAGCCCTGCGTCCGCCGGAACGCCTCGGCGAGGCCGGCGAGCCCGGTAACGCGGAAGGCCAGCGCCTCGACGGCCTCCTGGTGCGCGGCCCGCAGCGGACCCGGCGGGTCGAGCTTGCGGGCGCGATCGGCGCCGATCTCCTGCTGCTGGACCAGCCCCGCCAGCTGCTTCTGCAGCTCCGCCTGCTTGATCCCCGGCGTGGTCAGCACGTCGCTGAGCTCCCGTCCCACGCGCTCGGAGTCGCGTCCGATCCCGCCCACTTCGGTCATGTAGTCGCTGTAGGCATCGCGCTTCGCGTCCTCCTGGCAGCTCTGCACCCAGAGGAGCAGGAGCACGACGATCAGGATCGCGAATGCGATCAGCCCGAGCAGGCGCAGCAGCGGTGTGAAGCCCGTGCGCGGCCGGATCGGCCCTCTGGGGACGCGGGGGCCGCGGCCGCGGCCCAGCGGCCGGCGCAGCGTGCGTTCGCTGCGACCAGGCGCCTCCTGCGTCTCAGGCTCCTCGAAGAAGTCGAACTCGAAGTCGGTGTCGCGACTGCTCATACCGGTGTGGAACGAGGCCACTGTAACGAGTGCCTCGGCCGTAACCGCGCACCGGGAGGGCAGGAATCGGTCCAGCGGCGGCCAAGCAGGGAGCCGACGTGTCCACTGCTGCACAAGCGCTCCAGAGCTCGCTTCCCCGGGGGGAGCTCGTCCTCGATCGCTACCGGCCCCTGCGCCCGCTCGGGAGCGGCGGCTCGGGCTCCGTCTGGCTCGCCCGGGACGAGCGCAACGGCCTCGACGTCGCGCTCAAGATCGTCCCCCGCGAGGGGAAGGCCGCCCACCGCGCAGAGCGCGAGGCGGAGGCCGCATCGAGGCTCCGGCACGAGCGCTGCCTGCGAGCGTACGGCTTCGGCTCCGACTCCGGCCACGTGTACATCGCCTACGAGTACGTGGCCGGCCAGACGCTGCGGGACGCAATGCGCGGCGGCCGGCTTCGCGACGGCCAGGCGGTCGAGGCGGCGGCGCAGATCCTCGACGGGCTCGCGCACGCGCACAGCCGCCGGATCGTCCACCGCGACGTGAAGCCGTCGAACGTGCTCCTCGCCGACGACGATGCGATTTCGGTGCGGCTGCTCGACTTCGGCCTCGCCCAGTTCGACGAGGCGGAGACGCTGACGGCCGTCGGCGACGTCCCGGGGACGCTGGCATACATCTCGCCCGAGCGCCTGCGCGGGGAGGAGGCCTGCTCGGCCAGCGACGTCTGGGCAGTCGGGATCCTGCTCTGGGAGGCGCTGGCGGCAAAGCACCCGTTCTGGGGTGTCCCGCTGCCGCAGATGGCCGGGACGATCGAGTCGGGCTGCCCGCCGCTCCAGTCCGAGCGACCGGATCTGCCGAACCGGCTGGTCGCTGCGGTCGCCCACGCCACGGCGCCCGACCCGGCGAAGCGGCCCTCCGCAGCCGCGCTCGCGAGGGAGCTACGGAACGCGCGTGCCGACGACACGCCCTCGTCCAAGGTCGGAAGCGGCTCACAGGCACGTGCTCGCGTCGAGCGGGCCGTCCCGGCGGCTGTGGCCGGCACGGCCGCCCTGGTCGGAGGGACGGCGCTGCCGTTCTTCCCCACCGGCTGGGCCCCCGCGCTCGCCGGCGCCGCCGCTCTGGCCGCGCTCCGTTCGCCGCGTGCGGGCCTGGCGCTGGCGCTCGCCGCGCCGATCCTGCCTCTCGGCAACCACGCGCTCGGCCTGGCGCTCCTCTATGCCGCGTTCGCGGCCGTCTGGCTCGTCCTCTCCTGGCGCGACGCGCGCTGGGGGCTCGCATTCCTGGCGGGGCCGGCGCTTGCGGCCGCCGGCCTGATCGCGCTCGTCCCGCTCGCGCTCGTGCAGATCGGCAGCCCCTTGCGGAGGGGTGCGCAGGCGCTCGCAGCGATCGCACTGGCCTCCCTCGTCGCCGGCATGCGGGGAGCCGAGCTGCCCTTCGGAGAGGGCGCTGTCCCCCCTGTCGAGCTGACAGGCATCGAAAGCTTCAGCGCAGCCGCCACGGCGCTCGCGGCGTCGGTCCCGCTCGCGCTCGGGCTGGAGGCGCTGGCACTCGCCGCCGTCGCCGTCGCGCTTCCCTACGCCCGAACCCCCTGGCCCCTCACCGGCCTCGCCGCGGCAATGCTCGCGGCCACGCTGCTGCTGGCGCCGGGTGCTCCCGCCCTGCCGCTCGTCGCCGCGGCCTGGCTCACCGTCGCCGTCCGGGCCCTGGCGAACGAGCATTAGACTCGTGTCCCGGGGGCATTGACTCCCCGCGAGCATGAGTGTCCTCCGGAGCATCGAGCAGAAGATCGAAGGCCTCTTCGAGGGGATGTTCGGCCGTGCGTTCCGCACGCACGTGCAGCCGGTCGAGCTCGCGCGCAAGCTCGCGAAGGAGATGGACGAGCACCGCACGATCTCCGTCTCGCGCGTGTACGTCCCGAACGAGTACTCCGTCTACCTCTCGGAGGCCGACCGCGAGCAGTTCACCGGCTACGAGGGCTCGCTGATCGGCGAGCTGCAGGACTATCTGATCGAGCACGCCCGACGCGAGAGCTACGCGATGCTGACGCCTCCGAAGGTGCTGATGCTCACCGATGCCGACCTCTCGATCGGCGAGTTCGGGATCGCGACGCGGATGGTGCAGCCGGAGGGCCGGCGCGGGCCGCAGCTGGACGAGCCGGAGGCGCAGGTCGAGCCGGGTGCGACGATGATCTACAAGGCGAAGCCGTCTCAGCCGACGGAGGCCGCCTCGCCCGTCGAGCTCGGGGTCGAGGAGGAGAGCTTCGCGCTGACGATGCAGGGGCGCACCCACGCGCTCGACGGCGCCAAGGTCGTCCTGGGACGCTCGAAGGACAGTGACGTTCAGGTCGAGGATGCGAACGTCTCGCGCAAGCACGCCGAGCTGCGCCGGGAGGGTCCGGCGTGGTGGCTCGTCGACCTCGGCTCGACGAACGGGACCGAGTTGAACGGTAAGCGGATCCAGCGCTCGAAGCTCAGCGACGGCGACACGATCACCCTCGGCGCCACGGACCTCGTCTTCGCCAAGCGGGCGGGGAACGCTTGAACGTCAACGTGGACGAGGCCCTCCTCGTGCTCAAGGTCGGCTTCATCATCCTCCTCTACCTCTTCATCTGGCGGATCGTGCGCAGCGCCAGCAAGGACTTCCGCACGGGGCCTGCGCAGGAAAGCGTGATCATCGCCCCCGCGGAGGCGGCGAAGCTCGGCCTCGCGCCGTCGCAACGCGCCAAGCTCGTCGTGATTACAAGCCCCGCGCTCGACACGGGCGAGGAGGTACCGGTCGACTCGCTCCCGGTGGCAGTGGGGCGCGGCGGTCAGAACGAGGTGCCGCTCGAGGGCGACGAGTTCGCGTCGGCACAGCACGCACGCTTCGAGCCCCGCCGCGACGGCCTCTGGGTGGAGGACATCGGCTCGACGAACGGCACCTTCGTCAACGGCGCGCGGGTGACGACGCCGCGTCGGCTCTCGAAGGGCGATGTCGTCCGCGTCGGCCAAACCGACTTCCGGGTGGAGGTCTAGATGGTCGCCCGCTACGCAGGCATCACCGATCCCGGCCGCCGCAGGCGCCGAAACGAGGATGCCTACGTGGCCGAACCGCCGCTGTTCGCGATCGCAGACGGAATGGGCGGCGCGCAGGCAGGCGAGGTCGCCTCCGGCCTCGCCGCCGCCGTGCTCGAGGAGGCGACGGGGGAAGAGCGCGGCGAAGCGCAGGTCGCCTCGTTGATCCAGGAGGCGAACCGCCGCGTCTTCCAGCGCTCGAACGAGGACGCGGCCACGTCGGGCATGGGGACGACGATGACGGTTGCGCTCGTCGACAACTCGGATGGGACGATCGCCTTCGGCCACGTCGGCGACTCGCGCGCCTACCGGATCCGCGGCGGGGCGCTCGAGCAGCTGACCGACGACCACTCGCTCGTCGGCGAGCTCGTCCGCAGCGGCCGCCTCTCGCCCGAGGAGGCGGAGACGCACCCGCAGCGCTCGGTGATCACGCGCGCGCTCGGCACCGAGGCGGACGTCGACGTCGACACCTTCACCGCCGAGGCGGAGCCGGACGACATCTACCTGCTGTGCTCGGACGGGCTCACGGACATGATCTCGACGCGGGAGATCCTGAGCGTCGTGGAGGCGAGCCGCGACCTCGACGACGCCGCGCGACACCTGATCGATGCGGCCAACGCCGGCGGCGGCGAGGACAACATCACCGTCGTCCTCTTCCAGATCGACCGCGCCGAGGCGAACGGCGACGCGGGCGAGACCGCCCGACTGCCGGCGGCCGTGAGCGAGCCGGCAGACGAGCAGGCGGAGGACGAGGACACGCTCTCGCCGCTCGACGCCGTGCCCGCCGTCGACACGGCGGTCATCCCGGCTGAGGCCGTGCGCGAGCAGCTGCAGGAGGTCGAGTTTCAGCAGTCCGCCGCGCCGCCCCGGCGGATCCTCCCGCTCGTCGTCCTGATCCTGCTTCTGGTCGCACTCGTCGCGCTGGCCGTCTGGGGCCTCACACGCTGAGCCTGCGCAGCCATGTCACTTAGAAACCGCGAGCTGCTGAATCTGGTCGCCGTCGCCCTGCTCACGGCGATCGGCTTTGCGAGCGTCTACATCGCGCGCTCCGACCCCTCTGAGCTCGGCGCGACCTCGCTGACGTACGCCGGGATCTTCATGAGCCTCTACCTTGCGGCGCACCTCGTCGTCCGCTACGCCGTCCCCTATGCGGACGCGGTGCTGCTGCCGCTGACGGCGCTCCTCTCCGCGATTGGAGTGACGCTGATCTACCGGCTCGAGCCAGACGACGCCTTCCGCCAGAGCCTCTGGATCGTGATCGGCGTCATCCTCTTCGCGGTCGTCTTGATCGCGCTGCGGCGCGACTTCCGCATCCTGGAGCAGTACAAGTACCTCTTCGGCGTGACGTCGATCCTGCTCCTGATGCTGCCGGCCCTGCCCGGGATCGGACAGACGATCAACGGCGCGCGGCTCTGGGTGAAGGTCGGCGCCTTCCAGTTCCAGCCGGGCGAGCTGGCGAAGATCTTCCTGATCGTCTTCCTCGCCGGGTATCTGCGCGACAAGCGCGAGGTGCTCGCGCAGGGGCGGCTGAAGGACTTCGGGCCGTTGCTCCTGATCTGGGGTGCAGCGATGCTCGTGCTCGTCCAGACGAACGACCTCGGCAGCGCACTCCTTCTGTTCGGCATCTTCCTGGCGATGCTCTACGTCGCCACGGGCCGCGCCGCCTACGCGGCAGCCGGGCTGGCGCTCTTCGTCGCGGGCGCCGCGTTCGTCTACCACTTCGTCTCGCACGTGCAGGAGCGCGTGACCATCTGGCTGACGCCGTGGACGGACAACCCGGTCTACTGCGCGCAGACCGGGGAGCTCGCGCTGCGACAGGACTGCGGCTCTTTCCAGCTCGTGAAGAGCCTCTACTCGATCGGCAACGGCGGCTTCGCCGGCACGGGCCTCGGCAAGGGCACATTCACGACCACGTCCGGCGACCCGATCATCCCGTACCTCAACACCGACTTCATCTACTCGGCGATCGCGCAGGAGCTCGGTCTCGTGGGCGCCGCCGGGCTGCTGCTCGTCTTCATGCTCTTCGTCGCGCGCGGCTTCCGGATCGCGCTCCTCGCCGATGACGGCTTTTCGAAGCTGCTCGCAGCGGGGCTCACGTTCGGCTTCGCGCTGCAGACATTCATCATCGTCGGCGGTGTGCTGCGCGTGATCCCGCTGACCGGGATCACGCTGCCGTTCGTCTCCTACGGCGGCTCGAGCGTCGTCTCCAACTTCATCCTGCTGGCGCTGCTGCTGCTCGTCTCGAATCGCGCCAACCTGCAGGCGGCGAGGAACCGCCCGTGAACAAGCAGATCACCCGGCTTGCGCTCACGGGCCTCGGCCTGATGGTCGCGTTGGTCGTGGCGACGACGTACTGGCAGGCCTGGGCTTCGGGCGACCTCGCCGACCGCCAGGACAACCAGATCCAGCGCGTCGCCCAGTTCACGATCGAACGCGGCGAGATCCGCGGTCGCGGCGTCACGTGGGCGACGAACCGGCGCGAGAAGAAGGGCGGCCGCACGTTCTACTTCCGCGAGTACCCCGCTCGCCGCCTCGCCGCGCACGTCCACGGCTACTCGACCCAGTCGCGCTTCCGCACGGGCCTCGAGCGCTCGATGAACGACTACCTGACCGGCCAGAACGCGAACCTGTCGACGGTGCTCGACACCTTCGTGGACAAGGCGAAGGGCGCGACGATCAAGGGCAACGACCTCGTCCTGACGCTCGCCCCGCGCGCCCAGCGCGCCGCGCAGGAAGCGCTCGGCGGCCGTTGCGGGGCCGTCGTCGCGCTCGACGTCTCGACCGGCAAGGTCCTGACGATGTACTCCTCACCGACATACGACCCGAACCTCGTCGAGGAGGACTTCGACCTGGTGACGGGCGTGCGAGCCGGGTGCAAGCGTCCCGACGCGCTCCTCAACCGCGCCACCGCCGGCCTCTATGCGCCGGGGTCGACCTTCAAGGTCGTGACCGCGGCGGCCGCGATCGACTCCGGCCGCTACACCGACGACTCGAGCTTCGTCGACCCCGGCTACTGCGAGGTCTACGGGAAGCGCGTCAACAACTACGACACGTCGCGGCCGTTCGGCCGGCTCGACCTGCACACGGCGCTCGTCAACTCGGTCAACTCGGTCTTTTGCAACGTCGGGAAAACGATGGGGGCGCGGGCGCTCGTCTCGTACATGAAGCGCTTCGGCTTCTACGAGGATCCGCCGCTGGAGACGCCCTCGAACGAGCGCGAGCCGAGCGGGCTGTACAAGGACGGCACGCTCTTCGACCCGAAGGAGGACACGGAGGTCGACCCGGGACGGATGGCGTTCGGCCAGGAGCGGCTGCTGGTGACACCGCTGCAGATGGCGATGGTGGCCGCGACGATCGCCAACGACGGCCTCGTCATGAAGCCGTTCGTCGTCGAGCGGATCGTCGCGCCCGACGGGTCGGTCGTACAGAGGACCACGCCGGACGAGCTCGGCCGCGCGGTCAAGACGGAGACGGCTCGCACGGTCGCGGCGATGATGAAGGACGCGGTCGAGGAGGGCACCGGCACGGCCGCCCGGCTCTCGGGCGTCACGGTCGGCGGCAAGACGGGCACGGCCGAGACCGGAATCCAGGGCCTGAACACGACCTGGTTCATCTGCTACGCGGGCAAGGACCAGCCGCAGGTTGCCGTCGCGGCCGTCGTCGAGCAGCAGAATTCGACGGGCGGCCAGACCGCCGCGCCCGTCGCAAAGGAGGTCGTGCAGGCGCTCCTGGGCTCCGCGTCGAACTCCTGACCTGGACCACTGCACCACTGACCGCCACTGACCCCCATGGCCGCAGGCGACCACCTCATCGACTCGCTCTTCGACGGGCGCTACCTGATCGTGCGCAAGCTCGGCTCCGGCGGGATGGCGAACGTCTACCTCGCGCACGACCAGGAGCTCGGACGGCGCGTCGCAATCAAGATCCTCGACGACCGCCACGCCGCCGACGAGCAGTTCGTGGAACGCTTCCGCCGCGAAGCACAGAACGCGGCCGGGCTCTCGCACCCGAGCATCGTCTCGATCTACGACCGCGGCGAGGCCGAGGGGACGTACTACATCGCGATGGAGTACGTCGAGGGGCGCACGCTCAAGGAGCTCCTCGTCGCCCGCGGGCCCTCGCCGCTCGGGATCGCAATCGACTACACCCGCCAAATCCTCTCCGCGCTGCGCTTCGCGCACCGGAACGGAATCGTCCACCGCGACATCAAGCCCCACAACGTGATCGTCGACGGCGAGGGGCGCGTCAAGGTGATGGACTTCGGGATCGCGCGCGCAGGCGCGGCGAGCCAGATGACGGAGGCCGGCTCGATCATCGGGACGGCGCAGTACCTCTCCCCCGAGCAGGCGCGTGGTGCGCCGGTCGACCAGACCTCCGACCTGTACTCGACGGGAATCGTGCTCTACGAGCTGCTCACCGGCACCGTTCCCTTCAACGGCGAGACGCCGGTCGAGATCGCGATGAAGCATCTCTCGCAGGTGCCCGCCGCGCCGTCGACGCACCGCCCTGAGATCCCGCGCGACCTCGACTACGTGGCGCTGCGCGCGCTCGCGAAGGATCCCTCCGACCGCTACCACTCGGCCGAGGAGATGGA
>Ga0126307_10002861_pt1 | contig 11726 bp, 15 predicted proteins | sample Plot28_FD_89955 | JGI IMG/M metagenome (GOLD analysis project Ga0126307, IMG submission 89955) | Serpentine soil microbial communities from UC McLaughlin Reserve, CA, USA - Plot28 | ecosystem: Environmental > Terrestrial > Soil > Grasslands | place: USA: UC McLaughlin Reserve, Lake County...
ACGGGCACTTCCTTGGAGCGCTCGACAACGTCCTGCGCGAACCGTGCTTCGTCTACGTCCTTGACTGCTGCCATGACTTCGAGTCTAGGCCGCGGCGTCAGCTCTCCTCGACCGTCACGGTCTCGATGACGACCGGCTGCGTCGGCTGCTCGTCGGGCCCGCCCAGCTGGGCGATGCGCTGGACGACGTCATCGCCCTCCACCACCTTGCCGACGATGGCGTAGTCCGGCGGCAGCCCCGCGTTCGCGCCGGTCACGACGTAGAACTGGCTGCCGGCCGTGCCTGCGGGCTCCGCTCCGGTCTTGGCCATCGCGACGGTGCCCAGCTTGTAGCTGGCATCCGAAGGCACCTTGTCGCGCGTCGAGTAGCCCGGTCCGCCGGACCCCGTCGCCGTCGGGTCGCCGCCCTGGATGACGAAGCCCGGGACGATCCGGTGGAAGACGGTGCCGTCGAAGAACTTCTTCTCCGCCAGCGACACGAGCGACGCGCTCGCGTTCGGCGACTGCTTCTGGTCGAGCTCGATCGTGAACCCGCCGCACGAGGTGTCGACCTTCAGCCGGTAGGTCGTGCCCGGCTCCAGGTCCTCGGCGGGCTTCTTCTGGCCACCGTCCTCCTTCGCGGGCGGCGCCTCGACCGTCTCGCAGCCGTTCGAGGCCTGTGGCGTCGTCTCCGGCCCGGTCGTCGTGGCGGCGGTATCCGCGGAGCCGCCGCCGGACGCACGCTCGTCCTTCTTCTCGTCGCCGCAGCCGGCAGCGACGAGCAGCAGCGCGGCGAGGAGGAGGACCGTCAGCTTGCGCACGGCGGCGTAGGGTACCGGCGCGCGATGCCCCTCTCCCCCCTCGCCGCCTCCTACGACCAGTTCATCGTGGACCTGGACGGCACCGTCTACGTCGGCGACGAGCTGACGCCCGGGGCGGTCGACTCGATCGAGGCGCTGCGCGGTGCCGGCAAGGGCGTCGTGTTCGTCACCAACAACCCCCGCCTGTCGGGCGAGGACTACGTGCGCAAGCTGTGGAAGCTGGGCGTGCGCGCATCGCTCGGGGACGTCGTCACCGTCGGCGGCGCGACGCAGCACCTGCTGGCCGAGACACGCCAGGGCCGCACCGCGTTCGTGATCGGGTCGCCCGCCATCCACCAGCACGTGCACGACGCGGGCCTGAAGGTGCTGAACGGCACCGACCTGGCCTCGCGCGCCGACCTGGTGCTGGTCGCCGGCACCGACCGCGTCGACTACGACGACCTGCGCACAGCCACTCTGGCGCTGCGCCGCGGCGCCGACTTCCTGGCCACCAGCCGCGACCCCACCTACCCGATGCCCGACGGCATGTGGCCGGGCACCGGCGCGATCCTCGCCGCGGTCGAGGTGGCGTCCGAGCGCACCGCGTCCACGATCGGGAAGCCCGAGCCGCAGCTCATGCTGACCGCGATGGAGCGCCTGGGGGACAACAGGACCCTCGTCATCGGCGACCGGATCGACACCGACGGCGCCGCCGCGGCGGCCGCGCACCTGGACTTCGCGCTCGTGCTCACCGGCGGCGCCGACCGGACCGGCGCGGAGCAGTCGAAGGAGCCGAAGCCAGTCGCCATCAAAGACACGTTCGCGGACCTGGTCGGCGCCTGAGCCGTGGCCAAGAAGACCCACCACAAGCACTCGTCCTCGAAGGGCTACCGCAAGCTGCTGGACGGCCTGGCCGAGATCGACGGAGTTCACCGCGTGGCAACCGGCAAGGTCAAGCCGCGGATGGGATCCGGGCGGCCGATCGCCCCGATCTCCAAGGTCCGCAAGGTCGACACCGGGCTGTCGATCACGATCAACACCGAAGGCGCGATCGTCGACGCGTACGTCATCACCGATCGCCCCGACGAGGTCGCCGCGGCAATCGCCGAGCGCGGCTGGTCGGCCGACGGCTAGGCCGGCGCGGCCACCCCGAGCAGTGCGGCGCTCGCCTGTGTCGGCCGCAGCCCCGCCGCCTCCGCCTCGCGCAGCGAGTCGGCCGGATCGGTGCCGCGCTCCCCGTGCAGCCAGGCCGCGCCCACGGCCGCCACGAAGTCGGTCAACCGGTTGCCGTGGACGGCCACCGCGCCGCGCCGCCGCGACAGCTTCTTGAGCAGCCGCAGCACCTCCTCGAGCGCCTCTGCGCCCTCGGCACAGTCCGCGACCGGGACGTGGTGCCACTCCAGCCCGGCCGCCTCGTAGTCGGCCAGGTTGTGCTTGGTCGTCATCGTGGAGATGACCGTGTGGACCCCCGCGTCGCGGAGGTATTCGATGTCAGCGGCGCGGCGATCGGGCCGGTGGCTGCGGCCGCCGCCGCCGGGCCGCTCGAGCAGGCAGAGCTTGCCCGGGCGGGCCCACCAGATGCGTCGTGGTTCGTTCATATCGGTGTAAGGGCGCGGCGGCGTAGCTTTCGCCCCCCGGTTTGCGGAATACTTGCCGACCATGTGCCGCCTGCTCGGTTGCGTCTCGAAGGAGCGAACATCGCTCCGGCACGAGCTCCTCGACGCCGCGCGCCCGCTGCTGCGGCCGGGCGACGACAACGACTCGGGCTGGGGCATGGCGGTCTACCCCCACGGCGACGGCGAGCAGCCGAACTGCTTCCGCTCGCCGACGAATGCCAGCGCCGACGACGGAGCGGCCGCACACGCCGACCGAAGCGGCCGCATCCTCATGGCCCACGTGCGCAAGGCGACGCGCGGTGGCCTGGTCGAGGAGAACACGCATCCGTTCTGCCTGGGCGAGTACGCGTTCTGTCACAACGGCACGATCGGAGCCCCCGACCGCCTGCTGGGGCTGCCCGAGGGCGCCGGACCCGCCGGCGAAACCGACTCCGAACGGCTGTTTCACCGCCTGCTGCGCGAGGTCAACCCGGATCCCGCCACCGTGGTGGACGGATTGCGGCGGGCCGTCCACGCGGCTGCCACGTGCGCGCCGCTGTCGGCGCTCAACTTCCTGTTCTCGGACGGCGAGCACCTGTACGCGTACCGGCTGGGGGTGTTCGAGATGCACTGGCTGGCTCGCGAGGGCCAGATCCTGGTGGCGACCGAGCGCATGACCGACGAGGCCTGGCACGACGTCCTGCAGGACGTGCTGCTGGTGCTGAGCCCCGGCGACGACGAGCCACACGCGGAGCGCCTGCTGGGCGACGACGCGCTGGCCGCCGTGCGGTTCGACCCGTTCGACGAGGGGTCCGAGCTGCGCGGTGACGAACGCGGTCGCTTCGCGGCCGAGCAGGCCGCCGCGACGGCCCGCGAGTGACCCGACCGATCCTGCTGCTGGTCAACCCGGCGGCCAGAGGTGGGCACTCGCGTGAGCTCTCCGCGGCCGCCCGCGCCGAGCTCCAGCTGATGGGCGTCGACCACCGCGTGATCGAGTCGCGCAGCCTGGGCCACGCGCGCGAGGAGGCGCAGGCCGCTGCATCCGACGGTCACCTCGTCGCGGCCTGCGGCGGCGATGGCTTCATCGGCGCAGTGGCGGGCGGCGTCCACGGCACCGACGGCGCGCTGGCGGTCGTCCCGGCCGGGCGCGGCAACGACTTCGCGCGCGTGCTCGGGATACCGACCGAGCCGCGCGAAGCCGTCCGCCTGGCCGTCGGCGGCACCGAGAAGATGCTCGACATGGCGACGTGCAACGGTAAGCCGTTCGTCTGCATCGCGTCGCTCGGCTTCGACTCGGACGCCAACCGCATCGCCAACGAGACGACCGTCGTCAAGGGCAACCTGGTCTACCTGTACGCCGCGCTGAAGGCGCTGTGGGAGTGGAAGCCCGCGCACTACGAGGTCGTGGTCGACGGCGAGCGCCACGCGGTGACCGGCTACAGCGTCGCGATCGGCAACTCCAAGGCCTACGGCGGCGGCATGTACGCGCTGCCGGACGCCGAGCTCGACGACGGGCTGCTCGACGGAGGGTTCGTATCGGGCGAGCTCTCCAAGATCGGCTTCGTGACCCAGGTCCTGGCCCGCATCTTCAACGGCACGCACGTCAACGCCGACGCGGTCACCTCGCTCCGCGGTCGGAGGTTCGAGGTGAGCTCCGACCGGCAGTTCACGGTCTACGCCGACGGCGACCCCATCGCCGACACGCCCTGCACGATCGAGGTCGTGCCCGGCTGCTTGCGGGTCGTCGTACCGTCCCAGCCCTAGATGTTCCGCTTGAAGACCGCGTTCGCCCGCCTGGTCCGGGCCGTCACCCGCCGCCTGGGCAAGGGCGGCACGACGGTGCCGGGGCGTGTCCTGCTGAAGCTGGACAGCGGGGCGATGGGCCGGCTTGCAAAGCGGCTCGAGGGCGGCGCGATGCTGATCTCCGCCACGAACGGCAAGACCACGACGGCGTCGCTCCTGAACGGGATCCTGGAGCGCGCCGGCCGCCCGGTGGTCCGGAACCGCGCCGGGTCGAACATGCACTGGGGCGTTGCGACGGCGCTGCTCGACGCCGGCCGCGCACCGGGGGAGCTGGGGCTGCTCGAGGTCGACGAGGCCTGGCTTCCGCGGGTCTCGGAGGAGCTCCAGCCGCGCGCGTTCCTGCTGGCCAACCTGTTCCGCGACCAGCTCGACCGCTACGGCGAGCTCGAGCTGATCGCCGACCGCTGGGCCGAGGTTGTCGCCGACCGCGCCGGCCGCTCGGCGTTCGTGCTGAACGCCGACGACCCGCTGGTGGCCGACCTGGGCCGCGAGCGCGAGCACGTCACCTACTTCGGCGTCGAGGACGACACGCTCGCGCTGCCCGAGCTCCAGCACGCCGCCGACTCCAAGCACTGCCGGCGTTGCGGCCACGCCTACGAGTACGACGCGGTCTACCTGGCCCACATGGGCCGCTACCGCTGCCCGAACTGCGGGCGTGAGCGCCCCGCGCCGAGCGTGGCCGCCGAGCGCGTGAAGCTGCGCGGCATGGACGGAACCGACGTCGTTCTGAGGCTGCCGGACGGCGAGCGGATCGAGCTCTCGTTCCCGCTGCCGGGGCTCTACAACGTCTACAACGCGCTCGGGGCCGCGGCCGCCGCGGCCGCGCTCGGCGTCGAGTCGTCGCACATCCGGGCTGCCCTTTCCAGCGCCGCCGCGGTGTTCGGCCGGGTCGAGCGGCTGACCGTCGCCGGCCGCGACGTCGCGATCCTGCTGGTCAAGAACCCGGCCGGCGCGAACGAGGTGCTGCGCACGCTCACGCTCGAGGACGACCAGGTCGACCTGTGGCTGGCCCTCAACGACCGCATCGCCGACGGCCGCGACGTCTCCTGGATCTGGGACGCCGACTTCGAGCTGCTGGCCGGCCGCGTGCGGCGCGCGATGTGCTCGGGCACGCGCGCCGAGGAGATGGCGCTGCGGCTGAAGTACGCGGGGATCGACGCGCACGTCGTCGACGTCGACCGCGACCTCGGCGCTTCGCTGGACGCCGCGGTCGCGAGCTCGAACGGCGACGGCCGGCCGCTGTACGCGCTGCCCACGTACACGGCGCTGCTCGAGCTGCGCGACCTGCTGGCGGACCGTGGTGTGGCAGGGCGGTGGTCGGACTGAGCCGCTCCGCGGTCGACGACCGCGTGATCTGGCACGACGTGGAGTGCGCGTCGTACGAGGCCGACGTCCCCCTGTGGCGCGATCTGGCCAACGCGGCCGGAGGGCCGGTGCTCGACATCGGCTCGGGCACCGGGCGCATCGCGCTCGACCTGGCCGGCCGTGGGCATGAAGTGACGGCCGTCGACGCCGACCCCACCCTGATCGGCGCACTGGCCGAACGGGCGCGCGAGCGGGGCGTACGGGTCAACGCAGTCGCGGCAGACGCTCGTTCGCTCGAGCTTCCGGGTGCGCGCTTCTCGCTCGCCATCGCACCGATGCAGGTCGTGCAGCTCTTCGGCAGCGCGGCCGGCCGCACCGCCGCGCTCGAGAGCGTGCGCGCGCATCTGGCGCCGGGCGCGCACTTCGCCGCCGCCATCGCGGATCCGTTCGAGGGCGAGCCGCCGGAGGTCGTCGGCCCGCCCCTGCCCGACGTGCGCGAGCAGGACGGCTGGGTGTTCCAGTCGCAGCCCGTGTTCCTGCGCCGGGTGCCGGGTGGGACCGAGATCGACCGGGTGCGACAGGCCGTCTCCCCCAGCGGGGAGCTGACCGAGTCGTACAACACGATCCGCCTGGACGACCTGGCTCCCGAGGAGCTCGAGAGCGATGCGCGCGCGACCGGCTTCCGGGTATGCCCGCGCCGCGCGGTGCCCGGGACCCGCGACTACGTCGGCTCGACGGTCGTCGTGCTGGAGGCGCCGTGAAGCTGCGCGTCCTCTCGCTCTATCCGGAGCTCATGAACATCTACGCCGACCGGGGCAACATCGCCGTTCTGCGCGCGCGCTGCGAGTGGCGCGGGATCGGCTTCGAGCACGGCGGCGCAACTGTCAGTGACGCCCTCGATCCGGAGTCCGCCGACCTCTTCTACATGGGCGGCGGCCAGGACCGCGACCAGGCGGCCGTGGCCGTCGACATGGCCGACACGAAGCGCGACGCCCTGCACGCCGCGGCCGATCACGGCGCCGTGGTGCTGGGGGTCTGCGGCGGCTACCAGCTGCTGGGCGAGTCGTACGAGATGGGCGACCAGACGCTGCCCGGCGTCGGCCTCGTCGACCTGAAGACCGTGCGCGAGCCGGGCGAGCGCCTGATCGGCAACTGTGCGATCGAAGCCGACCTGGGCACCGGCCCGCGCACGATCGCCGGCTTCGAGAACCACGGTGGGCGCACGTATCTCGGGCCGAGCGCCGAGCCACTCGGCCGCGTGCTCAGCGGCCACGGCAACAACGGCAACGACGGACACGAGGGTGTGCGCCGCGGCAACGTCATCGGCACCTACCTGCACGGCCCGCTGCTGCCCAAGAATGTGTGGCTGGCCGACCGCCTGATCGAGCTGGCGCTGGGGGTGGATCTCGACCCTCTCCCGGGCGACGAGATGGAGGACGCCGCACACGCCAGCGCCCGGCGCGCGGCTGGCGTGTAAGCACTCGCCGCGCGGGTATCCCAGAGGCATGGCCAAGAACCACGGACCCACCGTCAAGAACGACAACCAATACGAGGCGCTTCGCGACAAGGGCGCGTCCAAGCAGAAGGCCGCGCGGATCGCGAACTCGCCGACGAAGTCGACCTCCAAGAAGGGCGGCCAGCACGGCAAGTACGAGGACTGGTCGAAGGACGACCTGCAGAAGCAGGCCAAGAAGGTCGGCATCGAGGGCCGCTCGAAGATGAACAAGGGCGAGCTCGCGAAGGCGCTTCGCAACTCGTAGACGCACGCAGGCTGCTGGTCCAGGGCCAGCGGCTGGACGACGCGTCCCGCTCCGACGGCGCGGCCGTCGCCGATGTCGCGCGCGCGGTCGTCGGCTTGCAGGCCCAGGACGCGGGCGCCGGGTCGCTCGGCGTGCGCGCGCGGCTGGCAGGATCGACCGCGAGCGCCGTCGACCGCGCGCGCTACGACGACCGCACGATCGTGCGCACGTGGGTCATGCGCGGCACGCTGCACTTCGTCGCGGCCGAGGACGTCCGCTGGCTGGTCGCGCTGCTCGGGCCGGTCGGCCTCAGGCGCAACGCCAAGCGGATCGCCGCGATGGGCGTCGACAGCGACGCGGCGATGGACGCGGTGCGCTCGGCGCTCGCAGAGCACGGGCCGCTCACCCGCCAGGAACTGGCGGAGCACGTGCGGCGCCGCGGCATCCGACTGGCCGACGATCCCCAGGCTGCTGCCCACCTGGCCGGCCGGGCCGCGCTGAAGGGCTACATCTGCGAGGCACGGCCGTGCAGGGGACGACCGACGTACGTGCTGGTGGACGACTGGCTCGGGGCCGCGGCCGACCGGAAGCGGCTGTGCGACCGCGACGTGGCGGTGGCGGAGCTCGCCCGCCGGTATCTCGCCGGTCATCCGCCGGCGGCGCCGGAGGACTTCGCGTCCTGGTCGGGGCTGCCGATGGCGGACGCTCGTGCGGGCTTTGCCGCGATCGCGGACGATCTCGACGAGGTTCAGGTGCTCGATCGCACCGCCTGGGTCCTGCGTGGCCGCGAGCCGGCAACTGGCACCGTCGTGCGGCTGCTGCCCGCCTGGGACAACTTCCTGCTCGCTCACCGAGATCGGTCGCTGACCGTCGCCCCTGAGCTGGAGATCGGCGTCATGCCGGGCGGCGGCGTCCTGCGCCCGTCGCTGATGGTGAACGGGTGGATCGAGGGATCCTGGCGCCTGGACCGCGGGCGGCCCGTCGTCACGCCGTTCGGTGAGCTGCCGGGAGCGGTGTCGGACGCCGTCGCGGCCGAGGCCGCGGACGTCGTCCGCCACCGCTCCGGCTAGCGGGCGGGCTTCGCCCGGGGCAGCCCGGGCCGGCGGTCGTACTTGGCCACCCGCGCGTTCGCGTCGCGCAGGCGGAAGTACGCCGCCTGCTCCTCGCTGGTGCCGATCGCGCGCCGGTAGCCGTCGCTCAGGCGCGCCTGCTCCGCCAGCACGGCTTCGAGCCGCGGGCGGTCTCCACTCTCCCCCACTGCAACTCCCCTCGTCGAGACGAGCAGGGAAAGGTACGCCTATAGCCCGCGCGTCTGCAAGTTCGCTTGCGCGCTCCGCTACGTTCGGGCCCGAATGGCGATCGGCACCGACACCCTCGAGGTCCAGCTGCTGCACGCCGATGCGCGCCCGCCCGAGCGCACGCGCCCCGGCGACGCCGGCTACGACCTGCGCTGCATCGAGGCGTTCAGCCTGGAGCCCAGCGCACGGGCGACGGTCGGCACGGGCGTCGCGGTCGCCCTGCCCGACGGGGTCGCAGGGCTCGTCGTCCCGCGTTCCGGGCTGGCCGCCAAGCACGGGCTCTCGGTGGTCAACGGTCCCGGCTTGATCGACCCGAACTACCGGGGCGAGATCAAGGTCGTGCTGGTGAACCTGGGCGACGAGCGCTTCAGCGCGGACGCCGGCGATCGGATCGCGCAGCTCCTGCTCGTGCCGTACTGGGCCCCCGAGCTGCGTGTGGTCGACGCGCTGCCGGACAGCGAGCGGGGCGCAGGCGGCTTCGGCTCTTCGGGCCGCTAGGCGTCCGGGGTCGCCTCGTCGGACGGTCCGGCGCCGTTCGACCCGTCGCCGTTCAGCTCGAAGCGCTCGAACCGTGACGCCACACCTACCGGCACGCGCGCCTTGATCAGCGCGCCACGGGCGGTGTCCTCGCGGTCGAGCTCGCCGGCCAGCTCGTGCAGCTCGGACAGGCTTCCGCCCTCGGCGTACGGGACGAGCAGTTCCATGGGCCGCAGCGAGTTCAGGAACTGCGCCTCGATCGCCGCGTTCAGGTCGTCGAGCCCCTCGCCGGAGGTCGCCGACACCTGCACCGCGCGCGGATAGCGGAAGCCGAGCTCGCGACGCCGGTCCTCGTCGACCAGGTCGACCTTGTTGAGCGCGACCAGCCGCGGCCGCTCGGCGGCGCCGATCTCGGCCAGCACCTCGTCGACGGCGGCGATCCGCTGAACCAGCTCGTGCTCGGACCGCGACGCGTCTGCCACGTGGACGATCAGGTCAGCGGTCAGCGCCTCCTCGAGCGTCGCGGCGAACGCGTCGACCAGCTCGTGCGGCAGCTTGCGGATGAACCCGACGGTGTCGGTCAACAGGTAGTCCCGGCCGCCGATCTCGAACGACCGCGTGGTCGGGTCGAGCGTGTGGAACAGCCGGTTGCGGACGCCGACCTCGGCGCCCGTCATCGCGTTCAGCAGCGTCGACTTGCCGGCGTTCGTGTAGCCGGCCAGCGCCACCGTGGGCAGGTGGGCGCGCTCGCGCTCGGCCCGCATGACGCCGCGCGTCGCCTTGGTCCGGTCGAGCCTCTTCTTCAGCGCCGCGATCCGGTCACGGGCCAGGCGGCGGTCGGTCTCGATCTGCGACTCGCCCGGGCCTCGGGTGCCGATGCCTGCGCCGAGTCGCTCGAGGTGCGTCCACAGCCCGCGCATGCGCGCGAGGTTGTACTGCAGCTGGGCCAGCTCGACCTGCAGCTTGCCCTCGGCGGTCGCGGCGTGGTCGGCGAAGATGTCGAGGATCACCGCGGTCCGGTCGATGACTGGCACGCCCAGCTCCTGCTCCAGGTTGCGCTCCTGGCGCGGAACGAGCTCGTCGTCGGAGACGACCACGTTGGCGTCGGCCTCCTTGACCGCTCGCTTCAGCTCGGCCAGCTTGCCCTTGCCGAAGTAGCGGTCCGGGTCGGGGCGCGGCCGGCGCTGCTGCATCTCGCCGACGACCGCGACGCCCGCCGTGCGCAGCAGCTCGACCATCTCCGAGAGGTCGATCTCGTCAGGCCCCGCGGCGATCACGAACGCACGCTGACGCGCCCGCGCCGTGCGGGCGGTCTCGCCGTAGCGGGTCTCATTCGTGCGTCCGTTGCGACCGCGTTCCATGCCTATGAGTCTAGGCGTGCGGCGAGCCGCCGAAACGCAAGCGTCAGCGGCGCGCCCAGGCGACCGCAGGCACCGAGGAAGTGCTGCTCGTGCGCAGCAGGCGCTTGACGTGGCGCAGGCCGAGGCTCGTGGCCCAGACCGCCTGCGGCTCCGCCGCCGCAAGGCGCCGGCCGTCGGGCGAGAACGCGACCGCGCCTGACGGCTTGGCCTCCGCGCGCTCACCGGACCCGTCGGCCGCGATCGAGCGCGACGCGCCGGTGCCGTCGACGAACCAGAGCCGGCCGCGCGCGGTCCAGCCGATCAGCGAGACGTCCGACGCCGGGGTGGCCGACGCGATCAGGCGGCGCGTCCCCGTGCGGGCATTGAACACGTAGATGTTGCCGGCGGGGCGGAAGTTGCCCTGGCTGGGCCCGCGGGCGGGAAGGGCGTCCTTGATCGCGATGTGGCCCGTCGGCGACGCCGCGGCCTCGCGGACGTTCGAGCCCGTGGTCAGGCGGCGCACGCCCCGGCCGTCGGGCCGTGCTGAGTAAAGGTCGAACGTGCGCGGGTCGACGTAGCGCAGCTGCTTCCCGTCCGGCGACCAGTCGATGTCCCACGCCTGGATGCCCTTCAGGACCTTCGTCTTGCGCGTCTTCAGGTCGAGGACGCCCACCTTGGTGGAGCCTGCCGAGAGGACCAGCCGGCGCCGGTCCGGCGCGAAGTTCAGGTTCTGCGCCGGATCCGCGCAACCGAACGGGCAACGGGTGCGCCGTGCGCCGCGGCCGTCGGGGCCGACGATCGTGATCGCCGCGCGGGTGTTGCAGCCCAGGCCGCCGCAGTCGACGTGCGACGCGATCGCGACGTCGCCATTGCGGCCGGGAACGGTCAGGGCATTGGCCGGCGCGGCCGGGAGCAGGGACGCGAGCAGGAGCCCGCCGATGAGTGACTTTCTCTTCACGTGGCGCACCAACACGCCGCGCGGCGCATTTGTTGCGTCAGGCGCCGAACCGCACCGCGACGTCCGCCACTTCCGGCTCGGCGAAGCGCAGCAGGGCCTCGCCTTCCTTCTCCAGCTCGGCGCGCACCTTCTTCGCGAGCTTCCCGAACGGCTCGAGCGTCAGGGTCGCCTTCTTCTTCGTCGCCTTGACCGACCACATGCCGGCGACGAAGCCGTCGACCAGGAACGTCGGGTGGATGCGCAGGTTCTTGGTGACGACCTTCGGCCGGTGCTCCTCGTCGATGATCCGCGCTCGGTCCTTGTGGGCGAGGAGCATGTTGTCGAAGGCCGGGAGGAAGCGCACCGGCGCGAGCGTGTCACTGCCCGGCCGCGGCGCTCCCGGCACGTCGTACAGGCCGCCGTCCAGCACGTCGAGCTCGTCCTCGAGCGCCGC
>Ga0126307_10002862_pt1 | contig 11723 bp, 11 predicted proteins | sample Plot28_FD_89955 | JGI IMG/M metagenome (GOLD analysis project Ga0126307, IMG submission 89955) | Serpentine soil microbial communities from UC McLaughlin Reserve, CA, USA - Plot28 | ecosystem: Environmental > Terrestrial > Soil > Grasslands | place: USA: UC McLaughlin Reserve, Lake County...
GGACGAGCGGCTGCTCGATCATGACCGCATCTTGTGCTCAGGGGGCGACCACGAGCACGCGCTCCTGGTCGACCCGCGCGACGTGGTACGGGCGGGCGAGGCGCGAGTGGCCGACCTCTGCGAAGACTGAGTCGCGCCGGAGCGTCCGTGCGCGCTGGCCAGCGCTCTTCCTTGCGCCGTTATCGAGTCAGGGCGCTGAAACCTCCGGCGGGGGCGGCTTGCCTGGCACGGCTAGCCGCGCTTCCGCTCGCTGAGACGCAGGGCGCCGGCTGCAGGTGTGTAGATGCTCTCGTGCGCGTCGTCCCACTTGATGCGATAGCGAGGCGATGGCGGGCCGTGGACGACCTCCTCTATCACGCCCCGCCGAGGTGGCCGTTCGGTCGATTCGGACTCGACCTCAACGCGGTCTCCTGCCTTCAGCTCCACGTCCCACCTCCTGAGCTCGCGTATACGCGGGTGATACCAGAAAACGCGCCGCCCGGTTGCCACGCTGTGGCCCTCCGCCGATCCGATCCGGCGTGCGCTCTTTTCCGCGTGGAGCGCCAGCGGGGTTCGGGCCGCCAGGCGACGTGCTGCATGACCCGCGCGTCGCTCCGAGCGGCATATCGGCCCCCCGCTCCGCCGGATCTACGATTACTGAGACTGGCTGATCGCGCCGCAAAACGCGCATACGCGAAGGCGTGCGCACGGCTCGGCTGGCGTGCTGCGGGCGTCGCCTTGACTTTATTTTGGACATCTGAGATAAAACGCCCGCCTTGAGCATCGTCCCCGCCGAGCGGACCCGCGAGATCGATACCGCGCTTCGCGCGCGCGCCGCGCGGGTCGTTCCGGGTGGCATGCACGGGCATCTCGATGCCGCCTTTCTTCCGCCCGAGTACCCGCAGTTCTTCGAGCGCGGTGAGGGCTGTCGGCTCTGGGACGTCGATGGCAACGAGTACGTCGACCTCATGTGCTCGTGGGGTCCCATCCTGCTCGGCTACCGCCATCCCGAGGTCGAGAGGGCGGCTGCCGAGCAGGCCGCCGTCGGCGACGTCCTGAACGGCCCGACGCCGCTCATGGTCGAGCTCGCCGAGACGTTCGTCGACCAGGTCCCGCATGCCGACTGGACGATGTTCTGCAAGAACGGGACGGACGCCACGACGATGGGGGTCGTCGTCGCGCGATCGGCGACCGGGCGTCGCAAGGTTCTGATCGCGCGCGGCTCCTATCACGGCATCGCGAGCTGGTCGACCCGCGTGGATGCTCCCGGCACTACTCCGGAGGACCACGCGAACACCGTGTACTTCGAGTACAACGACCTGCCCTCGCTCGAGGCGGCCGTCGCCGAGGCCGGCGCGAAGGACGTCGCGGCCGTCGTGGTTACTCCTATTCGCCATGACCTGCGCAGCGACCTTGAGCCGCCCACGCAAGCCTTCGCAGAGGGCCTGCGCGCCATCTGCGACCGCGTCGGCGCCGCCCTGCTGCTGGACGACATTCGCGGCGGGCTGCGTCTCGGCATGGGCGGCAGCTGGGAGGAGCTCGGCGTCCGGCCCGACCTCAGCGCCTGGAGCAAGGCCATCGCCAATGGCCACGCGCTCGCCGTCCTGCTCGGTTCGGAGCCCTGGCGCGAGGGAGCGAACGCCGTCTTCGCGACCGGCTCGTTCTGGATGGCCGCTGCGCCGATGGCCGCGTCGCTCGCCACGCTGCGGATCCTCAGAGAGGGCGACGGGCTCGAACAGATGCGTAGGGCCGGCGAGCGCCTCCAGCAGGGCCTCCGCGAGCAGGGGCGCTCGCATGGCCTCGAAATCAACGTCAGCGGCCCGCCCCAGCTGCCCTTCCTCTCCTTCGCCGGCGACCACATGAACCAGCGCGCCATGGTCTGGGCCGGCGAGTGCGCCAAGAACGGCGTCTACCTGCACCCGTACCACAACTGGTTCATCAGCGCCGCACACGACGACTCCTCGATTGACAGAGCGCTCGAGGGCACCGACGAGGCGTTCCGAACGATCCGAAGCAAGGACGGCGCCGACTAGATGGACGACGCCCGCCGCGCACTGTCCGACGGCGCCAAAGCCGTGGCGGCGAGCGGCCTGGTGGTGGGCTCCGCCGGCAACCTCAGCGTGCGCGTCGGTGACGAGATGCTGATCACCCCGCGCCGCTATGACCTCGGCAAGGTCGAGCCCGACGACTGCGTGCGGATTCGGCTCGAGGACGGCGCCGTCACCGAGGCGCCCGAAAACTGCGAGCCCTCCTCCGAGACGCCCCTCCACTGCGCCGCCTACGCGGCCTGTGAGGGCGCCGAAGCCGTCGTCCACACGCACTCCCACTTCGCCACTGTCCTCTCGACGCTCGTCGACGAGATCCCCGCCGTCCACTACGGCACGCTCGCCTTCGGCGGGCGCGTGCGCGTCGCCAAGTACGCCACCTTCGGCACCGAGGAGCTGGCGGATGCGGTCGCCGAGGCGCTGACAGACCGTCGCGCCGCCCTGCTCGCCAATCACGGCGCCGTAACGGTCGCGAAGACGGTCGAGCAGGCCGTCGGCCTCGCGATCCAGCTCGAGTGGCTCGCGTCGGTGGCCTACCACGCCATGCTCGCCGGCGAACCGCGGCTGCTGAGCGACGACGAGCTCGAGCGCGTCGCCGAGCAGAGCCGCACGCTCCGCTACTCCGCTGCCCACGCGACCTCGGAGGCCCGATGAGCCCGCGCGTCGCATGCGTAGGCGTCTACATCGTCGACGTGCTCGGCCGCCCCGTCGACGAGCTGCCGCGCGGACAGAGCTCGCGGCTGCTCGACGAGATCCGCATAACGGTCGCGGGCACGGCCGGCGGCACGGCCGTCGACCTCGCCCGCCTCGGCGCCGACGTGCTCGCCATTGGCGCCATCGGCGACGACAACCTCGGCAACTTCCTGACGAGCGTGCTCGAGCAGGAAGGGATCCCAGCAACCCACCTCACACGCAAGCCAGACGTCCAGACCTCCGCCACGATCCTTCCGATCCATCCAGACGGGTCCCGGCCCGCGTGGCACGTCATGGGCGCGAACGCCACGCTGAATGCGGACGACGTGCCCTGGGACGCACTCGGATCCTGCGACGCCCTTCACCTTGGGGGTACCGGCGCTCTCCCCTCGCTTGACGGGGAGAGCGCCGCTCGCGTCGTGAAGAGAGCACGCGAGGCCGGCGCGCTCACGACCGCGGACTGCCTCGGGGTGAAGCGCGAAGACGCGCTCGAGGTGATCAAGCCCTGCCTGCCCTACACGGACATCTTCATGCCCAACGAGGACGAGGCGATCGCGCTCACGAAGGAGCCGGATGCGGCGTCCGCGGCGCGTGTGTTGCGGGGGCTGGGTGCGACGTGTGTGATCCTCAAGCGCGGCGAGCGTGGCTGCCTCATAAGCGACGACGACGGCGAGCGTGAAATCCCCGGCTTCGAGGCGCCGGTCGTCGACACCACCGGCTGTGGCGACGCGTTCTGCGCCGCCGTGATCGTCGCCAAATGCGACGGCGCATCCATCGACGAGGCCGCCCGGCTCGGCAACGCCGCCGGCGCCCTCAACCTGCGCGGGCTCGGCTCGGACGCCGGCGCGCGCAGCCTCGACGAGCTGCACGAGTTTGCGGGAAGCGGGGTGGCCTGAACCGCAATGCCCAAGGTCGTCGACCATCTCGAGCGAAGAGAAGAGCTCCTCGAAGCCGTCTGGCGGGTCCTCGCCCGCGACGGCCTCCACGCCACCACGATCCGCGCCATCGCGAACGAGACGGGCTGGTCGGCCGGGGTGCTCGCGCACTACTTCACCGACAAGGAGGACATCCTCGTCTCGGCGCTGCGGCTCTCACACGAGCGCATCGTCGATCGCTGGGAGGAGAAGCTCGACAGCCAAGAAGGGCTCGCCGCGCTGCGCGAGCTGGTGCTCGACAACCTCCCGCTGGACGACGAGCGCGAGCTGGAGACGCGGCTGCAACTCGTCTACTGGGACCGCGCCGTGGCGAGTGAGGACGTGCGCAGCGCGCAGTGGCGCCACGGGCCGACGCTGCTCGACCGCCTCGACAGGCTCGTGGCCGAGGGGCAGCAGCGCGGCGAGATCGCATCGACGCAGAAGAGCATCGAAATAGCTGAGCGCCTCTGGGCGCTCATCGACGGATACAGCCTGCACGCGCTGCTCGAGCCGCAGCGCATGACGCGCGCGCGGGTTTCAAAGTTGATCGAGCAGGAGTTCGAGCGGATGACGACACCCACGGAGGTGGGCACCGATGTCGAAGACGTATAGAGCGGTACTGATAGCGCTGGCCTGCGCTCTGCTCGCCCTCACCGTGGCTAGCTGCGGTGGCGACGACGACGACTCCGGCGAGGACATCGCGCTCACCGGCCTGCAGGAGGGGGCGACCACCACCGGCGCCTGCGCGGGCGAGCCCGTCAAGGGCGGCGACCTCGTCTACGCTCGCCAGTCGATCACCGAGAACTTCAACTCCCTGAAGATCGTGAACGGGAACGGCGACATCTTCGCCAACAACCTCATCTTCCAGGGGCTCGTCCGCACCGATCCGAAGGGCTCGACGAAGATCGAGGGCGCCGTGGCCGACAAGTGGGAGGTCGCGGACGATGGCATGAGCTACACGTTCCACATCCGGCCCGGCATCAAGTTCTCGAACGGCCAGCCGGTGACCGCGGAGGACGTGAAGTTCTCGCTCGACCGCTTCGGCGATCCGAAGATCAACGTGACGCTCGCCGCCGTGGCTGTCGGCTACAAGGGGACCACGATCGTCGACGACGAGACCGTGCGCGTGGACCTCACCCAGCCGGTCCCGGCGTTCCTCTACAACATCAGCATCTGGCCCGGCTTCATCGTGCCCAAGGACCTCGTGGAGAAGGACGAGGAGGCCTTCTTCAAGGATCCGATCGGCACCGGCCCGTACATGGTGAAGGAGCTGAAGCGCGGCTCGCACCTGACCTTCGAGCCCAACCCGAACTACTGGGAGGAGGGCAAGCCCTACCTCGACTCGCTGCGCTGGGACTTCGCCACCGACTCGAACAGCCGCATCCTCGCGCTCAAGGACGGGCAGGCGCAGATCGCCGACGGCATCCCGTTCTCTCAGGTCAACTCACTGAAGAACTCCGGCGAGTTCGTGGTGCAGACGGCGCAGGTGCCCTACTTCGTCGGGCTCTGGTTCAACCACAAGCGCGAGCCGCTCGCCGACCTGAACGTTCGCCAGGCGATGCAGTACGCGCTCAACCGCCAGGAGATCAACAAGTCGATCTTTCACGGCGTCGGCACGATCCCGAACAGCGTGCTCCAGCAGCTGAAGTACGACGCGCCGCCGAGCGAGGTGAAGCCGTACCCGTTCGACCTCGAGAAGGCGAAGCAGCTGATGTCGGCGTCGAAGTTCGCGGACGGCTTCTCGATCTCGCTCAAGTACCCGGCCGGCTACGACTACTACAAGCAGCTTGGCCTCTACCTGCAGAACGCCTGGGACCAGATCGGCATCAAGGTGAAGCTGGTCGAGGCGGACCAGTCGACTCTCGTCGACAGCTTCTACAAGGGCGACTACGACATGGCGTTCCCTTATGCGCAGTTCACCAGCGACCTGCCGGTGCCGGACGAGTACGCCCAGTTCGTGGCGGAGCCGCGCAGCGGGCTGAACGGGTTCTTCTCGTTCTGGAAGGACCCCGAGATCACGAAGATGGTGCGCGAGTTCGTGTCGAACCCGGACGAGGAGGAGCGTGCTCAGCAGTGGCCGGAGATCCAGAAGGCGCTCAACGAGCAGACCCCTTGGATCAACGTGATGGACCTGCCGTTCATCATCGCGCACGCGAAGAACGTGTGCGGCACGGACATCAACGCGCTCGGCTCCGATTCCCTCGAGAACACCTGGATCGCCAAGGCTGAGTGACACGCTATGTCCTGAATCGAGTCGCGCTGGGCCTGGTGGTCCTGGTCGGGCTGGCTATAGCCACGTTCCTGATCATCCACCTGGTCCCAGGCGACCCGGTCAGGCAGGCGCTCGGCGCCCAGGCGGGACCCGAGCAGATCGAGCAGGTGCGTGACCAGCTCGGGCTGAACGACCCGCTGCCGGCGCAGTTCTGGCAGTACTTCTCGAACTCCGCCACCGGCCAGTTCGGCGACTCGTTCGTGCAGAACACGCCGGTCGGCGACCTGGTGGGCGATCGCATCGCGCCGACCGCGCTCCTGATCGGCTACGGCCTGCTTGTGGCGTTCCTGATCGGCGTGCCGCTCGCGATCCTCGCCGCGCTCAAGCCGAACAGCGCGGTCGACCACGCGGCGCGGCTCGTGGCGACGTTCTCGTTTGCCATGCCGCTCTTCTGGCTCGGGCTGGTGCTCGCCCTGCTGTTCGGCCTCGAGCTCGACATCTTCCCGGTGTCGGGCTACGAGACCGGCGTCGGCGGGATCCTGAAGACGCTCACGCTTCCGGCTGTGACGATCGGGCTCGCGCTCACGGTGATCGTCCTGCGCACCCTGCGTTCGGGCCTGCTCGAGGTGATGCAGTCGGACTACATCGACGCCGCGCGCGCGCGCGGCCTCAGCGAGCGGCGGATCGTGGCGAAGCACGCGATGCGGAACGCGGTGATGCCGACCCTCACGATCATGGCGATCCAGGTGGGCTTTCTGATCAGCAGCGCAGTGGTGATCGAGCAGGTGTTCCAGATCCCCGGGCTCGGGTCGCTGCTCGTCGAGTCGGTCGAGCGGCGCGACTACGAGGTGGTGCAGACGCTCGTCCTGCTCGCCGGGGCGACCGTGGTGTTCGTGAACATCGCGGCCGACATCCTCCAGGCGGCGCTCGACCCGCGCGTGCGGCTGGCGGGGCGATGAGCACCTCGGAGGCCGCCACCCGTCCGCTCGGCGCCGTGGCGCGCCCCGGCCGGCGCGCGCGCAGCCGCCCGGCCACGCCGGTGATCGTGGGCGCCGTGATCGTCGGGCTGCTCGCTCTCGCCGCGCTGCTCGCCCCGCTGATCGCGCCGTACGACCCGAACGAGGTCGATTTCCTGCACACGTCCGAGTCGCCATCGTGGTCGCACCTGATGGGGACGGACGACGCAGGCCGCGACGTCTTCTCGCGCTCGCTCTATGGCCTGCGCCTCGACCTCGCCATCGTTCTGTTCGTGACCTACGTGCCGCTGCCGATCGGCGTGCTGCTCGGCTCGATCGCCGGCTCCTTCGGTCGCGGGGTCGACTCGGTCATGGCGCGCGTGGCCGACGTGATGCTCGCCTTCCCCTTCTTCGTGCTCGTGATCGCGATCATCGCGATCACCGGCCCCGGCCTGAAGGGCGTGCTGATCGGGGTGCCGATCGCGGGCTGGGCGCTCTACTTCCGCCTTGCCCGCTCCGAGATGCTCGTGCTTCGGGAACAGCCGTTCATGCTCGCCACCACCGGGCTCGGCTACTCGCGCACGCGCGCGATCCTGCGGCACGCGGTGCCGAACCTGTGGCGGACGGCACTGATCTACTCGACGCTCGACATGGTCGTGAACCTGCTGCTGTTGGCGAGCCTCGGATACCTCGGCCTCGGCGCGCAGCCGCCGGACGCCGAGCTCGGCTCGATCATCGCGGGCGGCCAGCCGTATCTCCTCAGCGCGTGGTGGATCGCGACGCTGCCGGGGCTGCTCCTGGTGGCCTACGGCGTGGGCGTGGGGCTGATCGGCGACGGGCTCTCCGACGGTCGCCTGCGGAGCGCGTCGGCATGAGCGCCGAGGGCGCGCCGCTCCTTCAGGTCCGCGGCCTCCGCGTGGAGTTCGGCACAGAGGACGAGCCGCTCGTGGCCGTGCACGACGTGGGGCTCACGGTGCGGCGCGGCGAGTTCGTGGGGTTGGTGGGGGAGTCGGGGTCGGGCAAGAGCCTCACCTGCCGCTCGGCGCTGCGGCTGGTGCGCCCGCCGGGTCGCATCACCCGCGGCGAGATCTCGTTCGACGGGCGCGACGTGATGGCGATGTCGCAGGAGGAGCTCCGCTCGCTGCGCGCCCGCGAGGTCGGGATGATCTTCCAGGACCCGTTCAGCTCCCTGAATCCGGTCTTCCGGGTGGGCGAGCAGCTGGCGGAGACGCTGCGGCTGAACGCGGTGATGCCGAAGCGTCAGGCGCGCATCGAGGCGACCGAGCTGCTCGACCACGTGGGCATCCCCGACCCGGACCGCCGCTACCTCTCCTACCCGCACGAGCTGAGCGGCGGCATGCGCCAGCGCGTGATGATCGCGATAGCGATCGCCGCCAAGCCGCGCCTCCTGATCGCCGACGAGCCCACCACCGCGCTCGACGTGACGACCCAGGCGCAGATCCTCGAGCTGCTCGCCCGGCTTCGGCAGGAGCACGACATGGCCGTGCTGCTCGTGTCGCACGACTTCGGCGTGATCGCGCAGGTGTGCGACCGGCTCGCGGTGATGTACGGCGGCTACGTGCTCGAGACCGGCATGGTGCGGACGCTCTACACGCGCCCGGAGCACCCCTACACGCGGGCGCTGCTCGAGTCGGTGCCGTCGCTCGAGTCGGCGGGCAGCGCCCAGCGCCGGGCCGCCATCCCCGGCCAGCCGCCCGAGCTCACCGAGACGCTGCCGGGCTGCGTGTTCGCGCCGCGCTGCGCGCACGCGCGCCCGGAGTGCCGGACGATCTCGATGGCGCTCGAGCCGGTCGGGCCCGACCACGAGACGGCGTGCCCGATCCGGCCGTTCGCCGCCGAGTACGCCGGCGGCGAGGCGCCCTCCCCGACCGTCCCGGAGCGCGCCTCGTGAACGGCGCGAGCCCGCTGCTCGAGGCCGAGGGCATCGTCAAGGAGTTCGGCCTGCGCCGCTCGCGGATCGAGATGCTGCACGGCACACTGCCTGGGCACCGCGCGGTGGACGACGTGTCGTTCAACCTCGACCGCGGCGAGATCCTCGGCATCGCGGGCGGCTCGGGAAGCGGCAAGACGACGCTCGCCCGCTGCCTGAACCGGCTGGTGGAGCCGGACGAGGGCTCGATCCGGCTCGACGGGGTGGACGTGCGCGCGGCGCGCGGGAACGAGCTGCGCGAGCTGCGCCGGCGCATGCAAATGGTCTTCCAGGACCCGTACGCGTCGCTCAACCCGCGCATGAGCGTGGGCAGCGCGCTGCACGAGGCGGGCCGGGTGCACCAGCGGCCTGGGAGCGAGGACCGCGAGGGTTTCGTCAGCGGGCTGCTCGACCGCGTGCACCTGCCAGCGAGCGTGGCCACGCGCCGGCCGCGCGAGCTCTCGGGCGGCCAGCGCCAGCGCGTGGCGGTCGCGCGCGCGCTCGCCGTCGGGCCCGAGGTGCTGATCGCCGACGAGGCGGTGAGCGCGCTCGACGTCTCGATCCAGACGCAGCTCCTCAACCTGTTCCTCGACCTGCGCGACGAGCTGGGCGTGGCGATCATCTTCATCGCCCACCAGCTCGCCGTGATCGCCGAGGTGGCCGACCGCGTGGCGATCATGCATCAGGGCCGGATCGTCGAGACGGGACCGACCGCGGACGCCTTCCACTCGCCGCAGGATCCCTACACGGTCACGCTGCTCGCGGCGCATCCGCAGCCGTGAGCGCGTTCGTCCAGACGGTCACGGGGCCGATGGCTCCGGAGTCGCTGGGCGTGACGCTCACGCACGAGCACGTCTTCCTTTCGATGTGGTCGGACGACGGCCACACGTTCATGGCGCAGCTGAACGACGAGGACGTGCTGGCCGAGGAGCTCGGCGCGTTCAAGCAGGCCGGGGGCGGCTGCCTCGTCGATCAGACGCCGGGAGGGTCGGGGCGTAACCCGGAGGGCCTCGTGCGGCTGTCCGAGCGCACCGGCCTGGCGATCGTCACGGGCTGCGGCTGGTACGTGGAGGCGTTCTACCCGGACCGCGAGGCGCTCGCCCGGCGGACCGTGGGCGACATCGCCGACGAGCTCGTGGCCGAGATCCGCGACGGCCTCGACGGCACCGGCGTGCGGCCCGGGATCATCGGCGAGATCGGCGCGGGGCAGGGATGGGTGTCGCCGCTCGAAGAGCGCGTGCACCGCGCGGCCGCGCGGGCGCAGCTCGCCACCGGCCTGCCGCTCGCCACGCACACGCTCCACCACGGCGCGGGGCGCCACCAGATGTCGATCTTCGACGACGAGCGCGTGGACCCGGCGCGCGTCTGCATCGGCCACTGCGACACCTTCCCGAACCTCGACTACTGCCTCGAAGTGGCGCGCTGGGGCGGCTACGTGTCGCTCGACAACGTCGGCCAACAGCTGGGCGACCACGAGCAGAGCGTGCGGCGGCTCGTGCTCGACCTGGTGGAGGCCGGCTTCACCGAGCGCATCCTGCTCTCTCAGGACGTGGGGCAGATGACCGAGCTGCGAAGCCGCGGCGGGCGCGGCTACACCTACCTTGCCGAGCGCTTCCTGCCGGCGCTGCGCGAGGCGGGGCTTGACGACGCGACGCTCCGGACGATCACGGTCGAGAACCCGCGCCGGTGGCTGACGATCGAGGACGCATAGCGCCGCCGGCCGGGCGGCGAGCTTCGGAACTGTCCTGACTGTGAGCCCCAGTGGGGCCCCAATCCAGGACGGTTGAGCGAGTGGTCGCGGCGTTCGCCCGTCTGACCGTTACGCTCCCGGACGCGATGACCACGGACGCGTTCACCAGCGAAGCCATCGACGCCGAATACCGCTTCGGCGCGCACAACTACCACCCGCTCCCGGTCGTCCTCTCTCACGGTGAGGGCGTCTGGGTTCGCGACATCGAGGGCCGCCGATACTTCGATGCGCTGTCGGCCTATTCAGCCCTCAACTTCGGCCACCGCCACCCGCGGCTCGTAGCGGCGGCCATTGAGCAGCTCGGGCAGCTCACGCTCACGAGCCGCGCCTTCCACAACGACCAGCTCGGACCGTTCTGCGCCGAGCTGGCGGCCTTCTGTGGATGCGATCGCGTGCTCCCCGCGAACACCGGCGCCGAGGCCGTCGAGGCCGCGATCAAGCTCGCCCGCAAGTGGGGCTACGAGCGCAAGGGAGTCGCGCCGGACCGCGCGGAGATCGTGGTCTGCGCCGGAAACTTCCACGGCCGGACGACGACGATCGTCGGCTTCTCGGACGACCCGCTTGCGCGGGACGGCTTCGGCCCGTTCGGGCCCGGCTTCGTGATGGTGCCGTACGGCGACGCCGACGCTCTGCGCGCGGCGGTCGGGCCGGACACCGTCGCGTTCCTCGTTGAACCGATCCAGGGCGAGGCCGGGGTGCTCATCCCGCCCGACGGATACATGACCGCCGCACGGTCGATCTGCGACGAGGCTGGAGCGCTTCTCGTGGCCGACGAGGTGCAGTCCGGGCTCGGCCGCGCCGGCCGGCGATTCGCCTGCGATCACGAGGGCGTGCGGCCCGATCTCTACGTGATGGGAAAGGCGCTCGGCGGCGGCATCCTGCCGCTGTCGGCGGTGGCCGGCAGCGACGACGTCATAGGCGTCCTGCGCCCGGGCGAGCACGGCAGCACCTTCGGCGGCAACCCGCTCGCGTGCGCCGTGGGGCGCGAGGTGCTGCGCCTGCTGGGCGATGACCGGCTGATCGAGGAGTCGGCGGCGTTGGGCGCCGAGGCGGCCACGAGGCTCCGTGTCGCTGCCCATCCGGCGGTGCGCGAGGTGCGTCAGCGCGGCCTGTGGCTGGGGATCGAGCTGGTCGACGAGGCGCTGCCGGCGCGGCGGGCGAGCGAGAAGCTGATGGAGCGCGGTGTGCTGGCCAAGGACACGCACGAGACGACGCTGCGGATCGCGCCACCGCTCACGAGCACC
>Ga0126307_10002864_pt1 | contig 11718 bp, 18 predicted proteins | sample Plot28_FD_89955 | JGI IMG/M metagenome (GOLD analysis project Ga0126307, IMG submission 89955) | Serpentine soil microbial communities from UC McLaughlin Reserve, CA, USA - Plot28 | ecosystem: Environmental > Terrestrial > Soil > Grasslands | place: USA: UC McLaughlin Reserve, Lake County...
GGCCCGATGCCGATTGCGATCCGGTCGATGCGCGGCCAGCCTCCGGCCGCCTCCACCGAGCGCTCGATCTCACCCAGCAGGACCTCGGAGTGACACGGGCGTCCATTGCGGCCGGGGCCGATCGAGACCTGACGAACGACGTCGTCCTCGGCGGTCACGCCGACGATGGCGTAGTCCGTCGCGGTGTCGACACCCAAAACGAACATCAGTAGGGTCCGGGCAGGTGCCGCACGTCCACCGACCCCGGGAGAAGGAGAGCGTCCATGGAAGAGCAGTCCAGCAGGTTGACGAAGCTCGCCGCGGTGGGTGCGGTGGCTGGCGCCTTAGCGATCGCGGCGATTGCCGCAACGGGCTGCGGCAGCGACGACAACGGCAGCGACATCAACAACGCGATCGACAGCATCCAGTCGCAGGCGAGCAGCGTCCAAAGCCAGGTCTCCAGCGCCGCGACCAGCGTCCAGGAGCAGGCCCAGAGCGTTCAGAGCCAGGTCCAGAGCCAGGCGGAGAGCGTCCAGAGCCAGATCCAGACGCAGACCGAGTCGAACGGCGGCTCCAGCCCCGGCTATTAGGGGCGAACCTAGAACTCGATCTCGCGCTCGTCTCCCCCGGCGTGACGGAGCTGCACCCTGCGGGTGATCCGCTCGAGCCACGGCTCCGCGGCACGCGGCCACTCGATGAAGGAGACGGACTCCGGGGTCACGTAGTCGTCGAGCAGCGCCGGGTCCTCCTGGTCCAGCTCAGCGAGTCGGTAGAGATCGAGATGGGAGACGGGCACGCGCCCGCTGTACGTCTGTCCGATCGTGAAGGTCGGCGAGGTGACCGGCTCGCTGACGCCGAGCCCCCGGGCCGCGCCCCGTATCAGCGTCGTCTTCCCGGCGCCCAGGTCACCGCTCACCAGCACGACGTCACCAGGGCCGAGCTCCGCCGCCAGCCGCTCTCCGAGCGCCTCGGTCTCGGCTGGGCTGCGTGTCCGTGCGGTCACGGCCGCAAGTCGCCCTCCAGCCCCGCCGCAATGAGCGCATCGGACTCATCCATGAACCATCGCCACTGGACCACCATGCCGTCGCGGTATGCCGCCGCCGCATGCATATCCATGCTGATTTCACCGCCCGTTTGATGCTTTGCCCACTGCCGTGTCGAGATCACGACCCAGTCCCCCCTGTCGAGGATCCGCGCAAGCTCGACCCTGTAGTCATCCCACGGCTCGAGCCAGTCCGCCACGAACTCCATCACTGCATCGACTCCGCGGATCGGCTCGGGGCGCGGATTATCGGCAAGCGGGTACCAGACGATCTCGTCGTGAAGGCCGCGCGCCCATTCGTCCATGTCGCCGCGATTCCAGGCCTCGATCATCCGACGCGCCACTTGGATGTTCTCCTCCGACATCCGCGGCTCAGCCGCCGAACAGGCCCATCTGATCCCGCTCGAGTTCGCGCTCGGGGATCAGGGGCTCCGGCTCGGGAAGCGGCTGCTGCAGCAGGTCCGGGATCCGCCGGAAGTCCTCGCGCAGCTGCTCGGCCACGCGTGGCGTGCGCAGGCCGGCCGCGGGATGAAAGAGCGGCAGCATGAACACCCAGCGGCCACCGATCAGGTGCTCCTGCGGCATGCCGCGGACCTTGGTGATGCCAGTCGGGTTGGCCGTGAGCAGCTTGGTGGCGAAGTTGCCGAGCGTGGCGATCACCCGGGGCTGGATCAACCCGACCTGCTTCTCCAGATAGGGCCGGCAGGAACCGATCTCCTCGGGTTGCGGGTCGCGGTTGCCGGGAGGCCGGCACTTCAGAACGTTCGCGATGAAAACGTCCTCTCGCTGCAGTCCGATGCCCTCGAGCAGCTCGGTGAGGAAGGCGCCCGCGCGCCCGACGAACGGCAGGCCCTGGCGGTCCTCCTCGGCACCCGGCGCCTCCCCGACGAACATCAAGTCGGCATCGGCGTTGCCCGCGCCGAACACGACCCGATTCCGGGTCTCCGAGAGCGGGCAGCGCTCGCAGATCGAGGCCTGGTTGTAGACCTCGACCAGGGCCTTGCGCCGGGACTCGGCGTCGCTCATGAACTCCCCTTACGTCGGGCGGCCGCTCGCTCGGCGGCGCGCTGTTTCCGGAACCGCTCGTTGGCGCCGCCTCGGTCGATTCCGCGCTTGCCCTCGAGGCGGCGCTTCTGATTCGCCGTCAGCTGGCGCTGAACCGGCGCGTGGGAGCTCGACACCTGGCGCTCCACGTTCGCTGAGCCGCACTCCGGGCAGGCGACATCCTCGGCTCGCAGGCCGACGTGGGATCCCACCAGCTCCTCGAAGCGGTGACCGCACGACTCGCAGACGAACTCGTAGATCGGCACCGCGTTGATGGTAGTTCGGGCTCGGGACCCTCAGGACCTCATTCCACCCCGCAAATTGCGCCGAACGTCCCGGGGTCTCCGCTATGAGGGGGCTGCGGGACGTTCGGCGGGATCCGACTGGCTGGATAGCCAGGACCGCTCCCTATACTTCACCGCGGGCCGCGACCGCAAGCGGCGCGGACCCGTCAAAGCACCGAAACCTCTCCACTCGTCCTAAGACAACAGAACCGTCTGGTATCTCCGATGCGGGAACTGGAACGGGATGACCTCCCCTCCCCCCTGAATACGCCGCCGGTCGTGGTCGGCCGCGGACGCGTGGGCCAGTCGCTGGCAGCGGCCGCCGGCCGGGCGGGAATCGACGCCGCGCTGATCTCGCACGAGGACGTCGATTCCATCCCGCAGGGGGCGACCGTCCTGCTCTGCATACCCGACGATCGGATCGCCGCCACCGCCGAGCGGCTCGCCCTCACAGCGCCCTCCCTCATCGGCCACACGAGTGGAGCGACCACGCTCGACACACTTGCTCCGGCGGCCGGGCGCGGTGCCGGCACCTTCTCTCTCCATCCCCTTCAGACCTTTGCCGACGGCGAGACCGCCGTCGAGGGGACGCCCGCCGCGATCGCAGGCTCCACCGACGAGGCGCTGGCATACGCTCGCGCCCTCGCCGAAGCGCTTGGGATGCGGCCGTTCGAGGTTCCCGAGGACATGCGCGCCGCCTACCACGCCGCCGCGGCGATGGCCTCCAACCTCCTGGTCGCCCTCGAGGAGTCGGCAGCCGAGGTACTGACCCGGATCGGGATCGACGACGCGAGGGACCTGCTCGCGCCGCTGGTCCTGCGCACGGCGGCGAACTGGGCAGAGCGCGGGCCGGCCGCGCTCACCGGGCCGATCGCCCGCGGCGACCGCGCCACGGTGCAGCGTCACCGCGTCGCGCTGGCCGAGACAGCTCCAGAGCTGATCCGCCTCTACGACGTGCTGGCGATGCGTGCGGAGGCCATCGCGTGGGAATCCGTGCATGGGGTGTCCTCATGAAGATCGTCCGCACAAGGGCCGAGCTGCGCGAGGCGCTCGATGCACCGCGGCGCCGGGGCGGGTGGATCGGCCTGGTGCCGACGATGGGCTATTTCCACAAGGGACATCTCTCGCTGATGCGCCGGGCCCGTCTGGACTGCGAGATCGTGGTCGTCAGCCTGTTCGTGAACCCGGCCCAGTTCGGGCCGGGCGAGGACCTGGAGGCCTATCCACGGGACGAGGAGCGCGACGCCGAGCTCGCCGCCCGTGAGGGTGTCGACATCCTCTGGATCCCCGACGCGAAGCAGATGTACCCGGAGGGATTCGCGACCGCGGTCGAGGTCGGTGGCGCCCTGACCGGTGTCCTCGAGGGCGACCCGGAGCAGCGTGGCCCCTCCCACTTCAGCGGGGTCGCAACCGTCGTCGCCAAGCTCTTCAACTCAGTCCAGCCCGACGTCGCCTACTTCGGGCGCAAAGACGCACAGCAGGCCGTGGTGATCCAGCGGATGGTCCGCGACCTCGACTTCCCGGTGCGGGTCGAGGTCCTGCCGACCATCCGGGAGGAGGACGGCCTCGCGCTCAGCTCCCGGAACGCCTACCTGGGTCCCGAGGATCGCGAGCGCGCCGCCGCGATCTCCCGCGCGCTGCGGGCCGCTGAGCGGGCGGCCGCACAGGCCGAGAACTCGACCGCCGCCCTGGTGGAGGTCGCGCGCGCGGAGCTTCGTAACGCCGGCATCGAGCCGGAGTACGTGGAGGCGCGCTCGGCCGAGGACCTCTCGCCGATCGCCGAGCTCAACGGGCGGCCCGTGCTGATGGCGGTCGCCGCGCGGGTCGGCAGGGCTCGCCTGATCGACAACGTCGTAATCGCTCCCCCAACGGAGACGGAGGCCTGATGCAGCGTCAGATGCTCAAGTCGAAGGTCCATCGCGCGACGATCACGGACTGTGACGTCGATTACGTCGGCAGCATCACCCTGGATCCCGAGCTGATGCGACGGGCCGACCTGCTGGTCAACGAGCAGGTCCATGTCTGGGACATCGACAACGGCGCCCGCTTCGTCACCTACGCGATCGAGGGCGAGGAGGGCTCGGGGACCGCTCAGGTGAACGGCGCCGCCGCCCGGCTCGTCCGCAAGGGAGACAAGCTGATCATCGCCAGCTTCGGCGCCTTCGACGAGAAGGACCTCGAGCGCTACTCGCCAGTCGTGGTCCACGTCGATGACGAGAACCAGGTGGTCGCGATCGACAGCGACCCGTCCGTGCTGCTCGGAGGAGTTAGCCCTGAACAGGAGGCATTGCTGTGAGTACTCAGCCAATCGACAAGCCCGCGCCCGACGAGCGCAGGCCGATGACCCTGCCGCGACTCGCGGAGATGAAGCGCGCTGGAGAGCCGATCGTGATGGTCACCGCCTACGACTACCCGTCGGCGCAGATCGTCGACGAGGCGGGAGTCGATGTCGTGCTGGTCGGAGACACGGCGGCGATGGTGGTGCTCGGCTACGACGCGACCACGCCGGTCGGCATGGAGGAGATGCTGATCATGGCAAGCGCGGTTCGCCGAGGCCTGGAGCATCCGCTGCTGGTCGGCGACATGCCCTTCGGCTCTTACGAGGGCTCGAACGAGCAGGCGATCGAGAATGCCCAGCGCTTCGTCAAGGAGGCGGGCTGCGCGGCGGTCAAGCTGGAGCGCGGGGGCCCGTCCGTCGATCGGGCGCGGGCGATCGTCCGCTCGGGGATCCCGGTGATGGGCCACGTCGGGCTGACGCCGCAGACCGCCACCGCGCTCGGCGGCTTCAAGGCACAGGGCCGCACGGCGGAGGCAGCCGCGAAGCTGACCGAGGAGGCACTGGCGCTGCAGTCGGTGGGCTGCTTCGCGATCGTCTTCGAGGCGATCCCCGCGGCGGTGACCGAGGCGCTCGTGCCGAAGCTCGAGATCCCGGTGATCGGGATCGGCGCCGGGCCGGCCACTGACGGGCAGGTCCTGGTCCTCCACGACCTGCTCGGCGTCTACGCCGGCCACAAGCCGAAGTTCGTCAAGCGCTTCGCCAACCTCCGCGAGGAGTCTCTGAAGGGTGTGCGGACCTACACCGAGGAGGTCCGAGCCCGCCGGTTCCCCGCCGATCCGGAACACACCTACTCGATCCCGCAGGAGGAGCTCGAGGAGTTCGCCCGCTACCTCGAAGAGGAGGCGCTCGTCGGCACCGACACGCCCTGGGACTGGTAGCGGCGATTCACCGCGGTAACCACCGTCCGCCGTGGCTGTAAGTTAGTTGCAATTAGCACTATCTACGCCCGCACAGGAGGTGAGCGATGGAGATGCTGAGAAGGTTCGAGCCGCTGGTTCTCTTCCTGATGATCCTCGGCGCCCTCAACTGGGGCATCGTCGGTCTGACGGACGGCGACACCAACGTGCTCTCCGAGATCTTCGGAACCGGCACCCTGACGAACGTCGTCTACGTGGTCATCGGTGTCGCGGGTCTGTTCGCGATTCCGAGGCTGCTCGACGCGCTGCATATTGGCGCCGGGCCACATCCACGCGGAACCTGACGCTCAAACGGAGGATTCGTGAAGTCCGAGCCGGCGACGGGCCGGGCCACGGGGCCCGGCTCGGCTATCTGGGGGGCCGGATGTATGCCGTCCGGTCGATGGATGCACCGACCAGCTCACCGAGTGCCACCCCGGCCAGTGCGCCCGCGATGACATCGAGCGGGTAGTGCACGCCGGTGTGGACGCGGGAGTAGCCGACCAATCCCGCGAGCGCATACAGTGGGGGCCTGGTCCAGGCGAGCTCCCGGCCGGCGCCCGTCGCAAAGGCGAACGCAGCCGCCGTATGGCCCGAGGGAAACGAGCGGGTCGTCGGCATCCTGATGCGCGGTCGTCCGGCCATGAACAGCCCCTTGCGGTCGGGTCGCCGCCGTCGCATGAGCGGCTTGAAGGCGAGGTTGGCGACCGCCGAGGTGACGCCGACGGAGGCCATGCCCCGCAGGGCCGCCCGGGTGCCATTCCGGCCTCCCGCTAGTGCGAGCACCAGCGCGAGCCCGATCGAGATCCGTGAGTAGTTCGCGGCCTGGGAGAGCCGGGCGAGTGCCATGTCGAGCGCAGGCGTGCGGGTGTCCGCCACCGCGCGGTAGACCGCCAGGTCGAGGGGGTCGACCTCCGCCAGGGCGCGCCTCGCCTGTCCCGATCTCACCAGGTCAGCTCGATCTCCAGCTCGCGCTCCTCGGTCTCCAACTCGAGCTCGACCTTGACGTGAATCTCGTCCGGAACGTGGACCTTGAACTGCATCCCTCCCCGCTCGAACTCGAGGTCGTTGTTGCGGGCCAGCTTGTCAGCGAACTCCCGCAGTCGGGCCGCGGCTTCCTCCCGCGACATGGTCTCCTTCTTCTCGATCTCCAGGATCTCCATCACGTCTCCTTTGTCTGTTGTGTTTGTCCGGCAGCGATGCCGACCAGGGCTCGAACGGCGTCCCACGCCCTTTCCGGAATGGCTGCGGAGGGAGAAGCCCCTGGGTGGTTCTTCGCGATTCGCACGCGCAGGACGCCGGTCTTGATCCGGAAGCGAAGCGGTGGGTCGAGCGTCACCGCTTCGCCGTCGATGCCCGCCATCACGGGGTGGTCGGAGCGAACCTCGAACTCGGGCGCAGACCACTCGCGCCAGGGTCGCTGGGCGAACCGACCCGGCCTCCCTATGGGTGCCGCGGCGACCGTGATGCCCAGCCGGCCGTCGTCGATCCGCGGGCGCGTCCCCGATCCCACCGCCGTGCCGAGTCGGTAGCGATTGTTCGAGACCAGGACCGCTGCCCCGGATCGGTGCTCGTGACCTCCGGGCCCACGCCAGGCGAGATCGAGCTGGTCACCCGATCCGACCACGTCCGGCACCGTGTCCAGCAGGGTCCGCAGCTTGGCCTCGCGATAGCCGGGCCTCTGGACGGCCTCCGCGTAGAGCCCGAGCGAGACGTTGTTGACGAAGACGTGGCCGTTCACCTCTGCCAGGTCGACCCGGCGCTCCCCGCCGTCAACGAATGCGTCCAGGGAACCGACGACGTCATCACGGTCAACTCCGAGATCGAGCGCAAAGTGGTTTCGCGTCCCCACGGGCACACACGCGTAGGGGAGATTCAATTCCGCGGCTTTGGCCGCCACCACCGCCTGTGAGCCGTCCCCGCCAGCCATCGCCAGCGCGTCCGCGCCATCGGCGACTGACTTCTCGACCAACTCGGTCAGATCAGCGCCTCGAGTCAGCTCGATCGGCTCGATGCCACGGGCCCGAGCTTGATCGGCGAGCGCGAATCGCTCCGCCTTACCCCCGCCAGACTTCGGGTTGTAGAAGAGCACTGGCCGATCCGGCCTGGGGGCGGCTGGCAGTGACACCCTTCTCCTGAACGCCGCACGCGCCAACGCCAGACTCGCCGTCAAGCCAACGCCGATCAATATGGCCTCCGCGAGGTGGTCCCCGTCTGTCAGCAGGAGCACGACCGGTACGGCGAGCGCGACCAGCGCAACTCCGAGCGACACCAGGCGCAGGACCCCGCGCCGCAGCAGCCCGTACCAGCCTGCCGCCAGCGCAGCCGCCACGCAGGCGAGCACGATCAGCCCGCGAGGGAACTGCTGGATCACGACGTAGAGGGCCAGGAGCAGCGTCGCGACCCCGAGCAAGAGCGCGAGTCCGGCGGCAGCTCTCCGTCGACTCCCGAGCGCCATCTCGCACCGCTAGATGCCGAGCAGCTGCTTCTTCTTCGCCTCGAAGTCCGCTGTGCTGATCACGCCCTCGTCGCGCAGCTTGGCGAGCTTTTCGAGCTCGGCGGTGTAGTCGGCCTCGACCGGTGCCGCCTGCGGCGCCGGCGGGGCCTCCTGCGCGTAGGCGGACTGATCCTGAGCGGCCCATTTCTGCTCCTGACGGTGCCGCACTCTCCCCGCGACTCCGGCGGCCACGCCGACTCGCGCCGCCCCGCGGATCAATCCAGGTCCTTGTCGTACCAACGGCATCTTCATTCCTCCTTAGTAGTCAGGCGTTCGCCAGGGCCCACTCCCGGGCCGCGACGACAACCTCATGCGGGATGCGGTCATAGTCGTAGAGCTCGCCGCCGGCGTTTCGAATCGACTCCGCCACGGGCTTCGCCCAGACGTTCTCCCAGACCAGCAGCGCGGCGGAGGAGTTCGGGTCGAGCTCCTCCCCGGCGGCCATCAGGTCCTCCTCGTTGAACAGTCCGCCCGAGGTCGCTCCGAGATTCTCGAGCCCCTCGCGCACCTCCGGATCGAGGTCGCTGAGCTCGAAAGCGGCGACGTCGCCGTTCTCATCCTTGCCCACGAACGCGATGTCGATGATCCGGATCGTGCCGGCCTCGGCCAGATCGGCGAGCGCGGGCGCGATCTCGCCGCGGAACCGGTTCCCCGGAAAGGCGACGATCAGGTACTCGACCGGGCCGATCTCTTCAGCTGCTGTCATCTCTCACCTCCGAAGCGGGAGCGAAGCGAGGAGCTCCACCGCTCCGACGCGGTCTCCCAGGTCTCGTTTGGAAAGTCCTTGATCGCCCGGTTGCGCAGGAACTCCAGGCCGACGATCGAGAGCGCGATCAGCAGCAGCGCCGTCGGCAGCCGCTGGAAGCCGGGAGTCGGCGACCACCAGAAGAGCAGGAGGAGGATGATCGCCAAGGCGAAGTAGGCGATCGCTCGCCGCTCCAGGATCGGCGCTATCGCGCGGCGGGCAGAGCGGGCAAACCCTCTCGGGCCGGCGAGCCAGGCGCCGATCACGATGAAGAGGCCGTAGAAGATCATCGCGCCGCCCTGGTCGTTGAGCAGGGAGGTGCCGATTGACCAGGCGTTGTCGGCGGCGGGCTTGACCGCCTCGGTCGACGCGACGGCGTTCACGACCGTGCTTCCGGCGAGGCTGCGGGCGACCAGGACGGCGATCCCGATCCCGATGAAGGCGAAGCCGATCGTCCGGAGTGCCTCTCGTCGCCAGCCATCGGCGAGGTAGATCGCCAGGGCGAAGAGCGCCAGAGCGATGACTGTAAGGACCCAAGCCAATGTCCGAAGGAGGTCGAGGGCCTTGTTGACCTTGACGACGTTCTCGTTCGACGCGATCTCGATCTCGGCGACGCCGGGTGGGAGCTTGGCCGCCGCGTCCTCCACTCCCAGCTGCTGGCCGAGCTGAGCGACGATCGTCCCGATGTCCAGTGTCACCGGCTCGTCGCCGCCCTCCTCGACCACCTCGAGAAGCGTCTCCTGGGCATTGCGGTTGGCGTCCTCCCAGAGCTTCTGGACGCGAGGCCGCTGCAGCGCCTCGTCGGCGAGCCTCTGCGCGAGCTGGCGGATAGCGCCCGAGAGCGGGCCCGCGAGCCGCTGCAGCCGCGGCGGCAGTCCCTGCTCGAGCTCGGCCTGGACGTCGACGTTGGCGTATAGCGCGTCGACCATGAAGAACGACACCTGGGTGCGGATCTCCTCGTCCTCGAGCAGCTTCGAGCTCGTGTCGGTCCAGGTGTCGGTCTCGAGCAGCTGCCGGTTGGCCCAGATCGCGAACACCGCGAGGAAGCCGATCAGCGAGGCGATCGCGATCAGGGTGAAGACGACGCCCCGCCGCTGTCGTGGCGCGATGGCCCGGCGCTGCGGACCTGCGGACGCTTCCAACCCTCTCCCCTCGGTGGGTGGGGTCGCTCATCCGTCAGCGACCCTGGTTTACGTCCGCCTTTCTATCAGGTGGGATGAGTCGTCCGCTAGCGTGCGGCGCCGTGGCCGTTCACAGCGAGGAGCTGGAGTTCTCGACGCAGGGTGACGCGGACGTCATCGATATAACCACCGACGTCGAGCGCCTGGTCGCCGGGGGACCCATCGACGATGGCCTGGTCACCGCCTTCGTCCGTGGCTCGACCGCGGCGATCACCACCATGGAGTTCGAGCCGGGCGGAGTCGCCGACCTCCGCGCCCTGCTCGACCGGCTCGTCCCGGTCGAGGGCGACTACGAGCACAACCGCCTCAACCACGACACCAACTCGCACGCCCACCAACGCGCCTCAGTGATCGGCGCCTCCGACCAGGTCCCCTTGATCGGTGGCAGGCTCGCCCTCGGGACCTGGCAGCAACTCGTCCTTATCGACTTCGACGACCGTCCGCGAGCGCGCACGGTGGTCGTGCAGGTCGTCTCCTAGGGATCAGCCGGTGGCGCTCGGCGCCGGCCGGCGCCGCGAAGCGGCCAGTCGTCGTTGGAACGCCAGGGTCGCCGCGCCGGAGAGGAGCAGCAGCGTGACGTTCGCGCCCAGCACTCCGGCGGCGCCCCAGGAGACGCTCACCTCGCCTAGGCCGAGCGACACGCCGAAGAGGGCCGACGCGGGAATCGTCGTCACCGAGATGGCAACCCCCACCGCGGCGGCCGCTCGGGTCTCGAAGGAGAGCATCGCGGCGACCCCCGCGGCGAGGGCGACGAGGATGGTCGAGTAGTCGACGCTCTGGAGTCCACGCAACCCCTCCTCCCTGACCTGGAAGCTCGAGCTCAGGATGTCCACCGCCTGCAGGCTCCAGGCCAGCCCGGCCGCGACCGCCCAGGTCAGCAAGATGCCGAGCAACAGGGTCCCGACGGCGCGGCCGGCGAGCGGGAGCCGACCGCCGACGATGCCGACGCAGGCGGCGCAGATCGGAAGCAGGTCGGGACTAACTGCCATCGCGCCCACGATCAGGATCGGGTTGTCGGTGATGACGCCGATCGCTCCGAGCACTGCGGCGACGGCCATCAGCGCCAGGTAGCGGCCGAGCGGCCTGGCATGCGTCCTCGCCTCCCCCATCACCTCGATCCAAGCGAACTCCTGCGGGTCGGCAAACTTGGCATGGACGTGCGGGATCGGCGCGACCACGTCCTGGCGGGTGAGCAGGTAGTCGGCCTCGTCGACCTCCCAGTCACGGATCAGGCCGATGACGCGATCCGCGACCGAGGGCAGCACGTCGGCGGCCAGGACCACACCGGTGCCCGGCCGTTCCGGATTGAGCGCGACGATCCGATGCACTCCCCCGGTCCGCTCGAGAGCCTCGGTGACCGCGTCGGCTCGGGGCTCGGGTACCGCGAGGCGGAGTCTCAGCACGGGGCGAGTCTAGGAAGCGTCCGGGACGCCTAGATGAGTGATTCCATGGCCGCGTGTGCGCGGTGGCGCGCCTGGCCGAGCAGATCGAGGACGCAGGCCGCGTGGCGTGGCAGCGCCACGCGAGCGGCCGAGGACGAAGAGATGCGAAGCGCCGGGCGCGTCATCCGCGTGCGCGTGGTCGTGGAATTGCTCATCTAGGACGCTTGAACTCGATCTCCCTGATCACTTTGGTCGGCGCGCCGGCCGCGATCACGCCGCTCGGGAGGTCCTGCGTGATCACCGAGTTCGCCCCGATCACGCACCGCTCCC